>OLQC01000507.1_pt1 | contig 40206 bp, 39 predicted proteins | sample 1672471 | NCBI WGS metagenome assembly OLQC01 (sample SAMEA3136689, study PRJEB25190) | human gut metagenome | biome: human gut; feature: human-associated habitat; material: faeces | place: Austria | collected 2013 | reverse complement strand
AGGGATGGAGAATTTGCTCTATTTTATAAAAAACAGACTTTTTCTACAAGCAAAACGGAGCGCTTTGACGCTCCGTTTTTTATCTCTGTATTCCGCTTATAACACAAAATATCAGAATGTGCCTTTATCCATTGGTTATAGTTACGGCTGAAAGGAACAGACTGCATTTTATCTATATGCCCTGTGACCGCTATACCGGCAACAGCTCCGAATTATAAGGGATATAACCAGAACTGTTATATAGCCCGGAAAACGTTATGCACAGTGATATATAAATTTACCCCTCAACGCATTTTTGTGCGTTGAGGGGTGTATTATCTGTGTGTTTATGTCGGTCTTTCGGCTTTATCGTCAATATTCCGACAGCTCGTAATTATTGGGGGTTCTGTGCCACAGACCGTCTGTCTGCTCGTATATTTCCTTGAACGTGAATTTGCGGAAGTTTATCTTGCATCTTCCGCCGTAATTGGCTTCATATACCCAGATACCGTCCGTATCTACTGAGTATATCGTCACATAATGCGGATATCCGTACATTATGTTGTCGTACGCAAGATAATCACCGGGACGGAATGTGTTCGTCATCCATTTTTTCAGCGCTGCCTCTGTCCAGTTTCCGTCCGAACGGTTCTTTATAGTAAGCGTATTTTCCTTGTAGCCGTTTGTCTTGCCGAACAGATATTCAAATACTTCTATCGTAAATCCTGCACACTGTATACCCGAATTGCCGAGTACGTTGCTTCTTCCGATAAGGCAGGTACAGCCTGCTTCGTTTCCCGTTTCACAGAAAGAGTGACAGGTACATGGAGAGGTAAGCATAGTATTGTAATACTTGCCGAGCCGGTAACTGTGCCAATAGTCGTTTATCTTTCTGTCCCATTTACCTTCCATCATTTCATCAAGGCGTTTCTGAATCAGCTTTTCCATGCTGTTCGACTTGACGATTCTGAAAGTACCCTTTGCCGTGCCGGTAAAGTTTCCTTTGCCGGTTACGGTGAATGTGGCAGTTCCGACATTCACTATGTTGTTATAACTTGATACTATGTAATCCGTACCGGCTGTAAGGGTTTTGCCGCCGAAAGTAATGGTAGGCTTTGCCGCAATTCCCTGTCCCGTGTAAGTCTGGTCGGCACAGGTGATTTTTGCCGATGAAACAGGCGCCGGTTTGATTTTGAACTGAGCTTTCTTTTCCGTACCTGCATACTTGCCCTTGCCTGTTATGACAGCGGTTGCAGTTCCGGCATTTGTGTTGTTGTATACGCTCAGGATATAATCCGTTCCGTTTTTAAGTCTAACAGAGCCTATCTTTACTGTTACCGAGGGAAGCTGAGCACTGCCGGTATAGGTCAGATCGGCTATCGTTACGGTCGCATTTTCAAATGCTTCAAGCTGATTGCTGATACCGTTCAGAGTTACTGTGCCGCTGTAGTTGCCTGTACCTGTAATTACTGCGCTGACGCTTGTGCTTGTTTCGGTTACAGTTACATTATAATCTTTGCTCTGCGTCAACAGCACATTGTCATAAGTAACCGTTACGGTATATCCCTTGCCGCCGGTTGACAGCGATAAGGAAGAGCTGGCATTTTTTATGTCAGCCTTTGCCACATCACATTTTACCGTAGCCTTACCGCTGAAGTTTCCGTTGCCGTTTACGGTAAGGTTATAAGTTCCTGCCGCTGCGGACGCAGGCGATGAAATGCTCAAGTCGCTGTCGGTCAGTGTATAATTGCCGAACTTTGCACTTATGTTTACTTTTACTCCGTTTGGTGAATAGATGCCGTTTGCTGTAATCGCAGCCTTTGAAATATCCGCTTCGGATATTGTGAAATCCTTTGTTACAGAACCTTCAAGACTGCCCTTTGCTGTAACGATGACTTGTGCCGTTCCGGCATTTATATTGTTTTTAAAGCCTAAAGTATAATCTGTGTTTTCTTTAAGGGTAACACCTCCGAGCTTTACGGTAACGGCAGGCTTGACTGCGCTTCCTGTAAATGTTACATCTTTTACGTTCACAGCGGTATTTGAAATATCGGCTTTCGATATAGGGAACGTTACAGTCTGACTTCCGCTGAGGTGATTCTTGCCTGTGACTGTTACGCTTGCAGTTCCGGCGTTTGTGTTATCCTTATACGACAACGTATAGTCGGAGTTGCCCGAAAACTGATGATTTCTGTAGCTTACGGTAACAGCCGGCGTTATTTGCGTACCTGTGAAAACAGCGTCTTTAACAATAATCGTTACATCGGAGATAGCCCTTACGCTTATAGTGAAAGTCTTTGATACATTGCCCGAATAATTGCCTTTGCCGCTTACTGTCAGCGTCGCTGTACCAAGTTCTGTATTATTCTTGTATGAAACTGTGAAATCAGTTCCGCTTTTAAGCGTCTTGCCGCCGACTTTTACAGTGGGTACCGGCTTTATGGCATTACCCGTGTATGTCTGTGCTTTTACCTTGGACACGGCAGACGCCGGTAAGCTGTGCTTATTTATAGTGAAAGTCTTTTTAACGCTTCCGCCGTATCTACCTTTTCCTGTTACCGTAATTGTTCCCGTACCTGCTTTTACGTTGTTCGAGTAAGTGACGGTATAATCGGTATTCTTTTTAAGCTTTGCACTTCCGTATTTTACTGTGACTGCGGGGCTGAGTGCCGAGCCGTTATATGTAAGCGAGTTTTTGTATGAAATAACAGCGTTCTTTATCGGTTTTGCGTTTATCTTGAAAGTAACGCTTCTTGTGCCGGTAAGCTTTCCTTTGCCCTTAACCGTAACGGTAGCTGTACCGATTTTCGTGTTATTTTTATAACTTAAAGTATAATCAGTGCCGTTTTTAAACGTATAGTTATTATATTTAACTGTAACCTTTGGTTTCTGTGCTTTGCCGTTATAAGTTACGGACGGCACTGTAATTTTCAGTGATCGAACAGGTCTTGCCGCTATGGTGAAAGACTGCGAACAGCTTCCCGTATAGTTTCCTTTACCCTTGATATACACCTTGGCGGTGCCTTTGTTAGTATTATTCCGATATGTAAGCGTAAAATCAGTTCCGTTTTTCAGTGCGGTCGAACCGTTTCTGATAGTCGGAACAGGCTTTATCTGTGAGCCGGTATAGTACCGTGTTGCAATCTTGTAGAACGCGCACTTTTTATAGATAAGCGCAGGCTGTATTTTAAAGGATTTTTTAACCGTTCCGCTGTAACTGCCCTTGCCCTTGATGACTACATAAGCCGTGCCTGCGTTTATGTTGTTCTGATAACTTATCGTGTAATCTGTGCCGTTTTTGAGCGTTTTTCTTCCGTACTTTACCGTTATCGACTGCGTTTGCGCTTTACCGGTGTAGGTTTTTGTCGTCAGTCCCGATACAGTACAGCCCTTTACCGCTGCCGCTTCCGCCCTGCTTCCCGTAAAACAGCAAACGGCAGCCGCACAAAGCAGAGCGCATACTAAAGCCGTAAGCCACTTTACAGCCGTTATATATCTGCTTTTTACCGTTGCCGTCATGATATTTGCCTTTCTCTGTGCCTGTTATCCGGGAAATTGAATTTTATTTGAATTCGATATCGTTCGGACCGCAGACTATGTTGCATTTGCCATACTCCGTCGATGTTGTCGTTGCAAAGCTGTTGAGATTTATCCTTACATTGGGATAAATGCACTTTGTAACTCTTACCGACAGGGTTTCCTTGGCGTTTATTATCCGTTGTATTTCTTCTATTCTTGCTCTGAGCGGCTTTTTATCCATACTTTTTTGTACTTTCAGCCTTATCGCCGAAGAGATGTACGCCTCTTTTTCTGCGTCAAGATGTTCGCCGTTTCTCTTTTTCTCCTGCAGGAATTCTATAGATGTGTTTATCTTCTCTATGTATTCATCAATCGCCGTACACTGCTTTTCAAGCGAATCCATTTCGAGCAGAAGATTTGTGGTACTTCCTACCGAAATCACAGTAGGTGTATAGCTCTTGTGTCCGAGCTGCGCTACCGCAAACTTGCCCATTACACTGCAATCGCCGCCGACAAGAGCGCCGGGGCTCTTTGTACAGTCAAGGTCGCCCTCTATCTTTATACGACAGCCTACGAGTGATGTGCTTGTCAGATCGCCTCTTGTCGTGATAGTATCGTTTTCGCCGAAAGCTATGTTTATATTACCATACTGCGACTGTACCGTACTTGCAAAAACTCCGTTCTTGACGGTTATATCACCCTGAGCTGTCAGCGTAGCGCCTGTTACCATACCGGATATGGTTATGGATTTGCCCGCTGTTACGGAAAAGCCCTCCTGTACACTGCCCTTGATGACAACATCACCAAGGAAGTTTATATTACCCGTCTTTACATCTATATCTGATGAAATCTGGAATGTGGTTTCAACGTTGAATCTTCCGCCCTTGTATATGAGGTTACCGCTGTCAGCGGCAAACAGTTTCGTGCCGTCTGCGGAAAGTACCGTGTTTTTGCCCTGCGGTATGAGCGGAGGTCTGCCGGGACGTGGTGCTATTACCTGTCCGTATACGTTTATCCCCTCTTCACCCTGTGTTTCGGGGATTATATTGCATATCAGGTCGTTTACCTTGACATTTACTATTAATCCTAAGTCACGGTAATCGACACTGCCGTCCTCCAGCTTTCTTGGAACAAGCTTCTTATCCGTGTCAAACAGGTTGTCTACTCGTCCGTTTTCGCCGTCTATAGCCGCATAGCCGCTTGCAACCGTAAATATCTTGTCATATAGCCTGTTCTCGGCTATCTCCTGGAGCAGTTCTTCGTCTATTCCGTATACGACGTGCTCGTCCTTGAGCGCCTGACGCATAGCTTCTACAGTAATATCCTTACCCGAAAACTGAGGTGAAAAAACGCACATATTGGCTTCAAGCTTATTGTCGCTTACAACGACCTTTGCGGACGCATCCACATTAAGCAGCGGATCTGTTTCCTGCGGACGTTGCATTGTACCTCTGTTGTTCAGCTCTATGCCATCTAGCGATGTGTTGGATGTTTTTTCAAGTTCAATGAGCTCTGACATTGAAGCATCAGCCATCTTCTGTCTTTCGGATTTTTCCATCAGCGCACCTCCCTGTGTGATGATTTATATACATTCCTATGAAAATTTCTGTTTTATATTGTCTTGTTTCCTTTAAGACTTGACATTATCTCAAGCGAGCCGTCTGCCGCATTGAATGATACTGTCCTTCCGTAGTTAAGCCCCGTGTCCGATGCGATTATCGGCACGCCGAGCTTTGCAAGCGTTTTTTTCGTTGCCTCAACATTACGGTCGCCTATCGACATTGCAGGTGACGTGGTAGCAAACATATTTGCTCCGCCTGCTATTTTTGCGGTTATTCTCGATGCCGCCGCACCGCTCTTTATCATACTGTCATACAGCAGTTTTATGCCTGTGTCGGCAAATTTGAACTTGTTATGGTCATTCGGTATAGCACTGCTGTCCGGGAGCATTATATGCGCAAGTCCCGCTATACCAAGTGTTTTATCTATCATACATATCCCGACGCAGCTGCCAAGCGCATATGTCACCAGTACGTCGGGTGACTTGCACAGCTTCTGGTCGGATATCCCCACAATTATCTTGTTCACTGGTCTGCTACCCCCAGTTTTTCGAGCAACGTTCTCAGCGACTCAACAGTGGGTATAAGAAGCATATCGGACTGTATCTCAACTGAATCTATCAGAAATTGTTCGCTTATCATTAGTACCCTTTCATACGCCTCGGAAAGCTCCGTTGCGGGAACTGTCATTATAGCTCCGAGCATATCGGTCGTCAGCGCAGGCACAGACATATCGATTGTCATACCGCTTAAATCCGCTATGGCGTTGACATAACTTCCGCCCATTATGTTTCCTATTTCGCTCAGCACCGATATATCATCGGCATTCAGCTCATACAGTGAAAATGAGCGTTCGCCCGTAAGACCCGTTACGATAGTTTTCGCAAACGCCTCTTCCAGCAGGAACATTATCATTCCGTCTGCGTCCCCTTTAAGCCGTATCAGTATTCCTACCACCAGCTTGTCCGGCGAACCGAGTGACTCTATTGCGTCAGCCACGTCCATAAGCCTTACCTGCGGCACCTGCATATCAATACTCCTGTTAAGGAGCTGTGACAACGCTGTTGCGGCATTTCCCGAGCCGATATTTCCTATTTCCTTAAGCACATCAAGCTGTACCGGGCTTAAATCGTCGTAACTGTTTATCATAATAGACCTCTGAAATTATTAATCTTATAGCTGTATATAACCGCACAGCCTGCCGGTATATCTACCGACAGACCCACGGTTAAAACTCAGAAATGCACCATTGTGCTTTACTGCCTGAGGTTGTTGGTTATACGCTCCAGCTCATCCGCTGTCTGTACGACCCTTGCGCTCATCTGATAAGAGCGCTGTGTTTCGATAATGCGTACCATATCGCCCGCAATGTCCGTATTGCTGCGTTCGAGTGCCATTCTTATCTTGTCGATACTCCTGTCGGCAACCGCCTCTCCCGACCTCTCGGTAGCAGTCATCTTGTTACTGCCCAGAAGTTCGAGTCCAAAGTTGTTGTCGAATGTGTACACACCTATCATTTTCGTAAGCGCCTCATAGTCCGGTTTGCTCGTACCATCTATAAAGGGAACTGTAATGTGATTTCCCTCATAATCAAGCACAAATTCTCCGTTTGCGCTTACAAGCTCCCAGTGGTCGCCTATCTGCGACATCTGGAAATCGCCCGCTCTTGTGTAGTTTACATCGCCGTACTTATCCATTACAGCAAAGAAGCCTTCTTCTGTCGGTATGGCAAAGTCAAGGTCGTTATCGGTATATGTAAACACGCCCTCGCTGTACATAAGCTGAGTGCTATGCACATATTCACCGTGACCCGTCTGCCAGTCAGGCTCCGTATTTCTCTGTACCGTATAGATACAGTCCGCAAAACTCGGACGGGAAGCCTTGAAGCCCACCGTATTCACGTTTGCAATGTTGTTAGAGTAAACGTTAAGTCCTTCCTGCTGTGCAATCAGACCCGTCTTACCCGTGTAGAACGCTATGTTCATAACATATCCTCACATTCAGTCATTTTACAGCTTGATTATCTCGCTTGCCGCTCTGCCGTTGATAGTATCCATATACTTCAGCACGGCGCTGCTTGCCTCGAATAATCTCTGTGTTTCCATAAGAGAAGTGATCTCCTTGTTAGCGTCAACGTTTGACTTTTCAAAACAGCCCTGGATAATATCATACTTCTCACCTGCGGGAATTGTCATATCCCCGTCATATGAGAACAGATCGTTACCGACTTTTGTGACATCGGCGTTTTCGGGTATGTAGCTGAGCCTCAGCTTTTCTATGACCTCGCCGTTCTCGTTCAAGATATTACCCTCGTTGTCAACAATGAAATCATCGTTTCCGATAAATATTTCACCATTCTGACCGAGTACTCGTCCGCTGTCGTTAAGGCATAAATAGCCTTCTCCGTCAAGCTCAAACTGACCGTTCCTTGTCTGATATACGTTGCCCTTTGCGTCCTGTATATTGAAATACACATTACCCTGTATGCCTATATCAAACGGGCTTTCGGTAAATTCAAAGCTGCTCTGCTCAAGGTTGCTCTTGCTTGTATCAACATACGTTTGTACAAATTTACCGCTTGTCTTTCTGCGGTTGCTGACAAGTATAAGCTCCTCCTGAAAGGTGTTCATTCTTATCTCGTCCTTCTTGTAGCCTGCCGTGTTGATATTAGTAAGATTATTTGAGATAGCGTCCAGCGACCTCTGATGGTTTATCATGGATTGCGTCAGATTGTAAAATGCTCTCTGCAAGTTTTTTCACCTCCTTTCTTAAAGCGTGATTTTCCGTATTATAAGCGAGCCGGTAAACTCCGACCCTTGATTATATCATATCAGTTTTCACATAAATATGCAAGTCTTTCAGCTGTTTATATAGCTTTCCAGCTTGTTTTTGAGCGTCAGCATAGCCTTTGAGTGTATCTGACACACTCTTGACTGCGTAATGTCCATAACTTTGGCGATCTCCGAATATTTCAGTTTTTCGTAGTAGTACATGGTGACTACCTGTTTTTCCTTTTCCGGAAGAGCGGCAACAGCTTCTGCTATTACCTGTTTTTTCTCCCGCTCATACATTTTTGCGTCGGCGGTTTCGCTTGAAGCCGAAATACTTTCGTCAAGATTATCCTCGTATAAAAGCTCCTCAAACGACAGCGTTATCATTCCTGCCGTATTCGCCATCAGCTTTGAAAGCTGTGCGGTGGTCATATTCATACTCTCCGCAAGCTCCTCGTCTGTCGGAGTACGGCACAGCTCGGAATTAAGCCTTGCAAAGTTGTCGTCCAGTTGCTTTGACAGCTTGCGGAGCGTTCTCGGCACTCTGTCTAGCTTTCTCATATAGTCGATGACAGCGCCCTTTATCCGGATACCTGCGTAGGTTTCAAATTTAACGTTCTTATCGGGATCGAAGCCGTCTATGGCCGCCATAAGCGCAATAACGCCCTCGTTTATGATATCGTCGCTTTCCGCATATCCCGTATAGATATTCCGCATTGATACGGCTATCACTTTAACAAGGTCCATGTACATCAGCACGATTTCGTTTCTGACATTCACATCGCCTGTCAGCCTGTATTTTTCGAGAAGTTCGGGAAGCCGCTCTTTGCTTTGTACCGATACCGCCATAAAACGCTCCTTTCCCTGATATTTCCGATCTGCGGATTACATCGCTATATTGCCTATAGCCTGTATCTGTGCCGTGTTGTCGATTTCGCTGTAGGACAGCACCGTTATGTTCGGTATAAACTGGTCAATCAGTTTCTTGAAGTATATTCTTACTATCGGAGAGGTCAGTATGATAACGTTAGGTATAACATCTTTCACCTTATCTATCTCTCCGCTTGTAATATTTACGATCTTCTGTATCAGGTCGGGATCCATCGCAAGATAGCTTCCTGCGTCGGATTTCTTTACGCTTGCAACAATAGTATCCTCGACCTTCGGGTCAACGGTAATTACTCTCAGCGAGTTTGCCTCTGCAAAGCGTCTTGTTATGGTACGCTTGAGCGCCTGTCTTACATATTCTGTTACAATGTCAATATCCTTAAGCGCACCTGCGTGGTCGCCAAGCGTTTCGAGTATGGTTTCCATATCCCTTATAGGTACGCCCTCACGCAGAAGCAGGCAAAGCACCTTTTCGAGATAACCGAGAGAGATAGTGCCGGGTATAAGGTCGTCGATAAGCGTGGGGTTGGTCTGCTTTATGTTGTCCACCATCGTCTTTACGTCCTGACGTGACAAAAGCTCACTGCAGTGCTGCTTGATGACTTCTGACAGATGAGTTATCATTACGGAAACGGGGTCAATAAGCGTATATCCCGCAACGTCCGCCATTACCTTCTTGTCTGCGCTTATCCACTTTGCAGGGATACCGAACGCAGGTTCAACGGTGTCTATGCCGTCAACAGGGTTTACCACATCTCCGTTGTCAAGCGCTAAATAGTGGTCGGAAAGAATTTCTCCTCTTGCGACCTCCTCGCCCTTTATCTTTATAACATACTGGTTCGGGTTTATTTCGGGGTTGTCCGTCATTCTTACCGACGGTATTACCATACCCATATCCATCGCAAACTGCTTACGGAACATTACCACACGGTCGATAAAATGACCGCCGCTCTTTTCGTCTACAAGATGCAGAAGGCTGTAGCCGAACTCCATCTCTATCTGTTCAACATTCAGCAGCTTGAATACATTGTCAATATCCCTGTAGTAGTCATTGTCTGAGGTTGGCTGATCCTGCATCTTTGCAAGCGTTTCACGTTCAGCCTGAGCGGCAAGAGCCGCCTCTTTCTTCGCCTTCGATTTTGATAATTTCCAGCCGAATATAAACAGTGCCGCACCGACGCCGAGAAGTATCAGCTTCGGGAAGCCTGGGATAACCATAAGAGCGGCAATAACAATGCCCGCTATCATCATTACGTTAGGCTGAGAGGTGAACTGCCTTTTGATATCGGCATTGAAGCTGTCCGTGCTTGCCGCACGGGTAACTACCATACCTGTAGCAACAGAGATCATAAGTGCAGGAATCTGCGAGCAAAGACCGTCACCGACCGTTGCCAGCGAGTAGGTGGAAAGCACAGAGTTTATATCCTGTCCGTGCATAATACCCAGTACCGCACCGCCGATAAGGTTTATGAGCGCCGTGATTATAGAAATTATCGCATCGCCCTTTACAAACTTCGTAGCACCGTCCATTGCGCCGAAGAAGTCGCTTTCACGCTGTACTTCCGCACGGCGTATCTTTGCCTCCTCGTCGGTTATTGCGCCTGTGTTAAGGTCTGCGTCAATAGCCATCTGCTTACCGGGCATAGCGTCAAGGGTAAATCTTGCCGCTACTTCAGATACACGCTCAGAACCCTTGGTGATAACAAGGAAGTTTACTATTACTATGATTACGAATATGATAAATCCGACAATAGCGTCACCGCCCATTACGAATTCACCGAATGTCTTTACGACCTCGCCGGCATAGCCGTTTGAAAGTATTCCTCGTGTAGTCGATACGTTCAGCGACAGTCGGAAAACCGTTGTCAGAAGAAGTATAGTCGGGAATATCGAAAATTCAAGCGCTTTTTTTATGTACATCGTCATAAGGAGTATGACGAGAGAAAGTCCTATATTTATTATCAGAAGAAAGTCCAGTATCGGAGTCGGCAGAGGAATGATAATCGCAAGCACGATAAAAATAACAAATACCGCAAAAACATTCGTCATCATCTTTTTAACCATTCGCACCGCTCCTTTCTTTCTCTTTCTCTGTCCGGACTTTGCTTGTCCGTATTTTATAATTATTTATATTCAATGCGAAATTCCGCACCACATTTTCCGCTTTTCGTAGGGTGAGGCTCTGTGTGCGCACAGAGTTTCGCAAGGATGCAAAACCATATAAGCACACACAGCCCCTCCCCTACAAAAATTTTTCTACGATATTATTTTCCCTTATGGTTGTATGATTGGCAGAACTCACCACAACCGACCTTTTCAAATAACCGCCGCAGGCGAACCATAATTATTCATCATTCATTATTCATTATTCATTAAAACTTGCCTACTGTCTCGGTGGCAACGTCCGATGTTGCTCTTCATATACCATCGCCAGCACTTCTGCCACCGCAGTGTAAAACTCTCTCGGTATCTCCTGACCTATGTCTACCGCCTCGTAAAGTCCTCTTGCGAGCGGACGGTTTTCAGTGATATATACATTATGCTCCTGCGCCACTGCAACTATCCTCAGCGCCAGTGCGTCTGTACCCTTTGCCACGACAACAGGCGCTCTGTAGGCTGTCTTGCGGTCATATTTAAGAGCAACCGCATAGTGAGTAGGGTTACGGACAACCACATCTGCGGACGGCACTTCCTGCATCATACGCTGTTGTGCCATTTCCTGCTGTTTACGCTTTATCTTGCCCTTTATCTGTGGGTCACCTTCGAGCTGTTTGTACTCGTCCTTGACCTCCTGCTTTGACATCTTGAGCTTTTTCTCAAACGACCACCACTGAAATACATAGTCAGCCGCCGCCACGAATACAAGCATAACGAATATCGTTACAATAAGGCTCATCGCCGTTTCGCTTATATACGCAACTATCTTTATTACATCTGTATCTATCAGTTTTTTGAACTCGTTTATCCTGTCCATTACCTGAAAGTACAGGATAGCGACTACCACGATTATCTCGATAAGTCCCTTTACAAGTCCCACAAGCGCCTGCATCGAAAACAACCGCTTGATACCGGTAAACGGATTCAATCTGCTGAATTTCGGCTTCATCGCCTCCATACTGAAAAGTCCTTTTGTCTGAACGATTACGGGCAGTACGCTCAGTACGACCCCCACCGCCAGTATCGGACCTACGGTACAAACGCAGATTATAGCCACTTTCCAGAATACGCTCATCGCAAACTCAACCGTGTCGCCCGTCTTATCTATGGACGTCATGGACTGCTCCATGAAGTTAAGCAGCATCTGGAACATATAGTTTCCGAATATCGCAAGAAATGCGAATATTCCCACCACGAAAACCGCAACCGCAACTTCCTTGCTTTGCAGTACCTCACCTTTTTTTCTGGTATCCTTACGCTTTTTCGGGGTGGCTTTTTCGGTTTTTTCTTCGCCTGCCATTTACCCTCCTTAAGCGCCCATCATACCTAGTAGACCGTAAAGGTTCTGCCACATAATGCCCATCAGCTTTTCGATGAAATCCGACATAGGCTGTGCCATTATCAGCACCGCCGCAAGACCGATAAGCACCTTGAGCTGAATGTTAAGCGCAAATATGTGTATAGTCGGTACGGCTTTCATCAGTACGCCGAGACATATTTCGGTGATAAACTCGATAGCGATGATCGGTGCGGCAAGCTTTACCGCAAGCGTCAGTACCGTTGAAAAGTACGTTACAAGCGCCCACGGCACGTCCGCCGTAAATCCCGAAAATCCTATCGGTAGTGTTTCATACGATATATGAAACAGCTTTATATATGACAAGTGTCCATTCGTCAGAAAGAAATACAGAATGAACATATAGTAATAAACATTTGCAAAAAGCGGCATCGACACTCCCGTTGCAGGATCCATCGCCCTCGCCATTGAAAGACCTGTCTCATAGTCGATAAGCTCACCTGCGGAGATCGTTACTGTCAGTACGAGGTTTACCATAAAGCCGAGTATAAGTCCCAGCCCTATCTCTTTCATCATATCGAACAGCATCATGAAAATGCCGGTCGGCTCATATTTTATATCCCCCATAGATGCGGCAAAAAGCACGGCGAGCGCTAACGTCGTGCCTGCTCTCAGTCTTACGGGAAAATTTGAACGGCTGAATATAGGGTTAAAGCTGAATATTCCCGATACCCTGCACATTATCAGCAGAAAACCGAGAAAATTATTCAGGATCATATCCCACACATCGCTTAGCGTCATGTTGCACCAACCGTTGCCATAAGACCGAATATGTAGTTGAAGAACTCTATACAGCTGTTCATCATCCACGGACCGAACAACAGCAGTACGATTGCCACCACTATGGCTTTGGGAGCAAACGACAGCGTCTGCTCGTGTACCTGCGTTGCCGCCTGTAATATCGCTATAATAAGACCTATCACAACTGCGGCTATTAAAACAGGGAGGCCTAATTTAAGCGCAAGAACAAGTGCGGCGGTAAAGACCTCCATTGCTATATCCTGTGTCAAATCAAGCCCTCCCTTCAGGATCTGTTATGCTACAAATTATACGAGTTGACAATCGTTCCGACCATCAGCTGCCAGCCGTCTACAATCACGAAAAGTATTATCTTGAACGGCAGTGAGATCATTGCCGGCGGTAGCATCATCATACCCATTGCCATAAGTGTCGACGATACTACAAGGTCGATAACAAGGAACGGTATGAATATCAGAAAGCCCATCTGGAACGCACGTTTCAGCTCGCTTACTATAAAAGCGGGAATCACTGTTTCAAAGCCCAGCTTCTCGCTGTAGTTTTCAAGTGTTATATTGTCTGTCGCTCCGCCTGTGACATCGCTCATGCTCTGACCCTTTAAATCCAGGAAAAACTTCATATCGTCATTAGTGGTCTGCTTGAGCATAAAAGTCTTGAGCGGCTTTCCTGCGGCGTCAATAGCCTGTTCCATTGTCATCTCGCCTGCCGCATACGGCTGATATGCCGTTTCGTTTATCTCCGAGAAAACAGGCCACATTATGAATATCGTAAGGAAAAGAGACAACCCCGTAAGCACCATATTAGGCGGCGTGGACTGCGTCTGCATTGCCGTTCTCAGAAAGCTGAAGCAGATAATGATTCTCGCAAACGAGGTCATCATCACAAGCAGTGACGGCGCAAGCGAAAGCACGGTCACAAGCAGTATTACCTCAAGCGACTGTGAACCGTCAACACCGATAAGGTCTTTCATTACCGATGAGCTTGCAGATTCCGTACCGCCTGATGTATTGCCAGATGTTGTATCGGTAATTGCGGATGTTGTACCTGCGTTGCCTGACGCATTGTTATCCGCCGCAAATGCGGTAACACTGCACAGCACTCCGATAAGCGCAACACATACCGTTAAAGACACGATAAAGCGGATAAAAATCCGCTTGTTGTCGATAAACATTTTTCTAATCGCAAGACCAAAAGCTTTTGTCATTTCGACTCAGTGTTCCTCTCGTCAGAATTTTTGCTGTTACCTGTTTTATGAACATCGGGAAGACTTGATTGGTCATCGTTATGACCATCTTTCTTTCTTCCCATATTCTTCACGTTTTTTGCAAGTGCGTCACTGAAAGCGGCAAAGAAGCTATCCTGCTTTTCCTGTCCATCAGGGTAAAGCTCGGATAAATACTCCTCCTCCGTAAGAGAAAGATCGTCGATCTTATCTATCCTGCCCGCCGTAACTCCAAGCACCATACACTTTCCTGCAACGCTTACGACCACAACCGATTTTTCACCGCCAAGCGATGCACGGTCAAGAACTTTAAGCCGCTTACCACCTGTTGTCAGTATCCCTTTGTTTACCTTTCTCAGTACCCAGAAGAACAGAAAAATCAGCGCAATTACGCCGACAAGCGCACATACAAGCTGTACTACCGGAGGCATCAGTCAAGTATCTTCTTAACGGTCTGGAGTATTCTCTCAGCTTTGAAAGGCTTTACGATGAAGTCCAGAGCGCCGAGCTTGATAGCCTCGACAACCATAGCTTCCTGACCCATAGCACTGCACATTACGACCTTAGCGCCGGGATCCATTTCCTTGATTTCCTTGAGCGCCTCAATACCGGTCTTGTTCGGCATTGTTATATCCATGATAACAAGGTCGGGCTTTTCGGCTGCGTATGTAGATACTGCGATCTCGCCGTCAGACGCCTCAAGAATGTTTGTATAGCCGTTTGTTGTCAGTGTGTTGCGGATAAGCATACGCATGAATGCCGCATCGTCTACAAGTAATATCTTCTTATCCATAAGTGTAAGGTTTCCTTTCGTATACCTGTTTATATTTTAATGTTATTCGCCTTTACCAAGGCTATCCATAAATTTCGATTTTACAATTTCAGTTATTCTTACTGCAAAGTTATCATCGATAACCACAACGTCGCCTCTTGCAATAAGGTTTCCGTTTACCATAACATCAACAGGTGCGCCTGCCTGTCTTTCGAGCTCGATTATAGTACCCTGTGAGAACTCAAGTATATCCTTGATTTTCTTCTTAGTCGAGCCTATCTCAACCGAGATCTGAAGCGGTACATCCATAAGGAGCTGTAAGTTTTCTTTCTGCTCTGTGCCGAGCGGAGCTTCAAAGCTCTCAAACTGTGCGAGCTGGGCATTACGGTAGTTTACTGCCGGCTGAGGCTGCATAACAGGCTGTACCGGCTGACCGTACATTCCCTGTGCAGGATTAGGATAACCGTAATATCCCTGATGTGCATACATATCGGGTATCGGTTGAGGCGCAGGTTGTGCCGCCTGCGGGATTGCCTGTTGTACAGGTGCCGTTGGCTGAACAGGAGCTGTCTGCATTGCGGGTTGAGGCGCAGGAGCAGGAGCAGGTGCAGGTGCAGGAGCAGGAGCAGGTGCAGGTGCAGGAGCAGGTGCAGGAGCAGGTGCAGGAGCAGGAGCAGGTTCGACTGCAACAGGCTCAGGAGCCGCCGCACCGCCCAGAACTTTGTCTGCAAGCATAGCCGCAAGGTTGATATCAAGAACCGATATGAATTCGGATTTTATAACGCCGTCAATGGTAAGGTCGAAATTGATAGCGGCAACCATATCGGTCTGCTCATAGTTCTGAAGGTCTGCTATGTTTATCTCGCTCAGTATAAACGGTGTAGGCGTTGAAATATCTATGCTCATTCCGAGAAAGTCAGACAGAGCCGTTGATGATGCGCCCATCATCTGGTTCATTACTTCGCTTACTGCACTGATATTCAGCTCATCAAACTCAAAATCAGGCGATATAACAGGCGGTTTGCCCATAAGCTGATTGAGTATCAACTGTACATCGTCTTGTTTTAATATCATCAGATTAGAGCCTGAAAGACCCTTGATATATTCGATTTTTACACATATAGCCGGCTCTAAACGGTCGTAGTTCAGCTGTGATGCCTTCACAACGCTTACTTTCGGCGTAGTGATCCACACTTTTGCGTTGAGCAGCTCGGAAACTGCGGTAGCCGCGCTTCCCATACTGATATTCATTATCTCGCCGATAGCGTCAAGCTGCATCTCCGACAGAGTGGTCAGTTTTCCCATTTGCCTTACCTCAATTCTTTAGTATATTGTCAATCCTGAACGCTTTTTTACCATTCAGTGTACCGAGTTTTCCGTCAAACCAGCAGGTACTTCCCACTTTCAGCTGTACGTTTTCGGTTATCGGCTTGTTCAGCGGTATTATATCATTTACCTGTAAGTTCAGGACATCACGGAGCGTCAGCATTGTATTGTCAAGCACCGCCGTGACGGTAAGTTCCGACTGGGAAAGAGTAGACATAAGGTTTTCCTTGCGCTCAGTTTCCTTTGTCGGACTGCCCGCTCTTTTTCCTGAGCTGAACTTAGCCGAGAATTTCTTCATTATCTGATCCATAGTAATAGCGGACATACAGAACGATACTACGGATTTAGAATCGTTTATGGTAACTTCCATTGCGACGATTATCATTGTTTCGTCGGCGTCTGCGGCAGAGATAACACGCGAGTTTGTTTCTATTGATTCCAGCTTCGGTTTTGTTTCGACATAGCCGTCCCACGCCTCTGTCATAAGCGAGGTGAAACGTTCAACTATACTGCGCATTACATTTATCTCTATCTCTGTAAAGTCGCGGTCGGCGTCTTCATACGTGCCCTTACCGCCGAGCATACGGTCTATCATCGTAAAGGTGAGAGAGTTTGAAAGCTGTAACACTGCATTGCTTTCCTCAATATCGTCATCTTCGATACCCAGGTCAACTATGCCCATTATCGTATAATCCGGAAGAGCGTTGCTGAACTCGAAATATTTCTGCTCCTCTATGCTTGCAAGCGAAACTTTACAGTATAATCTCAGCAGTCCCGTTATGTAGGAAGAAAGGTGTCTTGAATAATTCTCGAATATTCTTTCGAGTATCTTTATCTGTTCCTTTGTGAACTTCTTCGGCGTACGGAAGTCGTACTCCTTTATTTCTTCCTTTTCTTCGTGCGTATCAAGCGGAGCGGAGTCACCCGCAAGCACGCTTGACAGCATGGCGTCTATCTGTTCTTGTGTGAGGGTATCAGCCAAAAAATCGCCCTCCTTTCTCGGTTATTCTTCTGATGTTTCCGCAGGTGCAGATGTAAGTATATCTGTAGGAATACCTGTATATGCAGGTTCATACTTGGGTCCTGCAACATTTGTGCTTGTGTTGCCGTCACCGGAGTTGCCGTCGTATCTGCTTTCCATATTGTCGATTATTTCGTTTACAACGTCACTGTTGACGTCCGAGCTGTTGCTGTCGTTGCGTTCATAAGGATCGGTGTTCGCACCGTTCAGCCTGTATTCATATTTCAGAATATCATCAATTACAGCCTGTGAAGTTGTGTCGAGCTGTGCTCTTACTATCATAATCTCAACACGTCTGTTCGCTGCTCTGCCTTCAGCCGTTGAGTTGTCGGCAATAGGCGTATAGCACGCTTTTCCTTCTACGGTAAACTTTTCACTGTCGACACAGCGGTTGTAATCCATATACTTTACAACGCTTGACGCTCTTGCGGCTGAAAGATCCCAGTCGTTCACATCGGATACTGCCTTTGCAGTATGACCGGATACTTCGCAGGATTTTATGTACTTGTTCACTGCCTTTATACCGGGCATGAACTTGTTGAGTACCTGTTTGCCTTCTTCTTTCAGTACGGCGCTGTTGCCGTCAAACATTATCGTGTTGTTGAATCGGATAAAGATTCTTGTCGGTGTCTGTTCAATATAGACATACTGACCAAGATCGTTCTTTTCCGTTGTTGTCTTTAAAAAGCTGTAAAGCTGGTTGAAATCGGAGGGAAGGCCCTCTGTCTGTTCGCTTGTAGTGCCGCCGTTCTGAGTGTTCGGAGGCGATTCGGCGTTGCCGTTTGTATCTGCGGCATTATTTTTAGGCTGTTCGTCCATTACAAACGGGTTTACATAAGTACCGCTTGAAGTAAACGACTGATATATGTACTGCCACTTTGTTTCATCTACCGATGATGCAGAATACAGCAATACGAAAAAGCACAGCAGAAGCGTAACCATATCGGCATAGGTGTCAAGCCAGTTGCCCTTTTCTTCTCCTCCGCCTCCGGATCTTCTTTTTGCCATTTCTCCACCGCCTTTCTGCAATTAGCGTAACCAATATATTTTAACATATTTACGGTTATTTTTCAACAGTTAATTTACTTGCTTTCCTTCTTTTTTATATCTGTCTGGGCAAGCATGAATTCGAGCTTTTCCTGAATAAGTCTTGGGTTGGAGCCTGCCGCAATCGACAGTACGCCTTCTTCTATTATCTGCATACATAAAAGCTCCTGCTCATGGCTGTTTTTCAGCGACGATGCAATCGGCGCAAACAGTACGTTTGAGAATAGTGAGCCGTAGAACGTTGTAATAAGCGCAACCGCCATACCGTTTGACAGGTTGCTTGAGTCTTCACCCATACCTTTAAGCATATTTACAAGTCCGACAAGAGTACCGAGCATTCCGAATGCGGGGAATACCGACATACCTTTTTCAAAGAAAAGTCTGCCTCTTTCGTGACGCTCGCACATAAAGTCTATTGCGTCGTCAAGCATACTTCTTACTTTATCAAGGTCATTTGCGTCAACTATCAGCATAAGACTTTCCTTGAGGAAAGGATCGTCGCACTTGTTTGCACTGTCTTCAAGGGAGATAAGACCCTTTGTTCTGGCGATCTTTGCAAATTCAACAATCTGATCTATGTAGCTATGCGGATTGAATTTCTTCGGGAACAACGCCAGCTTCAGATATTTCGGCAGATTTTTAAGGTATGAGAGCGGGAATGAACCAATAAGACAGCCGATAGTACCGCCGACTGTGATAGCAAGCGAAGGTACATCTATGAACCAGTCAAGCTGACCGCCGTTAAATATACCGAATATAACCAGACCGAATGATGCTATCCAGCCTATGATGATCGTAATATTCAAAACAATTTCCTCCTGTAAAGGTTTATATAACACAGCCGGTGGCTGTAATATTCATAATTTATATCCCTCTCTCGAGACGCTGACGTCTTACAGACAGCCTGTATTCCTTGATGAGAGAAAGTATTTCGTTCATCGACTGCTCAACTATGTATGAATGACCCGTACTCGTGGTAATTACCGTGTCGGGATTTTCCGTTACTATTTCGATAAGATCGGGATTAAGCATAAACTTTTCCCCGTTGAGCTTTGTAAGTATTATCATATATTTCCTTCCTTTGCGGTATCGTCCGCATTGTAATTGATTCCACCTGTCGAATGTCCGGAAACAGCCGTTTATCATAACCGTTCAGGCACAATATAACGGGCATTCCGGCGGAGCTGACGCTCCGCCTGCCCTTATAAACACAATTCATTAAGATCGCTGTCCGCCGTTTCGCTATCCGTCGCTAAATTGCAACATTTTCAAAGGCGGAATTGCCTGCGGCGGCACGCCGCCGTTAGCGCTTGAGGTTTACTATTTCTTCGAGCATCGTGTCCGAAGTGGTGATGATTCTTGAGTTTGCCTGGAAGCCTCTCTGTGTGATGATCATATCGGAGAATTCCTGCGACAAGTCAACGTTTGACATTTCGAGCGCACCCGATACTACAGAAGCAGAACCGTTCTCGCCTGCAATGTTTACCTGAGGCTGACCCGATGAAAGAGTTTCTCTCCAGTAGGAGCTTCCCACCTGCTCAAGACCGTTGGGGTTATCAAATGTAACAATATCAATTCTGCCGAGCATTATGATACCGTGTACGCTGTGTACACCGTAGATAGTGCCGTCCTCGTTGATATATACACTGTCAAGATCCTTGACCGTCTGCGTAGCCGCAACACGTCCGTCTGTCATCTTGATATTGCCCAAAAGCTCGACCATATCAGAGAAGAAGTTGTTCGAGCCACCTGCAAGACCAACCTTGCCGTCTGTTGCAAGAAGCGTTTCAAGTGCGCCGTTTGCAGCGTCCCAGTCAGCGCTTGTAACCTTCATCTGATATTTTTCGTTACCGCCTGCCGCCTTGTCTACAGCCGCCTGTATGTCAGCAACCGTTGCTCCGGGATGAACGCTTATCGTAAGACCGTTGTCAGACCACTTTGCGGTAGTTTCTGCGGCATTCTTGGAATATCTTAAGTTTATCGTGTAGTTGTTTGCGTATTCCCCTGCGTTTACTGTCGTAAATGTAAGAGAAGCCTTTGTTGTTCCGTCGTCCAGCTTCATTGTGTTGGTAGCTGTCGTTGCGGGAATGTCTGCCGTAGGAGGCACCGTATCAAGCTCAAAGTGGAGCGGAAGTACGCCCTCGATGCTTACACCGCCGTTTTTGCACGCACGGGTCACAGCGTCCTCAAGATCGTTGAGGTTTGTATAATCATTCTTTTCGTTAAGCTGTACAACCAGCTTGTTTCCGCTCATATAAGCGTAATCGCTGTTGCCTACCGTAAAGCCTACCGATATGTTGCCGTCCGGAGTCGCTGTATCTGCCGATACTGTAAGCGGATATGTACCGCCCTTGTATGTAATTGTCTTTGAGTAGTTAGCCTCATTGTCAAGCACTTCGGGAACTACAAATGTAATTCTGTTTGAAGATGCGTCAACGCCTGTTGCGTCACCGCTTACACCGAGTACCATATTACCGTTTGAGTCAACAAGGTTACCCGCGTTATCAACGTTGAATACGCCTGCTCTTGAGTAGAAGATGTTGCCGGCTTCGTCCATTACCTGGAAAAATCCGTCGCCCGATAAAGCACAGTCATAAACGCTGTCGGAATAAGTGAAGCCTGACTGTCCCATTACCTGTCCGATAGCGCCAAGCTTAGTGCCATAACCTACCTGAGAGGGGTTTACACCACCCTGGAGGTTAGAACCTGCCGAGCCGTTCTTCTTAGTCTGGTAATATACCTCCTGGAAGGTAGTTACGCTTGTCTTGAAGCCTGTAGTGTTGACGTTTGCGATGTTGTTACCTATAACGTCCATCTTCTGCTGATGTGTCTTTAATCCTGACACGCCCGAGAATAAAGATCTAACCATGATCTGTTCCTTTCTCCATCGTGCCGACCGTTCTTACCCGTCTGTCATTCGGGGTAAGGAATACTTCCTTTCGGTCCGGTATTACATAATTACGGTCGAGTCGATGTTCGTAAAAATATTTCCTTTTAAATCTTCCTGTGACATAGTTGTGATTACCGTGCGGTTTTTCACACTCACCACAAAAGCAGTCTTGTCTACGAGTACCAGTGTTTCGTTACTGCCCTTTTCTGCGGCTATCTCAATGCCGTCATTAAGTCTTTGCAGCATATCCGAGTCAAGTATCTCGATATTTCTGCTTTCTATACGCTTCATTGCGTGTTTTGAAAAGCCTACCGCCGAGTTTCTTGCATCAAGCTCGCTTTGTAGAGCCTGCGCAAATGTTCCTCCCGACTGTTGTGCGGCCTTTTCAGCATTCCCTGCTTTTGCGGTGTTAACGTTGCCTGTCGAAATCTGCAGATTCCGCAGTTTGAGTTCATTTATCAACATAACACTGCCGCCTTTATATTTACTTGTTGCCCTCGGCGTTTCCTGCCGGAGCTTCCGTGTTTTTGTCAGCCGTACTTCCCGTACCCTCGCTGACGTGTACTATCTCGTCAATAGAGTAGAGATAATTGTCTATCACGATCTTAGCGTCGCCGTCCTGCATTTCTGCCGACTCGACCTTGCCCTTTGCATAGTAGAATTTGCCGTCGTCGCCGAGTACCTTTACCGTTACTTCCTTGCCCACATATCCCAGTGCCTCGGTCATCGTGTGTAACGTACTCTTGCTTACCGTATCGCTTATCGCCTTTACCGCCGATAAATCGTACTGCTTACCGTCAACTACTACCTTAACATCGCTTCCGCTGATGTTCACTCCGGTGCATACGCCCGATAAAAGCGTTCCGTCGTCGCTCTGCGCATTCATTGTAAGCGTCTTTCCTACAAGACCTGCCGCATAGTTTGACATACTGTACTTCAGATTGTCCTGCTGTGCCTGTAATGCCGTGAACTGTGCCATCTGCGACACGAACTCGGTGTTTGAAGTAGGCTCAAGCGGATCCTGGTTGCTCATTTCCGCCATAAGCAGACTGAAGAACGTATCTGTGCTTATCGTATCGTTCTTGCCCGAATTCTTGAAAAGATCCTTATACTTTTCGTGATTTGACTGTACACTCTGAAGACTTGATAAATCTGCCATCTGTTATCCTTTCGTGTAAGTCCTGCCGATATTTCTATCAGCCCATCGCCTGAATCTCCCCCAACAGATTCTCAAAATCGTCCGCGTCATTCTTCTGCTGACCGTGCGACTGCTGTCTGTAAGGGTTCTTACTGCTGCCGTCAAAATCTCTCTGGAATAATTCCGCATGCGAGGTTTCCACCTTGTACGAGGTAAGTTCCACATCGTCATTCTTCAGCGCATACGCAAGCTGCTCGGATTTTGCCTGTAAAAGCTCCTTCGCCGCCTGAGTTTCCGTCAGTATCTCAACTGTTAGTTTTCCGCTTTCGTTTGCCATACGAACCGTTATTTTACCCAGTGTTTCGGGTGTAAGCACAACTGTAAGCGTACTTCTGCCGTTTGCTTTAGGTGCGTGTTCGCTCACAAACTCAGCCATATCGCTTATCGGTACTCTGACCGTGCGGATTTCCTGCCTGTTTTCGTCATAACGGCTTTCTGTTCTTGCAAATACATCACTGCCCTTTGCAAGCATATCGCTTACCGCATTCTTGTCGGTAACCTTCTGCTCTGCTTCAAGGTCGCTGTCAGACTTTGTGACCTCGTTTCCCTTGGTTATCGCTCTAAGCTCATCGCTCTTGCTTTCGATGCTTCGCTTGGTAAATGCAATTCTCGGAGCATTGTCATCCTGTGTCTGCATATCCTGCTTTACGCTGTTGTCACCGTATTTTTCGTATGACGTTACCGTAAATTCAGCCTTTACAGTTTCAGGACTGTCCGCTTTTATATCGGATGCTTTTATACCGGATGTTTCCTGCCTGCCTGTTTTCCCGGTAATATCTGTTTTCCCGATAAAGTCCATCTTCTCGACAAAATCGGTCTTTTCGGTAAAAGTCGTATCCGCCTTTGAACGTATATTATCCGCATCTGAAGACTTTCCGGCATTTCCGACAGCCACGCTTGCAAAAGCGTCTGATTTGTCAGCTGTTACAGTCACAGCATTTTCGCTGTCAATGCTGTCTGAAGCGATTTTAGCATCGACGTTCGTTCGGTTTACAGTATCCGCAGATTCGTCGTTATTCATCTGAATTTCGCTCGCAAAATCATTTCCGGAGGAAATCTCTCCGTTTTGTAAACCGAGAGCCGTATTAATGTCATTTCCGGCTGAAATTCCGCTGAAAGCGCCTTCTTCCGATAATACATCGCCTATCGGATCGCTAACCTCAAGACCGGGCATAATCTGCATAAGCTCGCTGTTGTCCGTCTGCATTGCGTCAGCATAAAACTGCATCGTACTGCCTTGCAGATATCCTGCAAGCTCGGCTGTTTTCAGAAGTTCTTTTAGCTCCTCGGCACTCTGTTCAAGTTCGGCAAGTTCGCCCAGTAAATCGCCGGTCATGATTGCTGTATTCTCGGCGCTCATACGGGTCGCCGAGTTCATATTGATTTGCTGACCGCTTGTTACCATAGCACCGAGCGTATCGGAGAAACCTCCGGCAGTACCGTTTGCTGAGCCGTTTTGTACATTACCTGTTGAGATCGTGGCGGCATTGCCTGCAAGCGCCATAACGACGTTTGCAGGCAATACTGCTGTTCCATTCATCATATCTCACCCCCTTTCAGTGCTATTCATTGTCAAAAACAATATATGCTTTTTAACAACTTTTATATATTTAACAGGTTTAAACCGTTAAATTTTATGAAAATTGCACAGCTTTCCACCTTGTATTGTAACACATTTCAAGAGATATGTCAACAATTTACTGAGTTGTGCCGCCGTTTGAAGAGCCGTTTGTAACGAACTCCTCGATGATCTGCTCCTGCTCTTTCTGAGCGGCGTATCTGTACTCTTCAAGCTGTTTCTCTTCCAGCTTTTCGAGCTTTGAAACCTCTTTTGTAGCGTCAATCACTTTCTGCAACTGATTCTCAATTTCTTTTCGTTTTTGCGCCATATGCGCTTTTATACGATATATATCCTGTTGCAGAGAGGAAACATATTTCTTATGCAGCGACAATCTCATAGCGGTAGTACCGCCCCGCACAAGCTCGTTCAGCTTGTCAATGCTTTGTTCGTACTCAGCCGTCTTTGCGTCAAGCTCGCTTTGCATTTCTGCAAGCTCCGCCCTTAGTCTGCCGAGTATTGATTTCTCGCTGTCAAGCACCTGATCGTTGTACTTTTTCAGCGACTGCAATGTAAAATTAAACTTCTTCATATCGCATTAATATCAGGAAACTGCCGCCTTTAACAGCTTTATGGTATCCTCCATTGAGAACGATTCATACATTCCCTGCATCAGAAAATCGTTTATCTTGTCTATCTTCTTTATTGCCTCGTCAAGAGCCGGGTTTGTACCTTTTTTGTACGCTCCTATCGAGATAAGGTCTGCATTGTTGTTGTAAAGCGCAAGCAGATTTCTCAGCTTTCCCGCCGCCTTTTTATGCTCCGGATCAGCTATCGCCGACATAAGACGTGAGATGCTCGGCAGTATGTCAATTGCAGGATAATGGTTCTGCGCCGCTATCTTACGGCTCAGAACTATATGTCCGTCAATTATACCTCTTACGGTATCCGATATAGGCTCGTTTGTATCGTCGCCCTCAACAAGAACCGCATAAATTCCTGTTATACTGCCCTTTTCAAAGTTGCCTGCCCTTTCGAGCAGCTTCGGCATTGCGGCGTATATTGACGGGGTATAGCCTCTTGCAACGGGAGGCTCGCCTGTTGAAAGACCTATCTCACGCTGTGCCATCGCAAAACGTGTAAGATTATCCATCATCAGCAGTACGTCCTTGCCCTGCGAGCAGAAATATTCCGCTATGGCTGTAGCCGTCATAGGACATTTATTTCTCATCATCGCAGGCTGATCAGATGTTGCGACAACAACGACCGACCTTGCCATGCCCTCTTCTCCGAGATCGTTTTCTATAAATTCTCTTACCTCTCTGCCACGCTCGCCTACAAGCGCTATGACATTGAGGTCAGCCTTAACTTTTCGGGCAATCATACCCATAAGAGTTGACTTGCCTACGCCTGAGCCTGCAAAGATACCCATTCTTTGCCCCTTACCCATTGTAAGAAGTCCGTCGATCGCCTTTACGCCAAGCTCTATCGGCTCGTGTATTTTCGGGCGTGTCAGCGGATTTACCGGTACGCCCGCTATCGGCATCGAATCTGTATATTCCACCGGGTCGCCGCCGTCAAGCGGATTTCCCAGTGCGTCTATTATTCTTCCAACAAGCTTGTCGCTGACCCTTACATTCAGCTTGTCGCCGGTGTTGTCAACTATACTGCCGGGTCCTATGCCCTCAAGGTCGGTATACGGCATAAGCAGTACCTTATGCTCGTTGAATCCCACCACTTCGGCAGGGATATGCGACTTCATATCCTTTGTGTAGATACGGCACACATCGCCTATACTGCACAGCGGACCGCTTGCCTCGATCGTCATTCCGACTATCTTTTCAATTTTACCCAGATACTTATATGTATCGGTAGTTCTGAGTTCTGTCAGAAATCCGCCGAGATCCATGTTAAAGTCCTTTCAAATAAGGGAGTTATTCGCTTTGTTCTTCGCCGCCGTCATTGTCGGTTTCTGCCTGTGCCGCAGTTTCTTCCTGCTTCCCGGCCTTTTTCCTTGACGGCGCTCTGCGGTACTTTCCTCTGCCCAGCTCCTCTATCATCTTGAGCTGTGTCTGTATTCCGGCATCGGTAATTTCACTGCCGTTATCTATAATAACTGTACCGCTCGGTGCGTCTTTAAGCACCTCTACTTCTACATTCTTCACATTGTTGAACAGCTTTTTGAAATAGTCGGTATCTGCCGCCATTTCTTCGCTGACATCGGTCTTTGATAAGGTCAGCTTTACATATTCACTGCCACGGAAACTCTTTCCCGCTTCTTTTATGGTCTTTTTGATAACCGCCTTGTCCTTCTGACCGAGTGAGTTCAGCGTTATGCGGTTTACTATTTCCATTACCGTGTCGAATATCTCGACCTCGTAGCTGTCAAAAAGTTCTGCCTTGTCGCTTACCATCTGCTCGCTGAGCCTTTTGAGCTCTGCAAGCATATCTCGGCATTTGTCAAGCCCTGCGGCATAACCGTCCTCGTGACCTTTTGCAAAACCGTCAGCCTTACTCTGTTCAAATATAGCCTCCGCCTGCGCCTTTGCCTTTGCTGCATAGTCCTGCGCCTGCTTTTCGGTATCGCTTAGTATTTTCTGTGCCTTTTCACGGGCTTCGGCAAGCGCCCTTTCACCCTCGGCACGATAAAAACCTGTTATCTTTTCTTTTTCCTGCTCCAGTTCCTGCCGGTGCCTCTCCGAGATCTGATCGTTGATTTCTGTGTTGTCCGCATCGGCATCAGGCTCTGCGGCGCCCTGCGGGATCTGCGGGATCTGCGAGATCTGCGGTGCGACAGGCTTAACCTTTATTGAGTTGTCAATTACGACAGTATCGGTTGTTGGCTGAACAGGGTAATAATAACCCCTTCCTGCTTTGAATACGCCTGCCAAAATATATTCCTCGCTTTCGTATTATGCGATAATTTCGTCTTCCTTGCCGCCTTTGGAGATGATGAGCGTGCCCTCGTCCTCAAGTCTGCGTATGATAGATACGATTCTCTGCTGAGCATCTTCAACATCACGCATACGGACATTGTGAAGATATTCAACGTCTGTCTGTACGCTTTCACGCATACGGGTAGACATATTTGCATAGATGCACTCCGCAACTTCGGGTGTCGAACCCTTGATTGCAACGGCAAGATCCTTTGAATCGACCTCCGGTATAAACGCCTGTATAGCCATATTGTCGAGGGTAACTATATCCTCGAATACGAACATCTTTGAACGTATATCGTCTGCAAGCTTCGGATCTCTGAGCGTCAGCTCGTCGAATATGTACTTCTCCGTTGCACGGTCTACGTTGTTCATGACCTCCGCAACATAATCTATACCGCCGACCTCTGTGCTGTCGGCTGTAACAAGGTTATCAAACTTCTTTTCAAGTGTGCGCTCGATAGACTTTACAACATCAGGCGATGCCCTGTCCATCTTAGCCATACGCTCAACTACATCTATCCTTGTTTTTTTGGGCAGCTCGCTTAAAATTGCCGATGCCTGATCACTCCTTGCATAAGAAAGTATCAGTGCTATAGTCTGCGGATGCTCGTTCTGCACCATTGCCAGCAGATTCTTATAGTCTGCCTTGCGGACAAATGCGAACGCTTTTGTCTGGAACTGCTTTGTTATCTTTTCAAACAGCGCCTGTGCCGTCTGCGGACCGAATGCCTTTTCAAGTATGTCACGGGCATATTCCACACCACCCTCGGATATTACCTTCTGGGTAAGACAAAGCTCGTAAAACTCATTGAGAACGCTGTCTACCACTTCCATGGGGTAGTAGTTCATTCTTGCTATTTCAAGCGTTATCTGTTCTACTTCCTCGTCGGAAAAGTGCTTGAATACCTCGGACGCATTTTCCGTACCGATAGAGCTTATAATTATCGCCGCCTTTTGTGCGCTGGTAAGTGCCTCCATATATATCCTTCCTTTATGCTGTCGATATCATTCGCCGCTTTTCATCATAGAGCGTATGAGCTGGGCAACGACATCGGGATTTGTGCGTGAGAAATCTTTGATTTCCTTCTTGAGAACTGCACTCTTTGACTCGTCGTCATAGTCGTCAAGGTGCTGAATATTGAATTCTTCATCCGGCTGTGGCTGAGGCTCGAAGCTGAGCGCCGCCGATTCCTGAGCCGCCTGCGCCGCCGCTGCCTGTGCCGCAGCCGCTTTTGCCTTAGCTCTTGCACGCTTTTTCTTCTTTGCGTTGCTTGTAAGTATAGCGACAATGAGAAGCGCAACAACCAGAAGTCCGAGCAGAATGATAATGTAAACTGTCCAGTCGACATTTCCGCCTCTGCTTATCGTGTTGTCGTTGCCGTTTGTGCCGTTGTTTCCGTTTATAACGAACGGGTAGTTTGCAACCGTGACATTTGCAACGTCTGCGCCGATTGCGAATGCGATTACTTCACGGAGCTGTTCCTTGTCCGCTTCAAGCATATTGATCTGATCTACAGTTACAGCCGCCGTTATTTTATCTACCGAATAGCCGTTCTTTTCAAGCTGTCTTATCTCGGTGTTTACAAGACGCTTTACGGTAATGCTGTTCTGATAGTAATATTCGTTATCGTCGTCGCCCGTGATAGTGGGATAGTTCGGCGAAATGTCGCTGTTGCTTGTTGTGCCTACAACGCCCGACAGCGAGCCGATACCGCCCCAGCCCTCGTTCTTTGTGGAGCTTTCTATCATACCGCCCGATGTACCGTCCTTTGCTATTGACGGGGTGTAGATAGTGTATTCCGACTTTGAGTTATCGTAATTGAGCGTTACGTTTACGTTTATCGTATAGTCCTTGTACAGCTTTTTGAGCGTGTCGTTGAGCTGACTTTTCAGCAGGTTCTGCATCTGCTCCTGGAAGTTCAGCCGTGACTGGTACAGCACGTCTTCCTCAACGGTCGTGTTTTCGCCTGTCAGAAGCTTGCCGTCTGTATCAAGTATCGAAATATTGTCACGTTCAAGTCCTGGCAGTGAATTGAGAACCAGTGCATAGATACCCTCAACCTGGTCGCTTGTAAGCTGTGTGTCCTTCTTCAGATCGAGTTTGACGCTTACTCTGGGCTCTTCGCTGTTTGTCGAAATGACGTAATTGTTGTTTTCGGGCATCGTTATAATTACATACGAATCCTTGACTGCACTTATCGTATTGATAGCCTTCATTATGTGCGTCTGTAACTGCTGTATCTGGAGTACCTTCTTTTCGGTGTCGGTCGACCATATACCTATGCCGCTGTTCCATACGTCAAAGTTGAATGTGGATTTCGGGTAACCCTGAATGCTCAGCTGCATTCTGACATTATCCGCCTGGTCGCTCGGTACAGAGATACTGCCGTCCGTACCCATTTTTACGTCCGTTATTCCAAGTTCGTTTATTGCCGAAACGACCTGCGAGCTTTCTTCGCTGTCAAGTCCCGTATAAATTGCTGTGTAACCTTTTTGATTGAGTACTATTGCAAGTACTATTGCGGCAACTATGACTACCGATATTGCCGTTATTATGAATATCCGCAGATTTTTCGCTAGCGAGCTCCATTTATCCTTGAACCCGTTCCAGAATGCGGAAAGCTTATCCTTCATCTATATATGTATCCTTCCCTGATAATCGGATTAAACAGTCATACGCATTATCTCGTTGTATGCGTCGACAGCCTTGTTCTTGACAGTAACAAGCAGATCCACAGCGGTAGCCGCCTTTTCGAGATTGACCTGTATCTGAGCAAGGTCGTCGACATCGCCGAGCATAAGGTCGATCGAATCCTGCTGAACCTGTGCGTCGGTTTCCTTGACGTTATTTACAAGCGACTCGAAGATATCAAAGAATGTAGCGTCGCCTTCGGTTTTATCTTCAGTCTGCTTTTTCTGACTTATCGTTTCCATAGGGGCGATATTGCTTGTAAGCGGTACTATAAACATCTATATCAGTTCCTTTCGGTTGTCTTAGTTATTTCCTATGCTGAGTGCTGTCTGCGCCATTGATTTGACGGCGTTCAGCACAGCAAGGTTGGCTTCATACGAACGTGTAGCCGCCATAGCGTCCATCTGCTCCTCCGCTACGTCAACGTTCGGCAGATAGTAATATCCGTTTTCGTCTGCGTCGGGGTGGGTCGGGTCGTACACGGGTGTAAGCGGTGTTTCGTCCTCGACTATCTCAGTTACAAGCACACCCTTGTTTTTAGTCGCAGAAACAGTATTCGCAGGCACTCCCCCTGCTATTTTTTCTTTCCTCTTTGCTATTGTTTCCTCAAGCACCGAGTTGAAACCCTTGTTTTCGCTGAACAGTACGACCTGCCTTCTGTACGGCGTACCGTCCTCCGTTCTGGTGGTTTTTGCGTTCGCAACATTCTGCGAAATTACATCAAGACGCAGTCTTTCCGCTGCCATTCCCGATGCGGCTATATTAAGCGAGCTTAAAAACGCCATGCAAAAAACTCCTTTCTGTATGTCAAAAAAGCGTTGAAATCCGTTTCACTGTATATAATCCATTATTTTAAAGCGTCTGCTTTAAATTACGTTTTCATTGCCGAGCGCAGTCTGGTGAACTCACCGTTCATCTGGTTTTTGAGCGCCTGATACTGTAACTGTACCTTTGCAAGTTCGTTTGACTGTGAGTCAACATCTACGTTATTACCGTCCGGCTGAGTGTTTGTGTCGTCGTCCTCGTACACTCTCGTTGCAAGTTCTACCTGCTTTGCGCCATCCTTAGCCTTACCGCCGATAACGCTGGTGTTTTCCATTCTGTCTTTGAGAACAGCATAAAAGTCAAGATACTTACAGTTATAACCGGGGGTATCCTGATTGGCTATGTTCTGTGCAATTATCTGCTGCTTCTGCCACATTACCGAAAGTCCCTGCTCGGTTATGCGGAAAGCGTTTGTGTTGAAAAGTGCCATATATCCTCCTTTTCAGGCTGAGGTCTTTCCTGACTGTTAATGACTTTAACAGGTTCTGTATTTTGTGCGTTTCAGTAGCACCGTTACAATATATAGAAAAGTAATTTTAACTATGTAAAAATTACACGAGTTTTGGCACTATTTTAACATTTTTTAGCTTTAATGCCACCAACTCAATTGTATATTATACAACATTTTAAGATTTTTTGCAAGGCTAAAAGGAAAATTCTGTTGATTTTTTGTACTTATTTAATAAAAGCGTGGGTGTTTGATATGTAACAGCTGTATTTTTTCGTCAGACTGCACAATGGCACCCTTTTTACCACTTCCTGTCGAATGTCGGAAGCTCGCCGTATGAACTTCTTTTCCTTTGCCTGTAAATCATTTTAGGACGTGGTACGGGACGGTTTTGCATCTGCTTTTTCCTGTCACGGCACTTAATATATCTCTGCGCCGCTATACGGCAGTGCCTGAATATTGTTTTCTGTGCGGTAAAGCACGACGGTAGCGTAACTGACTTTACCTCGGTAAACCCGTTATCGTTGAACCACCAGTTGTCAAATTCCGGCACTCCGCGTCTTATATGATATGTGAGCCTGTCACTGCTGCCCTCATAATATCTTATCTTCCCCGTAAAAGTAAGTCTTCCGTTTTTTACGAAAAGTTTCAATCCGTCATAGGGTATGACCCAGAGCTTGCGTTCAACGCCGCCGGTGTCGGCAAATATACGGCCTGCGTACCTGCTGTATACAGCTGCGCTTTTCTGAATTTCAAAGTAGGTGCTGCGGGTTATATGGCGCGCTCTCGTTTCGCATATGAGAAATATTATAAGGCTCAAAAAAAGCCATACTGTAACGCATATCGCAGGTATCAGAAGTCTTACAGCGACAAAATTTTCTGTGCGCCAGTTTCTTGTCTGAAGAATCAGCGACATAAGGCTGAGAAGTGCCGGCAGGGCGAGTACCGCTCCTATTGCCGTGCTGGCTTTTCTGCACGCTTCGCGGTATCCTTTTGTATCAGCGTGAAAAAAATTCTGCGTACCCGCACCTCCCTTAAGACAAACTTCTGCTTATACTAATTATATTATAGCCGCCTTACAAAAGTCAACGAACTTTTCTTAATTAAAATGTATAAAAACGACCCGCATTTTTTAAACAATTCGCAGAATTTTTAAAAGTCGACGAAAAAACCGATGATTTAACTTGATTTATTGGCTATTTTATTGTATACTTAATGTTAAATGATATTATAGGCGTGTTGGGTACGGCAGTTTATGCCAATTTCCCCGTGTGTCTTTGAAAGGGGGAGTTGTGTTTTTGAGCTACAAGAAAGAAGAGTTCACTTCTTTTGAGATAACTTCGCTTGACGGCGAAAGACTGTTCTATACGGAAAACAACTTTGACTTTCCCATAATGTACGATATGAACGATAATATTATCGACAATATGCTTATGATAAAAGGACGCCGGCTCCCGGAAATAGATACATCGGAGTATGTCTATGTCATTGCCCGTATGCGCGACGGCGACAGATACAGATATAAGACCAACATCTCTGTGTCGACAGACAGACAGATGAACATTGTATTAAGACCGGATAAGGCAGAACTGCTTGAAGAACGCAGACGCTATTTCAAGATAAAGACAAACGAGAGAGCATTCATCACACTGAGAACTCAGGAGGGTGATGATAAGCCTACTCCGCTTGAGCCGCCTGCCGAGATTTATATCAAGGATATCAATGTCGGAGGAGTGTTCTTCATCTGCACCGATATACGCAGACGTTTTGCAAAGGGCGATAAACTGCTGTTGCTGGTCAATCTGTCCGGCACACGCCTTGAGCTTAACGCAGAGGTGCTGAGAGAACAGGCGATAGGATCTCAGGAAGCGGATACGGGTTACGGTTGCCGGTTTATCGGCGTTTCCCATTTGCAGGAAGAAATCATTTCCAGATATATTTACAAATTGCAGTTTGAAATGCTGCAGAAATCGCGTGAAAAACGTGATATGTTTTAAATAAGGGCTTCGGAGGTTACACAATATGCAGTCATTTAAAATCAAAACGACTTTACGCATACTTACTACCGCATTTGCGGTTATACCGATGCTGATAGTCGGCATTGTCGGATATTTCAGCATGACGGGCTTTGCCGCAAATTCGGTTAGCCAGTTTGCAAGAGCGGCAGGCGCAGCGCAAAAGGAGATAATAAACCTGTATCTCAACGAATGTATATCCGATGTTGTTTACCTTTCGTTCAGCAATTCGGCGGGCACTCTTGCACAGAGCGGCCAGGGCGATGACGCAAAGTCAAATCTGTCGTTGCTTTCGGAGAATATCGAAACCAGAAACAGTGGTTTCAAGAACGTAGTCATCACAGATACTTCCGGTAATATAGTGTATGAATATGAAGACGTACAGGGCATGAAGGAAAGCTTCTTCGGTTTTGAAGAGATCGAGGATCTTCCGGAGGGAAATGTAAAAATATCCAATATCTATATGAACAACGAAGATTACGGTACAGACGTGTTTTTTGTTGCAAAAAGTATAGACAAGGACGGTCTTAATATCAAAGACGGTTATGCGATTGAAGTCATTGACCTGAGCCGCCTGACTGAAATACTTTCACATTCCACATACGGCGAAGGAAAGGGATATCTTACAGTATCCGACGGTAACGGCTGTGTACTTAATTACAACGGAACCACAGTACAGAAAATCGACGATATTTCAGACAGCAGTATGTGTGATATCTACAGATCAACGATCAAGCCCGTAAAGAAGGATGAAAACATTGATTACAATGCAGGTTCGTCGCTTGGCTGCTATAACTATTTCTCAGGTTCGACAACCGCCGGCTGGAAGTGGGTCAGTGTATATCCCGGTAATGTGTCAATGTCTCAGATAATGGTACCGGTTGCGATATCTGTAGGTTCGATGGCGTTACTTGCCATTATATGCGCTTTGCTCGGTATACTCATTACCAAGTCTATAGTAAACCCGATGAACAAGATGGTTGCCGTTGCGCGTGAAATTCAGGAAGGCGACCGTGAAAAGCGTCTTGAAATTAAGGCTCACAACGAGTTCAAGGATATTTCCGAGCTGTTCAATAATATGCTTGATGACGTAAGTATGTCGGAAGAATTACACAGAACAATATCAGACATTTCGGACAATATGCTGTTTGAGTGGGATTTCCACAAGGAGTCGATGTATATCTCAGATAACTTCAGGGAGAAGTTCGATATCGACCCGAAGGAAGCACAGCTTGCAAACGGTAAGTTCCTTGATAAGCTTATGAGCGAGGAGTACGCAGAGATTTACAAGCGTGATATCAGCGTCCTGCTCAAGAACAGAACAGGTCACAGCGGTGAATACCAGATGACTACCAAGAACGGCAGTCTGCTGTGGTTCTCGGTGCGTGCGCTCTGCGTTACCGATCGTCTTGGCGAACCGCTCCGTGTTATCGGTGTCGTAACTGATATAGACAGCGAAAAGAAGCTTGAACTTCAGCTTTCCGAGCGTGCAAGTTATGATTTCTTGTCACAGCTTTACAACAGAAGTACATTTGAGCGTGAGCTCAAGAGTGAGATTGAGCGTAGCGCACACGCAAAGGTTGCGGTACTCTTTATAGATGTAGACGACTTCAAGTTTATCAACGACCGTTTCGGACACTCGGTAGGCGACGAAGTTATCAAGTATGTTGCCGGCTGTATCAAACAGCGTGTAAAGGGCAGCGGATTTGCCGGACGTTTCGGCGGCGATGAGTTTGTACTCTGTATTACCGATCCCAAGCAGATAGAAGAAATCGAAAGCCTGTCGCTTGACCTTATTGATGAGCTTTATGAAGGCTATCATTCAGAGCTTGCCAATGTTTCGATAAATGTCAAGGCAAGTATCGGTATTGCATTCTTCCCCGAACATGGCGATGACAGCGACAAGATCGTTGCGGCTGCCGATGAAGCTATGTACTTCGTAAAGAAGAACGGTAAGGCAAACTACCACATTTATCAGCCCGAAGATTCACAGATTGCGGATCTTCAGCACACTCTGTAATTAAATCAAATATTCATACCCGCTTTTTTGGCGGGTATGACTGTTTTTATATGTAAATAATTTGAAATACAAAAATTTAACCGGATAAATCAAAGAGAGGATATACCGTATGGCAGTCGTTATAGCTATAACAAATCAGAAAGGCGGAGTTGGCAAGACTACGACCTGTTCCGCATTCTGCGGAGGTCTTACCGAAAGCGGGAAAAACGTTCTTGCAATAGACCTTGACCCGCAGGGGAACCTGAGCTTCAGCTTAGGTGCCGACTCAGAGGAAAGTTATACCATGTATGATGTTTTCAAGGGCAACTGTACCGTTAAGGAAGCAATACAGAGTACCGACAACTGCGATGTTATACCTGCGAATATTCTGCTGTCGGGCTGTGAACTGGAACTTACCGGTGTAGGGCGTGAATACATTCTCAGAGAGGCTCTGACAGATGTAATGGATGACTATGATTACATAATGATAGACACCCCTCCTGCGCTGTCTATCCTTACTATAAACGCATATACGGCGGCTGACAAGCTTATTATTCCGATGATAGCGGAAATTCTGAGCCTGCAGGGTATAGCTCAGCTTAAAGAAACGATTTTTGCGGTAAAGAAATATTACAACAAAGACCTTGAGATTACCGGAATATTGCTTAATAAATACAATCCCCGCCTTGTTCTGACAAAGGAAGTCGAAGAGCTTGCGGGAATGATAGCCGAACAGCTCGGCACGAAGATACTCAGCTCAAGGATAAGCACAAACGTTTCCCTTGCAGAAGCTCCTGCACACGGAATATCAATAATGGAGTATGCTCCCCGTTCCAAAGCTACAGCCGAGTACAGAAAACTAATTAACGAAGCGACCGGTGTACCAATGAAAAATACGCATAAAAAAGACGCTAAACGACCCGCAAGACGTCCCGTTAAAAAATAACGAAAGGAGCATCGCCTGATGGCAGAAGAATATAAGTCAAGCAAGACAAAACAGGTAATGAATCTGATAAACGCAAAACCGTCCGGCGTCAATCCGTTCTTACCGCCTGCTGAGCAGGAAAAAGAGAAGAAAGCAAGGACAGAAACCACGGTAGAGGATAAGCTGCTTAAATATACGCAGTCAAAGCGAGGCGCTTCCGCGCCGAAACAGCCGCACACGACCAGGCATAACCCTATGTTGCACATTCCGGAAGAATGGGAAGAGTTATCGCAGACGCAGGATAAAACGTCCGTAAAGGCTGTAGCGCATCGCACAGGGCAGATTACCATTGACATCAACCGAATCATAATAGATGAAATTCTTGATGATGCGCTTATGCGTTTCAATACCTGCCATTGTGAGAAATGTAAGAAGATAATTACCGAAAAGGTACTTGAGCAGGTTCCCGTAAAAATAGTAACGGTAACGCAGGACGAAGAACAGTCCGTTGTCGACAGCTATTGCAGTTATGCCAGAAAGGATATTTATTCTGCAATAGTAAAAGTAGTGCTTGCAAATAAACGTAAACCGTTCCACAACTGATAGTTTAACAGCCACAGCAATTTGCTGTGGCTGTTGTTTTATATTCTGTGCGTTTATAACGCAAAAACCCCTCCGCTGTGGCGGAGGGGTCGATATGCTCTTTAATTCAAAGCATTAATCAGTCAGATTACTTGCTTCTCTTCTTAAGAACAATGCCTGCTGTAGCAACTGCTGCTGCCGGTGCCGCTCCTGCCGCCAATGCCGGGTGGGGCGCGCCCGCCGCGTCGCCGGCCGTCCCGGCTCAACCGGTGACCTCGCCTGCGGCATCGGATAATCGGTCCATCGACGAGAAGTGGGATGCAGCCGTCGCCGCTTTGCCGGAAACCATTCGTGAATATGTGTCACGAGACAAGGTGCCGACCGTAAAATTCGGCCCCAACCGTAAGGGTCTGCCTTGCTTGTCGATGACGTTCGACAAGTCGCTGAGCCAGCACGCTTTCGCCTTGGCCGTGGATAACAGCGGTAAGAAGGCGGCGGCCGTGGTGATGGATGCCGTGCGCAACGAGTTCGGCGCCAATGCGGTTATTGCACCTTCTGCGGTCGCGGCGAATGGCGAGCGAGTCGAATCCGTCAAACGTATGAGCCCGGAGCAATTGGCCAAGGTCAAGCAGCAGATTGCCATGGCCAAGGCTGGATTGGCCGCGTCGAGTTTGGGCGCGAGCCTGGGCATTCATATGGGGAGCGAGACGAAAGCTCCGAAGCCGACTGCAACAGGCCAAGCCGAGGACGCAGACGACAGCCATCGAGCCGGACAATCCAGTGCATCCACGGCAGCGAAGAACTGGAGTGACGATGACCCTTGGGCCAAGCCGGCCGTAAGCAACGCTTCGCCGCAATCTGCAGACGGGTTCGCGCCTAACGAGCCCGCTGCTACGCCTGCGCCCGAAGAGCATCACAAGAAGCATGTTGCGGTTCCGGACATCAGTGACGGTGTTGATCCGTGGGCCGCTCCGGCTGCTCCTGTTGCACCCACTGCGTCCGTTGCGTCCGCTGGACCCACTGGACAGTCCACTGGGCAGCCAGCCGCCGCATCTTCCGTTACGGCAGTTGCCGGCGCGAGCGACGATCCATGGAATCAGACGCAGTCTCAGGCCGCGGTCTCACCGGCGTCGCAACCGGCCGAAGCCGACCCGTGGAACCAGCCATATCAGCAGTCTCCTCACGATGATCCGTGGAATCAACCGCAGGGGAACCATGCTCAGGCGGCTCCGCAGCCAGGAGACGACCCGTGGAATCAGCCTCAGTCCCAGACTCCGGCTTCTTCGGTTCCTCAGACAGTGTCGGGCAATATGTCGGGCGATGACCCGTGGAACCAGCCCCAATCGGTTCCGCAGCCGGCTGCCGGCGATGACCCGTGGAATCAACCGCAGGCAGTTCCACAATCGGCTCCGCAGGCCACCCCGCACGGTGACCCGTGGAATCAACCGCAACCCGCACAGCCGACCCCGAATGCCGACCCGTGGAATAGCCAGCCCCAGCCCCAGCCGAAACCACAACCGCAAGTCGCGGCCGAGGATGACGAATACTCGATGAGCGACCAGTCGCTCGGCGAGGCGACGGCCATGAATCTCGACGATCTGAAAAAGCTATTCGAGGTCAAAAAAGTCGAGCAATTCGCGGCAGATGATCCGAAGAACCCCAAGAACATCCAGCCTGCCAAGAAGCACTCGGATGAATAATGAGGACGAATAACGAGGAATACCCATGGCACTTGCTTATGACGGCGCAATACAACGACTGATCGACGCTTTCGGGCGGCTGCCCGGCATCGGGCCGAAGGGCGCGCAGCGTATCGCCTTCTACATGCTGTCCGCGCCCGAAGATGAAGCGCGCGATTTGGCCGAGGCCATCGAAGAGGTCAAGGCCAAGATCCGCTTCTGTGATATTTGCGGCAACGTGTGCGAATCCAGCCCCTGCCCGGTATGCGCCGACCCGAGACGCGACCGTTCGGTGATCTGCGTGGTCGAAGAGCCCAAGGATGTGATGAGCATCGAGCGCACGCGCGAATACCACGGCCTATACCATGTGCTCGGCGGCGCAATCAACCCAATGGCCAACGTTGGCCCTGCCGACCTGCGTATTCCCGGTCTGCTCAAACGCTTAGAAGGCGATGAGGTCAAGGAAGTGATTATGGCGCTCGACCCGAATATTGAAGGCGAGGCCACCACCAGCTACTTGACCCAGCTATTGCGACCCGTAGGTGTCAAGGTCACCCGACTTGCCAGCGGCCTGCCGGTGGGCTCCGACTTGGAGTATGCCGACGAAATCACGCTGGGCAGGGCACTGGCCGGTCGGCGCGAGGCCTAAGCCAGCGTATCATTGGCGCTTTCGCCCTTGCGGCGCATCCACGGCCAGAATGCGCCGTGGCGGATGATGCGCGCGGCCTTGTGGCGTCGTGCCAACCAGATAATGAACAGTCCTGCCGCCAGTATGCCTAGGCCAACACCAAGGGCGATATTGCGCGCGTCAAGCACGTCATTCGGCTCGGGAGCCGGCATCGGAATCGCCACGCGGTGCCCGGAGATAAGCAGTCGGTGCGTGTTCACGCCGTATGGCGTACAGGTCATCAAGGTGGCACGGTCCTCACCCGGCACAATCTTGAGCTTCGACGTGTCATCCGGCAAAATCACCGAAATGCGGTCCACTTTGTAGCCCAAAGTTTCGCCCATGACTTCGATGTAGAAGAAGTCGCCCTCTTTCACCTCGTCCAAACGGGTGAACATCAGCGCTTCAACCAACCCGCGGTGCCCGGTAATGACCGAATGGGTGGATTTACCTCCCACCGGCAGCGACGTGCCGTACAAGTGGCCGGCACCAGAAGCCAGTGCTTCCTCGGAAGTGCCGTGATAAAACGGCAGATTGATGGACTGCTTGGGCACCTTGATTGTGCCCATCACGCCGTTGCCGGTATTAAGCAGTGACTGGTATTCCTTGTCTTTCTTTGAGGCGGAATCCTCGCCGCTGGCTTGGGATCCTCCTTGAGCGGCGGCGAACGGATCGACGGCTTCACCCAAGATAGGCTGGCCGGATTCAGCGAGCTTCTTGTTGTATGCGCGGGCCGCCGTGAGCTTGTCTTCCGCCTGCGGGTAAGGCCAGCCAGCTACTTCTTTGGCCGTGGTGGCTGTGGTGGCGGCCAAGTTGCGGTCGGACTCGAATTGCAACGCTAGCGGGAAGCAGGCCACGGCGATTGCGGCGATCAGCAGCACAATGGTGATGATGCGCATCGCCCACAGGTTGCGTTGCAGGCGTCGGCGCTCGGCCACGAGATCGCTGATATCGATGACTTCGTCAAATGGTGTTGGAACGAATGCTGCGGGCTCGGGCCGCGCTGAGGAAACGTTGTCATTTGCAGATGCGTCATCCGGCATGGCCGCGTTGTTTTCCCACATTTTCTGTGAGGCACGCTTACTCGTCGAACGTCGATGCAGCAATGCCATAGTCGCCTGTTCCTTCGCTTGATCTGCTCATGATTTGCTTATACAAGACGGCCGGGTCCGTCTTAGTCGTGCATGGCATAGGTGCTGTCGCAAATGGCAACACCGCACGCGCCACACTGCGAAACGTTACTCCGCACCAAGCCTTTCATGCAACATGCCGACGGGGCCATATAGGGGCAATGTAGGGGGCATAAGAAGTCTGAAAATGCGATACGAACAACGTTGCTACGGCTGTCAGTGATGCGGCTTACTTCGGACAAGCCGTTGAGATGCAAGGGGATGCAAAGGATTGCAAAGTAT
>OLQC01000505.1_pt1 | contig 40254 bp, 36 predicted proteins | sample 1672471 | NCBI WGS metagenome assembly OLQC01 (sample SAMEA3136689, study PRJEB25190) | human gut metagenome | biome: human gut; feature: human-associated habitat; material: faeces | place: Austria | collected 2013 | reverse complement strand
CGTGCGGCATAGTACCCGCCGTGCGGCATAGCCGCGGCGACGGCATGACCGTGCGGCATAGTACCCGCCGTGCGGCATAGCCGCGGCGACGGCATGACCGTGCGGCAATAATATATAACCCCCGCACGGGTCTACGGGGCGCGGGTCTACGGGGCGCGGGTCTACGGGGCGCGGCAGTACCAACGCCGCTATATTATACCTATAGACATATATATAATATATAATATAATACCTATATTATATAAAATAGATTATATTCTGTTATGGAATTGATTTTTTATCACAAAAATATTGATTATATTATAATAATCGAAGGCGACGACGACGACGGCGACGCGGTAAAAAATAATATGCAAAAATAATAATATCTATATAGCATTAAAATATTACAATCTATATACCGGGTATATATAGGTACAATAATCCATAAAATAACGTTATATAGATTTATAGCCCTACGGGGGCTATTTTAGACCTATAATAGAAAAATAATTGTGAAAAACCGCTTAGTTAATCAACCCCACTCACACGTCGTCAAAATAGACCCTCAGAACTACACAAATCCCGCCCATAGTAGAGGGTATCTTCTACGGGTCAGGTAGATTGGTGCTTTTTTAAATTTTAAAAAAACTGGTAAAAGCCCGCTCTACGCACAAAGTTACCCCTACGAGCATCCGAGATAAAGATGTGGTACAGGCTAAAATCCCTAAAGTCTACCTTACGAGCGGTCTTTCGTCCGTGGTATAAGCCTATAGACCCATCAGGGTTGGTATGTATAGGCTGACGTCTTCGAAGAAGGCTCCTACAAACTCTATATGTGTACGATCGTCTTACGCGCCGAAGGGCGCGTTTTTTTTATTTATGTTTATCGCTACGCGCTAAGCTTCTACCCTCTACTTCTGTTAATAATTTATTCATAAATTTAACCTTCAGATTTTGGTAAATCAGCCAACCTCGGGTATAAGGTATATACATAACATGGTGGTACAGGCTACGGCGTAAGCCGTTTCAAGGCAAATCCGAGGTGAGCGACACTAATAAGGCGAACGGAAACGGAGCGCAGCGCAGTTAAAGGCTTGCTGAGTTCGCCTCAAGATGGAGCGAACCGAGGATGCAGTCTTCCTTTAGAAATAAGGCGAAGCCTTCCACCCGCCTACGGAGATGTTTGAGGGAGGCGTCAGCGGTATCTCCGAAGAGAAGTTAGCGAAGCTTGCGAAGAGAACTTCTCCCGAGGTGGTATAGCGTAGCCTCCCGCCTACTCCGTAGACGGAATTATGTGGCGAGCAAGGACACGTTAGTGGACTTGTGACCTTCACATAACACAAAATTGTTTTTTAAGAGAGGGGGTGCTCAGATGCCTTGATACACAAGGGCTGTGAGCCAGTTTGGAACCATTTTAAAAAAATAAGTTCAAAATAGGAGGAAAACACTATCAAAGTCAAGGTATGCGATGCGATTATGGGTACCGGCAAAACCGAAGCTGCCATTACCTATATGAACGAACACAAGGAGAAGAAATTCATTTACATCACGCCGTATCTGGCGGAGAGCAATCGTATCAAAGAGGGTTGCCCGGAGCTGCACTTCGTCGAGCCGAGCAACAAGCTGAGCGAATACCATTTTAGAAAGACAGAGCACACAGCAGCTCTTATAAGCGAGGGGCGCAACATAACGACAACCCACGCGGCTTTCAGAAATTATAACCGTGATACGCTGGCGATGATTAGAGAGTTTGGCTACACACTCATTATAGATGAGAGTTTGGATATTCTTATCGAGAGTCAAATGAAGACCAATGATGTCAGCGGGCTTGTCGCTACAGGCTTTTTAGAATCAGACGGCACGACATATCGGGCGACAGACAAGCTGTACGACTCAGGCAAATTTGAAGACGAGATGAAGATGTTCCGCTCCCGCGATATTTTGTGTGTTGATGGACAAAAGGGGCAGAAGCTTTATTACTGGGCTCTGCCGCAGGAACTGTTGACCTCGTTCGATGAGGTGTTCGTGCTAACGTATTTGTTTACCGGACAGGCGCTTTGCTATTTTATGAAGATTTACAAAATCCCCTATACATATATAGGTGTGTCGCTAAAGGACGGCGTTTATCGCTTCTCTGATAATACCGATTATGTGCCGGAATACACTAAACACATTAAAGACCTTATACATATAGTAGAGTCGCCAAAGCTCAACCGTATAGGCGACCCGCCCCATGCGCTGTCTATGAATTGGTATCAGAGGCGTAAGGCTGGTGAGGATGGCGAGCTCAAGGCTGTTAAGAATCATATAGCCAACTGCTACAAGCATATATGGAAGAACTCACCTGTGGACGAGCGTATGTGGGGAACCTATAAGAGCGCCTGTAACAAGGTTAAGGGCAAAGGTTACACCAAGGGTTATGTCGTCTTCAACGAGAGGGCTACTAACTCATACATCAACAAGAGGTATCTCGCCTACGCCGTTAACCTGTTTATGAATGTCGCGGAGAGGCGTGTGTATGAGAAATTTGGTGTAGAGGTAGACCAAGATATGTACGCTCTTTCAACTATGTTGCAGTGGATATGGAGATCGGCTATAAGACGCGGAGAAGAGATATGGCTGTATGTGCCGAGCAGAAGAATGAGGACACTTTTAAAAGATTGGATGGAGAGGGTTCAGAATGGAGATAAAGACGAAGACGATTACGAGTAGGATATCTGTGAGTGAGCGAGAGACGCACATATATAGAGACGACGACGGATGGACAATGGACAGCACCGTCCCGAAAGACTTCAATGCCGCGCTTCGTAAAGGCTGGACGCCTGTAGAGCAGACGGTTTACGACGACGGCACTGTGTGCGGGATGATTCTAAAGGCTATCCCTTCCGCAGTTACTATAAGAAAGAACGCCGCTCGAAGCGTCTCTGAGGAACAGAAACGCAAGGCGACGGCGGCGTTAGCGAAGTACAGGGCGGAGAAGTGAGGCGGGGCTAAAAGTCTCGTAATGATAGAGGTGGTGTAGCGAAAAGTTATTCCATCTGCAAATTTTAACATTATAAACAAAGGAGAAAATGAAACGAATGAATTGACAGTATTTAACAATGAGGAATTTGGAGAAATCCGCGCCATAACTATTGATGGCGAACCGTGGTTTGTGGGAAAAGATGTGGCTGAGGTGCTCGGGTATAGTAATCCAAGAGACGCACTTAGTAAGCACGTGGACGCAGAAGATAAGGGCGTCGCGAATTGCGACACCCTTGGTGGAGCACAGGAAATGGCTATTATCAACGAATCGGGTCTTTACAGCCTTATTATTTCGAGCAAGCTCCCAAGCGCCAAAGCTTTCAAACGCTGGGTTACAGCAGATATCCTTCCCGCCATTCGTAAGACGGGCGGCTACATGACCGATGAGCTTCTCGCTAAATGTCAGAAAGACCCCAATGTCATGTTTGCGTTTGCAGAAGAGCTTCTTAAACTGCGCGACAAAACGAACGCGTTGGAATCAAAGCTCGATGTCGCTCAGCCGAAGGCGGACTTCTACGACACGTTTGTTAGCCCTAATAAATGTACAGGGCTTCGAGACACCGCCAAAGAACTTGGTATCTCTGAGCGTAAGTTCGTTAACTTTTTGATAGACGAAAAGTACTTGTACCGCACTCCAGCCAAACAGCTTCGTCCTTACGCAAAGAAGAGCAACGAGGGCTTATTTGAGACAAAAGATTGGTACACTAAGTCGGATATCGTATCGGTAAGGGTGCTCTTTACGCCGCAGGGCAAGCAGTTCTTCCACAAGAAGCTTATAGAAAAGGGGTTTATCGGCGCACCTATGGTATGCGCGTGAGAAGGGAGTTAACTAATGGATTGTCCTATTCCTTTTGATACATACACAGAGGATATGTGGAATGGCAACAAGCCAAGCTGTAAAGGGGACGACTGGTTGATTAACGGAAAACCAGTCACGGCTGATAAATGGGAAGTGCCGTTACGGCGGCGGCGAAACTATTAACGACCAAATTATGCAGTGCAATTTTTGGATAAATCACAAAATAGGCATTCAGGTTGCCCGTAACCATCTTTATATTATAGATATTAGGTACACCGGGCGCTCGGACTTTTGGGAATATAGTGACGATAAGGCTATGAAAATGCCGGGACCTCCGTGTTTCTCGGAGATACGAGTCCGACATCAACTTGAGCCAGAAAAAATCGAAAGAATTTTGAATACAAAAATTAAAAATTGTAAGTTTTGGGAATTGGTACAGGCGAGAGCTAAAGAATTATATAATGCGGGTATTGGGGCATAAACTACCCTACCGGGACACTTTAAACCGAAGTTTGTAATATATAGACAGCAAAACTCGGACGAAATGAGACATGGCTGATATTTTAGGGAAGAGGTGTGAACGGCATTTTAAAGAAAGGATTAAATAAAGAAGTTGAACAAAGGATTTTGTGAGGGTTGCCCGTGGATTAACTGCTGCGGCAACGACGACAACGACTACCCCTGCCACGGCAGTTGGGATGAGGTCGCTTACATAGACTATGGAAATCAAGCCATAAATACGGATATGGATGAGGAGAATTAACTATAGGTAATACAATATATATACCGGGTATCGACGCTAAGGATATATACATAACAAATGAGCTGTACCCCGACACAGGTTATTCGTTGGTGGATAAAGACGGCAAGGTCAATTATAGACGATATGCCAACACACTCGACTACAGTTTAGATCAGATAAAACTGCGCGAGGTTTATGAGAAAGTGTACCGCCGCACTAACTTCAGCTTTTACGGAAGAAAGAAAGAGTATACCTCGCGTGTAATAAATGTAACCTTTAAATACTCGGTGGCGGAGTTTAATAAAGCCGGCAGAAACAGGTATATTCGCTTTGGACATAAAGACTCAGATCTTAACTTCAATGACTGCGTGGCTATAAAAGACGGAGAGCTGGTGGGAATAATACTTGGACAGCCTGTGGAATATCCGGTATCTGACGAGGTGCTCGGTAAATACTTCGGTTTTGAGGGTGGCGTATACACGCTTATCAAAACACCTAAGACGTTGAAGAGCACAGCGGAGCTGCGCAGGACACTGTATAATGACGGCTTTGTGTGTAATGGAGTAAGGTATGTCAGGTGGAAGAGGTCAAGCGGCAGTTCTCGCGTTGGCAAGTGTCTCTTTATTGACGAGAAGCTGTATGCTCGTATGCACAAGTGGGAGATGTGTGGACTGAAAGTCGCCGAAGGTGAAGAGGTAGACCTTGCTGCGCTTGAGTCATATATCTCTCTGCCGTCAAGCTCTATTATTGATATACTGGAAATAAACCCCGAGAACATTCTCGTGATAGACGACTACGAGAGCAAATTCTTCGATAGGGTTATGTCCGTCAGCGAAGATGGCGACCACCTAATCGCCGAAGAAAAAGACGAGCAGATAACCAACTCTATCTGGGACGGACAGGGGCTTATAGATATATCAGCTATGGGCAAATACAGCGATAAGGGTATGATACTACTCCGCAACCTCTTCTTTAAATGCTGTTGCTTTAATACAAACTTGCAGCAGTGGTTTGCCGACCACGGCATAACAGAGGTGAGTCAGCTAAAGGGCTACACTAAAGCGAAGCGTGTGGAAGATATAAAGATAGTAACCACGCCGAGCAGCATCAAGTATCTGAAGTTCGGGACGATAAACGATTGGATGAAGCACATCGACAATACCTTTGGCGTTGTTAAGTATGATAAGCCGACTCACTTTTTTGACGGGCGCATGGTGCAGACGCACTATCAGCTTCTCAACAGCTTGCAGATGGACAAGGCTGAGACGGCGGCGTTCCTCAAGGAGACATTTGACTATATGACAGCTATCAGAACAGACCCCGCAGTTCTGCGCTACCATATCAAATATCCGATAGAAGACGAATTCGACATCTCCCCTGCTGAGTCGAAGAATGATGTTGTATACAAGCTTCTCGGTCTCAACGACAGGTTTGCGCAGACGAAGCTTTATCATGACTTCAAGATAGATATTCTTAAGTCTTTTACAAAAAATCTTAGGCTCGGTCATGTGCTTGTCGAGGGCAATTACGAAACCTTGTTTGGCAATCCAATCGAGATGTTACAGGCGAGCATCGGCAAGTTCGACGGCGTGTCGGTGCTGGGTGTTGGCAACATACATACGAAGAGGTTCGGGTACGGGCAGAGGCTCGTAGGTTCGCGCAGTCCCCATATCTCAATGAGCAATGTGTGGGTTCCGACGAATGTGGAGTGTAGCGAGATCGACCGCTACTTTAATCTGACGAACGAGATAGTCTGTATAAACAGCATTGGCGAAAATGTCTTAAACGAATTATCAGGTTGCGATTTTGATTCAGATACCTCGCTTCTTACGGATAATCTTCACCTTATCAATGCCGCACTTAAGAACGAAGGTAAGTTTTTGATAGCGGTTCCGGATGTCTCGTCCGTTAAGAAAAAACGCAGATATACTCACGACGAGCAGGTTGACCTTGATGTTAAAACGAGCAACAATCTTATAGGCGATATCATCAACCTCAGTCAGGAGCTCAACACCCGCATATGGGATGTCCTTAATCGTGGCGGCAGTTATAGTGATATTGAGGAAATATATAAAGATGTATGTATCTTGAATATTATGAGCGGCATTGAAATCGACAAAGCAAAGAAAGAGTTCAATATCAATAATGCTAAGGAGCTTCGCCGACTGCGTGATAAATATAAGATTGAGGGCGACGACGGAAGAGCTATTAAACCTAACTTCTTCAAGGCGAAGGATATCGGCAAAGGCTACTATGACCGCAAACGAAAGAATTACAAGAAGCATTTGACGACCATGGATCATGTGCAGACTTGTATTAATTCGTACAGGGCTCAGAGAGAAGAGATAGGAAAGAAGCAGGAGTACCTCCCCTTCTCCGCTCTTGTGGATAATGGCATAGATGTTTATCGTAGACAGTACGAGAAAGTCACCCGCGTCATCAATGCCGTAACAGACATGACAAATGAGATAAAGAGTGTATATGCTTCGGACATAGAATCTTCCGTCAAACAGATGCGGTGTTGCGATATCAGGCAGGAGTGCGTAGAGTATGTGGGCAATATGTCGTTTACCAAGAGCGATATGGTCTACCTCCTGCGCCAGATAGAAGAGCCTCGTTATTCTCAGATTCAGCGTAAGATATTTAACATACTCTTTGGCTACCCCAACACCTCGTTCTATGAGGTTCTCGAAGCGGGTGCAGAACCTATCGGACTGCTCGCAGAAGACGACGAGGGTGATGTTGAGCTATATGGAAAGAGATACACTCGATATAAATATTTCGCGTAAATTGACAACAAATCACGCAAAAATTTACAAAAAATAGGCTAAAATCCGACCCAAACGGGATAAACGCCCCCTTAAAATAGCCGTATTATGCGACAAATTTTAGGGGTGTCCCGTGCGGTTACAATAGGAGAGGGGTAAGAAAACTCGCTCCAAATTGATAAAAAGGAATGGTTTATATAGTTAAAATCTCGCAGGAGGAAGCTTTTAAGATTAGAAAGAAGTTTCCGGGAACGCATATAACGGTAACGAACCGCTACGCTCCCAGTCGAAAGAAAACATACTACTGCACCGAGGGCTTTAAGGTGATGCGCTACCTGAAGAAGCTTCGCCACGAACCGTGGAGGTGAGCCGCTGATGGAAGACTTCGCTAAGAAGCAGAGCGGAGAGTCCTATGTTGACTACTTCGTTCGGCTCTTCGACAACAAGAAAATTTATGGTCTCACTTGCGACCAGATAGCCGAGTTGCTCAATGCAGAAAGCGGTCAGACGCTCGGCGAGAGTGCTTATCGAAAAGAATTTGCCGCTTTCAATCGCGGTCGCAACTATGAACGTGAGATAGCTGAGCGCGGCGTGGCGACGAGGGTTCTGTCTATATCAGACCTGCACTTCCCGTTCGCAAAGCCTATAGAGACATTTTCAAAGTATGTCGGGCGTGTAGACATCCTACAGCTCAACGGAGATATATTTGATTGTCAGTCGATATCCAAATTCTCGAAGTCGTATCGCATACCGTGTATCGAGGAACTGGTTGAGGGTCGGCAGTACATTATAGACCTTATTGACTACATAAAACCGAAGAAGGTCATCGCAAACTACGGCAACCATGAGCTTCGCCTCGGAGCATATCTCGCCAACCACCTCGATTCAGACCTTCAGGAGCTTATGCCTGAGACGGCACTGGATTACATCTTCGTTGATGGCTTCTATCATTACGACCGTCGTAATCATATTAAGACGTGGTTTGAGCCGCTGCGTGAGACATTCGATGATATCGAAGTCATTTATACTGGCGAGTGGTTTTCACAGATAGGTCATGTAATGTTTGTTCACCCGAAGGCTTTTAGCAGTTCACCTATGAAGACGGCGGAGAAAGCCGTGCTGTGGTTCCGCAATGAGGGATATGATTTCAACTGCCTTGTAATGGCGCATACGCACAGACTCGGTTCGTATAAAATCGGAAACACCACTATGTATGAGCAGGGTGCGGCGTGTGAGACACAGAAAATGAGATATGGTGACGGCGCGTTGGTTAACTCTCAGCAGCAGGGCTGTATTTATGTGTGTCTCGATAAAGATGGTTATAACATTGAGTCGGCGACGAAGCTTGTCGCCTTTTGAGGAAAGAAAGGAAGATAATTTGAATCGCAAGGAACTTATAAGACTTGTGGCGAAAGATAACTCTCTCACCCTCGGTGATTCAGAGTTCTGCATTAATGCAGTGTGCAACGCTATTTCCAAGGTCGTTAATGACGGAGATAAGCTGTCAATATATGGTTTTGGTACATTTCAAAAGGTTAGGCGTAAGCCGAAGCCTTACCGACACCCGGTAACGGGAGAGATGTGTGTGCCGGAGCCGTCGGATGTTATTAAGTTCGTGCCGGGCGTAGCGTTCTTCCCGAGCACTGAGCCCGACTACACCGACCTGTAAAGGAGAGATATTATGCTAATTGCATTGATCTACAACTTTTTAAACGTCTTTGCCCTCACTGGTGGTATTGCTATTGTGGCAATTATCCAGCTGCTCGCGAGCCTCGGCGTGATATAACGATACTTCTGTCACCCACGTCTAAGTGGAGATCCTGCGCCGTAAAAGCAGGACTTAAAAAAACGGTTATCCCATACCGTAAGTTGGGACTTAAAAAAGCGGAAATCCCTTGCCGTAAGTAGGGACTTAAAAATGGCGAGATAGACTGTCCATCTCGCCATTAACTATGGGTGCAAGAAGTTTAATTGGAAAATTTACATATTTTGCAAACTACAATAATGGCGGTTATGCAGTTACTGATTACGCTCTACGAGGATGCGCCGCACCATAAGCGGTAGACGAGTCGTAGGGTTTACGAAGCCGTGAACTCGCGGCGGGAACTAAAAGACCCTGCGGGTAGAAAGTCGCTCCACTGATGAGGAGTAGACAGTTCCCGCAGGGCACTGATAAAAAATATAGGAATGGAATGATTTGATTGTTTGACAATTATCCTGATGTGGTAACTGTTAAAGAGATGCAGACAATGTTGCGAATAAGAAGAAAGGCTGCGTATGACCTTGTACATAACGGCACTATTCCCTCTGTTCGTAGCTGTTTTATATAGCGGAGTGGAGCAGTTGGTAGCTCATTAGGTTCATGCCCTAAAGGTCGTGGGTTCAAGTCCCGCCTCCGCAACCAATATCCCGTATTGCGCAACGGGGACGTGTGGAGTTGCGCCACAAGCTCGGTACGTCAGACTATCCGCACCTCTCTATGATGTGTCCCAGCGATATCAAATCCGAGCATATGCATCCTTGGCTCAATGGTAGAGCGGCTGCCCTGTAAGCAGCGGGTTGCGTGTTCGAGTCACGCAGGATGCTCCACAAATCCAAGCGCGAGGAAGCGCGAGAAGTTAAGTATTGGGTTGCCTGAGCGCTCGGCGGCGGCTTGTTAAGCCGCAGAAATCCCGATGGCTGACGAAAAGACGTGACTTGGATTTTAACTTAGGTTATCAAAGGGGTCATTCGCCTTTGTATAGGAAGCGTTACGACGTTTCCTTAGTTTTACAAATACCGCCCATATGGGCGGCTCAATTAGACAACTCCATTTTGTCGGTTGCTTGCAAGCGGCTTCAAAATTTCATTCCTCCTTAAGCAGAACTTTGGGCGGGTATTATGCAAGCGATATCCGCCCGAGTCCTGCAATACAGCGCTTTGGTGTAAGGGCTGCACATCAGATTTTGGCTCTGATAGTGTAGGTTCAAATCCTGCAAGCGCCGCCAATTTAACTTTTTGCGTCCCATATAGGGGCGCTATTTTTATATGTAAAGGATGTGGGTAACATAGCTCAAAACTCAATAGGTCGCTCTAAATCGACCTCCAAGAAAAAGAAAAAGCCCGCGTCGTCTAATGGTCGAACCGAGTTCTACTGCACTATGTGCGGTAAAAAATATACGAAGCTTACTGGTAACTTTTATAGATCGCAATCCCCTATTCATACTGGCAACGACGGATTTATCCCTGTGTGTCGCTCGTGCGTCGAGGAGCTGTTTGAATTGTATACCGACGAACTTGGCTCAGAGATGGAGGCGACGAAGCGTCTATGTCAGAAGTTCGACTGGTATTTCTCGAAAAGGATATACGATGCAACTGAGAAGAGTTCAGCGTCGTTCAGCCGTATGAGCTCATATGTATCTAAAATGTCCTTGCGTTGTTATCAAGGTAAAACTTACGACGATACTATACGCGACGAGGAAACTGTCATTAATGACGTAGAGGATTTAAAGAACAATAGTTCTGAAATCAAAATAAAGCAGAAGACCTTGATGTTCTTCGGTGGCGGATTTGAACCCGAAGAGCTCAAGTTTCTTCAGGAGCAATATGACGACTGGACTTCGCGGCATGAGTGTTCTACTAAATCGCAGGAAGAGGTCTTCAAAAACCTGTGTATCGCTCAGCTCAATATTCTAAAAGCTCAGCAAGGCAAGGGGTCTATGAAGCTTGTGGAGGCACTTAAGGTATTTCAAGACCTCCTCGGCACAGCAAACTTAAAGCCAAGTCAGAATAACGAAAACGCTATGGTTGAGCAAAACACCTTTGGCACTCTTATTAAGAAATGGGAGAATGAACGCCCCATTTCAGAGCCGCTCCCCGAATGGCAGGATGTTGATGGAATCCGCAAATACATAACGGTTTACTTTCTCGGACATCTGTGTAAAATGTTGGGAATACAAAACAAATACAGTGCGGCTTATGAGGAAGAGATGGCAAAATATCGTGTTGAGATGCCTGAATACGAGGGCGACGACGACGCACTGTTGGACGCCATTATAAGTGACGGTGAAGATTATGGCGACACGGAATAAGCTCAGCGACCGCGAGTTAGCTAACGACAAGGCTAAACGAATTATGAACGGCGTGGACGCATGGTGCTCATTCTATAGGGCTAATCCTCACCGTTTCTGCATGGATTATCTTAATATTAAGCTTAAGCTTTTTCAGCAGATAATCCTGTATATGATGAACTGGTGCAACTATATAATGTACATCGCCGCGCGCGGGCAGGGAAAAACCTTTCTGGTCGCCGTGTTCTGCTGTGTGCGTTGTATTTTGTACCCCGGTACAGCTATCTGTATTGCGTCTAAGACCCGTGGACAGTCCGTCGAGGTCTTAACGAAAATACAAACGATTCTTATGCCCAACTCCGCCAATCTTCAGTTAGAGATAGAACCGAAGGGCATAACAATAAATCAATCCAAAGCGGAGATTGTGTTTAGGAACACATCCCGTATATTTGTCGTAACTGCAAATGATGAAGCTCGACACAACAGAGCTAATATTATTATCTACGATGAGTTCCGTATGATACCGCTTACTATTATTCAAACGGTTCTCAAAAGATTTTTGACGGCTCCGAGAAATCCGGGATATCTCAATAATCCTAAATATGCACATCTGACTGAGAGAAACAAAGAAATATATCTCTCGTCTGCTTGGTATAAGTCGCACTGGTCTTTTGGCAAGCTTCAGACATACGCGAAGAATATGAGTGATGATCAGCGTCGATATTTCACCTGCGGACTCCCCTATCAGCTTTCGATAAAAGAGCACCTGCTTGACAAGAATCAGATAGCGGACGAGCTTTCCGAGGGCGACCAGTCCGAGACGACGTTCGGTATGGAAATGGAGTGCTTGTGGTTCGGAGATACGGACGGCTCGCTGTTCTCTTACGATGATATAGCTAAAACTCGTCAGATAAAGCAAGCCATATATCCCGACTATATCAGCTCTCTTATACCTAATTATAAACAGAAGATACCCCCACTCGCATTTAATGAGAGGCGTGTTCTTTCCGCCGACGTTGCGCTGTTGGCTTCTAAGAAGCAAAACAACGACGCCGCGTCTATATGGATTAACAGGGCTATACCTAATTCAGAAAATAGATACATCAGCAACCTTATATATACGGAGAATCATGAGGGACTTCACACGAACGACCTCGCTTTGCGTATACGCAGGTTGTACGAGCAGTTCCATTGTACCGATATAGCTCTCGATGTTAAGGGTCTTGGTATAGGCGTGTACGACGCTCTCGTGCGCGATATATATGACCCGGAGTACAATGTCACTTACCCGCCACTTAGTTGTTGTAATGACGATGTGTATGCGGCTCGTTGCACAGATAGAGAGGCTAAAAAGGTCATTTGGGCGATACAGGCTACAAGTCAGTTTAATAATGATATGTATCTTGCGTTGCGTGACGGCTTCAAACAGAATAAGATTAAACTCCTTAGTTCCGAAAATGACTTCTACGAATTGCCGAGAGGTATTGTCCAAGCCATACTTGACGACGCTGAGCTAAAGCGTAAAGTTCTGCTTCCATATATTCACACAACGCTTTTTATTAACGAAATAATAAGCCTAAAGTACACACCTACAGGTACTTTAATAAAAGTCAAAGAGCAGTCCGGTATGAGAAAAGACCGAGTGTCATCGGTCGGCTACAACTATTGGGTTGTTCAAGAGCTTGAGAGAAAGCTTAAGCCCAGCAACAAACCACCCGAGCGTAAAGTGTTTGCGTTCAAGAAACCTATTATTAAATAAGAAAGGAGACGCGAAGTGGCAAAAAAGAAAGAAACTGCTCCGCCGCTCTCGCCTGAAGAGCAAAAGAAAGTCGATCTTGAAGCGGCAAAGGCGGAGTTCCATAAAGCTCTTCTGTATGCACAGAAAATAGCTCAAAGGAATATAAGCAATCCTGCGTCCTCACAGCAGAGCCGAGGTCAATCGTACTCCACCTATACAAAGGAAAATATTCTGACGTGGCTTAAAAACCCGTCAACAAACGCAAAGAGTCTTCGCAATGCGTCGATGTATCTTTACAATGCTTCGCCGCTGTATCGTCGCCTTATTAACTATCAAGCAAATATGTGGCTGTGGGATTATGTGCTTTACCCTCTTGGATATGATGAGTCTAAGATGAAAGCTAATAATCTTCAGAAGCAATATCTTGCTGCGGCTAAAAAGTGTGAGATTTGGAATCTGAAGAACGAGCTTTCCAAGGCTGCCGTGAGTGCGGTACGCGAGGGAATCTTCTTTGGCGTGTCGTGGGAGTCTGGCGATTCGTTCTTCATTCAAAAAATCAACGCTGATTATTGCACTGTTGAGGCTATCGCTGACGGTACTTATCTCTATACAGTTGATATGTCTCAGATTAAAGAGGACGAGCTTGGATTTTATCCACCCGAGTTTACCAAGATGTGGAACGCCTATAAATCTGATGGCGTTAAGAGACAGTTCGTCCCCGAAGAGATATCTTGGTGTCTCCCGTTCTGCACCGCAGACGGCGACCAAGGTGCGTTCATACCGCCTTATGTTGGTTGTCTCCCTGACCTGTTGGATATAGAGAACTATAAGGCGTTGCAGGAGACGGCTACCGAGCTTGCTAATTATAAGGTGCTTGTCGGCAGAATTGACCTTGATAGTCAGGGGGCGCCGACGATAGATTGGAATTTGGCAATGCAGTATTATACTCACCTCTGCAATGCGCTTCCTCCGCAGGTTGGCGCGGCTGTACTCCCGTTCAAGGTCGAGGATTTCAACTTCGATCAAGATAGAGGTATAAGTACAGTCGATATTGTTACTCGCTCGGTCGAACAGTATTGGGAGAACTGCGGTTCAAACAGCGTTCTTCATGGCGGTAAAACAGATACATCGGGCGGTATGAGCCTTGCTATAACCACCGACTCAGAGCTGTTGCTTGGATTCTTGGGTAACGCGCAGAGGCTTGTCAACAGACATCTTAAATATCTCAGCGGAACTATCAAGTTCCAAATACAGTTCTTGTCAACTACTATCTACAATCGCAAGGATATCGTTGGTATATATAAGGAAGCGGCTACATATGGCGTAACTCCCAGTATGTATTTTGCGGCTCTCGGCTTGACTCCTCTTATGGTGTCTGGGCTTAATCGCATTGAAAACGATATTATTGGCGTTGATAAGCTTAAGCCGCTCCTGAGCTCACACACAACTTCGTCCGAAGAGATAGGGCGTCCCCCAGAGGATGAAAGCGACCTATCTGATGAGGGCGCAAGGACACGCGATAAGCAGTAGTCCGAAGGAGAATAACAAATGAAGTATATTAAGATAGCAGACCCCGCAGTCATTAAGGCTCTTAGTGACGCGGGGTTTAGTTATATTCGGGAAAAAATCAATGACATCGACATAGCGATGTTTGAGGCTACACCCGAGCTGTTGGACATTGTACATAGCAAATTCAGCGACACAAAGTCCATATACAGCAATAAACTACATTTTTAAGGAAGGAGGAAACATGGAAGGAAAAGTGTCTCAAATTCACACCTTTTCAAAAATCACTCCGCTCCAAAAGCTGAATGAGAATTTTACGCTTGCGGAATGTACTGTTTGTGGGTGTGGCAAAAATCGAAACTACTCTTATATCTCACGCGAGACTATCGAGAAAGAGATGTACGGTCTGAACTATCTTCCCATTGTCGCCCATCTTATTGAAAGAGACGACGGTACAGGTGTGTTTGTTGGCGGTCATGACTATACGATAGATGAAAACTGGAATTTTAAACCGCTAACCCAAGTGGTTGGTTGTGTTGTAAATGACAGTTTTGAGTTCCGCGAGATAGAGGAGTACGGCGAGTCAGTAACCTATCTGGTCTGTAAGTGCATCCTCTATACCGAGCACGTTCCCGAACTTATGTCGGCTATATATTCCGACGACGTATATTTCGGGGAGAGTATGGAGATAGAGGTCAAGCAGTCGAGACCTTTAGCTGAGGACTCGAATTATCAGGAAATACTTGATTTTAACTTCCTGAAACTCTGCCTCCTCGGTATGTCAGACAATCCCGAAGAGCATACCGAACCCTGCTTTATCTCATCCAAAGTGTACAAACCTGAAGAGTTTGAGCTTGATAATAGCAACTTTGATGATGTAATGCTGAAACTTAAAGAGCAATGCGCTAATTATTTTGCTCTGCGCAAGAAAGGAGGTAACGCTATGGAAGACAAGAAAGATATGGAGCTTGAGCAGGAGACTACCGTTGAAGTAGCTCCCGAAGTTGAGCTTGAAGTCCCCGCAGAAGAGATTACCGTGACTATGGCGCAGGATGAAGCTTCTGAAACTGTTGAAATCGAGGCTTCTGAGGTTGTTGAGCCTGAAAAAGAAGAGTTCTCTATGACTTATATGCAAAAGCTTGACGCCGTGCGAGAAGCGGTTCGCTCTCTCAGCGATGATGCTCATAGCTATTGGGCGATGGACTGCGATGATAGTTATGTCTATATCGAAAAGTATTCGTATGAAGACGGCAATGAAGACCATTTTAAGTGCCCGTACACTCTTGACGAGTCGAACGGTAAAGTGACCGTCGGCGACGAGTGGGTTCATATACAGCCGAGATGGCTGACAGACGAAGAGGTTGCGGCTCTCGATGCTATGAAGCTTGAGGTGACTGTGCTTCGCGACTTCAAGAGAGATGTTGAAGACAAAGCTCATAAGGCTGAGTGTGACGCGGTTCTTGGAGAGTTCGGCGATCTGAATAGATTTGAGTCGTTCCGCGACCTCAAGGCTAAGGCTTATGAGTTCTCCGCAGACGACCTGCGCAAAGAGTGCTTTGCTATTCGCGGTCAGTATGGCTCTGCGAAGACGGTAAAAGCTGGGCTTCTGCCCAACACACAAGAGTCTACAAGTTATGTAGACGATTTCTTTAGAACATATTCTCGTAAATAATTTATTTGCCCACTGCATGAGGCGGGCTTTATTTTTGTAAAAAGAAAGAGGTTAATACAATGGCATACGCAAAAGTTAGAACTGATAATCTGACTGGCACTGTGTTTGGCGGCGACCTTGTTTCCGTCAAGTATCAGCCCAGCAGCAAAGATACTGCAATTGAAAACGGCAACTTCGTTAAGGTTGGCGCGCTTATTTCCGGCGAGCGCGAGGTTCACACTGGCAGCACTCCCGCCGCAAATACAGCTCTGTCCGACATCGTTCTCATCGCTTCTCCCGAGGTTGATAAGGCTGTTTCCGGCAACACTATTGGTGAGTTCAAGAATAGAGCTGGTGACATTCTTCGTGGTTACAAGCTTGTTAGAGGTTATTTCTCTGTTACCAAGGAGGCTCTTGATGCTGTTGCCGCTATAGAGGTCGGTGATATCGTCGAGCTTCAGGCTGGAACTAAGGGCAAGGTCGTTAAGAGCCTTACCGACAACTCCACTAAGATCGGCACTGTCGAGGCTATTGAGGGCGAATGGATCGTCATCAAAATAGCTTAACCAAAAATTAAAGATTACACAGAGGTGAAAAAATAATGGATAACAACATAGTTAAGGTTGCACTTGACGCTATCAAGGGCAAGCAGTACGCACAGTATTCCGCCGCAGAGACATCCGAGACCATCCGTAATGCTCTTATTGAGCTCAACGGTGGCTCTACTAAGCTTAACGCTCGCGACTTCAGACCCGGCAAGCCCGTGTTTGACCTTGTTGAGATTCTTCTTCCCGCAATAATCAATGAGGGTATCGCAAACGACCCGGTTCTTATGAGCCTGTGCGAGTATCGCAATATCGCAGACGGTGACGAGGCTAAGTTCACTACTCATGGTGAGAACGACCTTATCGTTGCTGATGCAGCGGCTGGTATTCAGGGCGTTCGTCGTCAGAGAATCCCCGAGGGCGAGGCTGTTACTATTAAGACTACAGCTAAAGCTATTCGTGTTTATGAGGATCTGAATAGACTTCTCTCCGGTCGCGTTGATTTCAATGAGTTTGTCGATATGGTTGGTAAGGCTTTTACAAACCAGATAGCCCTCGACGCTCTGGCTTGCCTCAACAATATCTCTGCTTCGACCGCTGGTCTTAGCGACAAGTATGTCAAGAGCGGTTCGTTTACTACTGCTAACATGGACGAGATTATCGATCATGTCGAGGCGGCTTCGGGTGCATCTGCAAAGATTTGCGGCACAAGAGGCGCTCTCAAGAAGGTCGCCGACGCTGTTGTCTCTAACGAAGCTAAGGACGACATCTACAACTTCGGTTATTATGGCAAGTATTCGGGCACTCCGATGCTTCGCATGAAACAGGCTCACAAGCCCGGTACCGATGTCTTCGCTCTGTCGAACACTAAGGTGTTTGTTATAGCTGGCGACGACAAGCCGATTAAGATTGTTAACGAGGGTACTGGCATTATGAATGTCAAAGAGGCTACTGATAACGCAGACCTCACTCAGGAGTATGTGTACATACAGCCCGTCGGCGTTGGTCTTGTTCTTAACAGCAAGATTGGCGTTTATGACATCAACGCTTAATCAAATTTAAACTTTTGGGGAGAGTCCGCGTGGCTCTCCCCTTTCTAAGAATAAAAGGAGTGTAAAAGATAATAATGGCACAGCAGAATAAAACAACTACAGGCGCTAAGAAGGGAGCCGCTAAGGCTAAAACAACTAATGCAGAAAATCAGACGAAAGCAAATGAGACGATTGAGGCTGCTCCCGTTGTGCCCAAGAGACCCTCAAGAATCGAGGATTCTACCCTTGTATATGTAAAATCAAACACTTTTGGTGGTCTTACTTTTGTGGATAAAAGAAGTGGTGAAACCATTGACTGGGAGTTTTGTGGTGATATACAGCCTGTCTCGATGAGTCTGCTTCGCTCGATAAAGGCGTCAGCAGCAATATTCTTCACCGAAAATAAGATACTTGTCGATTCGGTTGACGACGGCGAGCATACGCCCGAGGATGTGTATAACGCTCTTGCAGTCAGCAGATATTACAAGGACATTATCGACCCTGATGATTTCCAGAAGGTCTGCGGTTGGAGTGTAAAGGATATCGAAACAAAGGTTCCGCTTCTTACTACTACGGCAAGAGAAAATCTTGTCGTTGCTCTTAACACATTTATTGAGGATGGAACTCTTGACTCTCTCAAGAAGATTAGAGCTTTCGAGGAGGCTCTTGGTTGTAATCTGATGAAGTCCGAGAGGTGATTTAATGGCAACACCGTTTTCGGAGATTTACGAACGGGCTGTTCTGAAGTTCTCTGATTATGATTTCTTGAAGCTATCGGAATCCGAGCGCGAGTATATACTTGAAAAATATCTTATGAGCGCTCAAGCGGACTTCGAGAAGATGTGCCGCATAGATCTTTCTCAGATAGACACCGATTGTAAAGAATATAAGGTTGACTTGGATAACGAAGTAATCGAAATTCTTGCTCTCGGTATCGCATATTACTGGGTCAGTTCTAAGGTTCTGGATAGCACAAACTTAAGCAATTCCTTATCCGTCAAGGATTATTCATTCTTCTCCCCTGCCAATCTCTTAAGAGAGATGACGGAATTCAGGAACTCCCTTTATAAGGAATATCGCCGTAAAATGACTGAGTATACCTATTATGCTGGTAATATCGCCTCACTGAAAGCGTAGGTGATCATTATAAAGCTTAAAACTTTTGTCAATCGCTTTACGGGACACGTTTATAAAATTATTCCTTTAAAAGAATATGATGTGCTTGGCGTAGGGGAGGACATACATTTATCGGAATACATAAATAGCGTCACCATAGAAGCCACGGGAGCTTTGACGACTTTTGATAAACTTGCGGATAATATGGACTTTATTACCGTTGTGAATATTTTAAATTATCTCAACGAAAATGAGGTTTCAGAAGAGGTCTGCAAGCGTGAGGTGTTCAAGGCTTTAGCTCTTCTTAACAAGATTGGTGGTGGGCGTAATGCTTGATTGGTCTCACTACAATGCGCGTCTCGGCATAAATGGCGTATCAGACCGAGATAGAATCATTCAAAAGGCTAAAGACAACTTTCAAGTTAAGGTTATAAGTAATCCGGGATATCAGCCGAACGCAACTCGTAACGGAACTCCACAGCGTTTCTTGGTTGACCGGACTGAGGTGGCTTATAAAATAAAAGTTATCGCTTTCCCCGACGAGAATCTTTATGTCGGGGATATCCTTGAAATTATGGATGAACACTTCATCGTCGTTGAAACGAGGGTGGTAAATGAGATCCATATAACAGGGACGGCATGGCTATGTAACCATCTGTTCAGATTCCAAAACGGCACTTCGGATATTATAGAGCGTTGGGGTGTTTTGGATTCGGGCGTTTATTCGACAACGCTTAAGGGCAACAACACGGTTCAGTCGTTACACAAGCAGTTCAAGGTGTATCTCCCCTACGACGAAGACACAGCCAAGCTCTATATAGATAAGCGCATAGCCGGTGGTGTTAACTACAACGCTAACGGCGACGAAATTCTCACTTGCTACATTTATACGGGAGAAGACCCGATAAGCCGAAGTTACGGCAAAAACGGACATCTTCTTATTATGAATGTCGAAAGTGTTGAGTACGATGCTTCGAGAGACAACGTTAAAGAGCGCATATGTGATTACATCGCTCCAAGCGAGCCGTCTACCGCCGGTACTCTTTGTAAGATTGCCGGACGCGATACGCTCCGAATTGGAGCGCATAGAACATATCTTGCGCAGTTCTTTAAGGACTCAGGCGGAGTTGATGAAGAGGCTGTTCCGTCGTGGTCTGTGACTGGGGCTACATACGGCATACAGTATTCCGTTAAAGATGGTGCATTAATTATTTCCGTTGACGCTAATGATGCTCTCATTGGCACAAAGCTGACTGTTGAACTGAATGACGGCGGAGAGCGCTCCGCTTATAAGAAAGTCGAGGTGACTGGCTAATGGCAGGATATACACACCTCGATGAAATTATAGACTATAACAATCTCGTTATCAGCAAAATTTTGGAGTCATCAGAGGTTATGAAGCTCGTCTCGAACGGCAGATATGCTCCTGATGATGACGATGCTGAAAAGTGGGAAGACCACATTAACGACCACGGTTGGATAGACGAGAGCGTTCAAGAGGCTGGTGCTTATGTGCTTGTTGACACAGAGGTTACTAAGGCTCCGAGTGGAAGCATAAAGAGAATGACGCTCCTCGTAGAAGTCGTCTGCAACAAATCCTTTATGAAGCTCGACAGCGATAGATTTCCGGGCGTTAAGGGAAATAGGCGTGATAACATATGCCGTCAAATAGACTTGCTAATAAACGGCAGTTCAGAGTTTGGTATAGGCAGGTTACAACTTAGTTCAGCGACGCTCGCGGCTGCACCCGAAGGCTTTACTGCTCGTCTTCTGACATATACTGTACCCGATTATGCACGAGATAGAGCGAGGGTAGATAAATGAAGCTGACCCCGTGGGACTCGATTACCGGCAGTTCCATCGCCGTCGGCAATGTGTGTCATGTACGACAGCCACGATTGTCGGAGGTTCGTCAGCTTGGTTACGACAAGTTCTTCGGATATGTGAGTGTAATCATGTTCGACCCGAGCGAGCTTGACGGGCAAATGCCTATGCTCATACCCGACCTTTCAACCTTTTACGTCTTAATAACCTACCCAATGTTAAGAGAGACCTTTTTCGAGGCACTCTCTTTTTTTATTGAAGAAAAGGTTGTCTTTGATGATAAAAGCTTGTGTTTCAAGGTCTATAGGGATAAGCAAGTGGTCGGCGAAATCAACAACGGAAATTTCGGAGATATACAAAGTTTAATTGCTCAGATAATTGGTATGGAGAAAGAGAGTAAGAGCGAGTTAAAGTTCTCAAACAAAAAAGCTAAAGCCATTTACGAAAGATGTAAAGCGCGGAAGAAAGAGTTCGATAAGGCTAAGAAAAAAGAACAGCCGTCTAACGACTACACACTTCCGAACATTATATCCGCCGTATGTGCAAAGCATCCCTCTTTAAACCTACTGAATATCTGGGATTTAACTATATTACAACTTTACGACCAGTTCAGGCGTCTCAACGTCATTACTTATGAATCGGTCGAAGGACTTCGCTGGGCTGCATGGGGAAAGGACTCCATAGAGCTTTCGGCGTGGTTCAAGGATTTAACAAATAAATAAGAGAGGTTTAATATGAACAACAATACTACTTTTGCTAACAGAGAAGTATGTGACCTTATATTCGTTGAATATAAGAGCAAGAAGCCTTTCCTCAATCTCGACTTTGCTAATACGACAACGACCGAGATGAGCGGTGAGGCTGTTTATGCCTACGGTGGTAAGGGACACCCGAAGAGAGTTACATTCCACGGCGATCGCGGCGGCACAATAGCGTTCGAGACTCAGATGAAGACAGCTAAGCTCTATTCTCTGATTACTGGCGCGAGCCTTGAGACAACCGCTAAGTTCCTTAAGCGTGAAGTCGTTAAGTGTAAAATTGCGGGCAAGCTGACCGTTTCCGGCACTCCTGTCGTCGGCACTGTCAATGTCTTTAAGGCAGACGATGACTGCGGCGTAGAGATTACCGCTACGGCAACCGGAAGCTCCAAAGAGATTACCGTTACTGGTGCAACGGCTAACGACAGCTATATTGTCTATTACATGACTGAGCTTACCGAGAAGGTGCGCAAGATAAACATCAAGTCCACGACTTTCCCGAAAGCGTTCACTGTTTATGGTGATACTTATGAGAAGACCGAGAACGACGAGATTGTTCCTTACAGAATGGTTGCGTACAAGTGCTCTCCCCAGACCAACTTCTCTCTGTCATGTTCTAACAACGGCGACCCCGCTACTATCACTATCACCTGCGACCTTATGGCAGATAGTGACGACAATATTCTTGATCTTATTTGGCAGGACGAAGAGGAGTAATCAATATGGATAATGAAAACGTTGTAGAGGTTGTAGAAGCCGCTGACAGGGAAGCTCCGAAGCACAAGTCAAAGGCTCTGCCCCGCAAGAGGAAGTGTCGGGTCGTTTCTTACAACAAATATAGCGGAATCATAGTCTATGTTGATGCAAAGGGCGAGCTCGTACAGACGAACGCCATCAAGTACGACGGAAGCGGGTATGTAACCGTATGAGAATTTTGGCGTTAGACCAAGCCAGTATTATTACTGGCTACGCCATATTCAACGACGGCGATCTCGTCAGCTTTGGTAAACTCACGGCTGACAAGTCCGTTTCGCCAGAGGATAGATTTGAGGAGATGTGTCGAAAGATACATCTCCTCTTTTTGAAGTCTAAGGCTGATATAATTATTTTTGAAGATGTCTCACTGAGGACGTCTATTAAGACGCTAATCACATTAAGCAGACTTCAGGGCGCTATTATGGATATGTCATATTGGCATAATACAGCGTTCAAAATCTATGCCCCGACACAATGGCGTAAGGTGTTGGGCTTTAATCAGGGCAACAAGGTTAACCGAGAAGCCCTCAAGGTACAAGCAATAGACTATGTTTCAAAATGCTATGGAATAACTGCTAAAGATGATATCGCTGAAGCTATTTGCATAGGTCTTGCCTATCTGCGCGACAGCGGTATTATCGAGGAAATAAAGGAGAAAAAGAAATAATGCTGAAATATAAAGCTGAAGTTGATAATAAAGAGATAGAGATGGAAATCCGTGACGAACTGACCTATTCTGATGTTGAGACGATAATCAGTACAGCTCTTGAGTTCTGCTATGACGACAACGGCGGTCTTATCGCTCACTTTGCTGAGTTCGTGCTTGAGACCTTTCTTGTCTTACAGGTTTCAAATGCCAAAGAACTTGGTCTCAGCAACAGCGTTGAGTCGATGTGGAAGCTTATTAATGAAAATGATATTATAGAATTTATCGTTAAGAGCGTTAGATATGTCAACTACAGCGCAATGAAAAAGGCTTTCTTCGCTGCATATAACGAGAAGCTTAGAGTGGCATATGACCCGTGGTCTTCTGCGGCAAAGTCCCTCGCTGAACTTCTCAACACCATAAACGCCAATCAGTCTTCGCTGTCTAAAGTTGATCTCGAAAAACTTATGCAGCTGAGCGAGGTTATTGCTAATAAAGATGAAGGCAAGATAGTTGACGGGATTCTCGACTTCCACGAGAAGAAGAAATAATAAGTAAGGAGTTGGTTGTGTGAAGAGGTTCACTACTCCCACTATACCTATTAAGTTTAATATAAGCCACTCTGATATCGAGCACATAGACTTCTTGTTTAAGCTCGATAAAGACATGGATAGTCAGACTCTCTTCACGCGAAAGTACCCGGATAATGTCGGTTATGACGAAGAGTCTGATTTATACACAATTGAGCTGACGGCAGAAGAGTCCGGTCGTCTGCCTGAGGGTATTATCTTTATGGACACACGAGTTGTTATGGCTGACGAAAAAATCCCCGCAACACCCATAGTCGAGCTTCGCGTTTCGCCGACATTGTTCAATTCCGCAGATAAGTGCGAATAACGGAGGCTGAAATGTTTGATGTAGTTTATATCAGAGTTATCAGTGAACCTGTTGTAGTGGTACGAGCCGTAACAGAACCCGTGTGTGTTATTTATGGTGATGCTAAGTGATTTCTGAAGAATATATTATACAAAAGCTTCAACAGTTTATCTCAAGCAAAAATGGCGAAAGAATAGTTAAAGAAAAATACCCCGACTACAAGAATCAGCTGACCGAGCTTGCTAAGGAGTTGCGCAACAAGATTGTTGATGCGTATAATCAGGCGACCTCAGTTTATGCTCGCAAAATGGGTGTAGGTAAAATTCACGTCGGTATATCAAAGATTGATAAACGCTCAGGCGAATGGGTCGTTGATATTGTGTTCCCGAGTGATTTGTTAAAACGAGATTCGCTGACTGGGGCTGGTGGTGTCCCTACTGGAAGTGGTGTATACGACATATTCGGGCTGATAACTCAGGGTTATCCGAAGATTCACTCTGTGGTCGGTGTTTGGGAAGGGCGAAATAGCGGATTGCCTATCAGCAACAAAAGGGTTCGTTCCCCAAACTCATTTATTTCCGATACAGTCAATGACTTTGAGATGCAACATCCGGGCGTAAAAGTAGACTATCCCTACCTGTGGGGCGGTATGGATAGCGGAATATTGTAAAGGTAGCCGCGCTCGTTTGAGCGCGGCTATTTATATAGGGAGGCATTTATGTCCGATAACAAAAACGTAATTGAGTTAAAATTTGGCGTATCTGGTGGCGGCGAAATAAGCGGCGAATCCGGACGGCAGATACTGCAAGACATCCAGAGTATAGCCAAAGAGATTAATAAAAGCGGAGTCACGAAACTCAAGTTCTCTCTTGATACAGATAGTATAGAGAAAGAGGTTCGGTCCACTAATAAGAAAATCACCAAGTCAATAACCCAAGACTCCGGCAAATTTTTACGAGCTTATAACCAACTCTATAAGTATATGGATAAATATGGTAATAAGCTTGAAAAAGCTGGTCTTATGGGCGGCTTTAAGGGGCTTCAAAGTGCCTTGGACAGCGGAAATATAACCGCAAAACAGTTTCAAGATACATTTAACGATTTAAGACTCGATGCTATTAAAGCTGGTGTCGAAACAACAAATGTTTTCGATAAGCTTAACAGCGCGTTAAAGACAAATATTAAGCAGAGGGCGGTAACTGCTATCGCTGGTTTTTCGGTGCAACAGCTTAAAGAGGTCTACGATAATGTTGTCAAGCTTGACTCGGCTGTTGTCAACCTTTCTATGGTTACAGGTTACAACCGTGATCGTACTAAAGAGCTCGTGGCGAGTTATTCTGAAATGGCTCAGGAGCTTGGTGCTGTTACTTCCGAAGTAGCCGCTGCCGCCGACGATTGGCTTAGACAGGGTTATTCTATCGAAGACACAAACGAACTGATAAAAACCAGCACCGTTCTTTCTAAGATAGGTCTGATTGATTCCGCTGAGGCAACTCGGTACCTCACCTCGGCGATTAAGGGCTACAAAGTTGAGCTTGGCGACGCGATGTCTGTAGCAGATAAGCTCTCCGCTGTTGATATGGCTGCCGCTGTCAGCGTTAGTGGTCTTGCTGAAGGTATGAGTAAGACCGCAAACTCGGCGCGTCTTGCCGGTGTTGAAATGGACACGCTCCTCGGCTACCTTGCTGCTGTTGGCGAAGTTACTCAGCAGGACATGGCGTCTGTTGGTAATGCGTTCAAAACTATGTTCGCTCGCTACTCAAATGTTAAGCTTAATAAGCTTGTTGATGACGACGGCGAGTCGCTGAACGATTATGAACGAGTGTTGGCGAGAGTTGGTATTCAGCTTCGTGACAACTTAGGGTCGTTTAAAGACTTTGATGATGTTCTTGGCGAAGTACAGGCTAAATGGTCCTCGCTAACTGAGGTTGAACAGAGTGCTATTGCCGCTGCACTCGGTGCTACGAGACAGAAAGAAAACGTCCTTACCCTTATGGAGAACTACAGTAAGGCGATGGAATATGCGGGTATAAGTGCTAATTCCGCCGGAACGGCTATGGAGAAGTACGATGCCTACTCGCAGGGTATTGAGGCAAATATTGCAAGAGCAAAGGCTTCTTTTGAGTCTTTGTCTACAAATCTTCTTAACAGTGATGCCGTTGTTACTTTTGTAAAGTTGGCAAACGGCGCACTCCAATTCGCGGATGCACTCGCCAAGTCCAAACTGTTGCTTCCTGCAATAGTCGGCATTGTTACATCCATCAAAAACGTGGGCTTATCAATTATCGGAGGAATATACCCACGAAACGCTCTGGCGGTGACGCTGAACGAGTCATTGCTTAACAATGACAAGAGAGTGTTAAGAAAAACGACTGATACTGGTGCGTATAAGAAGCGCATTGCTGCTTGATAATGTGGCACGGGGTAATCCGCATGCAAGGCTACCAACCCATAGTAGTAATATTATGGCGGCGACCGTGAAAGCGAGTCGGTACGGTAATAAGGCTGAGATAGGAAAGTCCGCAGCAAAGCTCGTTGTAAAAGCAACGAGAATGTTCACAGAGCACAATGGTCGGTTGGTCTACGGATCAACATGGTGTGCTCGACTCCGGGGATGAGCGAACAATCCCTTATATTATCAACGGATAACCTGTTCGTTGTTCGCAGTAGGTCGGTACGCGCCGCCGTTGGGGATAGGCGCAAAAAATGATTGAAGCACACAAAGGTAATAATAGCAAAGGGGAGTGCCATAACACTCCCTTAAGACACCATTTAGTGCTGGCGGACACGCACTTTGACCTGAGCCTTAATCGTGACTCTTATTTTGGTCGTAACCCTTACTCTTGCCATACGCCTTCACTCCTCTCCCAACAGAAACCTGTCGAGTTGTCAAACAGGAACTACTATCGGTTGGGGTTATGTACTTTGTTATTTTATTACTTTTTGTAAATTTTGTCAACACCCAGTAGTGCATCCAGACGGCTGCTGTAGTATCAACTTTATAAGTGAGAATTTACATTCTCGAATTAGCAAGTCGTCTACTCGCTATAGACGGCTTATTTTTTCTTTATATGTTCGTATACGTATATCACAAACATAATTATTGTTGTAATAGAGGTGAAAGGATTGTTCGAGAAGCTTAGGGATAGTATTTTAAGTGCTCTTTTTGCCCGTAACAAGAACAAAAATCTTATAGAATCAGCAAACGCCAAAGTTAGGGTTAATGTTCCTAATGCAGGAAGTCTTATTTCTACAGCAAATCTGCGTAGCTTATCCTTTTGTGAAAGAGACAATAATAAACAAGGGAAGTAAGAGGATGCGACTGGCTAAAATTTATTATTTTTTTGAGTTGATATTTTCGATCCTTTTGTGTATACTATTAATAGAGGTTACGAATCCTACCAAAATCGTATTAATGGTCGCATTTAAAATGTGACCATTTTTTACAGGAGCGAAAATGCAAAATTGGGTAATTATTAGCGAGGATTATTTGAACTACCTTCGAGGATTTGACCCAGAATCCCACACTCAAATTATGGCGAGACTAAATTTAAGTCGTTCTTTGGTACTCTCTTTGAGATGGATGAGCTGGTGTATGTTACACATGTGTCTCACCCCAAGATCGGTTGATTGCTGTTGTTAACTTAAACTATGAAATTGTTTACGTCTACTTCTTCATCACCTGAGAATACATAACCACATTTGGGACAATAATCTAAAATTAACATTATTATCAGCTCCTAAGCTATAGTATTATTTTTATCAATCCCCATGATAATAATAATGCAAACGATATTCACTACTAAAGGAAGTGGCACGGGGTTTGATAGTCTTGCGATTTTTGGGGCACAGCTCAAAGACATAAAGGGGCAGTATAATGATTTAACCAAAAATCTTGGGAAACCTTGGGAAAAAGCGATGAAGGCTCCTCAAAATTGGAGCAAAGCTACTTTACGAGAAATTAAGAAGGTTAAGGGTGCTACCAAAGAATATCGAGAATCTATTCTGAAGGCTATATCTGTATCTATAGACGAAAACTCCGTTTCTGGTAAGAACAATAAAGACTTTATTAGTAAGTGGAGCGGAGCCAGTTCAGACGACCGTATTAAACTCTTAGAAACCGCCGACAAGTCCATGAAGGACTATCTTAAAACGGTTGATGAGAGTGGACCCACATGGGATGGTTTCGTAAAACATCAGAAACTTGCCGCCACCCAAATAGAGGCTACGGGTGTCAAATCAAAACTCGCCGCCGTCGGACTCAATATCTTCAAAGCCGCTGCGGGTATGCTTGTCACTGTTGTTGCTCAGTTCGCTATTCAGAAACTGATTGAGGGGTTCCAGTATTTAATCAACATAGAAGACGAGCTTGCGCAGAAAGCGGATGAAGCTCGTGAACAGTACAAGAGTACAACAGAAGAGCTTAACTCGCAGGAAGAGGCGCTCAAAAATGTTAAATCTCAGCTTGTGGCGCTTCGTTCGTTGGAATCACCTACGCTTGCCGATGAAGAGCAGACAAAGGAGTTAGAGGCGCAAAATGCAGAACTTGTAGCTCAAATCGCCTATTTAAAAGCAAAAGCTGAAATTGAAAAAGATAAAGCAGATAAAGCTGACACAAAGGCGTGGGAAGAGGCTAATGATGCCGGGAGCTTTGGAGATTCGTATGATAAGTTCGGCAACAAGAAAAAATGGTGGCAGGTCGCTCTTGACAGACATTTTACCAATTGGAACGCTGACCTCAACCAAGTACAGGCTGCTGCGTCTGCTCAAAAAAGGTTAGTTGAGTTAGAAGAGGAACGCAAAGAAATATACGACAATATCGCTAAAATACGCGCCGATCCCAATCTCAGTGTTGAAGAGCAAAATAAAGAAATTGAAGAGCAGAACGAAAAACTCAAGCAAAACAAGCAGGAACAAGATGAGATACGGGCTAATCTTCTCGCTATTGCTGAAAATTGGAAAGATTCTACAAATCCAGAAGCTCAGGCGTTTTACAAAGGAATTGTGTTCTCGCTCTCAGGCGCTACCGAAAAAGCAGCAATGCTTAAAAGCGAGCTTAAGGATCTTAATGTTGACCAAGATTCTATAGACGAACTTGAGAAGCTTGCTGTTTCTGCAAACACCCCAGAGGGGCTTAAGAAATTTGGCGAAGCCCTCAAAAAAGCCATTCCTGACGAAAAAGACAGGGAGGCATTTCTTAAGCTTACTGGTGGAGTAGATGGAGCCGCTAAGGCATTTGCTAAAGTCTCTGTAAATGGACACGCCTCAAAAGAGGTTCTTAACGGATTCACTAAAACTGTTGACGACATTCTTGGTTCTTCTAAGGGGCTTACTAAGGTTTTTGATGACAATGGTAAGGCGTTAACAGATGGGCTGGATGATCTTTTTGACGAAGATGGCAATGTAATTTCAGAAAACATTGACGCGATGTTCGCGGGTGCAAGCGATACGCTAAAGACCAACATAAGCACCGTTCTTCAGCAACTTCACGATGGACAGATAAATGTTGATAACGCCAAGTTGGCTTTTGCCGCTGCCTTTAAACTTGAAGCAGTTCAGTTTGAAACTCAAGAAGTGGTTAAGGAGTTTGAGGACGCTTTTGGCGGAGCTGTTAGTGGAGTAGATGGGCTCATTAACTCGTATGAGGAGCTTGACGCTGCGCTAAAAGAAATCTCAAAAACTTATGATCTCGTGAACGGTGCTATAGAGGAACAAAATAAAAATGGCTCAATCTCTATTTCAACGGCATTAAATCTTGCTAAAAGCGGTGCAATGTATGCTGATGTTCTTGAGGTAACGAATAATGGCATACAGATAAAAACTGGTGCTTCTAAGAAAATGGTGGAGGCACAAATAAATGCTACCAAAGCCAGTCTTGAACAAGCTAAAGCGGAAGCTCAGGCTCGTCTTTCATTTCTAAACCTCGCTATAGGTGTAGGACCCGTGGTGCAAGCTTTTAGCTCTGCCCTTATTCCTGCTATAGGAAAAGCCGGTGGAGCTGCACTTAAGCTTGCTGCTATCTGGGATGCGATAAAGAACAAAAAGAGTATCTCTGAAGCTATTGCCGCAGGTAAAGCACAAGCAAAAAATTTCGAAGATGAGTTAAACAAAGGGACGGAGGCATTATCAAGTAATCTAACTAATTCACTCAAGGCACAAGTTGTTACTACCAACAATGAGATAAAAAGCCTTGAGAATATGCAAAAAATGGTTAGCCAACTTAATTACTCTAACTTTCAAACAGAGTATGTTGGTAAAACCTCTAAAACTACACCATCCTCGTCTGATGACCCGCGCCTTAAAGCGTGGAACGAGATGTTGGCTATTAAGAAGCATCAGCTCGAAATGGATCAGATTACCGAAGAGCAATACTACGCTTGGCTTGAAGCTAACTACAAGAAGCAGCTTAATAACCGAAAGAAGTATGCTGAAGAGTGGCGCAAGTACGAAGAGGAAATCTACAAGTGGAAGAAGCAGAAACGCCTCGACGACTGGAATGAAGCTGTTGACCTTAAGAAGCATGAGCTCGAAATGGGTAAAATCGATGAGGGCGAGTATTACGCATGGCTCGCGGCGAACTACAAGAAATACCTCAACGATAAGACCAAATACGCCGAAGAGTGGCGTAAAAACGAAGAGGCTATCCATAAGTTTGAGGAACAACAGGCTAAGGACTCACAGGACGCCCTTGAAGACCTCATCGACCTTCGCATTGATATGCTCAAGCAGGAGAAGAATAACGAGAAAGATGTTCTCAAAGAGCGTCAAGATAATGTAAAAGATTTCTACGACAAACAGCGCGACCTTCTCAAGGAACACTACGACCAGATAGACAAAGAGGAAGAGCGCCGCGAGAAGCGTAAGAAGGTTACAGATATACAGGCGGAATTGCTTGAACTCGAAGCAGACGACTCCGTTGAAGCGCAGAAGCGCCGTCTCGAACTTGAAGAGAATCTCTCCGACGCTAAGAAAGACTTAAACGACTTTGAGCGCGATGAGGAACTCGACAAGGCTGAGAAGATGTACGACGACCTCGAAGAGATGCAGACGCAGTATTACGAGAAGCAAATAGAAGCTATCGAGGACTACCTTGACAACGCCTATGAGCTTCGTCAGCAAGCCATCAAAGACTTGCAGAACGGTAATGCTCAACTGTATCAGGAGATGATTGAGTACAATCGTCAGTATGGGTTAACACAATGGCTCACGCATAGAGTAATCTGTGTGAAAAACTACACATATATGCGAGGACTCCCTAAAGCCCTGCACCAAAACAAAAGAGTTGAAACACCTAAGTGGTATGGTGCGAAAGCAGAAAGAACGCAGGGATGGTATACGGTTAAACCCTAAGTACCTACGACAATGGGAAATTCGCAGGGAAAGTTTAAACAGGACTGCCCCCAACGACCAGAACGTAAGTTCGTACACCGCAAGCTAATGGTGGTGGAAAAGTGTAGCTCTTATATAGAAAATATAAGATGAAGATATGGTCTGCTCTCATATGAAAGTATGAGGATATATTGGCAATATCATTTGCGTGTTGCGAGCGCAAGTAAACAAAATAACCTATCTTAACCCGGTTTTGCCGGGTTTTATTATTTTGAAATAAAGGAAGTGTATCTTGGATTTTCCTAAGTCAAGCGGAATTTATCTAATAAAAAACATTCAAAATGGAAGATGTTATGTAGGTCAGTCACAGAATATTTATCGAAGAATCGGAGCCCACAAAAGGTTGCTAAGATCGAACAAGCACTACAATTATGCTCTCCAAAAAGAATGGAATAAATACGGACAAGACTCTTTCGACTTTAGTGTTGTTGAGCTTTGTGATACCTCTATTCTTGACGAGCGGGAAATTTATTATATCAAGGCTTTTAATGCTTATCAAGATGGATATAATTATGACGAAGGTGGAAACACTCGTCGTGGATATGTTATGTCCGAAGAAGCTCGTGCAAAAATGCGGGCTCACCACCACGATGTGAGTGGTAAGAATAATCCGATGTACGGAGTAAGTCTATACGATATCCTCAATGAAGAAGAGATAGCTATGTGGAAACACAGAATCTCTATGTCGAATAGAGGAGAGAAGAATCATTCCTTCGGCAAGACGCTCTCCCCCGAGGCTAAAGCAAAAATATCGGCTGCGAATAAAGGACGTCTATGCGGTACTAAAAATCCAAATTATGGGAAAACTCAAGAAGAGATATTCGGCAAAAATATTAAGGCGGTTCTGAAAGCATATCAAGAGAAAGCTGTAAGGGGTAACAATCCAAACGCTCGTCCGGTAGTCTTGCTAAATACAGAAGAGATTTTTGATTGCATTGGAGATGCTGCGGATAAATACGACGCACACCGATCGAGCATTTCGTCATGTTGCGCAAATAAAATTTATTCGGCTGGTGTGTTAGGCGATGAGCGTCTTGTCTGGGCTTACCTTGATGACTATAATAGTATGTCAGAAGAGGATATATCTAACAAAATAAAACAAGCTCAAGGGAGAATGCGTGGAGAAAATCATCCTCTTGCACGAGGTGTTATATGCTTAACTACTGGTTTAATCTTTAAAACTGCCAAGGAGGCGGCTGATTATTATAACACAGACAACAGTACAATAGGTAAAGTGTGTAAGGGCAAAGCAAAATCAAGTGGCGTAGATCCTATATCCCAGCAACCATTACGCTGGATGTATTACAAAGACTACTTAAGCGACCAAGCCAATCAAGCAACTCCTGCTTGAGGTCGTGATAAAAAATAAGATAGGTTATTATAGGCAGGAATTGATTCCGAAATCACAGAAAAATGGGAAGCCGCATACGAGGCTCTTAACCGTTACAATAGTCTACTCGACGACGACTACGGCATGAAGCTCGACAATATGACGGGTTACAACAAGGGTAAGTATGAGACCGCCGCCGAGCGTGAGGCGAGAGAAGCACAAGAAGCCGCCGCTGCGGCTAAGAAACAGGCAACGCAGAAACCCACGCAAAAGCCTGCGCAAAAGCCAGCACAGAAACCCAAGTCTGGACCCAACCGTGGCGATAAGGTGACTATCAAGAAGTCAGCAACGCACTTCTCTTCTCAAAGCGGCAACGCAAAAATGGCATCTCATGTCCCCGGAGGTAAGTATACCGTTTATCAGGTTAAGGGCAACCAAGTCCTCATAGGTGTTAACGGCGCGTATACCGGTTGGGTGTGGAAGTCTGATATTCAGGGTTATGCTACGGGTACTCCCTATGCCAAAGGCGGTATAGCCAACATTGACGAAAAGGGTCTTGAACTTATACTCGGCTCCCCCGACAAGGGTCGCTATAAGTTCCTCAATGACGGCGACAAGGTGTTCAACGCCAAGGCAAGTGAGTTTCTTTACAAGTGGGCTAATCAACCCGGTGAGGTGCTCAGCTCAATGATTAAGTCTCTGTCTGGTGCGTCGTCCGTGTCTATAGCGTCTCCGTGTAATATTACAGTCGGCGACGTTGTTATTAATGGATCGGCTGACGAGAAGACGGTTGGCGAGCTGCGTAGAGCTCACAAGCAAATCATTACAGATATTCTTAATGAGTTTAAGAAAATGAAAAAATAATTTTCTATAAGCTGATTATATCACACTCTAAAACAATGTCAAGCATATAACGGGGAGATATTTTTATAAATATTTCGTTCTGTATGAGTACAATACAAATCTTGTAAGTAATGCAGAATAAATCAATTAGACCGTCGTTGCCATAACGACGGTCTTTTTATATAACACAAAAATCCGCACACAAATAATCAAAACTGTGTGCGGATTTTATTATTTTAGAAAGGGGCGAGTCAATATTTATCTGTTAGGAAATAGGTTCATTTATGACGGAGTTAACTCGTCGCGTTATAATCTTTCAATTCTGCGAATTGATACAGATGGGCTTACTTCGGCGGAGGGTTCTGTGGAATACTCGTCGTCGTTCTTCCCTGCACAGAATAAAAGATATATTACAGGAGTCTCCCGCGAGAGCGCTCCGCTTGAGTTCGAGGTCGAGATAATCGGCGAAGAGGGGTATTGCTCTGTACATGAGCGAGCTATAAAGAATTGGCTCTTCAACTCCCCTACCTTCAAAGAGCTCTATATAGACCCCGAGGACGACAAAGAAGCCGAGTGTGTGAATGGTACAATAAAAAGACAATATCTTGAGTGCGTATTCTGTAACCCTGAGAAAATTGAATATGCCGAGGGTACTGTCGGCTGGCGTTGTACTTGTATGTGCTCATCCACAATGGCTATACAGGAAAAAGTGGAGGTCACAGCCACCTCTTTTAGCTCGGATATAACGCTTAATGTTGATACGGACATACAGGATTACGTCTATCCGTATCTTGTTATCACCTGCGGCAACACAAAAGCGGATGTGACTATAACGAACAAAAGCGATAACAACCGTGCTATGCAGATTAAAGATGCAACGGCAAAGGCTGTGTTGTACGCCGATTGTGCTATAGGAACGATTGTGAACGACGCCAATGCCGAGTATTACAACAAGCTTGTCAATCAGCATTTCTTGAGGCTTGTTCCGGGCGAGAATATCATCTCTGTTACCGGCGGTGTGTCGTCGGTAAAGTTTACTTGGAATAATGCGAGGTGGATGACGTGATAGCAAGGTTTGACAAATTCAAACGCTTCGAGACTCCCCTGCTCACGGTGTGCAACCCCGGCAGTTATGTGACTTCAGATAATTTACTTACCAATTCGGTGTGCGCATTGCCGTATGCCAAAGATATAGATGCTACCCTCAATTTTGGCTCTCTCTCTGAGTTAGCCTTTACTCTTCCGCTTATCGACGAAAAGGTGCGTGATACCTACAGTGACCTCGAAACGGGAAGATATATATACGCCTCGGACATTGGATATTTCATAATAGACAGTGTTGAAGACTCGTTCTCCCAAGAGGGGCGAGTAAAAGAGATATCCTGTGTGTCCGTTGAGCGTGAGCTTGAGGAGCTTGAAGCGCCGTTCTACAAGGCGGGTGTTTATCCGCTGATATCTAATGATACCAAAGACGGTGTGTTAACCCTTGCCATGGCTAAATGTCCGTCATGGTCTCTCGACTATATAGACGACAAGGTTAAGGCTCGCAGTAGATATTTTGAGATCGCAGAGTCTACGAGCATATACCAGTTCTTTATGAACGACTTGCAGGACAAGTTCGATTGTGTGTTCTGCTACGACATAATTAACCGCAAGATATCTGTATATGATAGAGCTGCCTACGCCGACCAACACCTTACAAGTATTCATCTTGCAAGGAACAATATTATTGAGGGGCTTGATATTTCGCAGGACTACGACGACCTCTACACGGCGTTAAGTGTTACCGGCGACGAAAATATGAGTATTCGCCGAGTTAACCCTATCGGTACAACCGTTATTTACGACTTCACATACCATAAACATTGGATGTCTCCTGAGTTACAGGACGCGGTTACGCGCTGGGAAGCAAAAATTGCCTCTGTGGAAGAAAGTTATGTAGCTCTCAACAGAGAGTATTACAACCAGTATCTCGCTATGAGCGAAACGCAGATGGATATAGACAAGCTGAATACTCAGATTGATATCTATTACACCTGTCGTGATTGTATTCTTTCCGGCACGATAAGCTCGAAGAAGACATCGTTGCTTAGCCAGCTCAAAAAGAGTGGTGCGGTTGGCGATGACGCGACTACGGATGCTGTGCCCGTCGCTCTTGCAACTGTTAATGCCAAAATCGCAGAGTTATCTATAGCCAAGGCACAGAAGCAGACGCTATATAATTCTCAAAAATCACAAGCAGACGCAACTAAAGCTCAGATAGATGCCATTCAGGCGGCGTGTAGCTTGTCTACGACTGCAAGAGACGTCAACGGCAAAGTCATATTTACGGACGAGCTTCTTCGTGAGTTGTCTGCCTATATAAAGCAAGCCGACTACACCGACGACAATATCACTAAGACGGATATTATGTCTCAGGATGAGATATTTGACTGGTGTGTTGAGCTTATGAAACGAGCCAAAACTCAGCTTTCTAAAATTTCAACACCCAGCAGAAAGTTTGAAGTCACAACTCGTTCGTTTATTTTTTCACAGCAATTTGCCTCATTTACTTCGCAACTTGAGAGCGGTTGTATAGTGACCGCAGAAGTAGACGATGACCAATTTGAGCAACTGCACTTGCTCACTATAGACATAGATTTTGAGTCCAAAACCATATCTCTAACCTTTGGTAACAAATACAATCAGTATGACCCGAGGTCGTTGTTTGATGATGTGTTCGGCGATGTATCAAAGTCAAAGGCTACCTTGCAGTATGTCACAGGCATAGTCGAAGATATGTCTAAGCAGGTCAACGATGCTTCCAAGTGGATCGACGAGGCTCTGATACTTACAAAAGACAAAGCTCTCTCGGCTAAAAATCAAGAAGTTATCATAGACGACGGCGGCTATCTCGGTCGCTTGCGTAAAACACAAAAGGACGCGCAGGGTATGGATGCTCTCGACGCCGACGGCAACCCTATCTTTCTTACGGATTCACAGGGTAATCCTATATATGACGGCGAACAGCTCCGCATTGTTAACAATTGCATAGTCTTGACTGATGATGGGTGGGAGACGGCTAAAACAGCTGTCGGCAAACTATATCTCGGGAAAGACAAAAACGGCAATGATGTTTATAAGTACGGCGTAGCCGGAGATGTCATTATAGGTAAGATTATAGCCGGTAACAACCTCATTATAGCTGGTGGTTCTGAAGAAAACGGAGACTACAGCGTAACTATAGATGATAAAGGACTTACGATTAATAACGGCGATATTCTTATTAAAGACCCGAACGGCAAGAAAGTGTTCGGCGTGGAAGATGGACAGATGTATTTGGACGGTAGTATTGTGGCTACGGGTAGTTTGTCCATAGACTCCATTGCAGTCGGCGACTACACAAACTATGTCAACCTCAGCGAAGAAACTGCCGATGTGTATGGGTTCAAGTCAGCCGCTGAATACGCCGCCGAGACTGCGCACAAACCGTATATAAATGAGCGTTGGCTCACCCCTATCTCCTACCCTACCGTTTCGCCGTACTTCATTTACATCAGTAAATCATATCCGTGTAAGATTGGCGACTCATTCAGGATTACAGGCAATGTGTATAATCGAGCATTTCACGGCAATTCGTTGGATGTTAAGATAGCTCTTGTTGTTACTGTACGTAATGCTCAAGGCGTAGAGAGCAAGAAAAACATATATTCCGATAAAGTACCACTTTCAAACGGCGGCTATACGACGCTCAACAGCACCGTCACTATCGACACTAAAAGTCTTGAGAGCACTTCGCTTACTCCGGTAAATTTCTCTATTGCCATAGCTACATTTGTCAAAGACACTTCTACTAAGACTAATGTTACTGCGGGTTGGTACGCAGTTAACAACCTTGAGGTTCGTAGGGCTTCTGCGGGTGAAATAACTGCGGGTCTGCTTAAATCAAAAGACGGCGAGACTTATATTAACCTTGATACCGGTGACGCGCAGCTCACGGGTACGGTTAGGGTTAAGGGTGCTAACTACGATGTGTGGCTGAAAAGCGAGACAACAGATGGTGAAACTGAGGCTGGTCTTTATTTAATCAAGACAGATGGATCAGATACTAATGGCAGAGTTGTCCTTTATGAAGATACCTCCGGAGATACTTGCGTAGGTATAGCCGGGGAAACAATAGTAATCGGCGCAACAAGCAGCGATAGCAATTATGCGAATAACTTGTCGTTGCAGAGTACGGGTTATTTAAGTATGACCGCGCTTAACGATATCCAAATTCTTAGCAATGGCTTCGCGGCAACCATCAACGGTAAAACCACCATGAAGGGTGGTAATATCAAGATACACGGCGGAACGGGCTTTAATTTAACTGTTCCCTCTTACTATTCAGATGAACCCACAAGTGTGCGTCTAACAAATTACATCAGGAAAGCGGTTGGACCCTTAAGTGATGGGTGGGAGATTCAGCCGTATATTACCACCGGAAGTTTAACCGCAACATATGGTATTAGTGTCGGCGGCGTACTAATAGGCTCATATCCCGAACTTTGGACGAGTCCCGGGGCGTTTATGGGCGGAGATCAAAGAGCTACTTTAAGCAAGAATGTCTCAGATATGCCTAATGGGATTGTTCTTGTGTGGAGCGCATATTCAACCAAAGTGGAAAATTATTGTTGGAGTTACACTTTTGTCCCAAAGGAACATGTTGATAATCGAAACGGTGGTGGCGTGTCGGTATTTCTTGCTGGAAATGCAAACTTTAAATATGTAGCACTTAAATATATATATGTTTGGGATAACGAGGTTTTGGGATCCTCGGTAAATACTACCAACGCCACTGTTGGCGGCATACAGTCTACACCCCAAAAGTTTGTTCTGCGCAAGATTATAGGTGTATAACCCAACACGAATAAAAGGAGTTTATGTAAATGACAATAGAAAGTGCTTACAGAGCCCGTGCGGCTCTTAATAAAATAAGTCATAGTGCTATGCCCGCCAAAACGGCATACAAAATCTCAAAGCTGTCTAACTTTCTGAAGGACGACGCTGATTTTTACACAGAGCGTCTCTCTCAGATAATTGAACAGTACGGAGAAAAAGACGAAAATGGCGAACCCGTCATAAGCGGTAGTGGTTACAAAATTCAAAAGGACAAGACGGACGAGTGTGCCGCCGCCATTAAAGAGCTTAGCGAGATAGAGGCTGCTATACCCGACGCAAAGATTTATTTGTCGGAGCTTGATGGAGTCGAACTCTCCCCCGACGACATAGCGGCTATTTATGCTTTCATAGAAGAGGATTGATGCTATTTGCGTGAAATCTATATAAACGCCGAATATCCCAACACGCAAGAAGTGGTGTGGGGGTACGATGGCGAAAACAATAGTGCAAACCTAAAAATAAAACTCCCCGATTTTATGGTCGGGGAGAAATTCAATTACACGGTTCATTTTAAAGACGCTTTCAACAAAGAGTCATCTGTTAGTGCGACGGCAATCGACGGCGTGTGTTCTGTGTTGCTTACAAAAAGTTTAGCTGTCGGCGGACGGCTGAAAGTACAGGTCGTCGGAGTTAGCCCTAAGACGGCGACGACGGGTGTGTATAAAGTAAAAGCCCCTAAGTTAGCAGAGAAAATCAGACTTGTGGTAGGCTCGCAAACTATCACTTTGGCGAAAAATGACTCAAGGGTTCTATCTGTTGATGAGTTTGAAAATTATGATATATGGACGCTCAAATTTAAGATTAATGACGGAGCATATGCCGTAGAAGCTAAGTACGGGGTGGAGTGGGTTGCAACTGATAGCGTTCTGCTCGTTGCAAATGAACAAGCAGTCAAGACGCCCGTCTTGATTTTAATAATTAAAAGTAAGGATGGTGACCTAATCTGAGAGAAGTATATATAGATTTACAGCGTCCTGTTAAAGTAAACATAGGATATATTGGCGAGCATAAAGCCACCAAGCTTATAATCGCTTTATCGCCCGACCTCAAAGACGCAACCTCTTACAAGATAGAGTTTAGTACCTGCGGAAAGGTAATCGCGTCAAACACAGTAACTGCAAGTAACGGCATAATTAACTATGCCATTCCGCAGGACATTACGCTAATGCCTATAATAGAGTCCGTTATGGGTATTCAGGTTATAGGAAACAACGGAGAGAACATTGTTAAATCCCCAATAGTAGAGGCTTATATTGGAAGCAGCTTGCTGGACTCGACTAAAGTAGCTTCTGATGCCCCCACAGATATCTCGACAAAAGTTGAACAACTGATGGAGGCTAAACACACCCACTCCAACAAAGCGGTTCTTGATAAGTTTTCTGAAACCGACGGAAAGCCTACCTATGGCGGTCAGGCTTTAGGCGGTGGCGCATCAACAGCGGAGGATGTCAGCTACACGGTATCAGAATATGTTCAGAACGATTTTCCGGGAATAGTTGAGCTCGAGTCTAACACAGTTAAAAACGGACTTGATTTCGCAATGTATTATGCGATTGCGGGTATGTTTGCAGAATACACTTCGTGTGATGTTCCAAGTGCGACGGGCCCAGTTTCGGTTACGTTGCAGAAAACCTTAGACAATTTTCTCTTTCCGGCTATGCTGGAAGCACACGAACACGACAACAAATCCGTGCTTGACTTGCTCTCCGACTCAAACGGAAAACTCCAATATAATGGCTCTGATATCTCTATCACAAAAAATGGTGTTATTAATGCACTCGGCTATACGCCGGAAGCAGTATCTAAGCAAGTCACCGCAGGCTCAAACATCGCTCTCTCCGACAATACCGAGTATCGCCTCACCGATGTCACGACTTTAACACTGACATCATATCCTACAGGCAACTTCGAGTGCTGGATGCGCCTGAGCTTCGCGGCAAGCGGCGATATCACGGTTACTC
>OLQC01000504.1_pt1 | contig 40265 bp, 54 predicted proteins | sample 1672471 | NCBI WGS metagenome assembly OLQC01 (sample SAMEA3136689, study PRJEB25190) | human gut metagenome | biome: human gut; feature: human-associated habitat; material: faeces | place: Austria | collected 2013 | reverse complement strand
AGAGGGAAATGATCTGGTTGACATCATGGATGTAAAGTGCGATCCAGAAATGACCAGCATGATTATTCAGACTTATGGATTTTTACCAGGATACCATATGAATAAACAGCACTGGATCACGATTTTACTGGATGGTTCAGTCAGTGAAGCGAAGACATTGGACTTTTTGGATATGAGCTATGACCTGATTGACGGAGCAGACAGAAAGGAAGAAAAATGAGAACAGCGATAGTATACGCATCTGTGCATCATGGAAATACAGAAAAATTAGTAAAGAGGATCGCAGAAGAATGTCAGGTGGATTTGATTGATGCTGTGAAACAGCCAGATGCAGATCTGAGCAGTTATGATATGATTGGGTTTGCATCAGGAATCTATTTTTCAAAATTTCATCAGTCGATATTGGGATTTGCAGAGAAGAATCTACCGGACGACAAAAAGATATTTCTGATCTGTACTTATGGTGGAAGTGCGAATTATAAATCCATAGAGCAGATTTTGAACAAAAAACATGCCAGCGTAGAGGGTAAATTTGGATGCAAAGGATACGATACATTTGGTCCGTTCAAACTGGTCGGAGGTATTGCAAAAGGACATCCAGATGATAAAGATATCCAATATGCAGTGGAATTTGTAAAAGACTTATAAACACGTAAAGAAGAGGAGCAGTAAAATGGAGGTTGCAAAACCAATCATTCGTAAAATAGATGATACACCTGAGTCATTAAAAATATTTGAAGAGGATTTATGCTCTTGTTCGGATGAAAACGTACAGGAAATAATAACATCGTATCCAACTGTATATATCCATAATTGGAAAGAATCTGATGAGTATGAGGTGTACATAGGAGAATCAAATAATGTGATTCAACGTACAAGACAGCATTATGAGACCGGACTTTATAATGCAAATTCCTGGCAAAACAGAATAATAGGAAAATCTGCGGCCTTGTATATTATCGGTCATGAACATTTTAATAAGTCTATGACATTAGATGTTGAAAATCGTTTGATGCATTATATGCTCAGTGTACCTAAGGTAAGAAAAGTTCATAATCTTCGAGGAAATCCACAGAATCATTATTATCCTATGGAGGAATTGGACAGGATTTTTTCAAAAATCTGGAGAGGCCTTCGAAAAGATAATAAAGATCTTTTTCCAACTGAAAGCATGATACATGATTCTGCAATCTTTAAAGCGTCGCCATTACATAAGTTAACAAAGGAACAGTTACAGGCAAGAGATAAAATAATTGTACTCTATCAGAATAACTGTCAATAGTATCAGAAACGACGGGACGACGAGGAAGGACCCGGGAAATGGTGGGAAACCCCGGAAAATCAAGGGATTCAGCGAGTTAATGAAAAGAGGAGGGGCGAGGATTGACAAGTTTTTTGAGAAAAGAGCCCATTTTTCAGAACAAAAAGAAAAGTTATCCACATTATCCACAAAAAGAGCCGGAAAGCTGCATAAACAGCGAGTTCCTGGCTCTTTTTTGAATTGGAATGAATAAAAGGAAGGTGATTCAATCACCAGGATTATTTTAACACGCCCCGCGTTACGGGGCAACGCTTGTGACGTTATAACTCCGCGTTATAGCGTTATTTTTATTTCTGCAAATAGTTCAAGAAAACCGCGTAAAATAGGCGTTCCTCCGCGTTACGAGTCGCGTTACAGATCAGCAGGAAACCACAGAAACGAGAATAAACGACTGCGAAAACGTCACAAACACAAAGGGACAAAAAATACACTTGTGAAAAAAGCTGTCCCTTTGGCTTAGTTACGCGGTTTTTAGCTGTTTTTTGGACACAAAAACAATGGTGCATCAAAGGGACAAAAAAGAAAAACAAGTTTATCAAAAAGGGACAAAAAATTAAGCCGTTTCACTGGTGGCGGCTAACTCTGAATTTAACGATCTTGCGAGACGTTTCTTCCGTCGGATTTTCATTTCGATAATATCGAGAATCTCTTCCTGGTCAATCGGATCCAGTTCCAACAGGGATGAAAGAACCAGCTCTTGAACTGGAGTAAGTTGTTCACGGATATCCGATAATTTTGCTTTATCGGTATTCCGAGTTTTCCCGAAAAGAATATAGTCCACACTACATTCAAGCACATCGGAAAGTTCACAAAGGGCTGAAGCGGAAGGAGCAGATCTTCCTCTTTCGATATCGCTCAAGTTTCCTGTAGAAATTCCTGTTTTTTGCTTTACATCAGACTGCGTGAGATTTAATTCTAAACGTCTATTTTTTATTCTTTTTCCTAATTCCACGGTATCCATAAATCCTCCTAACTGCTAGTGTTATCCCGGATAACAGATAAAAATATCGTATCAACGATAAAATGCTTGACAATATCGTAAAACCGAGATATTATACTACTAGCGAAACAAATTTATCAAAAACACTATAACACAAACACATCAAGAAAACATCCAGAAATTTCCAATTTCCCACGTTCGTGGGAACCAGCCCTGATCTGAAAGGGAGAACAGTCTTGCATTTTTTATTAAGTCGGAACCGAAAATACATATTAGTATCAGAAAGGAGGACGACATGAAAAACGGAAAGAAACCAACGCTTCAGCAAAAGCTGCTGATGAGGTCGCACGGATTACAGCCGGACAACTGGCTGGTGGTCAAGAATACCACGGAGCACCTGGAAGTGGTCAGCCGGATGTCTTTGAAGAAGATCGGAGGCAAGCCGAAGATCCGCAAGCTCTCAAAAGTAGGTGAATGAAATGAAACGAAGTGAATACATATCCGCGTTCCTGGACTTTGTGAGGGAAGCACAGATCGAGTACGACGTGGCAAGAATGAAACAGTCAGAAGCAGACAGCGAGACACAGGACATCCTGCACCGCCTGGAGCTGCATGACGATTCCTACCACGACATGGCGAGGCTGTCAAAGACACTGAAGGAAGCCAGACAGGACCGGAGGGCTGCGAAAGATGCGATCAGTGAATTGGATCCGATTTGCGGATGGGTGCGAGAGAACGCAAGAGTGCTGAAATCGCTGGAGCAGCTGCTGGGGAATGTGAGGAAAGCAGAGAAGGCAACACAGAACCGGTATTATTCAGACCGGACAGATGCAGTGGAAAGGAGTATCAGACATGACAAAGAAAAAGAATGACCGCCAGGGTACCAGCCAGGCGGTCAATGAGAGAATAATATCACAGGCTCTTAGCGAGCACGTCAAAGTAACAGATTCCTGCATGAAAAGGGAAAGGGAAGCTGTGTACAGAGCCATGAGGATATGCGCGAAAGCTGGCATACCTAAAGAGATATATGTTGACATGCCTCCTTCCAGTAATTAACCAGTAATTCAAGGAAAAAGTGTTCTGGATCAGCAGGAAATGACAAGACAGAATCCTGATCAACAGAACTGAGGTATCGTGTCAGAATATGGTATCTGTAAAAAATACAAGCAAGAACAGAAGGCGAGGTATTTTCTACAACTTTATTAACCTCCTCTTCAGAAATACGACTGGAATAATAAAGCTTTCCGATTGTGATATTTATCTCGCTTGAATAGGTGGTCATAGCTGAATATAACGGCTGCGGGTCATCACCGAGGCCGACCATGAAAACATGATACTTCAGATTGTATGAATCAGTAAAGATGTCTGACACAATTGAGCCTAACTTTTTCCGCACCTCCTGGATACTATACGATTTACAGGCACACATAAGGCAGCACTCCTTTCATTTTTAGATGAGTATAGCATAGCAGGAAGAAAAAGAAAACAAGTTTATCAAAAGGACGGTGATCATATGGCGGGACAGAAGAACAAACTGACGCCGCTGGGAAAGGATATAAAAAAGAAACTTGTTGACATAGACATGAGCCAGGTGGAATTGGCTGAGAGAGTTGGAACAACGAAGAGCTACCTCAGCCAGGTTATGCGGGGAGACAGAAGCGGCGCAAAGTACCTCATAGCAATCTGCGACATCCTGGATCTGGACCCGGAGAGATATCGGGCATCAGCATAGGAGGGTGAACATGGGAGCAACAGAAGCATACATCACCCTGGAAGAAGCGGCACGACTAGAGGGAGTAAGCTATGAGACCACTAAGAAGAGGGCGCAACGCGGAAAGCTGGAAACCAGGAACGAGACACGGGAAAGCGGCGGAAAGGACATCACACTTGTGAAAGTCAATTCCCTTTCCAAGCAGGCCCGCAACGCATACCGGGAACAGGAACGGCTGAAAGCCCTTGCAGCTGACAGCAGCGACATCCAGGAAGAACAGAAGACAGAACAGCCCTGGTACGTGGACACAGACATCGACTGGTACATGGAGCAGTACAAGGAACGGTTCTACCAGGCGGCAGAGCTTGGAAACGTGGTACGCCAGTACCTGCGGGAGACCGTTGGAAGATATGGAGATATCACAGCTTTTGCTGAAGAGTACGCACAGAAGCACCTGGGGAAAGGGTACAGAACCCTGTACCGGATGATCAAGGCGTACAACGAAGCACTCTTCTGGCAGGATAAGAAGGAGAAGGAAGAGGGATGCTCCTACGAGTATTTCCGCGTCCTCTGCCTCTGCCGGAAGCCGAAGGATGTCGGGAAGTTCCCTTCCATGTCTGCCGAGGTTCAGCAGACCATCAAGAACATATGGTTTGACAAGGACTTTGCCGGGAACCGGGGAACAAAACAGATGCTGTACGAGCAGCTGGAAGCCATTGCAGAGATGAAGCAGTGGAAGAAGATGCCGTCCTACCAGACTGTGGCAAGGTTCATCAGCTTCCTGATGGAAGACGAGGGAATGAAGAACGCCCACTTCTTGGTGGCAAACGGTACCAGGGAGTATAAGAACAAAGTCATGTGCAAGCGGCGCAGGGATACGACCAGCTTACAGGTGATGGAGATGATCCAGGGAGACGAGCATACCTTCGACTGCTGGGTTACATACAAGGCACCGAATGGGAACATCGTTCCGATCAGACCAAAGCTGGTCTGCTGGATCGACACAAGAAGCCGCATGATCCTGGGGGATGTGATGTGCAAGGATGCAGACAGCCAGACGCTGAAGGCCAGCCTGCTGAAACTGATCTACCACGACGCAGGAAGTGTCCCGCGGTATCTGTACATTGATATCGGAAAAGACTACACCTCCAAGGAGATGCTGGGCGTGGACCGTAAGTACCGGCACGACCAGGCGGAAAAGGACAAGCACTTTGCAGTGGCCTTTGACGACATGGCAAGGGGCTTCTATCGTTCCCTTGGTATCGAGGACGTCCACATCTCTATGCCTTACGAGCCTTGGACGAAGGGACAGATCGAGCGATTCTTCGGAACGGTCTGCCGGAAGTTTACCAAGTGGGTGACAAGCTACACCGGAACCCTCACAGGATCCCTCACAGCAGACAAGGTGAACAAGGACATCAAGGAGATGGCAAAGCAGGGCAAGCTCATGACTCTGGAAGAGTTCTACGAACAGTGGACGAAGTGGAAGAACGAGAAGTACGCCACCCACGTACACTCCGAACTGCGGAAAGCTGGCGAGGAGTACACAAGGCCGGGCGATCTGTTTGAGAAGGGCGACCGCTACGAGATGGCACCGCCACCGAAGTCCCAGGCGACCATCCTCATGATGAAGTCAGAGGATGCAAGGGTAAGGAACACAGGCATTGAGAGAAACGGCTTCTATTATAACGACCAGGAACTGATGGCTCACATCGGTGAAAAGGTGGACGTCAAGTACGATCCAGACGATGTATCCGTGATCTACGTTTATGATAAGAAGGGACGCCCGATCTGCTCCGCTGAGAGCTACGATCTGCTCCAGTTCGGCAAGGTATCAGACGAGACCTTGAAGCAGCATAGAAGACAGCAGAACGCACAGCTCAGACGCGACCGCAAGATTGCAGAGGAAGCCAGCATTCCATTCGAGAAGCTGAATGAACAGCAGCAGAACGCCGACAAGGTGATTGGATCTGTCAGCCTGAAGATGGAAGCCAGCAAGAAAGCCAGCAAGGTCACTCAGATGCCACAGGACAGAACCTGGAGACAGACGGGATCACAGCTGAGGCAGGAGATGCAGGAACGCCAGGAACGTCCGAACTGCGAATACATGAACAGCCAGGCACAGAAAGCCCTGGAACGTCTAAGAAAGACAAGGGAGGCGTAGATGAAAGAAAAGCTTTTTACAGGTCTTTGCCTGCTGGTCAGACTGATCACCTGGGGCGTCCTGCTCCTGGTGGTGATCGCAATAGCCATCCCCATGATGCTCCTGGAGCTTCTGGTGGATGCGCTGAAAGGGAATGAATAATCTCACGATAAATGTCAAAACGGATGAATGAAAGGAAGGTAACACCATGAACGAACCTATTAAAAACGAAGCTATGACACTCTCACCCCTGGCCGTAAAGGTCAATGAACGCCTCAGAGTGCTGTGCATCAACAAGCAGATGCTGGCGGTACAGTATCACTGTAGCCGCTCCATGATCAGCCAGTACCTGTCCGGTAAGTACAGAAGCAACCCGGACACCGTGGAAGAGATACTGAACCGGTTCCTGGATGAGACAGAAGAGAAGTACCAGGAAACACTGGAGAACGATCCGAAAGCGAAGAAGGTGCTGGAGAAGATGAGAGCACAGGACGGATCAGACGAGGAAGAACCGGAAGAAGCTCCGGAGAAACATTTTCCGAAAAAGAAGCGGGTGCTGGTATCCTCCGACTACTGCGGTGTCCTCTCTGTCTGCCAGTCCTGCCAGGACGACATGGGACTGGGTATCATCATCGGCCGCAGCGGATACGGTAAGACCTACGCACTGAAGGAATACGCCAAGACACCACGGGTGGCATACATGGAATGTGACGACACCATGAGCACCAAGGACATGGTGACAGCCCTGGAGATGGGACTGGGGCTGCCGAGATCCACCAGCGGATCCATCTGGAGCCGCGTGAACCGGATCCGTGACTTTCTGAACGCAAACGAAGGCTACTTGATCATCGTAGACGAGGCAGACAAGCTGATCAACAAGTACACAGCTGCAAAGATGGAAATTCTCCGCGGTATCTTCGACCAGTCAAACGTCGGCATCGTGATCGCAGGGGAACCAAAGCTAGAAAGTGATATCAAGACAGTCCTGGAGCGTTTTGCTAACAGGATCGACTTCTGCTACAAGCTCCACGGACTGAGCAAGACAGAACTGAAGGATTACCTGGAAGACTGGGACATCGAGGAAGACGCAGCGGAAGAGCTGGCGGTCAGAGCCTTCTCCGCAAGGACAGGCTGCTTCCGTCTCCTGGACCGTACCATCAACAACGTGCTCCGTGTCATGAAAGCTCATGGGGAGTACACAGTCACGCTGAAGATGGTGCAGGAAGCATCCGGCATGATGATGCTGTAAGGAGAAAGAATGGAAAAAGGACCAACAGGGGACTACGCGTTCCTGAATGAAGAGGGATCAAGAAAAATGCGCGAATGCGAAGCCATGAGCGGGAATCCATTCCAATCCGGTTCAATGGCAGGGATATGGGCTATGCACCCATATTTTACCCCGGGAATCACAACAGGACAGGGTCCTGGATGGGGATGGGGCACGTATCCGGAAAAGAGAAAACAGGCAGAGAAAGGAGAAAAGGATCATGGAGAACATCACAATCAGTATCAGGGGTAAAAACGCAGCTATTCAGGCATCTGCAATCGTAAGGGCTTTCTACAAGACCATGGCACGCATGGAAGACGGAGGCTGCCATGTGCAGCTCTCCACCAGCCACATGGATGAGGGGGCAGCTACTACAGGCGAGATCAGCGTTCCGAACTTCATTTCTGAAGAAGAATGCAGGAGACGGTTCGCAGGAAGGAGATAACATGGCAGGAAAGAAAGCTCCAAAGTACAAGGTTACAATCCGGACTCTGTGGGGGATCGCAAAGTCCCCGGAGCTTCAGTTGGGAAGCGAAGAGCTCCACCTGGTCGTGCAGGCACAGACCGGCAAGGATTCCCTGAAGGAGTTGACCGAACCGGAACGCAGGCGTGTGGCTTACGTCCTGGGACAGATGAAGGAGTCAGCATCCGGGAAGAGGAAGAGGCCGGTCGGCATGACCGGAAACGCCACGGACAACCAGAGACGCAAGATCTACATGCTGACCAAGGAACTGGGCTGGGATGATAACCCAAAGCGGCTCTCCGGGTTTATCCGCCGGATGTTCAAGGTGGAGCGGGTTGAGTGGCTGAATTATGAACAGTGTAGCAACCTGATCGAGGCACTGAAGAAGATGATTGAGAGACAGGAGGCGGCGGGCGGTGAATGATTTTCGGGTTACGATTCGGGCGAAGAACGGCAAGATCGGCATAGATGCCGAGGGCGAAGTGATCGTCCTGGAAGACCTGGCGACCACCTGCGGGATCATGCAGATCCTGGCGGGTGAGATGGCATTGAAACAAGGCAGGAGCCTGGATGATGTAAAAGATGCTATGCTGGACATCCATCTGGCAGCCATGCAGAAGCTGATGGACGACCAGGCAGAGAGGGAACTGTGGGATGAATAGGTTTCTGAGGACAAAAGGAAGGAGAGACAATGGCAAAGAAGAAATACAAGCCAATGACCAAGCGGGAAAAGCAAGAGATGAAACAGATCCGGAAGGAACTGAGAGAGAAAGGCGTGATCCCACCGGTCAAGAAACGCCTGAACCGCAAGGACTACATAGAGAATACCCGAAACAAGTGGAATGAGCCGGAGGAGGGAAACTCCTGGATCTATCTTACCAGGGCAGTCTCCTGGGTGATGGGACGGGTTGACCATAAGGGCAATGTCCATCCGGAGGCGATCGGGGCGGCTAAGGTGCTGCAAGTAGCTATGAAGATGCAGGAGTTCACAGCGAAGCTCAAGGAAGAAGGGCGGGACCGGTACACCACCGGCGAGCTGTATGAGTATCTGAAGGAAACGCTGGAAGAGTAGCCAGCAGAAAGGAGCACAAACATGGTACAGAAGAAAATGTCTACCCACGGGGCGGTCAACATCCCGGTGCAGATGCGCCGGAGCATGGGACTCCAGCCCAAGGATGTGATTGAACTGGAGGAGAAAGATGGGGCGTTGATCCTGCGTCCCAGGGAGATCCGGTGCGCGTTCTGCGGAACGGATGAGGATGTCCTGAAGCTGAAAGGAAAGGGGATCTGTGTCTCCTGCCTTGAAAAGGCACAGGAGCAGAAAGGAGAAGACAATGAAGATTGATCTGAAAACACAGACCAGCGGACAGCTGGTGGATGCCCTGGTACAGCTGGACAAGCTCCGCCTCCAGACCGCCAGGAGCATTGACATGTACAAAGCGGAACTCCAGGCCAGGGGCGTGAGCATCATGGACGACCGCAACCAGCAGTACATCCGCTTCTACGGTGACGGAGGCAGTGCTTCCATTACGGACAAGCAGAAGCTGGACCTCACTAACCCGGACCGCTTGCAGAAGTGGCTTCCAGAAGGTGTGTACAAGAGGAATGTGTCAGAGACCACGGAAACCAAGTATAAGCTGACCACCGGGTTTGAGACCATGCTGAAGTCGGTTGCGACCGGGGACTACACCTTCGAGATGTCCCTGGAGGACATGATGGACCAGCTACATATCATCCCGGATGATAAACAGCGGAAGCTCCTGCTGAAGAAACTGACCGGGGAGTTCGAGAAAGACCGGAAGACCTTGAACGCCGTGTTCAAGTCGGAGGATTCCTGGGAAGAAGAACTCTACTACATCCACCGGATCAAGAGAGGCGAGCTGATCCGGAAGTACCTGCCGGATGATATGCTGGACATCACCATCACGGAGCTGAAGAAGTGTATCACGGTAGACAGTTCCCTGGCCATCGGGCTGGACTATAAGGTGGAGGACTAGGACATGATAGAACCAAGCACAATAAACATCCTGATCATATGTGTCACGATCGTGACACTGGCATGGATGGGCGGAAAGAAAGGATGATTGAAATGGCAGCAAAGAAAAAGTTATTTTTGATCGCCGGACACGGCGAGGGAGACCCGGGAGCGTGCAGTATCTGGGGACAGGAAGCAAACTACACAAGGGAACTGGCGAAGCTGGTGAAGACCGCGATCGGAAGCCGTATGAGCGTGACCTTGTACGACACAAATAAAAACTGTTATGCGCAGAGCAAGAGAGGCAACGTCCCGACTTACTCTGATTATGACATGACTGTTGAGATCCACTTCAACGCGAAAGCCAAGGCAGACCCGAACGGGGATGGAAGGTTCACAGGCGTGGGCGGATACATCCATCCGAACAATGCAGGGCGTTCCATTGCAAGGGCAATTGTTGACAGGGTGGTTGCCCTGGGCTTCAGGGAGTGGCTTCTGGATACCAGCACCGGGCTCCTGAACCTGAACAGGGCACAGGGGCAGGGCGCCAAGTATTTCCTCCTGGAGACTGCCTTTATCGACGATGGGGATGATATGAAGTTCTATACAGCTCACAAAGAAAACTTTGCTCAGGCGATCGCGCAGGGCATCCTGGACGGTCTGGGAGTGAAGAGCACAGCTACACAGCCGAAGGCGGAACAGTATTACCGTGTACGTCTCGCCAAGGACGATGAGAAGAGCCAGCTCTTCGCAGGAACCAAGGCGGGAGCCCTGGCGGTGTGCAAGACCAAACCGGGATACAGCGTCTTTGATCCGGACATGAAGTGCATCTACACCAACAACGCGAAAGGCTTGCAGGCATCCGCACTGAAGGGACTGAGTGAGAAAGAATGGATTGAGAAGGTCGGACCGCTGTACACCGCAGATGAGAAAACCAGCGGTATCCTGGCCTGCGTATCCCTGGCACAGGGTATCCTGGAAAGCGGCTACGGACAGACAGACCTGGCACAGGCGGGAAACAACCTTCACGGCATGAAGACCAACCTCTCCGGTAACACCTGGCCGGGAACTACCTGGGATGGCTCCAGCAAGTACACCAAGGAGTCACCGGAACAGGATGCAAACGGCAACCAGTACATGAAGAAGTCGGACTTCCGCCGCTACGGCTGTATCGAGGAATCCATTGCCGATCACTCCGCGTACCTTCTGAACGCGGCCAACGGCAAGAAACAGAGATACGCAGGGCTGGCAGGCGAGAAGGACTACAGGAAGGCAGCCCAGATTATCAAGGATGGCGGATACGCGACGGACACCAAGTACGTCTCCAAACTGGTGAACATCATCGAAAAATGGAACCTGACCAGGTACAACGCCTCAGGCCCTGGCTCCACACCGAAGCCATCCGCGGCGGAAGACGAATGGAAAGTTCCGTTCCTGATCAATACGACCTGTGACTGGCTGTGGATCCGCAAGGGACCGGCGAAGAAGTACGACACCAGCGGGCACATCGCTGAAAAAGACGGGGAAAAGAAGAAGTATACCATCGTGGAAGTAAAGAATGGATGGGGACGTCTGAAGTCCGGAATCGGATGGATCTGCCTGGATTATGTAAAGAAGGTGTGACAGATGGACCGACTGATGAGGGAGCTTGTCAACGAGACGAAAGAAGAAGACATTGCCGACCGCTACCGCCCGATCGTGGACATCATCGGGGTGGATGCCTTCGTGGAACTGTCAATCTACGCCTGCGGTGACGAGCTGTACTTCCCGAAGCCGGAGAACATCGTGGCACCGGCCAGGAACCGGCGGGTCAAAAAGGAATACAATGGTTACAATCTGAAGGAGCTTGCGGAGAAGTACAACCTCACCACCGTACAGATCCGCAACATCCTGAAGGACGAGCCAATGATCGGACAGATGAGCATTTTTGACATGGAAAATGAGCAAAAAAGCACTTAAATATTTACCCTAAAAGGTTATTTCATAAGAGTATAGGATAAGAGCATAGCTTACAGCTATGCTCTTATTTTTTGTCGATGGAAGAGCCGGAAAGGAGCAATTATGGAGTTAATCAACAGCGTAAATATTGACGCCCTGTACGCCCTGGCAAGCAAGCTGATCGTGCTTGTGGGGGTTATGGCGTTCCTGGTGTCCGTAGTGACCCAGGTACTCAAACAGATCCCGGGACTGGAGAAGCGTGTTCCGACACAGATCACAGTGATTGTGACGAGCATGATCCTCTGTCCGGCAGCAATGGCGGCAATGGCGGTCTATTACAGCGTACCGATTGACTGGTTCATGGTCTTTGCGTCGTTTATCGCGTCATTTATCGTGTCGCTTGTCTCGATGGACGGGTGGGAACGTGTCGCAGAACTGTGGAACCGGATGATCAAGAAATCGTAAGGTACTCATATGGGGTACACAATCACATTTTCCGATGTGATGACAGTGGTGATCTCAGGAGCATTGACTATCATAGTCTGGTTCCTGAAGAGCTACCTGTCAAACATCCAGGCAACTAATGAACAGCAGAACAAGAAGCTGGCCGAGATCGACGAAAAGACACAGAGACGTATAAATGCAGTAGAAGAGGAAAGCAGGAACGAGATCAAGAGGGTGGACAGGGAACTGGCAGACATCAGAGGGGACTTTGCCACCATGTTCGTGCTCCGGGAGGACTACTTCCGGGCAATGGACAAGATGGACGGCAACTTCCGTGACATCGACCGCAAGATCGACCGGCTCCTCATAGCGAACAACATCACGATGGAGGTGAAGAGCAATGGACGACCTGGAGAGGACAGAGGTGAGTCAGAATAAATCGAACCGCGGGTTCATTATGCGGAGCCTGGCAAGAGGATTCAACTACTCCGCCTCTGTCCGCAGTCTGTCAAATGCAATGATGTCCGACGGGCGGATCTACACCCCGGACATCTCCAAGCTGCTGGACTATCTGGTATCTGCCGGATATGTCAGATTTACAGACAAGAAGATCAACTCATACACAGCCTACCGGAACGACGCGGTGGTACAGCTGACCAAGGAGGGCATTGACCTGGTGGAGGCTACTATCGAGGATCCGGGGGTGGACATCTAGTATGGGAAAACAGAGAAAGAAGACCAGGATATCCGGAAAAGTGGATGAGCTGCCGGAAGAAATCCGCCAGCAGGTGGATGTGATGCTGGTCGATACCTCAAACACCTATCTTTCCATCAGCCTGAAGCTGAAGGACATGGGATATGAGGTGTCAAAGAGCAGCATCGGGCGTTACGCCCTCCGCACTTCCAGCGCAACCCAGAGACTCCTGGAAGCCCAGGCGCAGACAGAGCAGCTGGTCAAGGTGGTCCAGAAGAACCCGGACGCCGACTATACAGAGGCAGGCCTAAGGCTGCTGATGGACGGATTGATCAACAAGCTGGCCACAGCGGAAGAAGAGTTCGATGCTCTGCCACTGGAGAAAGCAGGACGGCTCCTGACGAGCCTGTCCAGGACGAAGGTCTACAAGGACCGCGTGAAACAGGACATGCAGAAAAAAGCGGATCTTGCCTTCTCCGAGATGGAAGACAGGATCATGAAACTGATCCGGCAGGATCCGGAAGCGGCAGCACAGCTCCGCACGATCCTACAGGAGGCGAAAGACAGGATGATGCAGGATGATTGATTTTGACCACTGGCTGACACAGCTGGACGATGGTGAGGAACAACAGGAAAGAGAGTGGCATACCAACCAGGAAGAGCTGTTCCTGGAATATGTCCTTCGGGAGGAAACTGCTTACCGGAAGGATTTAAAGGAACGGTTTGACCGTGGCGAGAAGCTGACCGGTCCGAAAGGGCTCAGGAAGAAGCTGGCTGCCGTGGATCTGTCCTACTTCGGCAGGGCGTATCTGTCTCACTATTTCGTAAGGAAGTCCCCGGAGTTCCACGCGGAGCTGGATGCCATCTGGGAGTCAGGCGTTCTGAAGGGAATGAACCCTTTAATGGATGCCAAGAAGATCTCCAGGGCAGACGGATCCAAGAGAGCCATAGCAGCTCCCCGTGGACATGCGAAGTCCACGAACTTCACATTCAAGGACTCCCTTCATGCCATCCTGTACGCATACAAGCACTATCTGATCATCCTGTCCGACTCATCTGACCAGGCGGAGGCATTCCTGGAAGACATCAAGGATGAACTGGAAGACAATGCTGACATCATTGAGGACTTCGGCTGCATGAAGGGGGAAGACACCTGGAAGAGCGGCACGATCAAGACGACCAACGGCGTCAAGGTGGATGCAGTAGGATCCGGAAAGAAACTTCGAGGAAGGAAAAACCGGAGCTGGCGTCCTGACCTTATTGTCCTGGACGATATCGAGAACGATGAGAACGTCAACACACCGGAACAGAGGAAGAAGCTCCTGAACTGGTTCAACAAGGCTGTGATGAAGGCGGGGGACACCTACACGGACATCATGTATGTGGGAACAATCCTGCATTATGACTCCCTTTTGTCCAACACCCTGAAGAATCCGGAGTTCAAGAGCCGGAAATACCGGGCTGTCATATCCTACGCGGATAACACACAGCTATGGGAACAGTGGGAAGAGCTTTTTATCAACCTTTTTGACGAGCTGCATGAGGAACACGCAGACGAGTTCTTTGAGGAACACAAAGCGGAGATGCTGAAAGGCACAGAAGTCCTGTGGGAGGAAAAGCTGTCCTACTACAAACTCATGAAGATGAAAGTATCCGAGGGAGATGCTTCCTTTAACTCCGAGCTTCAGAACGACCCGATCGACCCGGACAATGCGACATTCAATGAAGAATGGTTCGATTTCTACGACGATGAGCCGATTGACTTCAGTGATCCACGTTTCTACTTTGTCGGGGCAAATGACCCGTCCCTGGGTAAGAACAAAAAGAGCGATACCAGTGCCATCATAGGCCTGGCAACAGATATGAAGACCGGCTATATGTACGTTGTGGATGCGTCAATCGAGAAACGCCATCCGGATGTGATCATTGACGACGCCATCAACATGAGCCGGAGATACAAAAAAGACTACAGCCGGAGCTTCCGGAAGTTCGGCGTTGAGACCGTACAGTTTCAGTGGTACTTCAAGGAAGTCCTGGCGCAGAAGTCGGCACAGGAAGGCGTGTACCTCCCGATCGAGGAGATCCAGTCCAGCTCCAACAAGACTATGCGGATCGAGTCCCTTCAGCCGATGGTCAAGAACCACTATCTCAAATTCTCGCGGAAACACAAGGCTCTGCTCCAGCAGATGAAAGAGTTCCCGATGGGAAAGAACGACGACGGACCCGACGCGTTAAAAATGGCGGTTGATACCGCAGTCAAGGCAAGGGGAAGCAGTGGGGCGGGAGAGTACCGGACCGCAGAAAAAAGAAGGGTACAGTTTGAAGAAGGAGCGTACTGATTATGTCAAAAAAGAAGAAGGGAAAGAAAGGCAGGAAAGAAGCCTTTGACCCGGAAAAAGACACCGGGATATTGAGACCGGTTGACATGACCATTGCCGCCGGGGAGATCAATGACCGTTATTCTGATTATCCGAGCCGGGGACTGAATCCGGTGAAGCTGGCTTCCATCCTCAGGGATGCAGACGAAGGAAACGTCCGCAGCCAGATGGAGCTGTTCGAGGAGATGGAGGAGAAGGATGCCCACCTGTTCTCCCAGATGCAGACCAGGAAGCTGGCTGTGACGGGACTGGACTGGGAGGTGCAGCCCTTTTCACCGGACGATGAACAGGACAAGGCCATAGCGGAGTGGATCAAGGATCAGCTTCTTGGCATTGAGAACCTGGACGACATCCTGACCGACCTGCTGGACGCGATCGGGAAGGGCGTGAGCATCATGGAGATCATCTGGGGCGTGGACTCAGACGGCTTCAATGTGATCGAGGATATCCGGTATGTACATCAGAAAAAGCTGGTGTGGGACTGGGAGACAGACGACATGCTGGTCTGCACCGAACAGTTCCCGAACGGCATACACTTGCCGAAGAACAAATTCGTGGTTCACAGATACAAGGCCAAGAGTGGCCACCCGTCCAGGGCGGGGATCATGCGTATCGTGTCCTGGATGTACCTGTTTAAGAACTACACGGTAAAGGACTGGGTTTCCTTCTGTGAAGTCTACGGAATGCCCCTGCGGATCGGCAAGTACGATCCGGGAGCAAGTGAAGCGGACAAACAGGAGCTTCTGGATGCGATCGTAAGGATCGGATCTGATGCAGCCGGTATCATACCGGAGACTACCATGATCGAGTTCAAGGAAGCCAACAAGACCACCAGTGCAGACATCTACGAACAGCTTGCCAGGTACTGCGACGAACAGATCAGCAAGGCGATCCTGGGACAGACACTGACCTCAGACAGCGGCGGTGGAAGCTATGCACAGTCCAAGACCCACAACGAAGTCCGGCATGACCTGACCGCGGCAGATGCCAAGGCTTTGGCAGTCACCATCCGCCGGGATATCATCCGCCCACTTGTGGAGTACAACTTTGGGGCAGATGCAAATGTTCCGTTTATCCGGTTTAACTCCGATGAGGAGGAAGACCAGAAGGAAGCGGTGGACATGTACCGCACACTGGTGTGCGACATGGGGCTGAAGGTCCCGGCGTCACATGTGTACAAAAGATTCTCAATCCCAGAGCCAGAAGAGGGGGAAGAAACCCTCCAGCCGAACATGGTGGCAAGGACCCATCTGCTGGATGGCAGCCAGGATGATGGCGTGGATCCGGAGCAGCTGAAGGATGATTCTGAAGCATTGACGCCGGAGCAGATCCAGCTGGATGATATGACGGATCTGTCCAACCAGCTGGCAGCCAGACTGATGGAACAGATGGTAAAGCCTTTGAAGACCCTTGTGGAACACTTTGACGGGGATCTGGGAGACTTGCAGGAGTTCCTGAGGGATGAGGAGAAGCTGAAAGCCCTGTACGAGGATATGGAGTCCCCAGAGCTGGAAGACCTCCTCCATCAGACCATCTACCTGTCCAGCGTGATCGGGAGGACACAGGAATGAGCGAAGCCCTGTATGGAAGTTTTAAAGACTTTATTTTCAAAAAAGCTGTCAAATTCCTGAGGGGAAGAAAGGCACTCCCTAAAGACGTGTACATGAAGCTGGATGATGAAGCAAGGGCAAAAGCCTTCACTGTATCCGGATACACGGCACTGGAAGTCCTCCAGGAGTTCTCTGACGCGCTTGCGGATGCAGTGGAGCAGGGGAAGACAAAGGACGACTTCCTGAAGGAGATGAACACCTTCCTAGCGGATCGCGGATACGAAGCCATGAACCCCTGGAAGAGTGACACGATCTTCAGGACGAACATCCAGACTGCGTACAATGCCGGACACTTTCAGAGCATGACGTCTCCGGAGACCCTGCGGCTCCGCCCCTACTGGCAGTATAAGACAGCGGCGGATGGAAGAGTCCGGGAGAGCCACGCCATCATGCACGACGCTGTGTACAGGGCAGATGATCCCGTGTGGGACATCTGGTACCCGCCCAATGGGTTCCGGTGCCGGTGCATGGTGAGGAGCCTGTCCAAGCGGCAGGTGGAGCAGATGGGGCTGGAAGTCAGACAGAACCCTCCCAGGACCGTTGACTATGACACTGGCGAGATCCTTATGATCAACCCAGACAAGGGCTTTTCTAATAACCCGGCGAAGACGACCTACAAGCCGGACCTGTCAAACATAGACAAGCCCCTCCGGAAGATCTTCCGGGAAAGAAAGCAGGAATCAATCTGAGCAATTTTTAAGCCATTTTCTGTAAGAGGTGGGGAATTGCTCCAGTTTGCCGAGAAAATAGCGTTATGACGCGTTATAACGCTATTACAGACGGTACAGAAGAGGTGAGCGAGACAATGGAAACTTTGATAGCCCTTCAGGCGGGCACGATCGACCTCTCCGGAGCCCCGGAAGAGATCAAGATCCTCCCTCTTGGAGAGGTGAAGTCCACAAAAGGGACCTTCCTGGTAGATGATGCCAGCGTAGACATGATCCTGAAGTCCTTCAAGGACCGCAAGATCGACCTGGTGGTGGATTATGAACACCAAACCTTGCTGAATGTCCAGGCACCGGCCAGCGGATGGATCACCGAGCTGAGAAAAGGCGCGGACGCCATCATTGGAAAGGTACAGTGGACACAAAAGGCGAAGGAATACCTGAAGAACAGGGAATACAGGTACCTGTCCCCGACCATCATGGTGCGGAAAGACAGACGAGTATCCGCTGTATCGTCGGTAGCATTGACCAACAGCCCGGCTATCGACGGAATGCCTGCCATGTGCAAGGACAACGGGCTGACGAAAGGAGAAAACACAATGGATCTGAAGAAACTGATCGAGGTTTTAGGGCTGGCGGAAGACGCCACCGAGGAAGACATCCTGAAAGCTGTGAAAAAAGCAGTGGAAGCAGCCGGGGCACCGGAAACACCTCCGGCGGCTCCACCTGCCGAAGTTGTAGCAAACAGCACCATCCTGGGACTTTTGGACCTTCCAGACACAGCTTCCACAGCGGAGGTGAGTGCCAAGATCGTAGGACTGAAGAACGGGGACCAGCAGCTTGCCCTCCGCGTCCATCAGCTGGAAGAGGCTGCAAAGGAGCGTGAGACTAACACCCTGGTACAGACTGCCCTGAAGGATGGCAAGATCACAGCAGCACAGAAGGAATGGGCGAGATCTTACGCATTAAAAGACGCAGAAGGCTTCAAAAAGTTCCTGGAGCTGGCAGGACCGGCGGTGCCGATGGGCGAGATCGGACTAAAAGACGCCCCGGAAGGTGAGAAGCTGGATACTAATACAATGGCGATTCTGAAGAATCTGGGAATCAGCGCGGAAGACGCGAAAAAGTATGGGAATAAGGAGGTAACACTGTGAAAAGAACAGGGAACCAGGTGTTAGGAAGTACCACATTGAATATCCCGGTGGCCGCCGGGGAAAACATGAAGGAATGCACGATCGCGGCTATCAACGCGTCCGGCTATGCAGTAACCGGAAAGAAAGCGGAAGGACTTGTGAAAGCTGGAATGGTCGCAGTAGGTGCTGACAATACCGGCGGAGCTGCCGGAGCGGTGAATGTCAGAGTGCAGCGCGGGACCTTTGTGTGGAACAACGACGGAAGCATCAAGAGCACAGACCTTCTGAAGACCTGCTATATCGCAGGAGCTGATACTGTGACGATCACTTCCACCGGGGCGAGTGCAGCCGGTACCATTATCGCGGTGGATCCGGACGGCGTTACCGTCGAGATGAAATAAGGAGGACATAGAAGATGATTATTAACCAGTCTAACCTGCACGGCCTGACTACAGGCTATTCCGCAGCATTTAACAAGGCACTGTCAGAGGTGAGTCCGGACTACAAGGATATTGCAACCGTGACCTCTTCCAGCACTGCTGCAAACGACTACGCATGGCTCGGACAGATCCCTGGAATGAAGGAGTGGATCGGAGACAGAGAAGTCCAGCACATCAGTGAGTACGGATACACCATCAAGAATAAGAGCTTCGAGCGAACTATCGGCATCAATAGAGATGCTATCGAGGATGACCAGTATGGCATCTATACCCCGATGTTCAGCATGATGGGACAGGAAGCCGGAGAGCATTACAATGACCTGGTTTTTGAGATGCTGACAAAAGGATTCACCGAAAAATGCTACGATGAGAAGACTTTCTTTGCCACAGACCATGTATCCGGTGAAAAGACTTTCTCAAACACTTCTACAGCAGCACTGAGCACTGAGAGCTTCCTGGCTGCCAGACAGGCCATGATGAGCATTACCGGCGACAAGAACAAACCGCTGAAGCTGGTGCCGGATCTCCTGGTCGTATCTCCGAAAAACGAGATGGTAGCCAAGAAGATCCTGGAAGCTTCCCTGATCGACGGCACTACCAACATCACCCAGAACCTGGCAAAGATCAAGGTTGCCACTGAGCTGTCTGGAGACAATGAGGACGCATGGTTCCTCCTGTGCACTAAGAAGTTCCTGAAGCCGATCATCCTCCAGATCCGCAAGAAGATCAAGTTCGACATGCTCACAAAGGACACTGATCTGAATGTGTTTTTACAGAAGGAATACCTGTACGGCTGTGACTGCCGCGACAATGCAGGCTTTGGCTTCTGGCAGATGGCATATGGCAGCACCGGAAAAACATCCGGTTTAGGCTGATGTACTGCACCACGGCCGAAGTTCTCGGAAAGATCCGGGACGATATGATTGACGCAATCCTGGGATCGGATCTGATCGAGGATGAACAGGAAAGAACAGAGAAGATCACTGCCTGCACCGAGGAAGCCATCTCTGACGCCTGTGCCGAGATCGACGGCTGGGTATCCAAGCGGTACAAGGTTCCGTTTCTGGAGCCGGTGCCGCCGATCGTCAGCAAACTGGCGAAGGATATCGCTGTCTACAATCTGGCAAGCAGGACTGGAATAGATGAAGACGACAGGGAGAACACCATATACATCCGTTACAAGAACGCTATCACGTTCCTGACGAATGTAGCCAAAGGCCTGGCGAACATTGATACCGGGCAGGATACAGCAGACGGATCCGGAACAGCCACGGCAAACGACGGCTTCCGGTACCAGGCAAATGAACGGCTGTTTTCCAGGGAGACCATGAAAGGATATTAACCACACATGTCATCAATTAGAGCCAGCATGGAAGGAGAACTCCCAGAGCTTGCGGAGAAGCTGTCCCGGCTGAGTACCATCGACAAGGCTGGGATCAATAATGCGATCGCGGAGGCTTTGCGGAGCGGGACGATCGAAAGATTTGAAGGCGAAAAGAGCCCGGAAGGGGCTGCATGGAACAAGTCCATCCGGGCATCGGAAAAAGGCGGACTGACCCTGACAATGACAGGACAGCTGAAAGGCTCCATCAACGCCAGAGCGACCAAAGAAGGTGCCGAAGTCGGCACAAACCTGGTATATGCAGCCACCCACCAGTTCGGAGCATCCGGACGCGTGATCCGGGCGAAGAACAAGCCCTATCTTGCTTTTGAGTACCACGGACGCACGATCCGCAAGAAACAGGTTACTGTCAACATACCGGCACGCCCGTTCTTGGGTATATCGGATGAAGACAGGCAGGAGATCAAGAGTCTTGTAGAGGAGGCATTATCAGAAGCATGACGAAGAAGGCGTTCCTGGAGGCTGCACTGAAAGCTGGAGGCCTGACGAAGAGCGTATACACCAGCCTAAAGCAGTTGAAACACGCTGCGGGCACACAATACGGCGCAGTTCTGCGGATCAGCGACACACCGGTACGAGCGACATCTAAAAAAACATTCAAAGACCAGCAGGGTGCTTCCCTCATACGGCGGAAGCTGTACACCTGCGAGACCGCCTACAATGTGGTCCTGGCCGCAGCGGATGAGGAAAAGCTGGAGGAGCTCCTGGAAGGATTCCTCTCAAACCTGGAAAGAGGCTTCTATGATGATGGCGGGAATTGGGTGGATGTCACTCCGGTGGAGACTGACTGGGTAGATGAAGATGATTGTGTGATGAAGGCTAAGATGGCCGTCCAGATAAAAGTTGTATGCAAATATGGAATCTACAAAGACGTGGCAGCATGGACCAGCCCGGAGGGCACGGAGATGGAACTGACCACGGGAAAGGATGAAGATGGACAGCAATGAAATGAAGACCATTGAAGAATGGGCGAAAGAAAAGAAAACCGCAGATGAGATTCTGAAGGGGACTATGATCCTGGAAGGCTGGGGCTGCGGAAAAAGCGTAAGCGAAAGCGAATACGATGAAGCCGTGGAGCTGTTTACTGGCGGACCGGCAGATGGGAGGAAATAATGTTATCAAACGTTGAACTGAATTTACATGACAGCAACGGCGGGGCAGGAAGCGGAACCGGGACCGGGATCTTCGGCAAGGTCGGCGTCAGCCCTGTGGAGAGTGCGAGCCCTATCGTGATCACTGGGAACATGGATGCAGAGATGATCCGCGAGAAACTGGGGAATAGCCCGCTTGCAGACGCTTGCATCGACTCCGTGGAGAATGGGGCATCTACAATCTACGCCCTGCCGGTGAAAGAGACCACACACGGCAAGATCTCAAAAGTAGACCACCAGGGAACTGGAAAGGGAACCGTTGAGGCATCCGGAAACCCGACAAATGACTTCACCTTGATCGTACAGATCGAGACTTCCGGACTGACTAACGTAGCCACCTGCGTGATCAGTGAAAACGGCGGTCAGAGCTGGGGAGATGAGCAGACCATCCCACTGTCCGGCACTATTACTGTACCGAACACAGGTGTGACACTGACCTTCACAGCTTCTGAAGGAAACCAGTTTGTTGCCGGTGATACCTATACCTTCGAGGCGACAGCTCCGGCGGCGAATAATGGGGACATCCTGGATGCCGTGAAGAAGTTCCGCAGCTACATGGTGACAGTGGAGCTGATCCACGTAGTAGGCACCAGCACCGCAGCACTGTGGGGATCCCTGGAAAGCCTTGGAACTGCAATGGAGACACAGGCGGGCAAACCGATCTTTTTCATCTGTGAGCAAAGAGGACCTTCTGAAGCGGAGAATGCAGCTGCCTACGCCGAAGCAATCGCTCCGGACGCAAAAAGCGTGAAGGGACGTCATGTGGGGGTTGTGTCCCAGTGGATCAGATACATCCGCATGGATGGGCGCGAGCAGGACATTAATTTTGCGGGTATACTCACCGGAAGCCTGGCAGCCATCAAGGAAAGCACCTCTGTGGCTTACACTGGTACAAATGGAATCAGCTACGCTGAGGGCAAGATCGTGAAGCTCTTGCCGGAGGGAATTGAGGACTACATCGAACAGCTGGATGCTGCGAGATATATCTTCCTGCGTAAATACGAAGGACTGGAAGGCTACTATGTGGCAGCTACCAACATGACAGCACCGGCTTCCAGCGACTACGCGAACATCGAGGATGTCCGTGTGATGTACCGTCTGGCCCGCGAGGTGTACAAGAGAGCTCTCTTGCATCAGAACGAGGACTTTGACCAGATGGATGCGGAAACTTACTATGCACAGGTCCAGGAAGACCTGAACGTCCCGATCGACGACGCGAAAGACACGGATCACATTATCAGTGACGGACGCGTGACTATCCTTGCGGACATGGTAAACAGCGGCAAAGATAAAAAGCTTCCGGTCCGTATCCAGTGCGTACCGCGTGGATACACCAGAGAACTGAAGCTTGACATGTATGTAGTCAACGCGATCGCGTAGACGGAAAGGAGAAAGACGTGGCTAGAAAACAGATTGTAAACGGCAAGGTTTACGATTGGTCCTCCGTGACTATCGGAATGAGTGGCTGCGGGGGGATCGAACCGAAGGAGATCAGCTATGATGATGAGAAGGAGAAGACCCTGATCTATGGAAAGGGCGGCCGGATCCGCGGATACGGCACAGGCCAGGCAAAGAACGCCGTGAAGATCTCCATGCTCAGAGAGGACTTCAATATCTTTATGGATGCCGTGAAAGCATCCTACAAGAAAAACAAGTTCTACGACGTGGTGGTTCCGAAGATCACCGTATCCTATGCGGACACCGGATGTACAACCTGCACCGATACCCTTACAAAAGTAACCTTCTCAAAACGTAGCCTGAAGGTTGCGGAAGGTGATAACAGCCTGACTGTGGAACTGGAAGGTGTAGCAGTCGGAGAAATTGCGATCAACGGAATCACCGGCTGATCAAGTTAATTGTCAAAACAGGAGGAATAAAACATGTATTACGATACAGATGCAAAAAATGTGGAAGCTCTGAGTGCGCACGAAGAACAGGAAAGACCGGCAGCTGTTCCGATGACTCCGGCGGTAGCGGAACCTCAGAAACCGTTATCTGAAGATAAAAAGGCTTTTGAAAAATTCTGCGAAGGGAAACATGGTTACGTTGTAACTACCAACCTGTCCCAGGATGATGAGATGGAAGAGGAACTGAACTTCCTGTTCAAGGAACCTTCCAGCGCGAGCTATGACCGTTACGCCAAGACTGCCAGCAGCTCCTCTAGCAAGGCTATGAAAGCCTTCTGCCTGGATAACATCCATCCGGAGCAGCGTGTAGACTTGGACGATAAACTGAGTAAATTCCCGGCACTTGGAATCAGCCTGGGTGAGAAACTTCTCTACATGTTGGGTTTATCGAAGACAACCAGAGTACGGAGACTGTAAGATCTGCCGATGAACAGATAGAAGAGGCAGAGCAGGAAATCCGGGACAGCTTTTTTGACATGGCTGTCCTGACGATCTGCCGGTATCTGCCTTCTCAGATGGTTCCCACGGACTGGGAACAGGTTCCGATCACGGAACTTTACCGGCTGTTTGCAAAAGCTAAGATCTGCCGGGAGATGGTACAGGGAGATATACAGACGGGGGTGGCGAAAGCCTTCTCTGAAGAATAAAAAAGGAGCTGCATGAAAATTCACACAGCCCTCTGCCTAAAGCAATTATAAACGAATAACGAAAGAATTGCAAGAGGTGAGTGAACATGGGTATGGATTCTGTATTCCGTGTATCTCTTGTACTGGATATGGTTGATAACATGACCAGCAAAGTCCAGGGAGCTGCTGACGGGGTACCGTCTGCGGTACAGAAAATGAATGACGCCTTCGGGACTATGCAGAAGGCTGGCGTGGCAATGACCGGAATGGGTACCGCCATCGTCGGAGCCTGCATGGGAACCGTGACAGCGACGTTCGACACCCAGGATGCACTGGCCGAGGTTGCCAGCCTTGGAGTTGAGGATCTTGGAGCCCTGGAAAAGGCTGCAAAGAATTTCTCTGACACATGGGCGGGGACCACGAAGTCGGATTTCATATCCGCCTCTTATGATATCAAGTCCGGTATTGCGTCTCTGACAGATGAAGGCGTGGCCCAGTACACAGAGCTTGCCGGATTAACAGCGAAAGCGACCAAGGCGACCACTGCGGACATGACTTCCCTGTTCGCTACCGGTTACGGTATTTACAAGAACTATTATTCTGACCTCAGCGACATGGAGTTTGGAGAGATGTTCTCCGCCGGAATTGCCACGGCCGTTAAGAATTACAAGACCAGTGGTACTGAGATGGCAGGAGCCATCAAGATGCTGGGAGCTTCCGCAACGAATGCAAACGTCCCGATGGAAGAACAGCTTGCCATCCTGGGACAGCTACAGGCAACCATGAGCGGAACGGAAGCCGGTACAAAATACAAGTCATTTTTGAACACTGCGGCGTCAGCTGGCGAAAAGCTGGGGCTCAACTTCCTGGACGCGAACAACCAACTCCTGTCCATGCCGGACATCCTGGAGCAGCTACATGGGAAGTATGGCGACACCATTGATGCGGTTGAAAAGAAACAATTAAAAGATGCCTTCGGAACAGACGAAGCGATCGCCCTCATCGACCTGCTGTATAACAACACAGACCAGCTGAAGACAGGTATCGACGACCTTCAGACCTCTATGGATGGAGGTGTGGAGACCACGAAAAAGATGGCGGAAGCGATCAGCGACACGCCCGCACAGAAGTTTCAAGTATTAAAACAACAGATGCACAACGTGACGGAAGAACTGGAACAGGGACTCCTTCCGGCGGTCAATACCGGACTGGAGGCTATGATCGGGCTGGTTCAGAAGGGATCAGACTGGGTATCCAATAACCAGGAGACCGTCGCGACCATTATGAGGATTGTTGCGATCCTGGGTGTATTCCTGATCGTGGCCGGAGTGGTGACTACTACCATCGGAACACTAGGTAAGGCTATGACGTCGTTGAAGACAGTCACGACCTTGGCGAGCAAGGCCAGCGGACTGTTCAATAGCGCACTCCTATCGTCACCTATAACGTGGGTGATAGGGCTGATCGTGGCGTTGATAGCCATATTTAAGGCGTGCGGTGGAGACGTGGAACAGCTGGGCGCGACCTTCAGCAATATCTTCGGCAAGGTGGGCGGGTTCGTAGGAACCGCAGCCACAGCCATAGCACAGAAGCTTCCGGAGTTCCTACAGTTTGGTATCAACCTGGTGCTTCAGATTGTGTCTGGTATAGCCTCCGGGCTTCCGTCCCTCATATCGGGCGGCGTGTCCATGCTGGAGTCCCTGATCACGGGAATTCAGACGATAGCACCGACTTTGCTAAGTGTCGGACTTTCCCTGCTTCTGACATTACTGTCCGGAATTTTGCAGGCGGTTCCGTCAATCTTGCAGGCTGGGGAGACTATCATCCAGTTCCTGTATACAGGAATCACAACGTTGCTGCCGGTGATCTTATCCGCCGGGATACAGCTGATTCAGTCACTCTTGACTGGAATTATACAGTATCTGCCAACTATCCTGTCAGCTGGTCTTCAGATCCTGAGTATGCTAGTACAGGGGATCGTGACCGGGCTCCCGGCACTTTTATCGGCTGGGATTTCGCTGATCCAGATGATCCTGACGGGCATCATTCAGAACCTGCCGTCTGTGATTTCAGCCGGTCTTCAGATCCTGGGGATGCTGGCTCAGGGAATTGCAACCGGACTCCCCCAGCTCCTGACACAGGCTCTTCAGCTGATCCCTCTGGTCCTTCAGGCGATAGCCTCCGGGCTGCCGTCTCTGATCACATCCGGTATTCAGATCATTTTAATGATCCTGTCCGGACTGATCTCAGCCATCCCGACCCTGATCGGCATGATCCCGGAATTATTCTCCGGAGTTGTAGATGCCGTGACGTCGATCGACTGGCTGGATGTAGGCTCTAACCTGGTAAACAGCATCAAGGACGGATTTGTGAGTGGCTTTTCCAGCCTGGTAGACACAGCCAAGGGACTGTGGGACGACTTTACAGGCTGGCTGTTCGGAGAAGATGATGTTCCGGATACGACACCAGTGGCAGGGACAGCAACGGCCATCGAGAACGATATCCCGAAGGTAGAGACAGCAGTAGACAACGCAAACCAGGCACTTTCCACACTTGACTTCAACCCTGACAGCTTACAACAGAAGGGAACAGAGTCCATGCAGGCCCTGGCAGACGGAATCACCGCAGGGACACCAGCAGCACAGGCAGAAGCTCAGAACGCCGGACAGAGTATCCTGGACAACTTCAATCTTGACACTACTGGAGCAGGATCCGCAGGAGCGAACCTGATGCAGAGCGTAACAGACGGAATCAATACAGGAACACCAGAAGCCCAGGCGGCGGCACAGAACGCAGGCCAGAGTATCCTGGACAACTTCAATCTTGACACTACTGGAGCAGGATCCGCAGGAGCGAACCTGATGCAGAGCGTGACAGACGGAATCAATACAGGAACACCAGAAGCCCAGGCAGCGGCACAGAACGCAGGCCAGGAGATTATGAGTTCCTTCAACATTGATACCAGCGGAGCGGGAACGGCAGGGACAAGCCTGATCGAGAGCGTGACCAGTGGTATCACAGCGAACGCAGGAAACGCCCAGGCAGCGGCCCAGAGCGCAGGGCAGGAGATCATGAGTGCCTTCAACATTGATACCAGTGGAGCAGGATCCACAGGAGCGAACCTGATGCAGAGCGTAACGGATGGAATTGCATCCGGAACCGCCGGAGCAGAAGCAGCCGCCCAGAGCGCAGGGCAGGAGATCATGAGTGCCTTCAACATTGATGCCAGTGGAGCAGGATCCACAGGAGCGAACCTGATGCAGAGCGTAACGGACGGAATTACATCCGGAACCGCCGGAGCAGAAGCAGCCGCTCAGAGTGCAGGCCAGGGGATCATGAGTTCCTTCAGTATTGATACCAGTGGAGCAGGATCCGCAGGAGCGAACCTGATTGAGAGCTTGACCAGCGGTATCACCGCAAATGCAGGCAGTGCTCAGAGTGCCGCTCAGAGTGCGGGACAGAGTGCCCTGGATGCAGTGGATAACTTAAACGCCACCACAGTAGGCACGAATATGATCAAAGATATCGGTTCCGGAATTACTTCCGGATCAGGAACCACAACTTCAGCAGCACAGAAAGCAGGAACGGACGCCATGAACGCCTTCCGGAACGCGGTATCATCAGCCAGCGGACTGGGAAGACAGATGATGTCCAACGTTGCCTCTGGTATCAGCTCCGCCGGATCCAGTGCAGTCAGCACTGCGTCCAGCATTGCATACCAGATCAAGGCAGCATTCGAGAACATCCGTATCACGGTTCCGAGACCGTCCCTGCCTCATGTAAATGTATCCTACTCAACAGTAGGAAACGGAAAAGCAACAGCTTCCGTCCCGAACTTCTCAGTCAGCTACTACGCGAAAGGTGCGATCATGAAAAAACCGACCATGTTCGGCATGAACGGCACAAGCCCGATGATTGGAGGAGAAGCCGGTGAGGAAGCGATCGTTCCACTGGACAGCCTGTGGAACCGGATGAGAAATGTAGTCATGAATACGTTTACCATGTTCTTCCCTGGTGGAAAGAAACAGTCTGATCCGGCTAAGGAGAAGAATACTGTTACCCAGACCAAGGAAAAGACAGAGAAACAGCAGACGACTACAACGAAGCCGACACAGCCACAGGGCGGAACGAAGTACCAGACGTACCATGTAACAATGAATATTGACGCTCAGAGCATTGATGATCTGCGTAAGCTGAAGAAACTGCTCTCTGAGCTGGATGGGGATAACGACCCAGTAACGGCATAGGGAGGACAGCATCATGATCTACGTTGATGAGAAATATCTGACCATAGCCGGGAAGAAAATTCCCGGCCAGGTGCAGAGTGTAACGATCACGGAAGAGGGCAAGATCGAGGATAAAAAGAACAGCAAGGGCAAGGTTACAAAAGCAAACCAGCCCACAGGGTTCGAGGCAGCCAAAGTCGAAGTATCCATGTACTTCGAGGAAGACGGCAGCTATACAGCAAAGGAACAGATCCAGTACATTCAGAGGTTGTTTAAGACTACAAAGCAGAAGAAGCAGAAGAAATACAGGATCGTAGAGACACAGTGTGCTGCAAGGGGCATCACGGAAGTGTACTTCAATGGGTTCACGACCACGGAAGATGTCAACCAGAGCTGGTTTACCGGAACCTTGTCCTTTGTAGCCCCTCTGATCGTGAGCGTGTCGGTTGTGAAGACCAAGGCACAGAAAGCCAGGGAAAAAGCAGCGGCACAGAAAAAAGCAGCGGCAGCGAAGAAAGCAGCTGCCAAAAAGAAGACTACCAAGAAAACCAGTAAAAGTCCTGCAAAGGATACCAAGAACAAGACAACAGCAAAGAAAGCAGCCAAGAAGGTAGTGAAGAAGACTACCAAGAAAAAGACGACGAAAAAGAAGTGATGTAAATGTACAAGAAACTGACAGCTCCGGAATACCACCTGATCCTTCAGACTGTAGAACTGAATGACGGCATCTATATCAAATACAAAAGCAGCAAAGCGGCACACTGCGACACCTGCAAGGTGTTTTTTACAGAGGACGCGCTGGAGGCGGTAAGCACCGCGGATGTCAGCGACTGCCGGGTAGATATGGGGAGCGAGGAAGACTTCGAGAACATTATCGACGGAAGAGGAAACTGGCAAAACGACGGAACAGAGCTCCTGATCCAGGACGGGATGTGGAGACTTCTGGACACAAAGATCACAGCGACCTTCGTGGACTGCCATCCGCAGGAAGCGATACGCTACATCCTTGCTCTTTGCGGTGTTACGGACTATATCCTGAGCGAAGACTTGTATGACACCAAGAAAACATTGACGATTGACTCCAAGAACGGGCGGGATGCCATCCAGGAGGTAAATGCAGCCTGGGGACTGGAAGTACCGTTCTTCTACTGGGACGATATTTTCTACTGGGGAAAACGCCCAGAACAGGAATATCTGTACGAGCTGAACGATTCCAACATCCTGGAGCTGGAGAAAAGTGGAGGATCCTGGACGGCGGAAGTGATCGGCGTACCGTGGATCCATCACTCCCAGTATATCAACATTAACCATGAAAACCTCATTGCAGTAGGCGAAGTTGAAAGCGTAACGGTGGAATCCAACGACAAGGGAATGATGGAGATGTACATTACATTCAGGGAGGTAGAAGATGGATAAACTCAAAAATTATGTCAAAACAGTGATAAAAGACTATCTGAAGAAAGAGCTCCCACACACCACCCTCCCCGGAGCAATGGTGGCAGTAGTCACAAAAGCGGAAGATCGTTATTACACACTGAAGATCCTGGACAGGAACCTTCAGGAAGACAAGAACTTCCCAGAGATCCCGTCTGTGGCGTCTAATGTGGAATGTGAAAAAGGCGAGCTTGTGGTGGTCGTGTTCCTTTATGGCATCATAGCTCCCTACATCGTGGGGAGGTATGCAAAGTGAGACTGACCGGAACAGACGACACCGACATTGCCCTGGACCAGTATGGTCAGCCGGTAGTGGGAGAAGATGGAGATGTCCGGCTTGTATCTGAAGAGGACTGCTGGATCCAGGATGTGTGGATGGAAATGCTCACAGAGGAAGGCGAGCTTCTACACGAAGACGAGGAAGGCCGGTGGGCTTACGGCTTCGGCTACGGGACAGTCCTGAACGGACTGGATTCTGAAGAAGCGAACGAAGAGATCTACGCCAGGACACGAGAAAAGCTGACAAAACGGGACTATATAGAACCGGACAGCATAAAGACCAGCATCACCACACCAGACCGCAAAGGACGGCGGACTCTACGGGTGACATACAGCCCGCTGGATGCCGAAAAAGAAGTAAACAAAGATATTAGAATAGACGGGGCGGAGGTGACGATCGAATGATACCGTCTGAAATCATGGACAAGATCATCCGGGTACCGGATGAAGAAGAGGAAACGGAAGCGAAAATCGAAGAACTGAAAGAAGCAGGTTTCGTGATCACTAACTTCTCAAAAGGCGGCGTGTTCTACATCCTGCTCCGGATAGCTATACACATAGGTGTGCAGCTCAAACAGCTGGCTGTGGATCTGATCAACAGTGCATTTATGAAACACTGCCCGGAGGACTGGGTAGAGATCAGAGCCGCAGACTATTCCAAGACACTGGATGAGGGCGAGAAGACAGAAGGCTATCTGACAATAACCAGGAAGGATACAAGCCAGGCTGTCCGAATTGCCAGAGGGCACCCATTCCGGACAACTCCGGACGCATATGGCGGATATCTGAGGTTTTACGCTTTAGAAGATACAATCCTTCCAGCAAACCAGGCGACACAGAAGGTGCTGGTGCAGGCGGAGGAGATTGGGACAGCTTACAACGTGGAGGCTGGAAAGATCACAGTATCAATGGTTCATATCGAAGGGGATGCCACAGTCACCAACGAGGAAGACTGGATCACTAACGAAGGCCAGGAGAAGGAGACTGCGGAACATCTCCGAAAACGCTGCATTAACAGCCGGGCTCTGATTGCAGAGCGGACGATCGACAGGAAGTTGAAGAGTACCGTAGAAGAGGTCCCTGGCGTGGCAGTAGCTTATATTGATTCCCAGCACCCACGAGGCCAGGGAACGGTGGACATCATCGTTACCGGAAACAGCGGAACAGCCAGCCTGGAGCTGATCGAAGACGTTGAGGAAGCGATCGAACCACTGACTGGAAGCTATGGGGACTATCTGGTCAAGAGCTCCACACAGCAAAAACAGGACATTGAGATCACGGTCTACATTGAAAAGAACGTGTCTACAGCCGGGTATCAGGACACCATCGAGAGCCTGATCCGGAACATGATGGACATTAAAACCAGGGATGAACTGAATGTGCTGTACCGTGATAGCATCATCGGAACACTTCTTCCGAACATTCCACGGTATAGAAAGTGCCTGATCACACAGCCTGCGGAGGATGTTCACGTCCCGATCGGCACCGTTATCGTGCCGGGGGAGATCAAAATAACAGTCCTGAACGTGACATAAGGAGGAGATAATGGATAAATTCAGAGATTATATCTGGTATCTACTCTCCAAGCCCTTCAAGATACTGAAGAAAGCACAAAATCAGTGGTGGATCTGGGCGAAGGTCATGGGAGGCTGGTGGGACGAAGTAAAGGACGATCTTCAGAAAGCCAGAGACGAGACGACCATAGCAACCTGTAGCGACATCATGCTTCAGATCCATGCTGAAGACCGAGGCCCGGATGGGATAACCCAGTATGTAGGCGAGTCAAACGACGCCTTCCGCTCCAGGATCGCCATGTACGACGAGACAGAGAGACTTGGAGGAACGAGAGATGGCATCATCCTGGCGGTCAACTCGATCGGCTACGAAGATGTGGAGCATGTGTGGCTTCCACGTTACAACGGAGACTGGGACCGGTGGGCGGAGTTCATTATTATCATCAATGAGGATGTAGCGAACCCACAGCCGACCAGCACAGCCAACCTGATCCGGGAAGTCCGGGACAAGAAAGAGTCTACATCGAAAGACAACTACCTCATCCGGTACTATGCGGACGTGTGGAACAAACTGATCAGCGAGATGGATACAACCTATCTGCTCCGCAGCCATTTCTATAAGCAGAGATATCTGGACGGAAGCAGGAAACTGGATGGATCCAGAACACTGTCCTATTCAGTAGGACGGATTGAACTACTGCCGGACTACTTATTCCAGACAGAAACACAGGTTTCTTTTCTGATACAGGCTTCAGCTGAATACACGGCTCTTGTGGACCATAAGACGGTTCAAGACCAGGAATATGAAGTTCTGATGAATACCAGGTACCTGCGGAACACAGACATGCTGATCAGCCTTGCTGGTGACTTCCTTTTCCAAGTGAGAGAGACATGGAAATGGCATCTGGAAGCTAGGAACGAGTACCACATGGCAGCGAGACAGGAACAGGATATAACTCCAGCCTACGGGATCCGAATGACAACTATATTCTTCCCAGCCAGGCATCTGGATGGAAGCAGGAAGCTGGACGGATCCAGAACACTCAGCGGAGCTATAGGAAGGATAGAAGGAGACACTGGATACCTGCTGGATGTGCAGAATAAAATCATTAAAATCACCAAGCAGGAGCTGGAGAACGTGATGGATGTACAAATGAACGTACTCCCAGAAGCGACTTCAACAGCGAGAATGACAGTGAAATTCTGGTACGGCAGGAGACTGGATGGAAGCAGGAAGCTGGATGGATCCAGAACACTCAGTACCCTGACCGGACGGATTGAAGCAAGAAAAGACTATTTATTTGACGTTTACACGGTAGCCCAGGGATCTGGAAGTATCGGGTAAACAGAGAGGAGAATGAAATGAAGTACACTATCTCAGACGTTCATAGAAAGAAGATCGCCCAGGCGACACACAGCGCGGGAAAGATCGCCACAGTCGCCCAGATCGCACTTGGAACGGGAGGCGTAGATGGAAGCGGGAATGTAAAAACACCAGCTGGATCCGCAACGAAGCTGACCGCAGAGGTCATCCGAAGAGAATACACAGCATCCGAGAAGGTGGACGACGCCTGTTATGAATACGCTCTTGTCCTTGCGGAAAATGAATGCGTAGGAAGCAAGATCAGCGAGATGATGCTGATTGATTCAGACGGGGATCCGATCTGCTTCCTGAATTTCCTTCCGAAGCAGAAAGACGACATCAAAGAGACCTACCGGATCCGCAACCACTACTCATAATATGGAGGCGTGACATGAGCAATCTGAAATACACTCCGGAATACAAGCCGGAAATGAAAGAGTGGGACATAGATACCACTGATTTATATGAAAACTGGAATGAAGCACACAGACAGTTTTTAGGGAACGATGCAGCCATCGTCCAGATGATCGCTGATCTTGGACTTTCCGTAGTTGACGGAAAACTGTGTGTAACTTATGAGGAGGAATAAAGAAATGAGCAAAGTAACAAGCCCTATTATGACAGATGAAACAGGAAAGGACATTGCAGAAAAACTCCACACCCTGAACATTTTGAAAGGCATAGAAGTAGGGAGTAGCCTGGAGAAAGTAACAACCATGCAGGAGATCAGAAGAATCGTGCAGTCAGGAAAGGCTGCGGATGTCTTCCAGATCGGCGACCAGATCATCGTTCCGTGGACAGACACCAAAACCGGAACAAAATACTCTGTACCGATGGACGTGATCAAGATTGCAAACGTCACCCTGAAGGATGGATCAGAGGTTCCTGGTCTTTATTTACAGTGGCATTATGCAACACCGTTCGGCGTACAGTTCGACCAGTACGAAGCATTCTACAAAGCAGAGTCAGAGCTTCCGGCTGGCACCTACAACATCATTGTTGGAGCAAACTGGGGAAATAACTGTAAGGCAAACGAGACCTACCAGTTCACACTGACTAAGCCGGTGCCAGCAGGTGGTCTCCTGGCTGGATTCTATGGAATGCCCGATCAGGCCCCGACAGCCTGGAAAGTATATTCTTTCGCAGACGGAAACAGCGCAGCCATTGAAACGGTGTCCGTGACAGCCGGATCCGGAGGCACAAACCTGGGAACCTTCCTTCCTGCTGGTGATGGAAAGGTGAACAGTCTACACCGCCTGGCTTATGGCTACAACAGATGGAGTCAGAGCGCACTCAGACAGTGGCTGAACAGTGATGCAGCCGCAGGAGAGTGGTGGGCTTCTCAGAATGACTACGACAGAGCCCCTGATCAGCTGTCCCAGAAGGATGGATTCCTGAAAGGATTCGAGGCTGACTTCCTGGAGTGCATCCAGCCGGTTAAAGTAGTCACAGCTCTGAACACCGTGACAGATAAGTCTGACGGAGACACGGAAGTTACTTATGACAGGTTCTTCCCTCTGTCCCTGGAAGAAATGTACATCGAGCCACAGTTAGCCGGAGAAGGCGAGGCTTGTCCTTACTGGAAACACGCTTCCGGACTGGCCGCCAAGATGAAACAGTACCAGACATATCCACAGATCAGAACCTTCGCGATTGAAAACCACATCTCACCGCAGTACGTGCGCCTGCGTTCAGCTATTCGCGGCTACGCCAACCTTACGTGGTGTGTGTCCGCGTCGGGCTACGTCATCGGCTACGCCGCGATCAACGCGAATCGGTGCGCCCCGGCTTGCACAATCTGCTAATCGACTAATCACGGGCGGACACCTCCGCCCGTGGAGGAGACAGAAATGGTACGAAAAGACGAAAGAGGGGAAGGCAAGTTCGACGCACAGACGAAAGCCTTGGAACTTGCGACCTATACCGTAAACATAACCGATAATCACAAAGTATTTACACCAGACCACGAAGACACGACGAAGAAGATCGTGGCGTATGCGACAGATATATACCACAGGACAAGAGTGGCAAATAACGTACCATTCAAAACGCCTGAGGCTGGAGCGGAGAGAAACCGGCTCCAGAACATAGCTATTGCAGAATGCGAGAGCCTTCGATCGGAGATACAAATTGCAAAGATAGTCTTCCACCTGCGAATGAAACGGGTAAAATACTGGGATGATTTAATCGTAGAAGTACATGATTTGCTTCAGAAATGGAGAGATTCAGATGCCGACCGTTCCAGGAAAATGAGATCCCTGAGACGTTGACATAGGGCAGTAGGCTGTTATCTCACCGCAGAACGTGCGACTGCGTTCAGCTAATCGCGGCAACGCCAACAATACGTGGTATGTGAACGCGTCGGGCAACGTCAACAACAACAACGCGATCAACGCGAATCGGTGCGCCCCGGATTGGATCCTTTAGACGTGCGAAAAGGCTTCACATAGTGAGGTTGCAGGGAAATGAAGGATGCAAGGAGCCGAAAGCCCTGCCACTACGGTGGTGAACAATAGAACGGCGATGCGGTCAGCCTACGGGCTGGTACCGCTATCCACGCCGCGACAACGACGGGGAGATGAAATGGATACAGAAGATATAATAGGCTATGAAGCACTGTATAATTCCATGATGAAATGCAAGAAAGGAGTCATGTGGAAGGACAGCACCGCGTTCTTCGTCCATAATTGGATGAGAGAGATCGGGAAGCTGGAAAGACAGCTGCATGACGGCACATATCGGGAGAGACCTCCGAAATTCTTCAAGGTGATGGAACCGAAAGAACGGGAGATCATGAGCATAGCATTCCGGGACAGAGTGTATCAGCGTTCCTTGAATGATGTAGAGATATATCCGAGATGTACACGATCCTTTATTTATGATAACCACGCCTGCCAGACTGGAAAAGGTCCTGACCTGGCAAGGGAAAGACTGAAATGTTTTCTACAAAGATATTACCGGAAACACGGAGCTGACGGCTGGGTATTACAATGTGATATAAAAGGCTACTACCCAAACATGACCCATGACGTGGCGAAGGCCACCCTGCGGAAGTATCTTCCAGATGAAAGCTACCAGATGGCAGCCAGGATCCTGGATAACTTTCCGGGCGAAGTAGGATTCAATCCGGGCAGCCAGATCGTCCAGATCGTCGGTATCACAGCCCTGAACGACCTAGATCACTACATAAAAGAAAGACTCCTGATGGAGATTTATGAGCGATATATGGATGATTCAGTTATGATACACCACGAAAGAGAGAAACTGGAGACTTGCCTGGAGACGATCGAAAGAAAACTTGCAGAGAAGGACATGAAGCTAAATAAGAAAAAGACTAAAATATACAGTCTGAGAAAAGGAATCCTGTTTCTGGGCTTCTGGTTCTATCTGACGGATTCCGGAAAGGTGATGGTTCATATTGATCCGAGAAAAGTGAAACATGAGCGCAGGAAGCTGCGGAGGATGGCCGGACTGGTAAAGAAAGGTGAAAAGACACGGGAACAGGTTGACGAGCATTTTGATTCATGGATGAGACATGCTTCTTATGGCAACTCATATAATTTTCAAAAGAACATGAGAGAATTTTATAGAAGTTTATGGGAGGATAACGACAATGATGGAATACAGGAGACTCAGCGGAACGATCGCGGATAACCGCGAAAAAGAAGGTCTGAAGGCTGATGTAGAACGCCAGGAGGCAATATTGGAATATATCGCCCTGGCTGCTGATGTAGAACTTCCGGATGATTCAGAAAGCGAGGGAATGAGCTATGAACAGTAAAAAGAAGATTGAGAAGTACAAAAGATTCTACGAAAATGGATTCTGGACCAAGAAGATGGTTGCCACCCTTGTGTACGATGGAAAGCTCACACCTGAAGAGTATGAGGAAATAACAGGAGAGACCTTCGTAGAGGAAAAAGAGTAATCTACAACGCCACGACATCCGGCTCTTGCAGGGATGGGCGTGGCGATTAAGGAGTAAGCATGGAAGAGATCCTTTTGAGAGTGAAGATGTGCGTTCCTGCAAACGGGACTATGCTGAATGATCTGAACGATCTGATCATCAAATACATGGAAGAAAACGGGATAGATTGCTACTCAGTTGACTCCAAAATAAATGTCAAAACAGGGGAATGAAAGCCCCTGTTTTTTGCGCCTAAATCGGGAAATATTTGCGGAAAACTTTTGACAAGAAAGTTGAGAAGTTTTGACGCAAATTTTGAGCGGCTACAATAATTGAACGTGTGAAAATGGCTTTATCCATAGGTGCTGCAGGTCAATTAATCTTTGTAGAAGGCGAAGCAGGAACTGGAAAAACAGTATTAAACAGCAGCACATTTTATGAAATATGTTGTCTGGCAGAGGAAAATGGTTTGGATGATCTGAGATGTAATCTGATCATTAATCATGATGAACAAATTACGGTATATGAGCAGATCGCCGAAAAATTAGGTTTAACAGATAAATATGGAGAAGTGGTTTCTAAACCAACACGATTTATAAATACACATTCTCCGAATAATCCAGTAGATATAGCTTTTGTTGATGAGGCTCATTTGCTTTGGACACAGGGTAAACAGTCATATCGTGGTGATAATCAGTTGCAGGATATAATTGAACGCGCCAGGGTAACAGTTGTTATGTTTGATGAGAATCAGATTCTAACAACGGAGCAATTTTGGGAGTCACAAATACTTGACAAATACAGAGAAGAAGCCAAGAAGAATAAGAATTATATTGTGCTTAAAAACCAGTTAAGAATGCATGCAGGGAAAGAAATGTTAAACTGGATAGATGGATTTACAAAGAGAAAAGAGATACTTCCCTTGCCGAAACCTACTATTGACTATAGTATTCGAATCTTTTCTTCGCCAGAAAAACTGGATGAAGAAATATGTAAATTAGCAGACAAAGAGGAATCGTCGTTATCTCGTTTGATTGCAACATATGACTGGGAATATAATGCCAAAACCGATCCAACTGAACGTCTGAGTAAATACTGGGAAGTTCTTATCAATGGATGGCATAAGCCATGGAATAGAGAACTGGAATCTGAATTGTCTCCAAAACAAAAACGTTATAATAAGAAACTAGCGTGGGCAGAGCAGAAACAGACAATCGGAGAGGTAGGATCTACATTTACAATTCAAGGTTTTGATCTGAATTATGCAGGTGTAATTCTAGGTCCATCTGTAAAATATAAGGATGGAAGAATTGTCTTTGATCCAGATTCGAGTTGTAATACAAAAGCTGTCAGAAAACGTACTTTGTCAGATGGGACAAAGAAGAAATTTGGTGAAGAGTTGCTCCGGCATGAAGTAAGAGTCCTTATGACAAGAGGAGTCAATGGATTGTTTATTTATGCTTGTGATGAAGAATTGCGAAAAGCATTATTAGCTGCCGTAGAATAGAGAGGTATGAGGAATTGAATAAAGAAACAATAGATAGAATTAGAAAATTTTCAGAAGATAGAGACTGGGATCAGTTTCATGGACCGGCAAATCTTGCAAAATCAATTGTTATTGAAGCAGCAGAGCTTCTTGAGTGCTTTCAGTGGTGTGATGATAATTTCAATCTTCAACATGTGAAGGAAGAATTGGCAGATGTACTTGTATATTCTCAAAATCTGTTGGATAAGTTGGGACTGGATGCAGATGAGATTGTAAATATGAAGATGGATCAGAATGAGGCAAAATATCCGGTAGAAAAAGCAAAAGGTAGTGCTGCAAAATATACGGAACTGTAACATCAAAGATAAAACAAGGGTGAATAGCCTGATCGTTTAGCTGTTCACCCTTTCTCAAGAAAATAATATATCATGAGTGCGTTGTATAGCTCCTGACTCTGATATCTGTTTGTAAAATTCTTTCCTGTAAGCTGTTCTACTCTATGTAACCTGTACTTTACAGTGTTTTTATGTGAAAATAGTTTATCAGCTGTCCTTTGCAGATTGCAGTCACACTCGAAATATGCCCACATTGTTTCTATCAATTGCGTATGAGCCTTTTTTTCATACTGCATTACAGGACTAAGCACCTCATTCGCAAACTGCTGCATTGGTGCAGTATTTTCATACGACATCAGCATGCGGTAAAATCCAATCTCATCATAGAATACGATTTTATTCTTCCTGTTAATATGCTCCAATACGGAGTTTGTCTTAGAGGTTTCATGAAAGCTTTTCTGCAGTTTGGATAGGTTCTCACATGTTTCACCTATATTTAAAGTATATTCTATTTCATTTGGATCATTTTGCAAAAACTTAGCAAACCGTTCAAAAATCTCTATGATCTTTTTTCGATCACCTGCACAGTTCCTCATAAAACCTATAATCCTGTCACCATAGCAGGAAACGATTGCAGGATAATTACATTGTGAAAAATATTCTTTTAGAGTCTGTGCATAGCTTCTTATCTGGTCATTGGTGCTTCTCTTTTTGACCTTTTAGCCTTGCATTCTTAAATAATTTTGTGCCCTTCATACTGTATTCCTCTCTTCTCGTTAACAATAACGATTTGTTCTTTTGGCACAAATCATAGCATCCTGTCAGAATACAGTCAATAAAATGCAAAATCAACGTTTTTATTTTATTCTTGTGTACGAAAAAAGTCAAATCACTTTGTTTGCTACACACAAATTGTGTACAAACCCAGAAGGCGAGTAATTAGTTCAATTTATTCCTGTATGACATAAGCTTCTGTTTTTGCTACAAGAAAAATGTTTGACGAATTTGAACAGATGCATTATTGTGTAAGAGGGAGGAAAACTTAAATGATAAATAAATTACATTTGGCAATGATTGAATTATATATAGGGGATGCAAAGAGAATTCAACATTTTTGCAAAGTGCACAGGCTATGCAAAATTGATGACCAAAGAGAAATAACTAAATCATATAGATAGCTTATGGCAACAGCAGGTTGCTTTTCAGACTGCGGATTTATCGATATGATAAAGACAACGGAGGTGACGACTATGGAAACAAAAAAGATAATTCTTAAACTTAGAACAGAAAGAGGAATGTCACAGGACGAGCTGGCAAATAAAGTTATGGTGACGAGACAAGCAGTATCCCGTTGGGAAAATGGAGATACAGTCCCAAATACAGATACACTTAAGCTCTTATCTAAAGAATTTGATGTTTCAATCAATACGCTTTTGGGAGAACCCAGAAAGCTGATCTGCCAGTGCTGCGGGATGCCAATTGATGATGATTCCATATTGGGACGTGATAAGGATG
>OLQC01000497.1_pt1 | contig 40477 bp, 45 predicted proteins | sample 1672471 | NCBI WGS metagenome assembly OLQC01 (sample SAMEA3136689, study PRJEB25190) | human gut metagenome | biome: human gut; feature: human-associated habitat; material: faeces | place: Austria | collected 2013 | reverse complement strand
ACGCAAAAGCAGCAGTAGCTGAGATGAAAGACGGAGATGTTATCTTACTTGAGAATACACGTTACAGAGCAGAAGAGACAAAGAACGAAGATGCTTTCAGCAAAGACCTTGCTTCTCTTTGTGATGTATTTGTAAATGATGCATTTGGAACAGCACATCGTGCACACTGCTCTAACGTAGGTGTTACAAAATATGTGGACACAGCAGTTGTAGGATATTTAATGCAGAAAGAGATCGATTTCCTTGGAAATGCAGTAAACAACCCGGAGAGACCTTTCGTAGCAATCCTCGGTGGAGCAAAAGTATCCAGCAAGATTTCTGTTATTGAGAACCTGATCGACAAAGTTGATACATTGATCATCGGTGGCGGTATGTCTTACACATTCAGCAAAGCTCAGGGCGGTACAGTTGGAGATTCTCTTCTTGAAGCTGACTACTGCCAGTATGCACTTGACATGTTAAAGAAAGCACAGGAGAAAGGTGTAAAACTTCTTCTTCCTGTAGATACAGTCATTGCAGATGATTTCTCCAATGGAGCAAATAAAAAAGTTGTAAAAAGCGGTGAGATTCCGGACGGATGGCAGGGACTTGATATTGGACCTGAGACAGAGAAAATTTTCTGTGACGCAGTAAAAGATGCTAAGACAGTTGTATGGAACGGACCAATGGGCTGCTTCGAGATGCCGAACTTCGCACATGGTACAGAGGCAGTTGCAAAAGCTCTTGCTGATACAGACGCAACAACCATCATCGGTGGTGGTGATTCCGCAGCAGCTGTAAATATCCTCGGATATGGCGACAAGATGACACACATCTCCACAGGTGGCGGTGCTTCTCTTGAGTTCCTTGAGGGAAAAGAGCTTCCGGGTGTAGCAGCAGCTAACGATAAAGACTGATAAAAAATAAAGTGTTCCAAGAACACAAAAAAGGAGATAAAACCATGGCAAGAAAGAAAATCATTGCTGGAAACTGGAAAATGAACATGACACCAAGCGAGGCTGTAAAGCTGGTTGAGACTTTAAAACCGCTTGTTGTTAACGACGAAGTTGATGTAGTATTCTGCGTACCGGCTATCGACATCATTCCTGTTGTTGAGGCAGCTAAAGGAACAAACATCCAGGTTGGTGCTGAGAACATGTACTTCGAGGAGAAAGGTGCTTATACAGGCGAGATCGCTCCTGCTATGCTCGTAGACGCAGGCGTTAAGTACGTAGTACTTGGACACTCCGAGAGAAGAGAGTACTTCGGTGAGACAAACGAGGACGTTAACAAAAAAATGCTCAAAGCTTTCGAGCATGGCATCACACCGATCATGTGCTGTGGTGAGACACTTACTCAGAGAGAGCAGGGCGTAACAATGGACTTCATCCGTCAGCAGGTTAAGGTTGGATTCCAGGGTGTTACAGCTGATCAGGCTAAGACAGCAGTTATCGCTTACGAGCCGATCTGGGCTATCGGAACAGGTAAGACAGCTACAACAGAGCAGGCTCAGGAGGTTTGCGCTGATATCCGTAAATGCATCGCTGAGATCTATGATGACGCTACAGCAGCAGAGATCCGTATCCAGTACGGCGGATCTGTAAACGCTGCAACAGCTCCTGACTTATTCGCTCAGGCTGACATCGACGGCGGTCTTGTAGGCGGCGCTTCCCTGAAACCAGATTTCGGAAAGATCGTAAACTACAAATAAGTACCAATTTTTGTTTAAATTAAACAAATAAAACACTCTATAACACCCCTAAACACTTCGATTTTTGGACATATCCACTAATTGAAATACGTTTAGGGGTGTTTTATAATATTACTGTTATCACATTTAATTATCACATTTATCACATTTTTAAAGCGCAAAATGAAAATGTGATAATAGAAAAATAGAGGGCGTTTATGGCAATAAAAAATACTCCAAAAGAGCAAGATGGTAATGGTAATATGCGGCAGCTTCCGGATGGCACTTTTGAATGTGTGATCCAAAGCAAATATATAAATCCGAAGACTGGGAAACCGAAACGCATAAAACGTAGAGGTAAATCAGAGAACGAAACGAGAGAAAAAACACAGATGGCGTTAGCTGCCTGGGAAAAAGAAATAGAACGTGGAAGAGATACGAAAGTTAATAAGACAAAAACTTTTGGTCAGTATATGGAAGAATATATTGATACAGAAGCAAAGCCGACATTAACTGGAAGTGGATATCATTCATATATTAGTAACATGAAAAATAATTTTTATCCATTTCCGATTTCAAAAATGCAACTTCATATGCTCAGCACAGTAGAATTTGAAAAGTATTTTGACAGCATTCTTGAACTGAAAAGCAGAAAAACGTGTTCATTGCCGATCCAGTTATGCAGACGTTGTTGTAAATGGTTGGTTGATAAGAGTCTTTTAAAAGAAAACTATGCAAGTCAGGCAAGAATAAAGCGTGAAATCTCTGACGAATACGACAAGAAGCGTGAAGATGATATAAAGAGCAGAAAGAAAGTTTTTACGCCGGAAGATATCGAAAAATTTTATTATGCTTACAAAAACAATATGGGGCAGTATCCAGTTGTTGTGCTTTTTCTTCTGGAAACTGGTCTGCGTGCTGGGGAATTTTCTGCACTTCGGAATGATAGCATTGATTTAGAGAATAATAAAATCCACATAGTTGAAACGCAATCGTTGAGGTTTAAAGATAACGACAAAAATAAAGGTGTTGAATACTATGTGAAAGTGCCGAAAAATAAAGAATCAAGGTTTATAATGATGTCTGATCTATGTCGGGAATGTGTTTTGTATATGATGGAGCAAACAAAATTGAACTGCAGGAATAATCCGGAAAATTTATTATACCCGACCTTTAGAAATGGCAAGAGAAGATCAAATTCATCAATGGAAGTGTGCTTTAAAGATTTGTGCGACAAACTCGGAATTGACCGGGATGTTCATCTTACAAAGAGCGGACAACAAAAAGGATTATGTCTGCATTCATTACGCCACACTGCAGATACGATTGCAAATACAGCAAAAGGGGCAAACGTGGTTAATACAGCGTTAATGATGGGACATAAGGCGATTAGCGTCGAAAACGTCTATACTCACGCCACAGAAGAAGCATTAAGCAGTGTTACAACACCGTCTCAGGCGGTATTAGATGAATATAAAAAAGAAGAACGGCAGCAGATTCCAGAGGAACTGAAGGAAATGTCGCCGGAAAAAATAAAGGAAATGTACGAGATGTACAAGAAGTTAAAAGGAATATTTGACAAATAAAAATGAGGATGCCGAAACATCCCCATTCTTAAACTTTCCGCTTGCAAAAGGCAGGCGACTGGTTTATAATCAGATTAGAAGCAACGAAGGATTGGCGATGTCCGAGTTGCCCCGGAAACTTTATAGTAATACTATAAACAAGGCTATCTCCTAGTGGTGTAGGGGATAGCCGCTTTTATTTCTTGTGATTATCTATGTATGTGAGTGCTGCGAAGATCACAAGCACAAGTGTCAGTACCTCAAGAGTATTCATGCACATACCCCCTTTCTGTCTCCAGAAGGGCAATCACAGACTATCCCTACATATGCTTCAAGTCTGACTGCATAAAAGTCTATCATAAAATGTACAATCGCTCAAGTCAAATCTTAAAAATAGCCCCAAAATAAAACACAAATTTTATTTATCCTGTTGAAAATGAATAAAGGTTAAATGTAGTCGTACAATGCCCTTGTAGGCTCGTATTTGCCCCATATAGTCGCTTTTGCGATTGCGACATTACTAAACTAAGTAATAGAAAAATGTGTCAGAAAAGACGATATAAAAGCTGTGCGAAAAATGTAACAAAAAAATTAGACAAACGCTTTTTTAAATCTGTATCTTATGGAAAGCCGTAAATATCGGATTTTAGCGATTGGGACGAGTGCACCGCCTCTTATGGAAAAGGAAAATATAAATTCCACAAGCGTTTTTTATTTATTTAAAATCTCTGTAATACGATAATGAACGTTAGTACAGAGGATTTTCTGTGCGTACCACCTCTTATGAAAAAAGGAATTGTGTACAGTTCAATTAAATGTTGAAAGTAATTGGTAATGCGGTAACCAACGCTATTGTGGAAAGTTTTCTCTTTGTACCACCTTTTATGAAAAAGAAAATCAAAACGTTTCCTCTCAGAGTGATTTATATATAGTTCTTCATTTTTGCGGCGGTGGACTGCTGCCGCATTCTCCTTGATTGGCTACTGAATATATCTAATATATTCAGTAGCGAGTCAAAGACTCGACTTTGAATTTGTCTTTGCATAACAAAAAAATTGAATATGGTGCTTCCTGGTGCGTGACAGAGATCAGGCATTATGCCGGGAAAGTGAGAGGGGCTTCTCGCCCCTTTTCGGTGGATATGAGTATATACATATGTGTGTGCCGATACCTGCCGAAGAGGTAGGACAAGATAATCAACAATACAGATGGAGATGCGGACTCATCCCCCGTATCTCCTAAAAAATTTTTTGGTGAAAAATTCACCAGATTAAAGGAGCTAAGAGATTGAAAAAATACGATAGAATACGAACTTTGCCGTTAGTGGAAGTCTTTAATTCATACATTGAACATAACGGTTTGAGTCTTGCTTATGCTGCCCGATGTACAAAGATCCCATATACAAATTTGGCAGAATGGAGCAGGGGATTGCGTGGAATTTCACAAAGAAATGCCGGGAAAATTAAAAATTTTTTGAACGGAAATTTTTTAATTGATGTTGACATGATTATCAATTATCTTTTAATCCAGAAGGAAATGGAAAAGGAAGATATAGTGGAAAGTATAGGCTTGACATAAAAATAAAACGTGATATACTGACAACAATCAGAAAAATTAAATAATGAATGCGTCTTGTGAAAGGACGCTTACAGCAAAGACATCAAGACAGAGTGAATTACACTCTCGTTTTTGGTGTCTTTTTTGCGTGTAAAAATAAAAAACGAGGTAAACAAATGAACGAAACAAAATATTATACGATTTTTTCACAGAGACTAATGAGTAAATTGGTTGCACAGGGGTTTGTATTGGTAAATATGCGACCAGACGAAAGAGGAAGTGGCAGAAATGTCTTTTATTTCCGCAATAGTCCAGAACTTCGACAAGCCGTTGAAGAATACAGAAACAAATAATTAAGGGAGAAGAAACAAATGAGTGAAACTAAATATATCTCTGAAATTATTTCAGAGAAAGAAATCGTAACATGGGAAAACCAGAACATTCTTATAACCGCACCAACTGGTGCTGGAAAATCTTACTTTATCAAAAATAAACTGTATGATTATGCCCTGGCAAATAATAAGAAGATTCTTTATCTGCTTCCACGACTTGACACAGTTCTGCAGTTCCGGGATGAGATACAAAGAGATAGGAAAACCGATGTAATTACGATCAAATCTTATCAGGAAATTGAAAAACGGGAATTGAAGAAGGTTGAAACCGATTTAAGCAACTATGATTATATCGTTGTGGATGAATGCCATTACTTTTTAAGTGACTCAAAATTCAACTTTTGCACAGATATTAGCTTTAATGCAATTTTACAGATTCAAAATATCACAAGAGTTTTTATAACGGCAACATCTGACAAGATTAGAAGGTATCTTACAGAAGAACAGCAAATTGAATTGAAGGAATATAAAGTTGAAGGGGAAAATCATATCAGTACCTTGTATTTTTACAAGGATGATTCGGCGGTAAATGAATTGATGCAGTATGCAGTTCATAGCCGGAATAAAGCGATATTCTTTATTAACGATGTGCAGAAAGCATACAGACTGTATAAGAAGTATAAGGATTACGCAATATTTAACTGTAGTAGATATAACAATCAGTATAGAAAGCACAGATGCAATTCTGAGATGTCAGACCTTATCAAAAATGAGAGGTTTGAGAAACTCATACTGATTACGACATCAGCGTTGGAAGTTGGCTTTAATATCATTGATACCGATATTCACAATATTGTGATAGACGGAATTGACGAAATTGACAGCATTATTCAATGTATTGGTCGAAAGAGGGTTAAAAATCCTAACGATACAGTAGCAGTGTATATTAAAGAATATAGTACACATTCTCTGACTGCCAGAGTAAATAACATGAATCGAAATATCAAAATGGCAAATTATTTTATGAGCCATACATATGCAGAAGTATTAGAAGCATTCCCCCGGAAGGTTGATAAAAGTAATATCATTTACGATTACATTGATTCTGATGAGAACATTCAGAAAGCTATAAATCGACTTATGCTCTTTGAGACAAAAAGCCGTATTGAAGAATTTGCGGCAATTAAGGCGATAAAACCGCATGGATTCGCTGAATATGTGACTGCAAAGCTTGGATTAACAGGTTATGAATTATACGATTCTGGAGAGAAAAACAATGATTTGAGAATGTATCTTGAATCTATGATAGGTAAGGTTATGCTGGAACATTCAGACAGAATGCAGTTTGTGAACAATCTGAAGATCAAGAGAAAAAGCAAACCTGTAAAATCAGCAAAGGCTTTAAATGCACTGTTTGAAAGCGAATATAATCTTGAATATCGTATCAGAGTTTTTGAGACTACACGAAGATTCAAGAATGCAGAGGGTACACAGATTAAGAAAAAATATAAGAATGCTTGGAAAGTTGAGAGAATATAATCTGACCCCCGATTTTTGGAAAATAATGGTTATATACATTAAATGCTCAAAAAAGGGGGTCAAAGAAAATAATATGTAAATTAATATGTAAATTAATATGTAAATAATACATGGACTTATCTTTGATAAGGACATAGCGTCACGAGAGTGACAAGAATAAGCACACACTATCGTGTATGCTGCCACTCATATAAAATCGTGGCATAAATAAAAACTCTGAAAAGCCGTATTTATCGTATTTCAGAAGATAAAAATGTGCTTATCAGTATATTGGTGCGTGCCGGGAAGTTCATACCTTTTACGAGTGTATTGGCTGGCACTCTGCCGACCAAAGAAAAAAGAAAAATGCAGGTGTTCCACTTTTATGCAAATTTTTTAATATAGAAAAATGCACCTTTTTGGAACACTGGAAAATGCACGTTATTATTTTTTCTATTGGTTGGTGCAGATTTATAGGGCATAAGGAGAAGAGAAACATGAAGGATTCAAATGAATATGGAAGAAATGTAAAAGCAAAATCAAAGACTGATAAAACCTTGCGTTTAGGTAAAGTAACTTTGATCTTTGGAGCAGGCGGAAGTCTGACAGATGAAAATATTGATACTTTTTTACATGATGTCAAAGCTATAGATGTTCTTACAGTAAAAGGCTTGATGCCAGACATCATGGAAAACGTGAAGTATATCAAAGAAAAAATGGAAAAATTTGGAGTGATCTGCGGTCAGATCCGTGCAGAAATCACAGTATAAGGAGAACGAGAGAGTGGGAAAATTTATAGAAGATAGAGAAAAAACATTGACACAGGATAAGTTTATTCGCCGTGTGGCTGGAAGTACCGGGGCGATGGTAAAAGATGCGGACTTCTGGGTTAAAGCTATAAAAAAAGAGTTGATTGCATGTCTTATAGATGGAGTGTGCGTGAAACTCGAAGATTTGGGGACATTTGAACCACGACAGAGAGCCGAACGTAAGCATCCGCATAATGCCATTCTAGGGGGTAAAGACAGTGTGTTTAAGAGTAAGACAGTGGCACATTTAAAGCCTAGTAGACGGCTAAATACGGTGCTTACAATGGCATACGAGAGCCGGAGAGGGGAATTGGATAATGAATAAAAATCAAATCATAGAACTTTCCACAGACATCCTGGGTCGTAGAAAAGTTAAACTTGCTTTGCATGAAATCTACCCAGATAGAACCCAATGGAATAGAAACGGTATAACCTATCTGGAGCAGTACACACGAGATAATGCGGATAGCGTGAAAGGTATGCCGCTATGTGCGGAATTTCTTGACGATGATAAAGATATTCCGTATGGACATGGACTGACCGGATCAAAGGGGAATCTTTCACTTTTTGAAAACTCTGTGCAAGTCGGAGTGTGTGAAGATTGGTCTATTGAAGATATTGAAATGGATGGAGAAGTACATAGATGCTTATGTGCCACCGGATATATTAACGAGAATAGATATCCCAATTTTGCATGTTGGTTGGAGAAGCAGATAGAAAAAGGTGCAGCAGTTTATGGAAGTGTTGAGATGTCTGGCACAAAGGGGAATGACGGTGAGATCATCTATGAGGACGGATGGAAAGAAAAAGGACGTGTACCGATGATCTATGATTATATCGGTCACTCTATTATATCAATAGCCCCGGCTGATGATGCCGCACTTGTGACTGCTTTTGAAATGGCAAAGAATGAATTTGACGGAATTTTTGAAGAAAACCAGATTGAAAAATGTACCGCAAATGAGTTTGATGTATTTGGAGATGAGGAGAAATGCACCGTTACTGATGACTGGGGATTGGCAGCAGTAAGTGAAGAATTACAGCCAGAGGAAAAGGCACTGAGCAAGGCAGAGTATGATCACTTGATAGCCGCCGGGCTTCTGGCAGAAGAAAGAAACAATATGAAGTTTGATGTGTTTGAGTAAAAGGAGAATAAGAAATTATGGAGAATATAAAAGAGTTTCAAAGAAATGATAGAGTGAAAGTTAATAATTGCTATGCTTGGGAAATTGGATTTCATTCTGATGTTGCCCGTAGAGATATTCTGATTCCTGGCGGTGCTAAAGGTTATGCACTTCTAACGGTGGATCAGGTCGAGGATGAGATTATAAAGCAAAATGGTTTTTTTACTGGAATTGATGGTCTTGGAGATCATGCAGCACTGCAGATATGCGACCCGGAAATGTATAAATTTCTTTTCCGCTGTGAAGATCACACCCACCATATTGGCAAAGAAACCCTTGTGGAGCTTCTGAAGTTGTCAACCAAAGCGAAGTACAAGGATGCTATGGAAGAACATATAAAGACTGCCAGTGAAGCCAGAATGTGCTTGTACTATATGGATGATTTTGAATGGGCTGATTATCTTGGCTGGAAGCATGATATGTTGGAAGGTCATTGTCGCCGCCTGATGATGCACTGATTGTATAAGGAGTAGCGATAAAAAGCTACTCCTTATTTTTTTACGCTTTTTGTGGTGAAAATAGTAGGAAATGTATATAATTTCTAAATTTGTCAGTCAAAAATAATCCTCGAACATAAATTATTATTAAAAAGTGAAGAAAAATATTGTACAATATTAACACGTTAGCATACTAAAGTACAGATGGAATTATAAGATTTATACCAAAAAATGGGGATATATGGCAAATTGCCGAACCGACCACCGAGCTATATATAAAAGTCCCACTAGGGAAGTGTGGGTATTAGAGTAGACTGTGAGGTATGTTCGTTGCATCCTTTATATGGCTGTTTGTGGCTGTAACAGTGACATCATAAAGTTGCTGTGTAGTGTGATGTGCAAGTATTTCCTGTGCTTTGGTTGCGTTGGTAAGCTGTGCTGAAAGATATGTAGCTGCTTCCTTCTCCTGCTTGCCTTCAATCTGAATAGATCCAAAGTGATGACTAGATATAGTTATCATATAGATTGTATACTCCTTATAATTGTACTTAGTGTAGATATAATTTATTACTTACGATACAATACTTTAATACTTTAATATGGTAAAAAGAATACAAATCAATAATAGCATTATCGAATAAATAACGATAGCGATACAGAAATATGTAACAAGATATAGACATGGAATATGTGGTGAAACACATTACACATGTTTTTAGTGTAGCATAGTAATTGGAGATAATGCCTGGCAGCAGTACATTGCAAGACCGTTATTTACTATTCTGTATTTCTTTGAGCTTTTCCACGTAGCTGTTAAATTTTTTAATACGTTTTTGTGATTCTGGTGCAACTCTTTTTTTCTCCCGATGGATCTTGTATTCATCAAATAGGATGATAGCCAAGAGAAAGAGAATAGATGCGAACAGTGTCATAGGATAACTCCTTTTTCTTTACTGTAGCATGACGTGAGATTGGATGCAAGTAGATTTTATTTTGTTGAAGAGTGTCAAAACTTAAAAGTAAAGACACCATGAAAAATTCACTCCATTAGTAAAGAAAAATATTTACTTTTCTGCTTGACGTAAAGAAATATCTGTACTATACTATGAGTAAAGAAATAACTTTACTAAGGAGGCGACAACATGAAGGTGTCAGAGATCATAAGAAGCATCATGGATGAAAAGAACTGTAAGCCGATTGACTTGGCTAAAAGATTGGGAATCAGCAAGCAAACGTTAAACGGTAGACTTACACAGGATAACATAAGCATTGATAAGCTAAATGAAATGTTGAAGCAGATGGATTATAAAATAGTAATCGTTCCTAACACAAGCAAATCGAAAGGGTATGAGGTGGAGTAGATGATTTACGGATACTGCCGAGTAAGTACAAAGGGGCAAGCAAAGGACGGTAATTCTCTTGAAGCCCAGGAAAAAGCTATTCTGGAAAGATACACCGACGCAAAAATATATACTGAAGCGTATACTGGTACGACAACAAATAGACCGGTATTTACAGAAATCATTGAGAATCTGAAAGAGAATGATATGTTAGTAGTCGCAAAACTTGACAGGCTTGCAAGAAATACGGTTGAAGGGATTCAGATTGTTCAACAAATTTTTGCAAAAAAAGCGAGCGTGCATGTATTAAATGTTGGATTACTTGAAGATACACCGATGGGGCAGTTTTTTCTTACGACTCTTTTAGCGGTTGCACAGCTTGAACGTAGTCAGATCGTTGAAAGAACACAGACAGGAAAAGAAATTGCAAGAAAACGGGACGGATATAAAGAGGGCAGACCACAAACAGATGAAAAGCTGATTGCAGAAGCTCTTGAAATGCTCAAGACTCACACATATTCGGAAGTTGTTGAATCCACTGGCATAAGCAAAAGTACATTGATAAGAGCTAAGAAGAGAACAGCATAGAAAATGAAAAATAATAGAGTGGTGGGGAAACTTGCCACTCTTTTTCTATGCTTTTTCCTTTTTGGTTGGTCGGATGGAATTATGATATTTGTCCCTATCCGGGGGTATAGTGCTACTATGATACCATCTGTAGATTGTGGCGTTATCATTTCTTTTTGTAGCTTGTGGCTGCCAGATGCTAGAAACTTGTATATGATCTATGCTGACTGCTGCCCTCTGATGGTTTCTGCAATGGTAAATTGGGGGTATGAAAACATTTATAGAGTGAATCCGGCTCTCTCCAGTCTGCTTCGAGGTCTTTCTCAATCTCACCTCTCAAAAATTACCTCGAACAAAAAAGACCCGGAAAAAACCGAGTCTCTTAATCAGTTATGTGAGATAGAAAATTCTATCATTTTTAAAAGTTGTTTCCTGTCCCATAGAATAATTCCGTTTCTTTCTGCAAGTTCTTTAGCTGAAGCTGTAAAATAGTTGTTTGTTAAGACAACTCCAATGTGTCTATTATAAAAAGTTTTGCCGCTAAATGTTTCTTGAACAGCTTTATTGCCAACCTCAGAAGAATAACATTTACACTGTATTCCATATTTTATACCATCTTTTGTGGCAAGTACATCTATACCCTGATCTCCGCTGCCTTTTGTGACAGATACGTTTTTGAAACCATTTTGTTTTAATAGAGTTGCACAAAAATTTTCAAATTCATGTCCATCCATATTATCAAAGTCTGGAGTTTTTTGTTGGGGCAACGATGTACTCTTTCCGTTTAAAATATTTTGTGGTTCTTCGTGCTTTTCAATAGTTACAGTTTGTCTATTAGAAATTACTTCATCAAGTAAAGTTTCATCTTGAACGTAGATGGCTTGGACAAAATAGGTGTATGTTTTCTCAAAATTAACATTACGATCCGTGTAACGTCTTGCATCACCTGCAAGAATTACGATAGGTGTAAAATCTTCTTCATTTTGGTCTGAACTGGAACGATATACTTTGTAGTTAGATACATTCTCCTGGCGATTCCAGAATAACTTTGCTGATTCATTATTCCTAGATTCTACATGCAGCTCAATTTTATTCAACTTTGGAATTAGTTCGCCACCTGTAGATGGATGCGATTTAACTAGAGTTCCTTCATATATGCCGTAGAGATAGACGGAATATGAAATACAGGGTGACTCTGAAGGAGAAATAGTGTCTGTATATTCATAGGTTCTATTGAATTTAATAAAAGGAAGTGTTGCAATTTTTTGCGGTGGTTGATTTTTATAATTTTTATAGATTACAAATTCCCTAGCAATAGAATTGTATTGAATATTGCAATCCCAGCGTATAAAAATCTGGTCTGAGGAAGTTTTCGTTACTTCAATACAAAAAGTATATGAAAGAATTTCATCTCTGTCTGGTAGTGCCATATAATTTTTGTTTTGTATTGTTTTCAAGGTATCCATGTAGTGATTAAATTCAGCGATTCTCTTTGTTGATGATGCTTGTTCTTGTTTGATTTTTTTTCGTGTATTTACTTCATCGGACACTGCAAATAATGCGCCAAATAATCCCCATCCTAAAAATCCCATAGTATCCCTACCTTTTGAGTTTAAATAAATGATACTAAAATCAAATGACTTAATACTAATTATACAACGGAAGTATTGTAGAATCAATATATAGTATCAAACAATTTGACTGAAGGGAGAATGTGGTGAGATGTCATTTGGTGATACATTAAGGGAGTTGCGAATTAAATCGGGCATGACACAATTACAACTGGCAGATAAAGTCAGTGTTACGAAATCTGTAATCAGCTATTATGAACACAAGGACAAGAAACCCTCACCAGATGTATTGATAAAGTTCTCTGAAATATTCGGAGTGACAACAGATTATTTACTGGGAATAGAAAAAGTTCCAGAAGCAGTATTAGATGTAAGTGGATTAACGGAAGATGATGTAAGAGCAGTTCAAGTTATAGTAGATGCTTTCCGGAAAAAGAATAATTGTTAAAAATGAGTCTGATATGTTCAGGCTCTTTTTTTATGGGAGGATTTATCATTGATTATCCAAAGAGAATACGAAATTATTTTAAAAAAAACTATTACGTTATAAAATCTCAAAAAGAGAATTATTGTCCGAAATGTGGTACAAGAACGAAGGTGCGAGATTCAAAGCGGCGAAAGGTCATAGATGAATCTGGCACAGAATATACTTTTAGCTTACGCCGTTTCCGGTGCGATAACTGCAGAAAGCTGCATACGGAAATCCCAGATTGCATTATTCCATTCTAGTTATTTAGTGAAAATTCCGTTGCAGATCAGTAATTTGGTTGAAAACGGTTATTCATTTACAGCACAATCAATTAACATTCTCGACAATGAAGTGGTTCGTGTCTATGCAGAAAATACAAGCATCGAAATGACGAATGAGAGAGGTGACACTTGTACACTTAATCTTAGTAGCGATGGGGCAAATGGAGAAATGGGATCATTTCGGAATGGTGAAAACGCTTCAACAATCAGAATGACAGGACAAATGGGAATGGATGCGAGAGCCGGAAGTTACACCGGAAAAGCGACTTTTTCAGTGCGGCTTGAAAATGTGAGACAGTAACAAAAAAACAGCATACAGGGGTAAAAAAGAGGATAGAGCCTAGTCGCACTATCCTTTTTTGATTTCTTCTTTTTCTGATGATTCGTATTCCATGAGGTCGCCGGGTTGGCAATCTAAAAATTCGCATAATCTGCCTATTGTGTCAGTGGTTACTATACCATGCTTTGACAGTTTTGTAACGGTGGCAGGGCTTAAAACTGATAATAAGTCTTTTTTCTTTAGTCCTTTTCGATTAAGTAAGTCAAAAAGTTTGTAATATTTGATATTTTCATTTTTCTTTTCTTTTTCCATAAAATTACAATCCCTTGTTTGATTTATAAAAAATTATAGCATTGGTTTTTGAGAGTGTCAAATGATAAAAAATCATGCGATAGTATATTTTTTTAATGCTAAAGCGTTGACATTTGCACGATAGTGTGATAGTTTAAAAACAAAGAACTAACGTATTAAAAATAATGCGATAGTTAATATAGAACAAAGGAGGAAATGCCTATGCCAGAGTATAGCGGTGGAAAATTCAGACACAAAAAAGTGAATTTTTCAATGGTATCGAATGAGATTTTACGGAATGATGCCGTTTCTCTCAAGGCAAAAGGCTTATACGCACTGATCCAAAGTTATATTACGATAGAAGATTTTTCGTTATATAAAGGATTTTTGTTATCGAAGTGTAAGGAAGGAAAAAAGGCTTTTGACGCAGCGTGGAAAGAATTAAAAGATACCGGATATCTCATTCAATATCAGATGCAAGACCCGAAAACAAAACAGTTTTACTGGGAATACGATCTGATAGATTCTTTGAGAGAAAAGCCATATCCCCAAAATGGTACTATGGCTATCAATAGCCATACATCCAAAAAGGATGATATGGTTCAAAGCATATGTGGCTCAAAGGAAGTAATGGCTATTGGGGGGACTAATAAAACTGTAAGTAATAATACCGATTTAAAAGAATACATATCAAATCATATCGTATCAGAGCGTGATGTAGCAGATCAGATAGGATATGATGAAAGTCTGCACGATGATTTCGTAGAAAATTTGCTTCTTCTCATGGTTGAGGTTCTTAATATGCCTGATGATGGCTTGATTCGAGTAAATCAGAGTAATCAAAAAGCAAAAGTGGTTAAGAAGCGATTTAAACAGATACGCTATAAACACATAGAGTATGTGAAACTGGTTTTTTCAGAGTTTACCGGAGAAATCAGCTCAATTAGAAGCTACTTAATTACAGCACTTTTTAACTCAGTAGCAACTTGTGATATCTACTTTGCACAGAGAGTTCAGCACGATATGTACGGAGAGGGGGAACAGCAATAGAAAGCTGCAAAATGAAGGTAAATATTACGCTGGAATTGCATGAAGATGATCTAAAAGCTATCCTTTACAGATTGGCAGCAGATGGAACTGATATGACGGAACTTCTGGAAGGGTTCATTAGTGATCTTGTGTGCGGCAAAAGTCGCCACGGATCTGATGAATGCGACCGGGCAAAAGCATATTATGATCGGTGCTTATATGGCTTTTTTGAAGATGATTCTTTTTTGCGGTATCTTCTGGAATGTGGCGAGATGGATTACTTTCTTGATGTGCGGTCGGACATTCAAGCATATAGAGAATGGTCTGCAGACGGTGAGGACTACGGCGAAGAACTGGAAGAAGCCGAAAAAATTCGTGACAGCTTTTATGATGAATGGGCGGTGAGATATGATAAACCAACACAGAGTCGGACAGAAGCATTTGAACAGGTGGAGAAATGGCGCAAAGAGTATGAAAAATTTATGGAAAACTGCGAACTAATAGAAAGGGGAAATGAAGAATGAAACTTGCATATGTACAAAAAAATGGTGCTTTTAGCGTTGGATATTTAGTGGTAAACAGTCTTTTACAAGAGGTTCGGGAAAATGATATGGAATGGTTTTATTTGGACGAAACCGGTATAAAGCTGAACCGCTTTTTATATTGCGCTGATCCTGCAGTTGATATTCTTCTTTTGGTGAATTGGGATAAAGCGGCAGTAGAGCTTGTATATCGTCGCTATGATAAAGAAGAGGGGGAGTACACATATAAGATAGCACGGTATCTTAAAATATTGCCGGAAGAAATCGAAAAATTATATAAATTCATAGGGGAGATGCGAGATTATGGGAGAAACAGTAAAAAAACGAGTGATAGACTCAATGTTTGATCGTTGGTGTGACCAAACAGAGTTCCTGATAGAAGTACAAGCGGCTATGAAGCAAGCTGTGAAAGAGCCGGGAGAAGATAGCATTCTTCAAGCGGTAACGATCGCTGAAGAAAACGCATATAAGAGTGGATTCCGGGATTGTTTAGAACTTATCAAAGAATTGTTTCATTAGTTTTGGTTGTATTTGATGATTTTTAACCCTTTTAATAAGGAAACGATTCTGAAAAAGTTGCACAAAAATAGACGAAAATATGAGCAAAAAATTTTTTTTGACACAACTTTTAATGCTATTGATTCTTTGAACACATAATGCTATCATAAAGTCATAAGATAAAGCGAAAAAACATAAAAAAACGTCTTGAAGATGGGAAAGACGTTCACCGCAGACTTTCAAATAGCATTTAAAAAGAAAGGTAAGCGGTTTCGATTGGGGGAAATTGAAACGCAATAAAGGTAAAAGAAATGGAAGAAAAAAGATATGAAGAAATGAGCAATGTGGAGCTTATGGGTGTGATTGCAGAGAAAGACAGCGTAATTGATGGGTTGGTCGATAAATTAAAGCGAAATGAAACAAGTTTGCTGGGAAAAAATGAAATAATGGAAGTTTATCATTGCCAGAGCAACAAGGCGTTGCAGATTCTCAAACACATGATGATGTGTAAGTTTGCTGTAAAGGTCGGGAAAGAGTATTACTGCACGCCGGAGAATCACGCAAAATTCATATCACAAATGTCAGGCAAAGAAGTATTCATATAATGTTTGACGATAATACGAAATCTGACAGATATCACATTTAGATATCACATTTTAAAAAATGTAATTTGAAAATACGATAGTTACGGCGTTTCAGGACACACTTATGTATAGTCGTAAACTACAAATAAGATTCACTTAAAAAGGGGCTTCGGCCCCTTTTTTTATATCTTTTTATAAAAAAACCAGAAAAACTCTCCCTGACACGGATAGCACAGCTAACAAAAAAGCTGCATCTGATCACAGTCAGAGAGAGTTTTTCTTATCTTCAGAGTAAGGATTGTTTTTCTCTGAAGCTTTTTCTGTATGTTCGTTCCTTTCGTCAGGCTCGGGAACGTGTTCCACAATGTCCTCGATCTCGCAGTGGAGAATGGAACACAGCCTGTCTATGGTATAAATTTCAACATTTTTATTTTTTCGAAGTCTGTCCAGAAGTGAACGGGTGATCTGGTAATGTTCATAAAGATCATACTGAGTGATTCCACGCTCCTTCATCGTGACCCAAAATCTGTCATATTTTATCATATATATATCCTGTCCGATTCATCCTTGAATTAATCTTATTATGAAGGTAAAATTGGAATCACAACAGTGTCCTTATATCGACACTACAGAAAGGAGAAGCAATGAGGAAGTTTTTTAAAATCTTAATTTCAGTGGTGATCACACTGTATTTTTCAGCTACCATGTTCTACTGCTTTGTGGCAGGAACACCGGATGACGGAAAAGGGGCAGTGATCTATATGATGTCAGCAGCAGGCCTGTCGATACTGTTTCCGGCTTTTACCTGCGGCTGCATTCATTACATCCTTTATCTCAGAAAAAAAATGGATGAAAGGAGCAAATGATCAGGATTTATGGTATGATAACAATAAATATCTGGCAGGGTATGTCGTTTCAGAAAACGGTTATCTGATAACGGCAGAAACGCATCAGATGGCTGTGCTGTGATGCAGCCGTTACGTATTATAATAGAAAGAAAGCCTGCAGCTGTGCGTAAGACGCTTATATGATCATTTGCGGAGGATTTTATGGGGAATATTCTGGATTATCTTGACTGGAGAGGAGATCTTACCTTTGAGCAGTCACCCTTTAATGAAGTTGACAATCTGATACTGGCGTGTTTTTCCTATCTTGATCTGGATGAGAGGGCAGAAGTAAAAAACGGAAATACTCTTTCTGTAGAAGAACTCTTTGCGGCTTTTTCCAGACGGGAAATGAAGAAGGATCTGAAAGCAGAAAGCGCCTTTCTGCAGAATACACCGGTGCTCCTTGAAAAAATGGCCTGTGCGGAGAGATTCCGGAAATGTACAGTAGGAGGCTTTGTCAATGAAATCCTTTCCAGTCAGGCTCAGCAGTTTGCGGCAGTGACTATAGGACTGGATGATGGAACCACATATATTTCCTTTCGGGGAACCGATGATACCATTGTGGGATGGAAGGAGGATTTTAACTTAAGCAACGGAGTTGTTCCTTCGCACAGAAAGGCGTTGGGATATCTGGAAACGCATGGAACTTATATACAGTCCATGCTGCGGATCGGCGGTCATTCCAAAGGAGGAAATCTGGCTATGTATGCAGCGATGCAGTGCAGTGACATCCTGCAGGAAAAGCTTCTTTCTGTCTATGATAATGATGGCCCGGGTTTCCCGGAAGGATTTTTCAGTCCCGGAAGAGTGGAAAGGGTTTTGCCAAAAGTCACTCGTATCATTCCCGAGGCATCTGTGATCGGTATGCTGCTCAGCCACCAGAAAGATCCGCGGATCGTAGCCAGTACACAGAAGGGAATCCTGCAGCATGATGCTTTTACCTGGGAGGTAATGGGGCCATCCTTTATAGAGAAAGAAAGTTTGACAAGAAGAGCTGCGGCGTCAGATCGAAGTCTTCATAAATGGATCGACCATATGGATGAAAAACAGAGAGAGCATCTCATCGGGGAACTCTTTTCTGTGTTGGAAGCAACCGGAGCAGATACCATTTCCCAAATCCAGGAAGGTGGTCTGAAAAGTCTGGCTGCCATGGTGCGCCAGCTGGATAAACTGGATCCACAGTCAAAAGCTATGGTGCAGGAACTGATCACCGGACTTTTTGGCAGCTGGCTGGAATTACTTCCTCTGCCGGAACTTGACAAAAAGCGTTTTCTGCCATAACATAGGAGTTACTTTGATAAAAATTGGAAAAAACGGAAAGGGGACATCAGAAAATGAACGAAAAAGTCGTAAATGCGGCCCTTCTTGGTCTCGGAACAGTAGGAACCGGTGTATATAAAGTGATCAAAAGCCAGGAGCAGGAAATGACAGCCAAGCTTGGATGCCAGGTAAAGATCACAAAGATCCTGGTGCGTAACCTTGAGAAAGCGTCCGGGAAGGTAGACGATCCTTCTGTTCTTACAACAGACTGGGCAGATATTGAGGGAGATCCTTCCATTGATATTGTGATCGAGCTGATCGGCGGGATCGAGCCGGCACGTACTTATATCCTTGCAGCACTGAAAGCTGGCAAGAACGTTGTAACTGCAAACAAGGATCTGATCGCAGTCCACGGAAAAGAGATCCTGGAAACTGCCAGGGCAGCGCAGAAGGATTTTCTGTTTGAGGCAGCAGTTGCCGGAGGAATCCCGATCATCAGCCCGTTGAAGAACAGTCTTGAGGCCAACCATGTAACGGAAGTTATGGGAATCGTAAACGGAACTACGAACTTTATCCTTACCAAGATGTCCCAGGAGGGAATGGAATTTTCAGATGCTCTTGCTCTTGCTACAGAACTTGGATATGCAGAGGCAGATCCTACTGCAGATATCGAGGGAATTGATGCTGGAAGAAAGGTTGCCATCCTTGCATCAGTTGCCTTTAATTCCAGAGTTACCCTTGATAATGTTCATATAGAAGGAATCACAAAGATCACGGCAAAGGATATCCGTTACGCAAAAGAAATGGGCTGCGAGATCAAGCTTCTGGGTGTTGCACGCTGTCAGGAGGACGGCGTTGAGGCCTATGTCTGCCCGATGCTGATCCCGGCAGAGCATCCCCTTGCATCCGTCAATGATTCTTATAATGCAGTTTTTGTACACGGAGATGCAGTAGGAGATACCATGTTCTACGGACGTGGAGCAGGTGAGCTTCCTACAGCAAGTGCGGTTGCCGGTGATGTATTTGAGGTAGTCCGTAATATGAAGGCAGATTGCTGCGGAAGAGTAGGCTGCACCTGCTATAAGACACTTCCGGTAAAAAATATGGCAGATACCCATAACCGTTATTTCCTCCGCCTGCAGGTAGAGGACCGCTGCGGTGTGCTGGCTGAAATCCTGGAGCATTTTGCAAAATATCAGGCAAGCGTGGCACAGATCATGCAGAAAGAAAGCAAGAGACCGGATACCGCAGAGGTTGTTGTGATCACCAAACTTGTAAGCGAGGGCGCTTTCTTTAAGGTTAAGGAAGAACTGGAAAACAGCGCATCTGTAAGAAAGATTTCTTCTATGATCCGTGTATACCAGAAATAATATCTTTCGCGTAAATTTACAGATCAGCCGTATCAGTTGTCGGGAAATTGAAAACAGACAAATTTTTGTCAAAGAAAACGTTGCAAAATTTCTGGATTTTGGTACTATATAAAATGGAAAACAAAAGAATCCTGAATGGTACAGAGGGTTTCAGAATCAGTGAAGAGCTGTGCCGGACAGATTTTCGATCAAAGATAAGAAGGGGAAAATTATGAGCAAAAAACCAACAGTTTTAATGATCCTTGATGGATACGGACTCAATGACAGACATGACGGAAATGCTGTATATGAGGCAAAAACACCGGTTATGGACGGACTCATGAAAGATTATCCGTTTGTAAAAGGCAATGCCAGCGGTCTTGCGGTAGGTCTTCCGGACGGACAGATGGGTAACTCCGAGGTTGGTCATATGAACATGGGCGCAGGCCGTATCGTATACCAGGAGCTTACAAGGATCACAAAAGAGATCCAGGACGGCGATTTTTTCAAGAATGAGGCACTTCTTACTGCTATGAAGAATGCAAAAGATAACGATTCCGCGATCCATTTTATGGGACTTCTTTCTGACGGTGGAGTACACAGCCACAATACACATCTCTACGGACTTCTTGAGATGGCAAAGAGAGAGGGACTCAAGAAAGTTTACGTACACTGCTTCCTGGATGGACGTGACACACCGCCTGCATCCGGTAAAGAGTTTGTAGAGCAGCTGGAAACTAAAATGAAAGAGATCGGCGTTGGTGAAATCGGTGTGATCTCCGGACGTTATTATGCAATGGATCGTGATAACCGCTGGGATCGTGTTGAGCTTGCATATAAAGCTCTTACACAGGGCGAAGGCGTAAAGGGAACAGATGCTGCAGCAGCAGTTCAGGCTTCCTATGATGATGACAAGACAGATGAATTTGTGCTTCCGACTGTTATTGAGAAAGACGGCAAACCGGTTGCAACTATTTCCGATAAGGATTCCGTTGTATTCTTCAACTTCCGTCCGGACCGTGCAAGAGAGATCACAAGAGCTTTCTGTGATGACGATTTTAAGGGCTTTGAGAGAGCAAAGAGACTGGATACCACATTCGTATGCTTCACAGAGTATGATGATACCATCCAGAATAAGCTGGTAGCATTCCACAAGGTTCTTCTTCACAATACCTTTGGTGAGTACCTTGCAGCTCACGATATGACACAGGCACGTATCGCCGAGACAGAGAAATATGCACATGTTACATTCTTCTTCAACGGTGGTGTTGAGGAACCAAACAAAGGAGAGGACAGAATCCTTGTAAAATCCCCGAAGGTTCCGACCTACGATATGCAGCCGGAGATGAGTGCACCGGAGGTTTGTGAAAAGCTTGTAGAGGCGATCAAGTCTGACAAATATGATGTGATCATCATCAACTTTGCGAACCCGGATATGGTTGGCCATACAGGTGTTGAGGCAGCTGCGATCAAGGCTGTTGAGACTGTTGATGCGTGTGTTGGTAAGGCTGTAGAGGCGATCAAAGAGGTTGACGGACAGCTCTTTATCTGCGCTGACCATGGTAACGCAGAGCAGCTTGTAAATTATGAAACAGGTGAGCCGTGGACAGCTCATACAACGAACCCGGTACCGTTTATCCTTGTAAACGCAGATCCGAAATACACACTTCGTGAGAACGGATGTCTTGCAGATATCGTTCCGACTCTGATCCAGCTTATGGGTATGGAGCAGCCGAAGGAAATGACAGGAGAGTCTCTTCTTGTTGAGAAATAAATAAGCTTCACGGAATCCCGGCAGATTTTTACGGATCTGCCGGGATTTTTTCATCCGATTGTTTCTGTTTCCACACATGAAAAAAATTTTCAAAATCATCTTGTAAAATCATTCCATTTCAACTATAATCCCTCTGATACATAAAAACAGGTAACTTTTGAGCAACTGTAAAGTTACAGAAAGAATAATAAAAAGAATAACAAAAAGCAGCACAAAGTTTAGGAACGATCAAATTAAATGGGGGGAAAAAAGATTTCATGAAAACAGACATGACACAGGGAAAACCGGTAAAAGTGCTCCTGGGATTTACGATCCCGGTATTTATTGGTAATGTATTTCAGCAGTTCTACAATATGGTAGATGCGGTGGTTGTAGGAAAATTTGTAGGAACAAAGGCACTGGCGGCAGTTGGCTCAACAGGAACTATCATCTTTTTGATCATAGGCTTTCTTCTGGGACTTACTGCCGGTTTTACCGTACTGACTGCACAGAAGTACGGTGCGGGAAAAATGGATGAGATGCGTCAGACCGTGGGAAATGCACTGATCCTGACAGCGCTGGTCTCGGCAGTGATGACAGCAGTCAGCATGACAGGTATGCATGCACTTCTGAAATTTATGCATACGCCGGATGATATTTTCAAGGATGCATATGCTTACGTTATGATCATCTGCGGAGGGATTTTTGCCCAGGCATTATATAATATCCTGGCCAGTATCCTCCGTGCACTGGGAAACAGTAAGGTACCACTGTATTTTCTGATCTTATCTGCAATGCTGAATATTGTGCTTGACCTTGTATTTATCATCGTGTTTAAGCTGGGAGCGCCTGGAGCAGCCTGGGCTACCATTATTTCCCAGGGAGTTTCAGGAGTCTTATGTCTGGTATATATCTGGAAGTTTGTGCCGGAGCTCCGTATGAAAAAAGAAGACTGGTATTTCAGACGTAACCTCGCAGCCAAGCAGATCGGTGTGGGAATCCCAATGGGACTGCAGTATTCCATTACGGCGATTGGAACCATGATGGTACAGTCAGCCTTAAATATGCTTGGCTCTTATGCGGTGGCGGCGTTTACAGCAGGAAGTAAGATCGAGCAGATCTTCACCCAGGCATATGTGGCACAGGGAACTGCCAGCGCTACCTACAATGCACAGAATATCGGAGCCGGAAAGCTTGAGAGAGTGCGGGAAGGCTTCCGGGCTTCGCATTTTATAGGAATTGTATATTCTGTTGTTGTTGGTAGTTTTCTGTTCTTTGCGGGAAAATATTTCGCATATCTGTTTATCTCAGATAACATTGAAGAAGTGCTTCCTATGGTAGCAATCTATGTAAAATGTGTGGCACTGTTTTTTATTCCTCTGTATTTTGTCAATGTACTGCGAAACGGGATCCAGGGAATGGGATATGGTCTTCTTCCTATGATGGCCGGTGTGGCTGAGCTTGCAGGAAGAGGGATCACCGCTACCATTGCAGCCGGAAAAAGCAGCTATATCGGTACCTGTCTTGCAAGTCCGGTGGCCTGGATCTTTGCGTCAGTGCTCCTTTGGGTAATGTATTTCTATGTTATGAAAGATATGGCGCGGAAGCTGTACGGTACAAATAAGTTATAAAAAAAACGTGAAATGAGATGCAATTTCCGGAAAGTATGATATAATGAAAAAGCTGGTGAGTAAGACCAGAAAGTATCAATGGAAAGATGCCTTTTTTGAAGGCACATGAACATAGAGGTGAATAAATATGAGCAACGATGAAAAGAGGGATATCGAGGACAGGATCAATGATGCCATGGCAAAGATCGTCAGTGATACTGCAGGAGAGCCTCAGCCTGAAAATAAAAATAACAGATCAGCTGCTCACAAGTCGGCACGACCTTCGAAATCAGCAAGGCCAAGGAAGATCACCTACGTACCTATCGATGAATCTGAATTTGAACCTATTGTTATACCCGAAAAGAAAAAGCATAAAGCACTGAAGGTAACTGGAATGATCGCCGCCATGGTTTTGGTAGTGGCAGGCTGTGCATATGCAGGAGTATCTTATTATTACACAAGTCATTTCTTTGAGGGCACAACGATTAACGGGATCGACAGCTCCAACAGGACTGCATATGAGGTTGAGCAGGAGATCGCAAAAAAAATGGAAGGCTATTCCATCCAGGTAAAGGCCAGAGATCAGGAACCGCAGACGATAGAAGGAACGGATATCAGTTATCGTTATATATCCAGTGGTGAAGTTCTGAAGCTTTTGAAAGCGCAGAAGCCCTATGAATGGGTGAGAGGATTTTTTGAAAAGACGACTTACACAGCCAGTGAGCAGACAGCTTTTGACAAGTCAAAGCTGGAGTCAGAAGTGAAAGCACTGAACTGTGCCCAGAAAGAGAATCAGGTAGCACCGGAGAATGCGTACGTAAGCTTTAATGATTCCGAGTTTACGATCGTGCCGGAGACAGTGGGAAGTGAACTGAAGGTAAAAGAAGCCTATCAGATGATCAGTGATGCTATCAGCAGCGATGACGGGGAAGTAGATCTTGGCAGTAACCCGGATGCTTATGTGAAAGCAGATGTGACCAGCGACAGTGCAGATCTGCAGGCAACGGTGGATGCATATAATAACTTTGCGAGGGCAAGCATCACCTACACATTTGGAGATGAGACAGTAACACTTGATGGAAGCACCATCAAGAACTGGCTGCAGTTTGACGAAAAGGGCCAGCTGATCCAGGATGATGCATCCTTCAAACAGCATATCGTGGATTATGTGGCACAGCTTGCAGCGGATCATGATACAGTAGGTACAGAGCGTCAGTTCCAGACAACAAGCGGAAGAACTGTTTCGGTTTCCGGTTCTGCATATGGCTGGAAGATCGATCAGGACGGAGAGGTGGCACAGCTTACCCAGGAGATCCAGTCCGGAGCTCAGACGACCAGAGAGCCGGTTTATTCCATGAGAGCCAATTCCTATGGTGTGAATGATCTGGGAAATACCTACATTGAAGTGGACCTTACAGAACAGTATATGTGGTATTATCAGGATGGAAATGTGATCTTTGAATCAGATATCGTATCCGGACTTGCAAGTGATCCCAAGAGAAAAACACCTCCTGGAATCTTCACCTTGTATTATAAGAAGAGCCCGGATGTGCTACGTGGCACCAAGAAACCAGACGGAACCTATTCCTATGAACAGCCGGTAACCTACTGGATGCCGTTTAACGGAGGCATTGGATTCCATGATGCAGACTGGCAGCCGTATTTTGGAGGCGATCGGTATCTAACCGGAGGTTCCCACGGCTGTATCAATATGCCGCCGGATAAAGCGGGAGAGCTTTACAACATTATCCAGTATAATGTTCCGATCGTCTGTTTCTATTGATCGGATCAGTAGTCAAAAAACAAACAGGAGCCAGCCGGTGATCCGGTGCGTGGCTCCTGTTCTTTAGCAGGAGGAAAATATTATGTTTGATCAGTCATTCAGCTTTATACTTACAATCGCAGCACTGGTAGTAGGATTTATGCTTTTTACCGGACACGGTTCCTTTTTTATGAAAGGCGGAAACACACAGGCCAGAGCCCAGAAGTACGATGAGAAAAAAATGGAAAAAGTTTCAGGAATCTGTCTGATACTTATCGGAGTGGCTACAGGAGTTGACGCATTCACCACAAGTGTAGCAGCAAAGATTGCCTATGTAGTAATTCTGTTTGTGATACTTGCGGTATTTCTGTTTGTACTCAGAACAAAATGTATCAAAAAATGATCAGAAGTATCAGAACTATCCTTTAGGTAAAAAAGCAGAACTCCCCGTGAAACGGTAACCTGTCTGATCAGGCTCCGGTATCCGCGGGGAGTTTTTCTGTCTGTATTTAGTTTAATTTCGTTCGGCTGGTCTGCCGGAATGTCAGAGTAAAGATGATTCCCTTTACGATGGAAGTAAGGGAAAGTGCCCACCAGATACCATTAAGTCCCATTCCCGCATGAGTCAGCAGCATGGCAAGCGGGATTCTGGCCCCTGTCAGGATAATACTGATGATACTGCAGAGCTTGGTCATACCAAGGCCGGACAGTGCACCGATGGTCATCAGCTCAATGGCCATGAAAGCCTCACAGAAGCCGATGATGATCAGGTAATTTACAGAAATCCCAAGGGATTCCGGATCATGGAAAAACAGTCCGGAGATTGGGCGTGGGAGCAGCACAAAGGCTGCAGTTATGATAAGGCCCCAGATTGTCAGGATACCAAAGGAGATACGGTAGCCCTGGCGGATGCGGTCGTATTTTTTTGCACCGAAATTCTGTGCGGTAAAAGCATTTAAGGCAGAGGCAAAGCCGTCCGCGGTGTTCCAGGAAACGGATTCGATCTGTCCGCCCACACGCTGGACAGCAATGGCAGCAGCACCGAAGGCGGAAACCATTCTGGTCAGTACCATGGAGATCATACAGTAGAGCATGCTCTGGATAGCGGTTGGAAAACCAATGCGGAAGATATTTTTATAAAATTTTCCCGGAAAACGTGAAAAAAGATGAAGTTCACGAAGTACATTTGTTTCTAGCCCGGAAGTAAAAATCCGGAAAACCAGCACTGCAAAAACCAGGAACTGTGCAGTTACTGTGGCAATGGCAGCACCTGCCGTTTCAAGCCGTGGAAAAGGTCCAATGCCAAGGATCAGGAGCGGATCCAGGAGCATATTTCCCACAAGTCCAAGAAAATTGGCCATCAGCGGAGACCTGGAATCTCCCTGGGCTGTAAAAAGTCCGGTGAGAGTCAGGTTCAGGAAGGAAAAAATGATCAGTCCGCAGGTGATCAGCATATAAGATCTGGCAGAAGAATATGCTTCCGGGTCTGTCAGATTAAAGAATCCGATCAGAGGATCAAGAAATATAATACTTGCTGCAGAAAATAAGAGACCGAACAGAATGGTCATCTGCAGGGCACTGGCCGCGTAGGAACGTGCCTCTTTATAATCCTTCCGGCCGCAGGACTGTGCGGTGTTTACCTGTCCGCCCATTCTCGGAAGGGCTACCAGTCCCTGGGAAAGCCACACATACATGCCGCCCACACCGACACCGGCAACTGCCTTGGAGCCCAGAAGCCCGATCCAGGCCATATCTGTGATATTATAGGCAGTTCCAAGAAGGGAAGATGCCATGATAGGAAGAGCAAGCTCTGAAAGCGTTTTCAGGATCGGACCGGAAGTAAGGTCTATGGATTTTGATCTTTTCATACTCATCTGCATATCTCCGTAAGGTCAAAAGGCCTGGTGATCCGGTAATCCGGTTTATCCACCTGACCGAAACCGTATTCAGCAAAGATAAAAGGAACTCCTGCTTTCCGGCAGGCATTAAAGTCTCCTATAGTATCACCGATATAAACCGGATCGGAAAGATTATTATCCTCGCGGATCTTCATGATATTTTCCGCTTTGGCCATGCCGGTGTCACCGGGACAGAGATGGCCCTTGAAATAGTGTCCGAAGCCTGTGGATTTCAGGAACACTTCAATATATCCGGCCTGGCAGTTACTGACGATAAAAAGAGGAAAACGGCTGGAAAGAATCTTCAGTGTTTCCTCAAGATCCGGATACAGCGGAGCACATTTGCGAAGCAGTGCCTCGTGCTCTGCCTGGCAGCAGCCGTCGATGATACGAAGCTGTTCTGCTTCCGGAAGCTCAGGGAAAAGAGCCTTTGCGATATCCGGCAGCAGCTGGCCGAAAAGCCCCATCAGTCGTTTGGCGCTTACATCGGTATCCATGTGCTCCGTATGGATAAGGTAATCACTCCAGGCCTCAGCTACGATCCCGGTGGAATCCCAGAGCGTACCGTCAACATCAAAAATAATACTGTCCATCAGAAAAACCTCCCCAAAAAACTATGATATGTAAAAAAAGCAACCCTTTGTACTGGACATAGTACAAAACAAGTTACTGTTCACTCCGTTCTCAGCAATACGCTTCGCGATGCACAGAATTTATGTTAATCGCATAAATTAGCGCGGTATGTCTCGGGTTTTCTGTGGCCTTCGCTCACAAAAAACACCTCGCGGAATATTACCAGTGAACAGTTATCAAAATAATTCTATATGAGAAAAGAAAAAAAAGCAACTGCGCTTTTGAAGATTTTATGTTATAGTAAGGGTTACGAGGGAAAAACTATGAATTATAAGAATACGATCAGAGGTATATTCAAAGACAGGCCGAACCGTTTTATCGCTCATGTGCAGATCGGGGATCAGCTGGAAACGGTCCATGTGAAGAATACAGGCAGATGCCGGGAACTTCTTGTTCCGGAAGCAGAAGTGATCCTGGAAAAGAGTGATAATCCTGCCAGGAAAACGAAATACGATCTGATCAGTGTGAACAAGGAGGGCCGCTGGATCAATATGGATTCCCAGGCCCCAAATAAAGCAGCAGAAGAGTGGGTGGCGGCCGGAAATTTTTTTCCGGAGAAAGTGACTGTCAGGAGAGAAAAGACATACGGAAATTCCCGTTTTGACCTGTATGTGGAATCCGGGAAGCGAAAGGCTTTTATCGAGGTAAAAGGCGTCACTCTGGAAGAAAATAATATCGTGCGCTTTCCGGACGCACCTACAGAACGGGGGATCAAGCATCTCTGTGAGCTGATGCATGCAGCAGCTGACGGCTATGAGGCGTATCTTCTTCTGGTGATCCAGATGAAGGGTGTAAGGTATTTTGAACCAAATCGGGAGACACATCCGGAATTTGGAGAAACACTTAAGGCGGCAGCAGATGCCGGTGTTCACATCCTGGCCTATGACTGTGCCGTCACGGAAGATTCCATGAAGATCTGTGATCCGATACCGGTAAGATTATAGAAAGGAAACGATATGCCTGAAAACATTGCAGAACCCCTTCTGAAATGGTACGATAAAAACAAAAGGATCCTGCCCTGGAGAGATAAAGACAATGCCTATTATACCTGGGTATCTGAGATCATGCTCCAGCAGACCCGAGTGGAAGCTGTGAAACCTTATTTTCAGCGCTTTATCCAGGAACTTCCGGATGTAGCAGCCCTTGCGGCGGCACCGGAAGAGAGGATCATCAAGCTGTGGGAAGGCCTTGGCTATTACAGCCGTGTCCGCAACATGCAGAAAGCGGCTGTTCAGGTCATGGAAGAATATGGAGGCAGGATCCCTGAGGATTTTGAGACACTTCTCTCGTTAAAAGGAATAGGAAGATATACGGCAGGTGCCATTGCGTCCATTGCCTACGGAAAGAAAGTCCCTGCAGTAGATGGAAATGTGCTGCGGGTATACGCAAGACTCACCGAAAACCGTGGAGATATCATGAAACAGTCTGTACGGAAATCGGTGGAAAATGATCTTACAGAGCAGATGTCTGAGGACAGACCAGGGGATTTCAACCAGGCTATGATGGAGCTGGGAGCTGTAGTCTGTGTTCCAAACGGAGTAGCAAAGTGCGAAGAATGCCCGCTGGGGCATTTTTGCCTTGCCAGAAAGCATGGAACTGTAGAAGAACTTCCCGTAAAAGCACCGAAGAAAGCCCGTACCATAGAACAGCGAACGGTCCTTGTGATCCAGGACGGAGCAGGTACAGCGATCCGTAAACGTCCGGATACAGGACTTCTGGCAGGCCTTTATGAGCTTCCAAATGTGGAAGGACATCTGACGGAGAAGGCGGCACTTGCCCGGGTAAAAGCCATGGGGCTGGAACCACTGCGGATCGAAGCACTGCCGGATGCGAAGCACATTTTTTCCCATATTGAATGGAGGATGTGTGCTTATCGTATCGCTGTATCCTCTCTGGAAGAAGCACCGCAGGGGGAGTTCCTGTTTGTGGATAAGAGAGAATCCGATAAAAAATATGCAATACCATCTGCGTTTCGCGCATACACCAGATATATGAAGGAGGAAAACTCATGAAACTTTTGAGCGTAGCAATACCATGCTATAATTCAGAGGCTTATATGTCAAAATGCATCAATTCCCTGCTGATCGGAGGAGAGGAAGTGGAGATCATCATTGTAGATGATGGCTCCAGTGACCGTACTGCCGAGATCGCAGATGATTATGCCGAGAAATATCCAACTATCGTAAAAGCCATACATCAGGAAAATGGCGGCCATGGACAGGCAGTCAACACAGGGATCAAAAACGCAACAGGACTTTATTTCAAGGTTGTGGACAGTGATGACTGGGTAAATCAGGACGCCTACTATGAGGTCCTGAAAACACTTTATGAACTGACACGTGGGGCTGAGACCGTGGATCTTCTCATCAGTAATTTCGTTTATGAGAAGCAGGGAGCTACCCGCAAAAAGATCATGCAGTACAGACACTGTTTTCCGACAAACCAGATTTTCGGATGGGATGAGGTACGCCACATGAAAAAAGGCCAGTATCTCCTTATGCATTCCATGATATACCGTACAAAACTTCTCCATGACTGTGGAATGGAGCTTCCGAAGCATACGTTCTACGTAGATAACCTGTTTGCGTTTGAGCCGCTTCCCTATGTAAAAAATCTCTATTATCTGGATGTAAATTTCTATCGATATTTTATTGGAAGAGATGATCAGTCTGTCAATGAGAAAGTGATGATCAAGCGTATCGATCAGCAGATCCGTGTAAACAAACTGATGGTGGACGCCTATCTGAAGGCTAATGTGAGCAACCGCAGACTTCGTGCTTATATGTTCAGCTATCTGGATATCATCACAACCGTTTCTTCGATCATGCTGGTAAGAGCTGCAACGCAGGAATGCCTGGATAAAAAACAGGAGCTGCAGGATTACATCAAAGACCAGAATATGGGACTGTACCGGAAGCTTCGGAGAAGTCTCTTCGGAAGGGTGTCCAATCTTCCCGGAAGAGGTGGAAGAAAGATGTTTGTGGCAGCCTATAAGATCTGTCAGAAGTTTTATGGATTTAATTAAAAAAAAGCCCCCAACGGGGCTTTTTTTTATAAATTCTGTTCCGGCTTCTTCTTACGCATATGGGATAGAGAACGCTGTTCCTCGTAATCATCCACTCTCTGTGGATAGAACAGGAGATGTCCGAACAGTGCCAGTGTGGTGCCAAGACATACATCGATCACAGAATGCTGCTTGATAAACATGGTGGACAGGATGATCAGAACAGAAAGGATCAAAGCTCCTCGCTGAAGCCATTTCCTGTCTTTTAGTGCCTGGCAGTGATGAATGGCAAAATAAACAGCCAGGGAATTAAATACATGGATACTTGGCAGGATATTGGTGGGAGTATCTGTCCGATAGATCTCAGCCACCAGTCGTGTAAAGATGTTGCTTCTGGGGAATACCGCAGGGCGGAGATACTGAACGTTCGGATAGATGTAGGAAACAACAAGGAAAACCGTCATTCCCATCATCAGGTTGAAGATCAGCTGGAAATATTCCTTTTTATTCTTATTGCGAAACAGGAAATACACAACCGTCATTACCACATATGGAAACCATAAAAGGTACGGAATAATAAAAATCTCGCAGAACGGGATCATATCATCAAAAACAGTATGTACAACATGGTAGGCTCGTACAGGCCGCTGCTCCAGATATCCAAACAGGATAAGATAGGCAACGAAATAGATCGCTATGATAAAACCGTGCCTGTATTTTTTTATTTTACTCAACATTTTGCCGCTCCTTTTCTTGAGGTATGGCTGATGTCAGCCTTAAGCTTCTTTTTTGTTAAGTATCTACCTGCTACTATAACACAGGCATTATGATTTTTAAAGGTTTCTTTTCAATGGTCACAGAAAATTCACGCTGGATTCCGCCGGATTCTCCGTCTTTATGCACAGGAAGGGAATGGGCACTTGTAATATGTACGTTCCTGCACTGTAAAATATGTACACCGCGAATGCGGGTATGTTTTCCCCAGAGAGCGCTCGGCAGGCAGAACAGCATTTTCAGCTTGGAGATTCCTTCAATAACGATCACATCCAGTAAACCATCCTCCGGACTGGCGTTTGGACAGAATTTAAAGCCTCCGCCTTCATATTTCTGGTTCATTACAGCCGCAAACCAAGTCCTGCTGAAGGTTTGTGGCTTGTTCCCGTCAAGTGTTATCGTGACCGGGGACGGAGTAAGGAAGAGAAATTGCTTCAGTGCCACCATAAGGTAGATGAGTTTACCCATATGGAGACGGTTGAGAAATTTTTTGCCAGGTGTGATCAGGACTTCCTGACAGATTGCCGCATCGTAGCCCATTCCTGCACTGATGCCGAAACGGTAGGAATGGCTGCCAAGGTGGAGAACAGGAACATCCATGAAAATGGTCCGTCTGTTCTCAAGAATAGAGCGAAGCGCTTCAAAAGGATCAAAGGGCAGGCCCATACTGCGGCAGAAATCGTTGCCGGACCCGACCGGGATAAATCCGAAAACAACCGAAGACAGATCGATGATCCCGGTAAGTACTTCATAAATAGTGCCGTCACCGCCTACTGTTACCAGAGTTACCGGATTCTCCGGTGTTCCGGCAACACTGATCCTTCGTGCCAGTACTGTGGCGTGTCCCACATATTCTGTGAGAAAATACTGATATGAGATCCCCTGACTTTCCATGATGCTGCGAAGCCGGTTCCAGACATTACGTCCCTCACCGGATCTTGAATTGGGATTCACAATAAAAGAATACATAATAAAAAACCTCCAAACAACTCTCTGCTTTATCATAACATTGACGTTCGGCTTTTACAAATTAAAATTTCTTAAGGATTTCTATATTTTACATAAACTTAACCTTTTTTCTATGTTGGATTTTACGAATGCACTTTATACTTGCACGTATCAGATGAAAAATGAAGCTGGAGGAAAATTATGATATATCTTGTGGAAGATGATGAAAGTATCCGTGAACTTGTTGTATATACATTAAACAGTCAGGGTCTGGAGGCACAGGGTTTTGAACGGCCATCACTTTTCTGGAAAGCGCTGGAAAAAGAACTGCCTTCACTGGTGCTTCTGGACATTATGCTTCCGGAGGAAGACGGACTGTCTATTTTAAAAAAAATCCGTATCCGTCCGGATGTGCGGAAACTTCCGGTGATCATGCTTACTGCAAAAGGAAGTGAGTTTGATACCGTGGTAGGTCTGGACAGCGGTGCAGATGATTACATTCCGAAGCCGTTCCGCATGATGGAACTGATCTCCAGGGTACGTGCCCTTCTTCGGAGAGCAGAGGACAATGGCGCAGAGGAGTATCGTATGGAAAATCTTTATGTATGTCCGGGAAGACATGAGGTAACTGTTGATCAGGAGCCTGTGAATCTGACACTGAAAGAATACGAGATGCTTTGTCTCCTTTTGAAAAACAGTGGTACGGTTCTTTCCAGAACACAGCTTTTAAATCAGATCTGGGGATATGAATTCGATGGGGAGAGCAGAACCGTAGATGTACATATCCGTACCCTTCGCCAGAAGCTTGGCCCGGCAGGAGATCTGGTGGAAACAGTTCGTGGAGTGGGCTATAAGATCAGTGGAAAATGTGCATGAACAGCTGCTGAGAGTAATATGAAAGTAAAGAGCATTTCGACGGAAAAAGGCTTCGGCCCTTTTCTGGACGAAGTGCTTTTTTCATGCTATAATAGTTGAACCCCGGAGCCATTAGGAAACAGGCTCCAAAGAGTAAGAGGTGAAAGAAAAAAATATGAAATCATTAGTAATTGCGGAGAAGCCATCCGTTGCCAGAGACATTGCCAGAGTCCTCCACTGCAGTCAGAAGGGGAACGGAACCCTGGAAGGAAAAGCCTATGTAGTGACCTGGGCCCTGGGACATCTGGTAACACTGGCAGATCCGGAAGAATACGATAAAAAATATACCAAATGGGAGCTTTCCACGCTTCCCATGATGCCGGAGAAAATGAAACTGGTGGTGATACGCCAGACCTCCAAGCAGTACAATGCGGTGAAAACCCAGCTTTACAGGAAGGATATCGGGGAGATCATCATTGCCACAGATGCCGGACGTGAGGGAGAACTGGTAGCAAGGTGGATCCTTGCAAAGGCAGACTGCCATAAACCTATTAAGCGTCTGTGGATCTCATCCGTAACGGACAAAGCAATCCGTGACGGCTTTGCCCACCTTAAAAACGGCCATGATTATGATGATCTTTACCGTGCGGCACAGGCCAGGGCGGAGGCGGACTGGCTGGTGGGAATGAACGGGACCAGAGCGCTGACCTGTAAATATAATGCCCAGCTTTCCTGCGGACGTGTGCAGACCCCCACCCTTGCCATGATCGCAAGAAGAGAGCAGGAAATTCGGGAATTTAAGCCGGAGGATTATTACGGGATCACTCTGCAGGCGGGAAATGTACGCTGGACCTGGCGTGACGGAAAAAGCGGAAGCCTCCGCACCTTTAAGAAGGAGCGTGCCCAGGAGATCCAGACAAAGGCAGGAAAAAGCAACCTTACCATAACAAAGGTTTCCAGAAAGCCGAAGAAGACCTATGCGCCGGGGCTTTATGACCTGACCACTCTTCAGAGAGAAGCCAATCAGAAATACGGCTTTTCTGCAAAGGAAACTCTGAATATCATGCAGAGGCTCTACGAGAACCACAAAGTCCTTACCTACCCAAGAACGGATTCCAGATATATAGGAAAAGATGTAGTTCCTACCATTAAAGAGCGTCTTCAGGCATGCGGGACAGGTCCTTATCGAAAACTTGCCGGTGCGCTGGTCAATAAACCGATCCAGATCAGTGCTGGCTTTGTGGATGACAAAAAAGTCAGTGACCATCATGCCATCATTCCTACAGAACAGTTTGTACAGCTGGATCATATGACCAACGAGGAACGGAAGATTTACGATATGGTAGTACGCCGTTTCCTGAGCGTGCTGTATCCGCCGGCTGTATATGAGCAGGTAAGCATGGAAGGAACTGCAGCAGGAGAAACTTTCGCTGCAAGCGGACGTATTATAAAAAGTGCAGGGTGGAGAGAGGTTTATGAAGGCGGCTGGCAGGATGAGGATGAAGAGGAATCCGGTGATAAGCTGAAAGACCAGAAGCTTCCGGAGCTTACGGAAGGTCAGATACTTACAGTGGAAGGAGCAGCTCTTACAGCAGGCAAAACAAAACCACCGGCCAGATTTACAGAGGCCACACTTCTTGGTGCCATGGAAAATCCGGTTCATTTTATGGAAAGCCACGACAAAAAAGCGGCAAAAACCCTTGGTGAGACCGGTGGACTTGGAACGGTAGCCACAAGAGCGGACATCATCGAGAAGCTTTTCAACAGCTTTATGATGGAAAAAAGAGGCAATGAGATCTACATTACCTCCAAGGCGAAACAGCTTCTGGAGCTGGTTCCGGAAGAACTGAAAAAGCCGGAGCTTACCGCAGACTGGGAGATGAAGCTCAGTGATATTGCAAACGGAAAGCTCCGTCAGGATAAATTCCTCACAGGGATCCGTAAATATGCTTGTGAGATCGTAGATGAGATCAAAGGCGGACAGGGAACCTTCCGCCATGACAATATGACAAACAAGAAGTGCCCTAACTGCGGCAAACATCTCCTGGCAGTCAACGGAAAGAATGCCAAAATGCTGGTGTGCGAGGACCGGGAATGCGGATACAGAGAGACAGTATCCAGGACCACCAATGCGCGCTGTCCGAAATGCCATAAGCGTATGGAGATGCTTCTGAAGGGAAAAGAAGAGACCTTTGTATGTCAGTGCGGCTATAAAGAAAAGCTTTCATCCTTCCAGGCAAGACGAGCCAAAGAGGGTGCAGGTGTGAATAAGCGTGATGTGCAGCGTTATCTTAAGAAACAGCAGAAAGAGGCCAATGAGCCGGTGAACAATGCATTTGCACAGGCGTTGTCAGGAATTAAACTGGATTAAATAAATTGCCTGTCCAGATATCCGGGGTTCGGATGAGCGGAGGACCGGATGCAGATACGTCGGTCGGAGAAATGTGTCTGGCAGAACAGGACAGCAGAAAGAGAGGAAAACGATTTGGGATTACAGGATGACAGAATGTCAGGAAATATTCAGGATATCGCAAGACTGATCACAAGACTTCTTCTTAAGGGAGATATGCCGCAGTATACACTTCCTGCAGCAGAGGCAGATTATACAGAGGCAGACCAGCTTTTTAAGAAGGTTATCGGACTTGCTGATGAGGGTGACATCAACGGAGCGGAAAATGAGCTTCTTATGAACATGGAGGAAGATGATCCGGATTATCTGGAGCTTGCCCTTACCTTTTATCTGCATCTCAATGATATGGACGTAGATTACCTGGATGATCACGATTATTCCAGGGAGGAGATCCTGGACGGGTTGAAAAGCCTGGCTGAGGACTGGGGAGTTACAGGACTGGAGGCACTTGTCTAATGCGGCGGGAGGTTACACTGGAGGAAATTTCCGACGGTCGTTTATACGAGGCAAATGACATGGTAAAGGCAGACTGTCAGGACTGTAAGGGCTGTTTTGACTGCTGTACGGGAATGGGAGATTCTGTTGTACTGGATCCGCTGGATGTATGGCGGTTAAGTCAGGGACTTCACTTAAGTGTGGACCAGCTGCTTGCCGGAAAAATAGAGCTTGGCGTCACAGACGGAAATATTCTGCCGCATCTTAGGATGACAGGGGCAGAGGAACGATGCGTATTTCTGAATGGCAACGGAAGATGCTCCATCCACAGTTTCCGTCCGGGCTTCTGCCGTTTGTTCCCGCTGGGAAGATACTATGAGGACGGTGGTTTTAAATACATCCTTCAGATCCACGAGTGCAAAAAGACCAGCCGCAGTAAGATCAAGGTCCGGAAATGGGTAGATACTCCGGATTTTCGAAATTACGAAAAATTTGTCTGTGACTGGCATTATTTTCTTCTGGATGTCCAGTCGGTTCTCTATGAGAGCGAGGACAGTGATCTGATCCGAAACCTGAACATGTATGTGGTAAACCAGTTTTACAGGAAGCCTTATGATGAGAAGCGGGATTTTTATGAGCAGTTTTATGAGAGACTTGCGGCGGGAAAAGAACTCCTGAGCCTTGGAGTGTGAAACAGACCAGGCAGCGAGGTGTCTGAGCTTACCTGCCTGAAAGTCTCTCGCGCGGAGGAAAGAAAGGATTTTTTGACATATGAACTTAAATCAGCTCACATATTTTGTGACTCTTGCCCAGATCGAAAATTATACCAGAGCAGCCAAGCGGTTGGATATAACCCAGCCAAGTCTGAGCCATGCGATCTCCAACCTTGAAAAGGAACTGCAGGTTCCACTTTTTGAGCGTCACGGAAGAAATGTGACCATGACCAAATACGGGGAAATGTTTCTGAAATATGTGCAGGACTCCTTACATATCCTGAATCTTGGTGTGGAGAGGATACAGGAAGCGGCAAGGATTCCGGGAGGAAGTATTTCCATCGGGTATATCCATACCCAGGGACGCAGATTTATCCCGGAGCTTGTCCGGGGCTTCCTTAATGAACAGGAGGGGAAGAAGATTGATTTCCGTTTTCAGAATGCAGCTACCGGAAGTCTGATCCGGGGTCTGAAAGAAGAGAAATTCGACGTGATCTTCTGTTCCCGGGCAGAGGGTGAGAAGGAGATCAGCTTTGTGCCGGTGTCAGAAGAAAAGCTGGTGGCTGTAGTGCCTGAGAACCATGCTCTTGCAGACCGAAATTCAGTGACCATAAAAGAGCTGGGGCAGTATCCGCAGGTGACCTTTACCCCTGCAAGCGGACTGTATTTTGTGATCCGGGAGCTTTTCGAAAAGGAAGGACTTTCACCGGAGACGGCCTTTGAGGTAGAAGAGGATGGTGCACTGGCAGGTATGGTGGCGGAGGAATTTGGTGTAGGCATTGTGCCGGATGTACCGGTGATCCATACACTTCCTGTGAAAATCTTAAATATTGAGAATCTGCACTGCCGTCGTTACATATACATGGGAATGATGAAAAACCGGTATCCAAGTGCGCTTGTGGAGCAGTTCCGGGATTATATATACAAGCATTACCGGATCTATGAAGTGATACAGTAGAATCTTGGTGATAAAATTTCTGTAAAAAATCTCTGCTTCTATAATAGGGCGGAGATTTTTTTGACACAGATCCTGGCGTGAATACTATAGCAATTCCATAAATTACTGCAAACAATCCAGTCCATCATAGCGTGAAGTCCTGCGTCAGATATCTTTGCCGTGCCTAAAAATTATAAAAATAATCTATAGATCACATGCGTAAATTCAATGAAAATTTGGGTTGAGATAAAAATGACCAGTTGGTATAATAAGGACAGATACTTGATTTAAAGTGATAAAGTGATGACGGAAATCCGTAATAAAATGAACGAAGTAAAGGAGATATTATGAACCAGTTAGAAGTATTAAGAGAAAGCCTTGGACAGTGCGATGAGATCATCCTGGACGCACTCCTTATGAGAAACAGGATCGTAGAGGACATCATGGTATACAAGGAAGCTAACGATCTTCCGGTACTTCAGCCGGAACAGGAGGCGAAGCAGAAAGGATGGCTGGAAGCCAGAATGGAAGGCAGACGTCATAAGAAAGAGGTCAATGATGTTTTTGCAAGCATCACACAGAACAGTAAAAGGATCCAGTCCAGAAATCTTTTCAATTATAATATCTTCCTGATCGGATTTATGGGAGCTGGTAAATCTACGATCTCCGATTATCTGAAGAATGTTCTTGCCATGGATGTTGTGGAGATGGATCAGTGTATCGTGGAGAGACAGGGAATGAGCATTTCCGATATCTTTGAGACTTACGGTGAAGAGTATTTCCGTGAGCTCGAGACAAATCTTCTGATCGAGATGCAGTCCAGATCGAATGTTGTAGTATCCTGTGGCGGTGGTGTTCCGATGCGGGAGCGCAATGTTACCGAGATGAAAAAAAATGGCCGTGTTGTACTTCTGACTGCAAAGCCGGAAACTATTCTGGAACGTGTAAAGGATAATCATGACCGTCCTTTACTTGAGAACAACAAAAATGTTTCATTTATCGCTGATCTGTTGGAAAAACGTCGCGCGAAATATGAGGCAGCAGCAGATATAGTTGTTGAGACAGACGGAAAGAGTGAGCTTGAGATCTGCGAGGAGCTGATCCACAGACTTCGTGAGGCAGAGGCAAATAAATAACTGCTGATCATAAAACAGAATAGTTTTACATATAAAAGGGACAGCTGTCCGATAAACCGTACAGAAACAGAACGGAGATCGGACAGCTGTCCTTTATGATATAAAAGATCCGGACCATATATTTGCAGATGAACAGATCGTTTAATTGGTCTTATAAAAAATCTCCCTCGAGGTTTCCTCGATCACAAATTTCTTAAAGGCTTCCACGACCGGCGGATGGTATACATCCTTCAGCATGGCCATGTAGAAATTCCGCTGCCAGCTTGGAGAGACAAGGGGCAGGATCTTAAGGTTCAGAGAGTGCAGGATCGGGATATCCGGTGCAATGCAGATGCCGAAATCATTGGCAACAAACCCTGCGGCAACCTGATCCTCATCGATCTCAAAAGCCACATCCGGGTACTGACCAATGCTCTTAAATAACTGGTCAATGATCTGGCGGAGACCGCTTCTCTTCTTGAAGATGATCTGCTTGTATGGAAGCGTTTCCTCCAGATGGATCTCGGATTTCTCAGCAAGAGGATGTTCCGGCGGAACGATGACGACCAGATCCTGCTTGGCAACCGGAATAAATTCGATCAGTGGTTCGTCGTCAAATTTGGAACAGAAGCCGATATCGTATTTCTTCTCTTTCAGTCCGGTGAGGATATCGCCGGTAAGAACCTTATCACAGAACAGATTGAAATGGATCTGTTTTCCCTTATTGGCATTAAGAAAGCTGCGGATGATCTTTGGCATAAAGTCAACACCCAGAGTTCTGAGAAAAGCCACATCGATCTGTCCTTCTCCCTTTCCTGCAAGCTGGAGACCGTTTACGGAGGAATCCAGCCGGTTCAGGGTTTGTTCCACATCCTCCAGAAAAGACTTGCCATATTTGGTGAGAGAAACATTCCGTCCGTTTTTTTCAAATAATTTCACTCCAAGCTCTTCCTCCAGAGAAGAGATCGCGTGACTTAGGCTGGGCTGTGTGATGGCCAGAACATCCGCAGCTTTTGTATAATGTTCCAGATGAGCCAGTGTCACGAAATAGCGAAGATGATACAGATTCATTTTTTAATACTCCTTTCGTAAGTTTATCTGAATGTTTTACTTCGAACAGATCCCCGGTAAGTCTGACAGACATAAGAGATTTGCCGGGCCGTATGCAGTGACGGCGGCAATACGGCTGAATATGTTTTATATAGTATAACATGATATATTGATAAAATCTATGGATTCTCCTGGTACAATCAATTTGTTTTGTATTTAACAAAGTTATATAATGCTTATAGAAAAAAGATACAAAATAATTTAAAAAAAACAAATAAAATTATTTAAATTTTCAGGAGGAATTATCATGTCAAAAGAATTTCCAATCACAATCAGTTCCTGGACAATGGGAGATCAGTGCAAATTTGAGGACCGTGTAAAAGCTGCCAAAGAGGCTGGCTATGAGGGAATCGGCCTGAGAGCAGAAACCTACGTAGATGCCCTGAATGAGGGACTTTTCGACGAGGATATCCTGGCAATCCTGGATAAATATGACATGAAGGTAACAGAGGTTGAGTACATCGTGCAGTGGGCAGAGGAGCATCGTTCCTATGAGCAGAA
>OLQC01000496.1_pt1 | contig 40521 bp, 34 predicted proteins | sample 1672471 | NCBI WGS metagenome assembly OLQC01 (sample SAMEA3136689, study PRJEB25190) | human gut metagenome | biome: human gut; feature: human-associated habitat; material: faeces | place: Austria | collected 2013 | reverse complement strand
AAACGTTGGATGAACTAAAAGAAGATGTAGCAAACGGAAATCTGGATCCCTATAACTATGGAACAGATGAAGATGGAAATTATATTTATGACATTTATGGAGAAATTGAGATGTATGAGCAGGAATATGAGTCTGCTCCGGAAACGAAGACTCTGGTAGAAGGAAGACCTGTTGCAGGCTCCCAGGAGACAGAAAATGGTACTGCGGAAAATGACTTCTCCGGTGTTGCACAGATGCCGGATGGAACGGAATATTTTTACAAGACATCTTCCTACGGATCCGATACCTTATCTGTCAAAATCCGAAAAACGGCAAAATCTGGCGGGGAAAAGCTGCCGGTGGACACGACCTGGTCTGAGTATACTTCTTTCAGTGAAGGAGAAAAACCTACTGAGGAGTCCATTGGGATTTCATTAGATGAAGCAAAAAAAATGGTACAGGAAAAAGTAGATAAAATGGGGATTACAGATCTGCAGTTTTCAGACTGGAGTTATGCATTGTGCAATAATCTTGAAAAGGATAATAGTTTAAGTAATCTTGGAAGCGGATATGCGATTTATTACACACGTACTATAAACGGTGTTCCGATTACTCAGACAATGGCAGATGGCGGTGCTTTGGAAGATATGGACAGCACTATGGAAACCTGGTCTTATGAAAGTCTTTATTTCTTTGTCGATAAAGATGGAATTGAAAGCATGTATTATTCAAACCCTTATACCATAGGAGAGACAAAAACAGAAAATTTAAACCTTCTTCCATTTTCTGAGATTATGAAAACATATGAAAAAATGATGGTAGTGACCAATGCAGATAATATGGAATATGAAAAATCAAGAGTTTATGATGTTGACCGGATTGTCCTGGGCTATGCAAGAATTTATGAACCATCCACAGATCCGCATACAGGTCTTCTGGTTCCCGTTTGGGATTTCTTTGGAAGCAGAAAAGTGGAAGGTGACTATGATGGGAATAGTTACTCGGACATCACAGACTATCCAAACTGGAGCTTCCTTACCATTAACGCCGTGGATGGCAGTATTATAGACAGGGATCTGGGCTACTGATATGAAGCAGGTACTTGGAATTGTACATTACAATTTCTTTGGCTATTTTCGAAATCCAAAAGTCATTTTTACCTTCCTTCTGGAATTTGTACTTAGCTTTCTTCTCACTGGAAGAATCATGGTTGTTATGGAAAACTATGATACACCGGTACAGGCTGTAGAGCCATTTCTTTGGACCTTTGGGGATGGAACAGCAGTACTGCTCAGTTCTCTTCTGTTGCTTCTGTTGTTCTCAGACCTGCCAAAGATGACACCAGTTACTCCATATCAGTTAATTCGAACAACAAAGAAAAAATGGCTTTTGGGACAGTTTATTTATATTATTTTTGTGACTGCTCTTTATACAGTATTGATGCTGCTATTTACATCTGTACTGTGTATGAAGGACAGTTATCCGGGCAACCTGTGGAGCGAGACTGCTGCCATGCTCGGATATTCTGAACTGGGGAAAAACTTGCAGGTCCCCTCTACAGTAAGAGTCATGGAGAGTATCTCTCCGTATGGCTGTATGCTGCAGGTTTTTCTCCTGTTATTCTGCTATTCCCTGACACTTGGTTTTGTGATCCTTGTTGGAAATCTTTATAAAGGAAAAACAAAAGGCATGGTGTTTGGACTACTTTATAGTGTATTTGGATTTTTACTGGAACCCAGTGTGGTAGCCGCAATTTTGCATAAGGAAAAATATGAAATGTATCAGGTGAATGTACTGATCTGCTGGATCAGTCCTTTGAACCAGGCTGTATATGGAAAACATAACCTTGGCTATGATCCATTACTTCCGACCATCTGGCAGTCCTGTATGTTCTTCGCAGGTATTTTATTTGTTCTTATGGTTCTGGCACTTCGCAGGATGAAAAAATATCCCTTTGAATTTCTGGGAGAAAAAACATAATCAAAAGGGGAAATATCTATGCGGGTAGAAACAAAACGTATGCTTCTTGGCAGGAGTTTCCTGGCGGCATGGCTGATTGCCTGCTTTTCTATCGCAGCAGGTCAGACTTATCCAAGTTTGAAAAAAGCATTAACATGTGGAACTTTTATCAGCCTGCTGGATGGTTCATTGAAAAGTCAGATGGTATCTTTTGCCATCCCTGTAGCTGCGGTACTGCCGTGGAGTGATTCTTTTTTACAGGAGTATAAAAGTGGATTTTTAAAAGCTGCATTTCCCAGGACAAACCGCAGGCTATATGTGGAAGGAAAAGTCTTTTCTGTTATGACATCTGGATTTTTAGTCTGGATATTTGCTATAAGCACCATACTTCTTGTTAATTTTGTTATATTTTATCCTATGGAAGCAAAAGGCAGTTTCCCAAAGGAACAGTTTCTGGAGCTGCTTATGAAAGCTCTTAGGATGGGACTGATCGGAAGTATTCTAAGCACTTTTGGTGGAATCTGTGGTACCTTATGGAATTCAGCTTATATGGCATATGGGATTCCTTTTGTCAGCTATTATTTTGGAATTATACTTCATGACCGCTATTTCAAAGACCAGATCTGGTTTTACCCAGTGGAATGGATTCTGGCAGATGGAAACTGGGGAACGGATAAAGCGGGATTGTGGTTATTTCTGCTATTATTTTTATTGGTGTTAATGGGAATTTTTGGAGGTGTTTTAAATGGAAAAGTGGAAGAAATCTGAATTTCAAAATACCTGTGTGAAAATAGAACACGTAACCAAAAGGTTCGGGGAAGATCTGGTATTAAAAGAAGTAAATCTTACCTTAAAGGTGGGACAGGTTTACGGCGTTGTAGGAAATAATGGCTCTGGCAAAACAGTACTTATGAAATGTATCTGCGGATTCCTTCCTGTTACCACAGGCACCATCCGTGTTTTCGGAAAAGAAATTGGTCGTGATGTAGATTTTCCAGAAAGCCTTGGTGTCATCATTGAGACGCCTGGATTTCTTACCCAGTATACCGGTGTAAAGAACCTGGAAATACTGGCAGATATGAAAAGAATGATTTCAAAGGCAGATATCCGCCTGATCCTAAAAAAAGTAGGACTGGATCCGGATATGAAAAAGCCGGTTGGAAAGTACTCTCTTGGAATGCGGCAACGCCTTGGGATTGCACAGGCCATTATGGAAGATCCTCGCTTCCTGATTCTGGATGAACCATTTAACGGTCTGGATAAACACGGCGTGGCAGAGATCAGGGAACTTTTGCTTGATTTAAAGGCAGCTGGAAAAACCATTTTATTGGCAAGCCATAATGATGAGGATATCCGGATTTTATGTGATCACGTATATGAGATGGATGGCGGAGTTTTAAGAGAAAGGACAGCCTGAAAATGGGAAAAAAATTTGTGAAAACCACATTCGCAATATTAAGTTTCATGATGCTTCTGCCGACATCTGTTTTTGCAGAAGATGCAGGGAATATGGAAGCTGCTTTTGTGGGAGAGTCTGTTCTGGAAGCAGATCAGTCAGCTTCTTATAGTGATGCAGACAGTACATTGCCTTTTGAAGAGGAAAAAAACAATCCTACAGATGAGAAGATTCCGGAAACTGAGGAACAGACTCCTGAAAAAACGGATTCGGAAAATCAAAATTCTGACCTGGATGGATTTATATCAGGAGACGCTTCTGCTGAGGACGAAAAGAAGACAATCCATGTCATAATAGAAAATGGAAATACTGATACAGATAACGGAACACAGATCACAGATCCTGTTATAGATAGTGGGGATTATTCTGCTGGAGAGTATAGTGGAGGCGGTTCTTCTGCCAGCTCGTCTGGTGAGAAAATACTACATAAACCGCAGGTTCTTTTAGAGGATAACAATCTTTCCGGACAAAATCTAAAAGCAGGCTCTGTCACAGAAATGTCACTGACATTCCGGAATAAAAGCCGTAGCCAGAATGTATTTGGTCTAAAGATTTCTATTTCGGCGGATACAAAGGGAATTGAATTTGAGAGAAGCTCTTTTTATGTTCAGAGATTGACTCCAGGAGAAGCAATTACCCTGAAGCAAAAGGTAACTATAGCAGAGGACTGTGCCCCAGGTCAGGCAACCGTTTCTTTTTCTTTGGATTACGAAGATTCGAAAGCGACAGGAGCGACAGGTACAGAAACGCTGTCCTTTCAGATTACTCAGCCAGCGCGTGCAAAACTGGAAGCTTCTGATATTCCTTCTATTTTGTATACCATGGATACGGTAGAAATTCCGGTGAAAGCAATGAATCTTGGAAGGGATAAGCTATATAATGCAAGTGTCCGGCTGGAAGCAGACGGATTGAACCCAAAAGAGTCCGCTTTTTTAGGAACAGTAGAAGCTGGAACAGCAGTACAAGGAAGTCTCCGTGTATATGTAAAAGGAAAATCAGAAGAAGATGACGGTTCTTTTCCTGGCAGGATTACCGGAAAACTGATTCTTACTTATGAGGATGCAGCCGGCAATTCCTATGAGGAAAGTACAGAGTTTGAGTCTGAGATTAAAGAAGCTAAAATCCAGTCTTTAAAAATAGAGGATGACCAGGAAGAAACAAACAGCTGGTGGTATTCCGTTATTGCAGTTATTGCAGTACTGCTTGTTTCTGTGATTCTACTTCTTTTGGGCAAGCTTCATAAGAAAAACATACTTCTGGAAGAAACCAGAAAGGTGGATGCCCATTGAAAAAGAATAGAATAGACAGTTTTTCCTGTTTTGTAGGTTTTCTTCTGATATTGGCATTATTTTTCTCTATAAAGCTTTTTTTAGGAATACAGGACGGGAAAAAACAATACTCGGCACTGGTTTCCCTTGGAGACCTTACTTATGATGATGATTTTTTGAAAAAGGCAAAAAAAATAGAAGGGATAAAAGAGATATGGCCCGTTGTGGAAATTCCAGTAACCATCAAGATTGAAGATTATACGGAAACAGCCACCTTTTTAGGAATCGATCTGAATGCGTTTGGAGAAAATCCAGAGCAGAATGATTTAGGAAATACACCGGTGTTGTTGCTTGGAAGTAAAGCATTGCAAAACATGAAAGACTCAAATAATCATTCCATTTCAAAAAAACAACAGGAAAAATTCCTGCAAATGGGAGAAAATCTAACCATTTCTTATGCACTTTCTGAAAATACAAAAGAGCTTTCTGGCGCGGCAGATTATCCGGTATCCTTAACTGGACACGAAGAAAATGAACAGCAAACTGTTTATCTTCCATGTAAAGTAACTGCCGTAACGGAAAATGAAGATATCTATATTCCTTTATCACAGGCGCAGGAGCTTTGCAGTGAGATAGGTGAGCCGCTTAAAATTACAAAAATTTATTTGAAAGTGAATGGAAAAATGAATCTGGAGAAGGCAAAAAAATTATTTGAATAAGGTATTCTTGCAAAATTAATTTGTATCAATCTCTGGTATTCATTTGACTAACTATTGTATTTTGTGCATGTTTTATGTAATTTTATCCATGTACTTATTTAAAAGAAAAGTATATACTTTATTCTTGTAAATAAAAGTATTTTATTCCCCTAAGGCTTGTTCCATTGTCTGCATGACAGGCAATGGAGGCCTTCTTCCAACGTATTAATCATAATAAATTGGTATTTTTGTAAATTGTACCATATAATGGAAAACTGTTAGATTGTGATCTTTTAGATACAATTTAGCAGTTTTTTATATGATGGAAATCCAATACAAAAAACCACTTTTTCATGCTATACTTCATTTATGAATTATAGCAAGATCAACACCAATAAAAAGGTCTGGGCAGTCTTGCTTAATTTGATATTGTAGGGAAGTCAAATGCAATGCGGTACTTCCGTATTTGCCACTCTGAAAACCTTTGAGCCCTCGCTCCGTCATATAATTAAACAATTCGCCTTGCTGTATTTTCTGCAGAGTTCGTTGTAGGTAATGCGATTTTTTTATTCAAAAACAATACCCACTCTTGTTTCTGTTTTAGGAAAGAATGTAATTTATAGTAAATGAGTAGAAATTGCGATTGGTTTTTGATATAATAATGGACAGATAATTTGTAGTTATCCAATATAAGAATAATACATCTTGATAACAAATATATACTTCTGGGAGGGCTTTCTAATGAAAAATAAAGTTGTTTGGATTGGAACAAAGGAATCTGATATTCTTCATACAAACCATTTTTTCAGCAATTCTATTACAGCTTGTGGAAGTGGTAAAAGTCATAATATTTCTTTTTCTGTTTCTCAGAATAGACGCATAAATTATAATGTAAATAATCCTGAGTATACCCAGTTCTTGTTAAAGCAAATGGAAATGGTTGTAGAAAAAGATTCTGAAGTGGAGTTTATGTATTACAATCCCTATTATGCTCATCTATTAAATCCCGTCCTTTTACAACATGTATGCTGCTTAAACTCTAAATCGATTATGGATATGCTGCGCTCAAAATGTGAAATGCGAACTTTGGCAGCTAAATATATACCTATTGTTCCGTATGAACGTGTATTAGGAAAGGAATTGTACAACAAGCTTAATTTATGCTTCCCAAATAATGGTAAAAAATACATTATACAACAAAATATTTCTTCTGGCGGTGAGGGGACTTTTGTAATTTCTGATGCCAAAGAAACGCTCACCTGTTCAGAAAATGAAGTTTATTTGCTTTCGCCTTATTATGAAAAAAACATTCCAATTAATGTAAACTTCATAATTTTTGACGAGGAAATCTTTATTTTTCCACCATCTATCCAGATCATTCAGCAAATAAATGGAAAGCTTCTATTTAAAGGCACAGATTTTAACGCAGAAAAGTATGCAAATTATTTAGATAAAGAAGTAATTTGGCAAAACACATTTCGTTTAGCTTCTGCATTAAAAGCAATGGGATATCGTGGAATCTGCGGTTTTGACTATATACAGATAAAAAGTCAGCTTTTGTTTTTGGAATGTAATCCGCGCTTTCAGGCATCAACATACTTGCTGAATTTGACTTTGGAAAAAGAAGGACTTCCATCCATACAAGAACTAAATTATATGGCTTTTAATCACAGGAAGGCAGTTAAATTTGATGCATATACTTTAAACGTAACATACAGCTGTATAGCGCCCTCATATCAAACATATTTAAAAAATTCATCAATTCGTGAAGAATGGTTTCAACATCCAAGTGTATTTGAAATATTGACTGATGGTCTGAAGGCTGACATGCATTTTGTTGAAGACGCTTACTTATATCGAGTTATCTTTTCAAAATCAATCACAGATATAACGCCCGAATTCGATTTGATTTCATATGATAATTTGCAGACAGCCTCTGAAGACTGGTACAAAAAAATAATATCCGGTGATCTTTTGGCGTTAAAAATAGGTTTGTTGAATCAGGGAATATTTATTTCAAAAGCAGCATTAAATTTCATCCAAAACTATGGAGGTATTAAAGATTCTGTATTTGATTCCATTGATTTGATTTTAAACAATGGTATCATAATTAATTGCCCATATAAAATTAATTATGCTGATTTTTCTCCTTTTTTCCTGGAATATTTTAGTGGTCAGCTTGAATTACATTATTATGATAAATGTCTGGGTCCAGTCTCATTAGAACCTAATAATCCAGATAAAGACCGAATAACACGTAACAGCAATGTGCCATATCGTAGGCTTTCCTATTCCGGTGGAGACAGATTGCGAATACATCATACTGATATTTGTGTATTTAAGCGCGGAAATAATTGCTGTCAATTTTGCAATCTGCCTGTAAATGGATTTGACTATACGTTTGAAGATATTCAGGAAGTAATTGATTTTTATTTAACTAAAGGGGGATTTCGTCATATTCTCATAGGCGGGGGTTCAGAATCAATTTCACATGAAAGTGACACGGTTTTAAAGATTGTACATTACATCCGTGAAAAGAATAATAGCCCCATTTATCTAATGTGTCTGCCAATTCAGAATGACGCTGAATTAGAAAGTCTTTATCATGCAGGAATAACAGAAATTGGATTTAACATTGAAATATGGGATGATAAAATTGCGAAAAAGTTAATGCCTGGAAAGGGACGTATTTCCAGGGAAACATACATGAATGCATTAAAAAATGCAAGAAAAATATGGAAAAAACCTTATTCGGTACGCTCACTGTTAATTGTCGGTCTTGAACCAGCTATCAATACTGAAGAAGCAGTTCATATGCTTTGCCAGGAAGGGATTATGCCAATTTTATCTGTTTTTCGTCCACTGCCTAATTCACAGATGAGTGAGTTCTTACCTCCGACAAATGAAATTTTGTATAATTTATATAAACGTTTGGATAAAATTTGCAATATTTATAATCAACACCTTGGACCGAATTGCACTGCCTGCCAAAATAATACGTTAAGTTTACCTTGGTAACTTTTCTTGGATTAGAAAAAATATATCTGGCATTGTTTTTATGCCAGATATATTTTTTCATTTTCTTTGATATTATGAGTAATGTTTGTGTGAACATTGTTTTTCGCAATGTCGGCCTGCAATTGTTCGATTTCAAGTTCCAGCTTTTTTATTTCCATATTTTCTTTCCGTAAAGCCGCGGCTTTCAATTGATTGTCTAAATCGTCATTTTGCGCACCATTCTTTTGTGCATTTCGTATTCCTATAATATCGTCACCTGTAACTCGAACATTATGGAAAATATTTGTTATACTTTCCACAATTTTACTTAATACATAAGTAGCGCCCACTACAACAGCAATAATTTCATACGGAGAATTATGCCTTATACTGATAGTTTTTGTTGTAAGAGCAAAAGAGGGAATGTCTAAAAACATTTCCAGAAAACTTACAATATGATATAAGCAGGGTTGCTCATCTGTTAAAATATTTGTTTTCAATGATAGATAAAGACGTGATTCTGATTTTGGATTTTCTACCAGAATATTTCTTATATCATTCATATGAATCGCATAATTATATTGCTGGACAGGAGTTTGTGGCATGCTTGAAATTAATTCCTCTATCCGCGTATAAAGCATTCTGCATTCCGCTTTTGAAACACTGTTATGAGATGCGGCAAGTTTGCATAAATATTTTAACATTCTATAGTCAGAGTGGTTGATCATTGTCAATATGCCACTTAAAAGTGCCTCCAATGCTTCTTCTTTCTTGTTTTGTGCTAATAGAATATTAGCCAGCGGAAAATATAATTCTCTATTATAAAAAAATATCTTCCAGTCCTCAAAAGTCTGAATATATTCATCTACAGAAATACTTTTGATATCCTTCATATTTGCCGAAATAGAAATGTTATCATTGGTCAATAAAATATAATCCAAGCCACCAAAAATAAATGGAAGCTGGGCAAATGGGAGAACAACATTTTCCATTTGAACATTATTGAATTCAGAATATTCCATGGACAAATTTGCCAATCTTAAATTTTCGAAATATGTATTTCGAAATTCTGCAAATTCTAAAGTAGACGAAATCATTTCACCGCCTTGTATTTTGCAATTATTAAGTTGAGTTTTCAAAAAATTAGATCCCATAAAAGTATTTTGATTAAAAGTTATATGATCCATAAAACAGTTGCTAAAATTTGATCCGCTAATATTGCAAGAACGAATTGTACATTCATTAAGATTACTAAATTGCAGATTGGAATTTTCAAAATCAATTGTATCGAATACACATTTTTCATATTTAGAACCAGACATATTAGTTCTAATAAGCGAAGACAGGAAAGTACAGTCACAAAAAGAACTGTTTTGAATTCGTAATTGCTGAAAAGGAGTGATAAATTTCTGACCAACAGCATATTTAGGGAATCTTGTGTCAAAGAGACTGTTTCCCTGATGGTATTTTTGCAAGTGCTGAACTGCTGTTTCAAACTTGTTTTGTATTTGTGAATTTTTCTTTTGAAGTGTTTGCATTATTTTAACCCTCGATTGGTGTAAGTATAGTAAAACAACATTAATATATTTTTGGATATACAAATATTGGATAACTACAAATTATCGAATACACGGCAGCTAAATCAGGTGTTTTATGTTTGGCTTTTTTGACAAAAAATTCATTTTACAGTACTGTGATAGGAAAAAAAAGGAGTATTAACAATGAATTTACAGGATAGAGCAAAAGAGTATTTAGAATATTGTACCTACAGAAAAGAACTGGACGCCAAAACAGTAAAAGCGTACCGTATTGATCTGAAGCAATATTTTTCGTTTGTGTGCTGTGATGAGCCTGAAAAAGAAACAATTGAGAGATATATTACGAATCTGCATAAAAAATACAAGCAGAAAACAGTGAAAAGAAAAATTGCCTCGGTAAAAGCCTTTTATAGTTACCTGGAAGAAGAGGAAATGTTAGACCAGAATCTTTTTCGAAAAATAAAAGTTAAATTTAAAGAGACAATAGTTCTTCCTCGAATTATCCCCAGAGAAGAGATCGAGCAGCTTCTCAATTATATGTATACTTACTTGAAAGACCTTTCTGGCTCTGGGTATAAATACGGTTTGCGTGATGCGGCGGTTGTAGAGCTGTTTTTTGCCACCGGCGCGAGAGTATACGAGATTTCAAATATCCGAAATGAGAGCATAAATTTGAATTCTGGACTGATAAGAATTATGGGGAAAGGAGGAAAAGAGAGATATATTCAAATCAGTAATGATGCAGTTTTGGAAATTCTGCGGAAATATTATGTAGAAAATGAAAAGGAAATAAAAAAGAGTGGGTATTTTTTTGTGAATAAAAGAGGCAACAGATACACAGAACAATCTATTCGCCTTATGCTGAGAAAATACACGAAAAAGGCCGGAATTGAAACAAAGATTACACCCCATATGTTCCGGCATTCATTCGCTACATATTTGATTGAAGAAGGTGTTGATGTAAGTTGTGTACAGCAGATTTTGGGACACTCATCAATAAAAACGACCCAGATATATATTCATATAGCCGCCAAAAAACAAGCGGATATTTTACGAGAACTGCATCCAAGGAATAATATGAAAATTGTGAATGTTGCGTGAGAAATACATCGAAAATATAAAAATTCTCTGACCAGCTGAAAAGGTGGTCTTGTTGTCGTATGTTAATATTCGATATGACTTAGCCGAGGGCAGAATAAAGAATCTGATAGTGCAGATTGCTAAAAGTCTAAATCATGGGATTTCTTTGTCATACGAGAGTAGTAGACCTTAAAATTTCCCTATAGGTTTATATAGAACGAAGTTTATATTAGTAGAAAAATGAATCAATATTTGTTATAATCGAAAATAAGATAATTAGCAATTATCCATTATTAAAAGATTTCGTGCATTAAAAGGATGAAAGATAACATGAGTTTTGCAACAGACAATTGGGAAGAGTTTGAAAAACTTTCAATCAGCATATTAGAGACATATTTACCAGCAGATTCTGAAATCAGTTATTCTATCACACATACTCCCAATCGCAAGGATGGTGGTTATGATGGACTTATTATAATCGCTTCAGGTAATGAGAACATAGATCAATGTAAAATATTATCAGAATCAAAGCTCCGCGAACTGTCAAATAAAGATCTGCCTATGTCCGACTTTTCCAAAACATTGATTATAGCAATCAATTTAATGGCGCAGAAAATATACATCTTTACAAACCTACATTATTCCACTGAAACCCAGAAACGAATACATAAATTTTCCAGTTTTTCAAATATACAAGTAGAGCTTGTTGATATCTTTGAGGTATCCGACAGAGTAAAAGAATTATATAAAACTTTGAAGGCTACATATTCACCTTCCTTTTTGAAACAATTAATAGATTCTGTAAGTACTCATCCGGTTTCCAAACGAGTATCATCTGAGAAAAAAGTACACATTACTTCATTGAACAAACTTATTGGATCAGATAGAAACTATCAGTTGGATCAGTGCTATAAGGCTATTTCCGGGAAAAAGGGTATTGTCATTATAAAAGGGTGCTCAGGCTGTGGAAAGTCCTTTTTTATTGAGCATTTACTTAATAAAATGTATAGAGAAAGTTCAATTCCTTATCATAAAATTAATATGGAAGAATTTTCTACCGTGCAGGCATTTCTGCTAAAAATTCTTTCATCTATTTGGAATATTGATACTTTGGATATTACGAATTTTTCTGAGCAGGATATAAATGAAATAACGGATTATTTATCTGAAGAAGAATTAAGCATCCGTTCAAGAGCCTCCTTGTTAAATATTCTGAAACCGAAATCTGTGCCAAATGAAACGCAGCAGGATATCTTACAGTTTTACTTTTTTGAATATTTATATCGCATATATGTGCCTATATTAAGGAGAAAAAAACAGGTTATATATTTTGATAATCTGGATTACGCTTCTGGTTCAGCTTTTCAAATTTTAAATAAATTTATAAAAAAATTTGAAAAGGAAAATATTTTACTTTTACTTGAAATTAGAACCGATATTAAGAAATGTGAAGATTTTCTGTCGCATCTTATGAGAGACGTTCCTGTTATATATATAACAGAAATCAAGGAATTCGATTCCGTAGAATTAAGCCAGTATTTTGAATATAAGTATAAAAATGAATTTTCCTATGAGGAAGAAAAGGCTTTGAAGAAAATTCTACCGAGAACTCCTTTGCTCATTGATACTGTTACAGAACTATTCAGACATGATTTGGGAATGAGAGGCTCTTTATACACTCTGGATATGCCAAGATTATATAAAAATCAGAAATATCTTCAAAGTATTTCCCTCGAATATGTCAAAAAAATAATAGTAGAATCCGAAATAGAGGTTCAGAATCTGGCTTGCATGATTGGCTTGATGGAGGGAAAGCTTCCCGAATCCGATTTAAAGATTATATGTAATAATTATTCTGTAAAGGAAGGTCTGATCCGTACGAAGTTATTTCAATTTCAAAATGGTAACATCCAGATCAGACATATGTTCTATTTAGGTCCTTTACAGCAAATGGCTTTTCTTTCCTCGTACAGGCAGCATGAAATTTATACAATGCTTTTTGATAAAATTGAATTATTATCTGTTGACAAATTTTGTAAAACTATAAAAAAAATCCAATTGGCAATTTTCCTGGAAAATAGGCAATACCTGGGAGAAAAATGGAAAGAAGTTATCTCGAATCTATTGTTTCAGGAAGATTATGTACTTGCTCAATCTTTATTAAAAGATGTATATAATTTAATGGAAAATGATTTTTCCGTTTCAGAATTATTTGACATTTTTCTAATGTCATCTTACTGTTGCCTAAAATTATGTGATTTCCATAGTGATTTGCTGCAAACTTGGTTTCGTGAATTACATAACCTTTCTTTAATTGCTGAAATTTCTCCTGAACAAATGAAATGGTATTATTTGCTACAGGCAAAATATTACCTGGCTGTGGGGCAGTATCAGGCACTTATAAGGCAGACGGACGAACTGAGAACAATAGAACCCCAATTACGCCACATCCGCGCCATTGGCATAAAACATCAATATGGAATGAGCTGCTGTATTCTTAGTCTTAAACGGGGAATAAAAAGGTTCCCGGAAAATATGCTTCTGAAATACAGCTATTACGATCACCTATTAGCAATCAGTATCAATAGGGGAAACTTCAAAAAAGCTAAAGCAAACATAGATATTTTAAAAACATATAAAGAAGCTTTATCCTTGGAAGATCAAATTCACCTGGAATTTAATGAATTAACGGTTCTATTTTATTCCAAAGAAATGACAGATATCAGGCAATTATTAGATCTGTGCGGAAAGGCTTATCAGAATAACCTATATGTTGAATTAAGCCGGTCTTATAATTTACTAGGGCAATTTTTCTGGGCAAAAAAAGAATGGGAAAAAGCTATCGAGGCATTTAATGAAGCTGCCGGTTTACAGGATCGTACAGAGCATCAAACCTACCGCTGGATAGCAAAAACAAATCTGGCACTGATCAATCTGGAATTAAAAAATAAATCTGAAGCCGTTATGCATGCCAGAGAAATCATCTTGGGATATTATAGCTCCAAACAAGATAAGTTTAAACATATTTTTGCAGCTGATAATAAAACAGCATATACGGACTTCTTTACTGATAAAGAAATTGTTTCCATTTTGCTCATGCTGAGGATCCTATATAAAAATGATCAAACTGAATATACCAAGATAATCGAAAAGGTAACGCAGACAGATATTGGAGTTTTGCCAAAAGAATTCGAATACTTTATCTCTCATTCTTTAGTTTCAGAATTGAAAAAGACTTATTACTATGTGGATGGAAATTTTATGATCAAATGTTAAGGGACTGTCCTGTTATTTCATATTAATAACAGGACAGTTTCAAAAAAACCATCATAAAAATTCGAAATAGAGGATAATTCTATCTTGCACTTTTTATGTAATATCTTATTCTCAATATATTGCTCTATCAATAAAACGCCAATCCATAACAGAACAGTATTATCTATTAATTGAAGTTTCTGCGAATTCAGAGGTTCTAATATGCTATCCCCATAATACTCCATATAGGTATAAGCCTCATCAATACCTGTTTCTCCAAAATAAATGTCACAACTTGGAAGAAGGAAAGTCTGCACATTGGACTGTACAATATGGTTCAATATGCTTTTTCCATAATTCATCCCATATTTGGACGGGATCTGGGTGCGAATATGTGTAATTTTGTTAAATATGCTCTTTGTGCAGTTAACCTCAGAAGCATTAAATATGGGGTGATTTTCCATCGCAGTATTTAATTCTTTTACAAGAGCCTGTATTGTATAATATTTATGTTGAAATTGAAATTTACTGTTTGTTTCTGATAAATCAGTCTCATCGTACGATGTCTCCGTATACGGTTCCCTAAGCTTTTTCAGCAATAAGGGCATCTCTTTTAGACTTTCGTCATTGGTTAATACTCTTCCAGCAGGCATAATATAAGAAAACAGCACATCAGAACGTTCGGTAATTGGTAAAAATCCTGTAAGGGAGGAAGAAAAAACCGCAGCGTCATAAAGAGACATAAGCGGAATAACCTGCTTAGGATCATATGTATTCCATTCCTGTTTATAGTTAAAACGATTATAATACTGTTTGATTACTTTACAAGGTGTTTTCCATAAATAACTTTGGTTATTTTCCATAGGAACAATAGAAGCTTCTTCTATATAAAATTCAGTACTAATATCTGAAATATCATTTTTTATATCGTTGTAAGGAAATGCATCTATCAGATTAGGATACTGTGGCTGCATTTTTTTATAAAATAAATTACCTTTATAGGTGTATTGGCTTGTTCCAAAACCAAAATATAAATCAGATATTTTTCGGAAATAATCCCAATTCCGGTTTATTTTTCTGAAAAGACTTTTGGAATTGATCCCAAGCATATTTGACAAATACGGATTGGTTATAAACAATTCCAAATATCGGGATAGTTTCTGGAAATCTCCATACTCCACATGAAAACCATTATACCAATCCTGTACATAATTGTTTCCAAAGCCAGAATAAGTCGCTATAACTGGCTTTCCTGAAGACATTGCTTCCAGAATCACTCTTCCTCCAGGCTCAAAAGCAGAGTGCATAATCAATACACTGCATTTGAGTAACACGTTAGAAATTCCTGCATCAGATAAGAATCCCCACCAATATATTTTGTGCTGCTGTTCATATGTTTCAAGATCTGGTACATATTCTTTTATTATTCTGCGATACTTACTGATATCTTCAGCAGTACCGCCAATAAACCACATGGGAGGTGTCAGATTCAGGTATTTCTTATACAGAATTTCCCAGGCGAGAATTATTTCTTTAACCCCCTTCTGATCGACGATTCTTCCTATATAGCAGAACGCTCCATTTATCCACCACTCAGTGCCCTGTAAATCCATTGCATTGTAATTAACAGAGCGCGTTTGTCCCAGATTTCCTGAGGGAAGGTGCGACGGATGCAAAAAACAGTCTGCAACAGTTCTGCCTATAACAATAATTTTATGTGGTTCAATATGATATTCTTTTACCAACAACTCATATTCCGACTCTGCAATTGAAAGAATACAATCTACTTTTGGCAAAAAAAACTGTTCGCTTTCATATTGATGGGAAGAAACAGGGGGAAACCCATTTCTTTTTCGTTCACAGGAAGTACTGATTACAGAATGAATCTGTATTAAATGATGATCACTGCATAATTGACTGGCTAACAAGCCGGATATCCAATAGGTAGAATGTACCAGTGCTATTGGCTGTTCTATATTTTCATAAATATTTTTTATAGTTTTATATAAAAAATCCTTGTTATTGTATAGCAAGTCCTGATTTTCCAACCATTGTTTCTTTATAGGGATTTCATATATGGTAATGTTTGAACATAAATGGTTTGCAGTTAGTTCTTTCAATGAACAGTTGGTTGTAATCACGGTTAATTCCAACTGTGGAGTATCCTTAAAATGATTTATTATTTCCGATACCGTCCTTTGATGACCACCAAGATTCAATTCAAATGGATTTCCAAGTAAACATAACAACAAAATATGTCTTGTCATAGTTTTGCCTCAAATAAGAAAAGCGTAGCTGGTTATGTGGAATAATTGATAATTGCTAATTATCCATTATTAAACTAAGTATGGAAAATTATGATTTGTAATACATATAAGGAACGAATATCTAGTAGCACGGAGCTGGACAACAAAGAAGAGAAGGAGGATACCATATGGCACTACTAATTAATGTGCACGGGCTAGCCTGTTCGTATTGAGAAGCTATATTTATCAGAACATCAATAACCAAAGTAATTTAGATACAGATATTGACAATTCAAAACAAATATTATAAAATAAAATCACATAATATTATAGAATATTATAAAATATTAAGAAAGAGAGCCTTGATGTGGAAACTAAAGATTTAATTTGTTCTATTAACAATTTTGAAGCCAATATCGTTTTCGATAAAAATAGAAGCTATAGAGAGTTTGCAAATGGACAATCACCTTTCTTTTTTACACCAGTAGAAAAAGGCGAACGCAAAAGATACGAAAAATCAGAAAATAAAAATGAATTTACAAGTACAACAGCGGCAATACATATCATGGATTCTTCTGTTGAAGAAATTGAGAAATTGTTTAAGCAGGATGACTCTGGTATTTATGAGTACACATGTAAAATGATCCGGCCTTATTGCAAAGGTGTAGTTGATATAAAAATTGGTCTTGTTTTATTCCAATTTTTACATGAAGTTGGACATTGGAATCAATTTATGTCATTGGATAAAAATGTAGCTGCTTATACAACTTGGAATTACGAACAAGAAAAAAACAATTATGAAAAAATGCGAGCTTTGAAAGACTCTGTTTTACAACGTCAGGCAAGGGAAAAGGACAATCGTTTAAGCGCAGAAGAGCGGATGCTATTTCGTCAGTATACAGAGGAATATAGAAATATTCCTAAAGAAAAAGAGGCAGATGAATTTGCATTGAGTTATTTAAAAGAAACCATAGACAAGTACAGGGAAGTTTGTCGGAATAAAAACAGCAATAGTACTATTAAAAGGCGTAACCTTGCAATAGGAAGTAATTGTTAAGCAGACTAAAGAGAGGAAGCAAAAGAATGCATCCTCTTTTTGGCGGAAAGAGGGATATTTATAAGGAAAAGTACATATTTTGTTTTGCTGCGTATGTTTATAGTAAATAACGCTTCAAAATATTGAATTTAATTATTGACAGTTTAGGAAAAAAGATATTTAATAATATTAGATTATATTAGAAATTATTAAAAATGGAGGGTAACTATGAGAAGATTAACTATAAAACACAGTGCAATCGCATATATTTTGAACCGTGAAATGGGATATACACAAAATGCAATCGCAAAGCTTATGGGTGTATCTCAAGGAACTGTTTCAAATATGATTAAGGAATTTGAGCTCCAAACCAAAATTAGAAACTTACAAAAAGATCTGGATGACGCAAGGGCTATCATTGAAAAGCAAAACCTTTTGCCACAGAATGAGGACTATTTTTGCTAATAAGGAAGCCGCAGAAAGGTAGTAGATTATGATTAAGAGCTTTATTTTTGAAAATTTTAAAAGCTTTGAAAAGGCAGAATTAAACCTAGAGGCATTGACAAGTTTGATCGGAACAAATTCTTCCGGGAAAAGCAATGCCATTGAGGGAATCCATATTTTAGCTGATACTGCGACGGGATTGGAGTTAGGTACAATTCTTGATGGTACCCGTAATATGGACAGTCACATTCGTGGAGGAAGTAAATCCTGTTGTCGGTTTAAAACTTCGGCTTTTAAACTGGGCTGTCTGATTGATTTGGATGAAAAATATGATTTATATTATTATATCAAGATCAGTACCAATAAAAAAGTCTGGGTTGAGGAAGAAGCTTTATATAAAGTTGTGAATGGAAAAACAGAACTTGCTGGTGGGGAAAAAATATTTAAGACAAAGCTTCGGTCCAAGGAAAGTGGTGATATCCAGGCGGAATATAATGATAAAAAGGCTGGCAGAAATCCAGACATTCTTTGTATGCGGGTTTCTTCTGTTTTGGCACAGCTTAGGACAAAGCTTCCTCAGAACACGTATCGAGATAGAGAGTGCTTTGGCTATATTGAGCTGGTTCTGGAAAATTTAAAGAAAATATTTATATTAAATCCAGTCCCTTCTGATATGAGAGATTATGTGCGGATAACAGACACTGATTTAAAAGAAAATTGTGAAAATATTTCTGCAGTATTACGCCATTTGTGTGAAGACAGTGAGAAAAAGAAAGAACTTTTAAAGATAGTAAGTGATCTACCAGAAAATGAAATCAAGGACATTGGATTCATCACCACACAGCTTGATGATGTTATTTTTGCACTCAGAGAAAAATATATTAATTCGTCAGAATTATTTGATGCAAAAAAATTGTCAGATGGAACTTTGAGATGCATAGCTATTGTGGCAGCCATTTTAACAATTCCTGAGGGCAGCACTCTTGTAATTGAAGAAATTGATAATGGAATACATGCAAGCAGAGTGCAGGCATTAATCAAAAATCTGAGTCTGCTTGGGGAGAAAAGAAAGATAGACATTATATTGACAACGCATAATCCAGTACTATTAAATGGATATAAAAAACAACAGTTATTAGGTGTCTCTGTTGTCTATCGTGAAAATGAGAAGGGAACCAGCAAATTTATTCCATTTGTAGACATTAGAAATTATCCGCAAGTATTTGTACGCGGTGGCCTCGGGGAAGCTATGCTTGACGAGTCCTTATTGAATTTAATTAAATGTCCCAGTGAGAAAAAGGATTATTCCTGGATGGAGGATTTTTAAATGAATATTCGTTTTATTGACACATCCATAGTAATGAATCTTTTGAGAATTCCACATATGTGCCAGGAATATGAAAGTGTAAAAAAGGAATTTAATGAGGCTATAGAACAAAACGAAACATTAATTTTACCGCTGGCAACAATCATTGAAAGCGGAAATCATATTTCGCATATTGCAGATGGGAATATAAGAAGAGAAAAAGCGGTAAAATTTCAGGAATTTTTGCGTAAAACAGCAAAGGAGGAAGCTCCATGGGAATTGTATGGAGTAGGTTTTACAAAAGAAGACTTACTTATAATAGCGGATCAATTTCCCGATTGTGCGCAAAAAATGGAGATGGGAATCGGTGATATGAGTATTATTCGCTTTTATGAAAAATACAAGAATGAAGTGCCTGCGGTTGGTCGGATTATGATCTGGAGTAAGGATAAGCACCTAAGCTGTTACCAGGATAATTTGTCAATTTCACGCAGACGGGAGAAATAGCAGTGGTGAAAAATACCCTTTTTTGACAAAAAACATATTTTACAGTACTGTGGTATGATAAAGGAAAAGGGGTATTGGAAATGAATACAGAATAGAGTGGAGCAGTATTTAGAATATTGCATTTACAGAAAAGAACTGGACTCAAAAACGGTGAAGGCATACCGAATCGATTTGAACCAGTTCTTTTCTTGCGTATGCTGTGATAAGCCAGAAAAGGAAATGATTGAGAAATATATTACGGACTTGCATAAAAATAGAAGCAGAAGACAGTGAAGAAAAAAATTGCTTCAGTAAAAGCTTTTTATAGTTACCTGAAAGAAGAGGAGATGTTAGATCAGAATCCTTTTCGAAAAATAAAAGTTAAATTTAAGGAAACAATAGTTTTCCTCGAATTATCCATAGAGAAGAGATAGAGCAGTTGCTTAATTATATATATGGATGAACGAACAGAAAAAAGAAATGGAATCTTTGATTGGAACCGGAGATGGTTGGTATGATGGGCAAGGCGTATTCCACGAATTTACGCAGGAAAGCGTAGATGCTATGATGGACAGCTATAAAGAAACTCTGGAAAGCATCAAAAAGGGAGTATTGTATTCCAAATACGACGGTGACGGCGATACCTACTCCATGATTCCACCTACTGAAGATGTAGTTTCCTCTTATAGTGTTGATATAATAAAAGATAACGGAAAAACAGTATACATTGGGGATTATTCCACAGTTGAGGAATTAGACAAAGCCATTTCTGATGCAGTTAAAAATGGTCAACTCACACAAAAAGAAGTGGACTCCGTTCAGTAATCGTTCAGTAATAATAACTAAATCAAACTGCTGTACGACGGCAAAAGAAAAAAAAGCCGTCGTACAGCAGTTTGTCACATTTATAGACAGATAATAATAAAACACTTTTTTATTAAGATCAAAATCCTATTGACTTAGAAAAAATTAACTTGTTATATTAGAACTGCAGCAGGAAATCGTTGGGAATATGGAGGGATTACGATGAAAAAGGTAAGAACACGGAAAACAGGAATGCAGGAATTAACAATAGCCTGGACGATATTTGCAGTTTTATTTCTTGGAGTCTTTATAAGACCAGTGAATGTCCAGGCTGCCAAAGTGAAACTGAACAAATCGACAGTTACTATCTATCGGGGAAACACAACATCACTGAAGGTATCTGGAAGCAAAAGGAAGGTAAAATGGAGTACTTCAAAAAAATCAGTTGTCTCGGTCTCTTCTTCTGGTAAGGTAAAGGGAAAAAAGACTGGATCTGCATACATCTATGCCAGGGTTGGAAAAAGAACATTAAAATGCAGGATAATTGTCAAAGAACCAGATAAAGCAAAGAGGCTTAGCCTGGCTAAAAAGGAAGCGAAGAAAATTGTAAAAAAATATGTAACTGCAGATTTAAGTACCAAAGAACGGGCATTTATTCTGTTTCGGTATTTAACGGAACACTGCTCCTGGCAATTAAACCAGTCTTCAGAAGCATACCAGAAGAATTATGGCAATGAAGCCTATGCAGCTCTGGTAATGAAAAAAGCAGCCTGTTCTGGATATGCAAAAGCATACACGCAGCTTTGTGAGGTTGCGAATGTTCCAGTACGGCATGTAAATGCGGGCAGTTGGACACACCAGTGGAATGAAGTAAAGGTAAACAGAAAGTGGATCAAGGTTGATGCATATGGTGGAATCTTTGCTGACACAACCGGAATTCGAAAATCCTTAAGAACTTCAGCGGAGGAGAAAGAACAGCTGGTATTTCATTTTACAATTGAGAGATGATTTCAGATTGAAAAAAAGCTGGGGCAGAAATGAGGTATGCCTGCAGATTGCATTTTGATAGCGATAGGAAGCTATATCCTAATGATTAAATTATCTCCTAAATCATAGTATAATTTAGAAGATAAAAACGGTTCGCGAGATTCGTTATGAAAATTTTGCATCTGATATTGGCTTGCGCATCTATTTGCAACCAAAATGCGACACTATTGCAACCGCTCTAATATTGACTTCGGATTCTCTTTATAATAAAATGATAGTCGTAAAAAGAAGGCGCGAAAAAGCAGTTTGTTTAAAGCAGACTGCTTTTTTTGTGCTTTCTTGTCGTATAAATATATAGGAGGGCAACACATGGCAAATGTAAAAAAAGCAGTCCAAGAAGAAGTAACTGAAAAAGAAATTCCACGCGCAGCCTATGAAGGCGTCTTAACAATTGATGTTGATGCGCAGGTGGAAAGTGCACAGGAACAGGAAGATACCAGATGGCACCAGCTTTTAAATGCGCACAGAACGAGAAAGGTGCTCACGGGCCAGCTGGGTGGTATTGAAAAACTAGAAAGCGGTTGGATGGTCGCCGTCACTTATTATAATGGTTTTCGTATCATTATACCAATGAATGAAATGATGATCAATTTAAGCGGAGACGGACGAGAAAATGCAGATACCTTAAACCGACAGGTGCGGATTGCCAACAACATGCTTGGCTGTGATATTGACTTCATTATTAAGGATCTGGATACTAAAAGCCGGAGCGTGGTAGCATCCAGAAAAGATGCCATGCTGAAAAAACGGCAAATCTTCTACCTTGGAGAAGAGGGCGAAAAGCCCCTTCTATATCCTGGAAGAATTGCCGAGGCCAGAGTGATTGCAGTAGCACCAAAAGCAGTCCGCCTGGAAGTGTTTGGTGTGGAAGTATCTGTGCGGGCTCGTGATATGGCATGGGAATGGATGCTGGATGCAGGGGAAAAGTTCCAGGTAGGTGATTTGGTCCAGGTCATGGTCAATAAAGTAGAAGGAACGGAACCGGATGAAATTCATGTGGAAGTTGATGCGAAAAGTCCGACGGCGAACATCAATAAGGACAATCTTAGGAAATGCCACAGGCAGGGAAAGTACACTGGAGTTATCACTGAGGTATATAAGGGAACTTATTTCATTCGTCTGGATATTGGAATAAATGCGGTGGCGCATTCCTGCAACATGTCTGCACTTCCTGGAAAGGGAGATAAGATTGGAATCGTGGTGACCAGAATTAACGATAATTACGAGGTTGCAGAAGGAATCATCACAAGACTGATTAAAAGGTGGAAATAAAAGTTCAAAATCCTATTGACACAGAAAAAGCATTTTTTTTACAATCGGGGCAAACAGGAAAGGAGACAAATTGAATGACAAAAACGAAGAAAAAAAAGCAGACTGAAAAACTGTATTGTCCATACTGTGGAAGGATGGCAGTGTTACGCCCGGCAAAGCATGTCTATGGCAGTCAGAACCTGGATCCTGGCAATTACCTGTATGTCTGCAGTGGTTATCCATCCTGTGATTCCTACATCGGGGTACATAAAAAGACCATGCGCCCTATGGGAACCCTGGCAAATGGGGATCTGCGCCATAAGCGGATTGAAGCACACCGTGCCTTAAACCAGGTGGTAAATTCTGGGATGATGACGAAAAAAGGTATATATATCTGGTTGCAGAACAGGTTCGGTCTAAGGGAAAAAGATATGCACATCGGAAAGTTTTCAGAATACCGGTGCGAAGAAACTGCCCGGGAATGCAAGGCTTTACTGGAACAACATACAAAAAGAAAGCAAACTGTTTCAAATAAAACAGATCTGGCGGCATGAAGAAAGGAAGGCATTGTTTGCATCTGCAGGCTAATGAAGAGGATGTTTACCGTTTAATGGACACAAAAGAACGGTACTTCTGGATGATTGGTATCGGCTCTTTACTGGAGGGAATCGCAGCATATTTCCTATACTTTCGGATCAAATGCTGGGACCTGTTATATCTATGCGTGATACTTGCCTTGGGAATTATACTTCTTTTAAGACAGGCTGTTAAAATCAGCAGAAAGATCATGGAAGCAGAAGTCTGCTATATGGAGTTGGACGTAGACAGTCTGGCGGTCTGCCAGCCGGAGAAAAACGGACATTATGAATGCTGTCGGATATTTTACAATGAAATAGACAAGATTGTAGAAGGCACCCTTCGAGGAGTCCCTGAGTTTTATATTGTTTTAAATGATCAGAAAGAAAGAGAAAGCTTTTTTCTTTTAGACGAGGAAGAGCAGAACCGAAATATCTTTCGAGTTCGTTCATTTGGATTTGACCATCAGAAATTTATCGAATTTTACAGGAAGCTACGGTGGAACGTACCTGGAAGGGTCCGGATCATCGGAACAAAAAATCAGGATGTGTGGAATCTTCGAAAACCAAATATGGAAATCTGTATCATAGCAGGAATGATTGCCTGTTATGTGATTCCAAAACTCCTGGAAGTAATGAAGCTGTTTTAGGAGGAAAAAGGCTATGAAATGGTACACGGCAATCGGCTGTAAAGGAGAAGATGGGGAAGGGCGGCTTCTGGTGAAAACTGATAACCAGGAGAAGGTACTTACAGAAATGGAGACCATGCTCTGGGCAGCCCTTACCTGGACAATATGTGCAGAAAACAGAATCTACTCTCAGATGTACCGGGTACTCTGTATTACATTTGGGAAAGAACGTGCAACAGAGTGGGCGGATGAAGAAGATTTCCTGTTTTGTTTAAGACGCCTGAAAAAGCGCGGACTGGTAGCAGAATGCGAAGGGGAAAATAAAGAGGAGGCTTTGCAATTTCTTCTTAGTAAATCAGTAGTAGCCCCTGTTGTAGATTCCTTTTCTGGCCGTGTAAGGGAATTTGCAGAGAATCTGGCTCTTGGAAAAGGAATAAAAGCAGCGATGCGAGCGCTTAAAAAGCCGGTATTTACTTATGAAGAACTCAGGGTGCTGCAGCAAATTTCCAGAAACGGGTACATTCCAGACCATCTGGCCAGCTTAAATGAGCAGGCAGGGAATGTCCTGCTATCAGCAGAAGAAAAGAAGAAAGTTCAAGATCAGGTTGGGGTGGAATTCATGCAGATTCTGATTTCCTTATATCAAAAGAAACAGTTTGTGATCAGCTACATCAAAGAAGGAGGCTTCCTTGAAGAAAAGAAACAAATGGAAAATATGGCTGTCTGATGCAATATTGAAACACAGGCGAACCTATGCCGGTATACCCGGATTTTTTAAAAAGAGAATTGTGAATACTTTATGTTTATCATTTCTCTTACTGTATGGAGGCTCTGCACTTGGCCTGGCACAAAGATCTGCCGGATTTGTGGGCTGGACAGTCTTTTTAACTATCTGTGGGATCGGGGATGCGGTTTATGTTTATTATCTGGCAGTGACAAGATCCTATGAGGTGGTGGAAGGAACAGTATCTGAAATCCATGCGGAACTTTTTTTTGATGGCTTTAAGAGGGTTATAGTGTTGCAATCAGATGGGCTTACTACCGAGCTGTTGCTTAACAAAAGAACCAATGTTATGCATGGGAAATCTTATCGATTCTATTTTAATCAAAATGCACATGCATTTTCTGGCATTCACAGGCTGGACGCTGCTTTTGATTTTGGAAATTTTTTTGGCGTGGAGGAGGTAAAAGAATAATCCAGGGCGGGGAGCATCAGGCATGGTTCGAGTCCATGCCGCCCTGTTTCCATACAGCCGTATGGAAAATACGAAAAAAGGAGAGATTTTATTTATGTCGGAAACAAAATGTGGAACCGTGAAATGGTTCAGCGCAAAAAAAGGTTACGGATTTGTAACCGGGGAGGATGGGGAAGATTACTTTGCCCATTTCTCCCAGATTAAAATGGAAGGTTTTAAAAGGCTTTCCGGCAAGCAGCCTGTACAGTTTGAAGTCGGTGCCGATGAAAATGGCAGGGAAATTGCCGTGAATATTGTCCCTCTTACAACAGGGGAAGAAGCGTAAGAGCTAACAATTTTTGAAACACAAAATATATAAAAAATGTGTTTGACAGCCACTATATCTTGTGGTAACCTTTAAATGAAATCATATTTTATCAGCCATAATATGGTTGATCTTTCATTTGGATCCGGACATTCCGGATGTTTATCTTTTGGGCAGTTCGCCCTAAAACCAGCAAATACTTTGGAACATTGGAAGACGCGAAGAGAAAGGTTTTCTTTTGGTGTCTTTTTTTGTTAAATAAATGAAAAGGAGGAGCCAGAATGAGAAAAATCAAAGAGACTGTACTGGTCAAAATGAAAAAAAGAAGTGCTAAATAACCCAAAAAGAAAAGGAGAAGATTTATGCAGGAAGTAAACTGGGATGATGTAAATTTATTAGAACTTGGAGTGCTGCTTGACATGGCAAAGGATGGATATTTTTTCCAGATTGCGGATGGACGCATCAGATCCATTGTAGTAAAGCTCATTTCCTGAACTCAAAGGAGGGGCTATGTACTATAAGGATGATTTTAACGTGACATTTAAAGAGGAATCTGCTTTTTACAGATATCTGGATGATGTTGAGAAAAGGGCTGAATGGTTCCGTGCACAGAGTAAGGATCTGAAGGTAGAAGCAGTAACAAAAGATAGTATCTGTTCCCCGATTGGAAATATCAATCTGGAATATTTAAAAGAAGATACCCTGAAAAATTCCGGGCTGATGATAAAAACCCCGGATCGTAGCTGCTATCTTGGAATATCTGCAGTCAAAAGCTTAAAAGGCAGAGCCCGGATTGATGGAAAGGCTCTTGCAGAACTGGACAAGGAAACCCTTGCCTATATTTTGAATGAATGCCTGAAAGTTTCTAAGGGAAAATCCCTACTCCGCTTTTGTGAAGGCAAGGTGCGGGCAGTTTTATCTGGTGATGAAAAGGATTATTCAATTATGTCCATGCCGGAGGTCTACACAATTGCAGGAGCTTATATCTATAGTGATTTTGAAACAGCTGCCTTTAAGTCCGGATGTGCAGACCACAATCTGGTAAATGCAACATGGGAGTTAAGGGACCAGCGGCTGAACGAATCTTATCAGGAATTATTAGGACGTTATGGGAAAACTTTTAGTGGGGAACTGTCTGCGTCAGTCAGGATCAGCACATCTGATGTAGGAAGCTCCGGTGCCAATATATTTTATACGGTGTTTGCCAATGACCAGTACATTATATTAGGTGAAACCCTGAAAGTGCGCCATAAAAACTGCAAGGGAACCGAAGATTTCAACCAAAATATGGCATCCATTTTTGAATATTATAAGGCAGCCGTACAGGAGGTTTTGCAGCTTTGTGATATCTGGGTGAATCATCCTGCAAATGCCATGATCGGTGTCATGAAGCAGGCAGGCTTTTCCAAAAAGCTGATTGCAGAAACGGTAGAACGCTACCGCGCATCAGCTGGAGAGCAACCTTGCAGTGCCTATGAAATTTATTATGGAATCTGTGATGTTATTTCAATCGCAAGACAGCAGGAAACCAATGAACGGGGACTGCTTCTTCTGGAAGAAAAAGTGGCAGCCTGTGTAAACAGGCGCTGGCATGAACTTGACATTCCAGGTGAAATTAAATATTAGGAAAAACAGACGAAGGCAGGAAATCCTGTCTTTTTTGTATGTAGGAGGAAATTATGCAGTATCCGGATTGGCTTATGAAAGCAAAAGAATCTAAGAAACTACTCCAGTGGATACAGGATCCGGTGCACAGCTTCAAAATGTTTCACGGTCGGCTATTACTAAAATGCCAGGAAGAGGACTGCATAGTGTTTTATGCAGTTGATTCCAAGGAAAAGGATTGTTTACAGCTTAAGGAACCAAAACTTTGTGGTGTACTTTATCTGCCGGATTATTTTTTGTATGAAGTGGACACTGCTTTTTATGAAGCAGTCGGGATACCTGCCGATTTTATTTTTCCAACCAGGGAAAATCTTAAAAAAGAAGTGGAAAGCAGGGTCACCCATCTGGTGAAAAATCTGATTGATACAAAATGGGACAAGCTCCTGTTAAAGTACCAAAACCAGAGGGACAGCCTTTTTCCTAATATAAACCGGACACAGGTGCAGGAAACTTCCAAAAGATACCTGAAGGCCAAAATAAAGCCGGAGGAGCTGTTTTACAGTCCAAAGTTTTCCTTTGCAAAGATGCAGGTGGAGTACACGGATGTAATGTTTCTTTACTGCCTGAACCACCACGAGAAGGCTGTACAAATGATTGCAGATAAATGGCTGAAGGAATCTCTTTGGGAGATTTCCCAGAAAAGGATCTACCTTGGATGTGTCCGCGAAGAAATGGAAGAGCTGCAAAAAAAGGCAGCATGAAGGAGGAAATGGATTTATGAGTAAATTTGAGTATTTGAATCTGACTCAGAAGATGATCAAAATAAGAAAGATGGTGCCAAAGTTGATACGGAAACGGTACAGCGAAGAAGTACCTTATGATTTTGTGCGGCTGGATGATATTTATGAATACCTTACCCCGGCGCTAACGAAATATGGCGTGGATTTTGAGGTACTTACCGAAAAGCCCACCCAGGTGGATTCTTCCGGAAACCAGGTATATCTGATACCATTTGGCAATTTATGGCGGTATGAAGCAGATCTGAAGCTCTGCTGGGTAAATGCAGATCATCCAAATGAAAAAAGTTACAGTGACATTCATGTGGTCGGAACCAATGAGGTTCCGGACAAAGCCAAAGGTGCAGCCTGGAGCTATGGACTGAAATATTATCTATTAAATAAGTATAACATCGTCCAGGCAAACACCGAGGATCCGGACATGCGCGGCCCTGTTCCGGATGGCGACAAAACAAAAAAAGAAAAAACACAAAACAAAGGAGAAAACACGAAACCAGACTTATCCCCTAAGAAAACAGTTTCGGTTACTAATGCTGTAAAATCAGAGTCCAAAAAGAAGGAAGCCAAAGAAAAACCAGAACATCCCCCGAAATCTGGTTCTGCTGAGGCTTCTGCTGAAGAAATCGGACAGTCTTTAAAACGAAACGAAAAACTTACCTCAAAGACGGTTTGTAATGGCAATGCAGTGAGTGGCAAACAGACTGTTAAGATTTCGGAAGATTCTTTTGATCTTGAAATCAGTCCTGACGAGATCCGTGATTTACAGGATAATGATGATAATTTACCAGGCCAGATGCAGTTTGGCATGGAAGAAAAGAACCCAGAAGAGGTTTTTGAAGAGACAGACCAGGACGAGGAAGAATTTCACCTTGTCAGTGAGGAAGATGAAAATCCATTTGACGACGAGAAGGAAGAAGAGACTGCAGAAGATTTCCCTATGGATTCAGAAGAGGATGATGTGGAAAAAGCGAAAAAAGTAATATGTAATTTTGGCTTATTTAGCGGGATGCCCCTTGGTGAGATTTTGTATAAACCAGACGGTCCCAAAACTTTAAGATGGATGGGAAGCGGATATAAAGGAAGCAATAACGAAATGAGGGAGGCTGCGAAGATTATTATGGATTACGAAGATCATAAAAAAATAGCAGCATAAAATGATTGTGGCTCCAGAAATACGGAGCCACATTTTTAGGAGGAATCATGTACGAACATCCATTTACCATAAAAGAAGTGGCGTGGCTGTTATCCATCCGTTGTCTTGATGGCGGCACCGCCCAGGAATTCCCGGTGGAATGTCCATACTGTGGTGACACCAGAGGAAAATGCAGTTTTTGTGTCAGTAAAAATGGAGAAATGAAAAATGTTTTTAACTGTTTCCACTGTGGGGAAAGCGGAAATATGCTTACTCTGTATGCAGACATTATGGGATTTTATGGAGCAGACCGGTGTAAGGAAGCTTATCAGGATATCCGGAAACGGCTGGAACTTAATAGGCAGGTGACAGGAAATGGGTATAAAAAGATGACAGCCAGTTCTGGCATGAAAGAGGTGGTGCCTAAAAAATCACCCGAGTACCTGGATTTTGTGTACCGGGAACTGCTTTCCCTTTTAAAGCTTCAAGAGCGCCATAGACAGGATTTTAAAAGACGCGGTGCAGCTGACATAGAAATAAAGGAACTGGAACAAAAAGGATATAAAAGTATTGAACCGGAAAATTCTGTTTCTATAGCGGAAAAACTGTTGGAAAAAGGCTTAAGGCTGGATGGAATCCCAGGTTTTTTCCGGAACCGGGACGGTATATGGGAAGCAGCTTTTTATGAGGGAAACCAGGGTTATCTGTGTCCCGTATATTCCCTTGATAGAAAAATAGCAGGTTTTCAGATACGTGTTGACAATCCTATAAATCACCGGAAATATATCTGGTTTACAAGCAGTGGATTTTCGGGAGGAACTTCAAGCGGCAGTCCGGCCGGGGTGTCCGGCTATATAAGCCCGGTACAAAGGAGCATCCATGTAACAGAAGGAATTTTAAAGGCTGAGCTTGCCAGCCTGAGAAGCGGATATCCTTATATTGGAATCCCAGGGGTGGGAAACTATAAAAGTCTGTTTCCTGTGCTTGCAGATTTAAAAAGCAGGGGGTTACAGACTGTGTATGAATGTATGGATATGGACAAAATGATGGATCTTACCTGCCGTTGTGACTGTATGGAAAAGTGCATCGTATGTGGGACACCGGAACGTTTGTTGAGAAAACAGGAGTGCCCACAAAAAAGGAGGAAGCGTGATACCATCCGGAAAGGATGCCTTAAACTGTACGACATGTGCGAAAAGCTTGGGTTAAACTGCCAGAGAATCAGCTGGGATACCGATGCGGACGGTTTGTGGCTCGGCAATTACAAGGGCGTGGATGACTGGATTTACAGCAAGCCACCAGAAGAAAAAGAGAGTTTTTATTGATTTAGTCAAATAAAAGGGGATCTGAAATCTGTATTCAGGTCTCTTTTTATCTGGCTAAACAGGCCAGTAGAAAGGAGAAAAAGATGGAAATCAGGGACAGACCATGCCTGGTAAAAACCAGGGACAGACCATTATCTAGGAGAGGAGAAAAACATTGGGTAAATTTAAGGGAAAAAGGTGGCTTGCAGGTGCAATGGCGGTTATGCTGTGCTGCAGCAGCTTCCTTCAGACAGGTGTTTTTACAGTATCCGCTGAAGCGGAGACAGAAGTGGCACAGGAGGCTGTGCAGGAACCGATGGCAGTAGAGAAAACAGAAGAAGAACTGATCGCGGAGACCGTTGCAGATCCTTCTCTTGCTCTTGAAATTAAGCAGGGAACTGCCTTTGATGTAGCGAAAGATTTTACAGGGTTAGGCTTAAAAGATGGTGACAGGGCAGAACTGAAAAAGGCTGCCATGGAGGATGGAACCACATTTGATTCTGGAAGACCAGGGATCTATAAATGTGTTTACCGGATCACACCTAAAGAAGGTGATTCTTATCTGGTTGCAAGAACCATTACCGTAACTGAAAAAGAACCGGAAACCCAGGCTGCTGGAGATTCCGGTTCTGAGGAGTCTGGGGACAGCGAAGATCCTGACCCTCTGCCTGAACAGCCAGCAGTTGCTGTGGAAGTTCCGGCAGAAGAGGAAAAAAAGGATGCAGATCTGGCAGAGATACCAGTAGAAGGTGAAGAAGCAGATGTGTCTGTGGAAACAGAAGTAGATACAGAAGAGAAACCGGAGAACACAACAGAGACAGATATTCAAGAGGATGATGTTTTTGGTTCTGAAATTCTTCCAGAGGAAGAGTTTGACTCTGAACTGGAACGCGCTGAGGAAGAGAACACTGTGGATCCGGAGACCGGACTGACACTCGGTGAAGTGTTAGAACAGGCCCAGGAACAGAATCTGGATCTTATGGAAATGGAAGAAGGGGAAACGGCATCTTTTATTGCTACATATGCTTCTGCCACAACCGATGTCAGTGTAACACGCGGAAGCTGCTATTATTACAGTGACTATGATCTCGGCTCTTACCTGACCTATAAATATACCGTCAGCTTTAACAATGTAACAGCAACTGCCTATTGCATTCAGCCGTCCAAGAGTAGTCCAGGGGATGGTGTATTTAAGATTACCAGACTGGGAGATGGAAAGAAACTTGCCAAGGTCTGCTACTATGGTACAAAGGCATCCGGAGTTAATGGTTTCTTTAAAACAGAGCATCCGGATTTTTCCGCAGGAAAGCAGTTTGTAATTGCCCATCTTGCAGTATCATACGCAAGTGGAAGTGACGATGCATTTTCCGGTGCAAATGCAACCGGACAGGCACTTGCTATGGAATTATATAATTACTGCATGGCTCAGCCGGAGATCCCAGATGTAGCCATGGCGTTTTCCAATCCGAATGTGACCGCTTACATTGATGGAAGTGAGCAGCGCACAGAAGAAATCAAGTTTAAGGCAGATACCCTGCAGAACATTACCATGAAGCTTCCGGTCGGTGTGGTATTTCATAACGTGGATACCGGTGAAACAAGCGAAGGTGGTGCTAAGGTAAAGGTGTATGGTGGAACAACGTTTTATCTATCCGCACCCCTGAATCAGGCCACAGCCGTTACGGGTTCCTGGAAATCCACTATGAAGGGTTATATTACGAAGGATTTTTCCGCATATAAAGTAACCACAGGTACTGACACCCAGAATCTGGCCCTGGTATTCGGCGAGGGTGTGGACGATGAGAAATACGTGGATTTTTCCGTTACCTGGCTTCAGCAGGCGACTATTGAAATCATAAAAAAAGACAGAGGTTCCAATGCCCTTTTAGCTGGTGCGGTTTATGGCGTGTATGGTGATGAAGCCTGCCAGAACCTGATTGTGGAAATGCCTCCGACAGATGAAAACGGTGTTTCTTCTGTCACCATTGATAAAACACAGGATGTGGTTTATTTAAAAGAAATCACAAGCCCTGTCGGCTATCTTGTGGATGCCACTGCCCATGATGTGACCCTTGTCATGGGAAGCAAAGTTACCATGGAACTGCTGGACGATGAGAAAAAAGCTTCTCTTACCGTCTATAAAGAGGGTGAAGTTTTAACCGGTGTAGATGTAACGGATGAAAAGGTAACCTTCCGTTATGAAACAAGAAGGCAAAAAGGTGCGGTATATAATGTCTATGCAGGAGCGGATATTGTGGCTGCAGATGGCTCTATTATTTATCAGAATGGTGCCCTTGTAAAAGAAGGTCTGACAACCGGAGAAGACGGAAGTGCAACCCTTGATAACTTAAACGTAGGAACCTACGTAGTAACCGAAACACAGGCACCGGATAAGCTGGTCTGCACAGGCGAATCCAAAACCGTAACCTTATCAGCTGCCGACGAAAACGAAGAAGTTTCTTTTAGCACGGTTACCTTTACCAACGACAGACAAAAAGCCTCCGTATCTTTGGTAAAACAGGATGGGGAAACCACACAGCCGCTTACAGGTGCTGTTTTTGGACTGTATGCAGGAAATGATATTGTATCTGCAGACGGGAATGTGATCGTCAGAAAAGACACCCTGATTGAAAAGGTGGCTACTGGTACGGATGGAAAAGCAGGTTATACCGCAGACCTTCCGGTTAACAATTCCTACTATATCAAAGAACTTCAGGCACCCCAGATGTACGTGTTAAATACTTCTGATGTTTATTCCTTTGCATTTAATTATGCAGGGGACAAAGAGAAAAAGATAGAATTTACACATACTTTTACAGATGAGCGCGTCCGTGTGAATATCCATCTTATAAAGGAAGACAGTGAGACGGGAAAGAACGCACAGGGAGATGCAGCTTTAGAAGGTGCTGTTTATGGCCTATATGCAAGAGAAGCAATTGGTTACCCGGATGGCAGCAGCGGTGTCCTTTATCCAAAAGACGCCCAGGTTGCTACACTTACCACCGACAAAGCTGGAAATGCAAGTGTATCCGGTCTCTATCCTGGAAAATACTATGTAAAAGAGATTACTCCGCCTGCAGGTTATGTCCTGGATGAAGAAGAGCATGATGTGGAAGGCGGTTATGAAGGTGACCAGGTGAAAGAAATCGATTGTACCATTACAGTTGCCGAGAATGTGAAAAAACAGCCGTTCCAGCTGATTAAGGCTGCAAATAACGGAAAAACAGATGCCGATCTGTTAAAAGGCGCCGGATTTTCCGCTTATCTCGCAAGCAGCTTAAGTACAAAAGAGGATGGTTCCTATGATTTTGCAAATGCCGTTCCTGTAGTACTGACAGAAGATGGAAAGACCGAGATCTTTACAGACGAAAAAGGCTATGCCTGCACAATCCCACTTCCATATGGAACTTATGTGGTAAGGGAAACCACAACACCGCATAATTTCAAGCCGGTTGACGATTTTACGGTTGTGATCAGCGAGAACAAGTCAGAGCCCCAGGTTTGGAGAGTGTTATTGGACGATGAGTTTTCCGCAAAATTAAAAATCATCAAACAGGACGATGAAACCAAGAAGCCGGTCCTGGTTGCAAATACCGAGTTCAAGATTTACAACTTGGACGAAGGCAAATATGTGGAGCAGACCACCACTTATCCAAGTACCGTTACCCATAAATCTTATTTCACCGATGAAAACGGGTATCTGATCCTTCCAAGTGCATTAAAATGTGGCAACTACCGCATTGAGGAAGTGACAGCGCCGGATGGATATACCCAGAACTCCAATTTCGTAGAGATCAAGGTGGACAGTAACACGGCGTACCAGATGGACTCCCTTACTGGAGATGCAATTATTACGGTTGTCTATGAGAACCATCCGGCAAAAGGAAAGCTGGTAATCCACAAAACCGGTGAAACCTTAAAATCGTTCAAAAAAGATTTTACCTACGAGGAAACTTCCCTTTCTGGTGCTGAGTTTGCGGTTTATGCCGCAGAGGATATTTATACCCCGGATCATCAGGTGGATGAAGCGGGCAACCGAACTGTCATTTATCCAAAAGATACCCTGATCCAGAAGGTTACCACAGATGAAAAGGGAGAGGCCATCCTAAATGATCTGCCTCTTGGCGCCTACCGTGTTGTGGAAACCAAAGCACCAACCGGGTTTGTCATTAACTCGGACAGTCAGGAGCTTACCTTCCTGTATAAAGATCAGAACACTCCAGTTGTGGAAGAAACCGTGGAATTTTCCAACAAACGGCAGAAAGTGGAATTAAAAGTCATCAAAGAGGATGCCAAAACTGGTAAAAAACTGGAAGGTGCCGAATTTGGAATTTATAACAAAAATGACATTTTATCCGGTGACAAGGTGATTGTAAAGGCAGATACCCTGCTTCAGAAGGTCATGAGTGATAAAAACGGACTGGCACAGTTTACCCTGGACCTGCCGCTTGGCAAGTATTATGTGAAAGAGCTTCAGGCACCGGATGGCTATGTATCTTCGGATGAAATCCTGGAATTTGATGCCAGCTACCAGGGACAGGATGTAAAAACAGTAAAATTGTCCGCCAACAAGAAAAATCAGCCAACCATTGTGGAAATCACAAAGGCAGATGTAACGACCGGCGTGGAACTGGACGGTGCATCCTTAATTATCTTGAATAAAAAGGGCGAAGTGGTCGATTCCTGGATTTCAGAGAAAGACAAGCCGCATGTGATTAAAGGTTTAAAGGTTGGGGAGACCTATACTCTCCGGGAACAGATCGCACCGTATGGCTATTTACGCACCACGGATATTACCTTTAAGATTTCCGATACCGCTGAGGTACAGAAGGTAAAGATGGAAGATGATGTGCCGATTGCCCGCCTTCTGGTAAATAAAAAAGGTGAGTTTTTAGATGATGTAACTTTGCTTGACAATGCAAAAGGTGTGGTGGAACATTTCTTTAGCTATGTAACTGGAAGTCTGATGGATGTTTCCTTCAACGTGTACGCGGCTGAGGACATTAAAGCAGCAGATGGTGTCAGCGAAAATTATTATACAAAAGATCAATTGGTTGGCACTATAACAACCGACGGAACTGGTATTGCAGAGCTTGACAATCTGCCGCTTGGTAAATATTATATTGTCGAAAAAGAAACTTCCTATGGATATGTATTGGATGATGAGCCAAGATATGTGGATCTTACCTACCGCGACCAGGACACCCCGGTGGTAACCTATAGTGCAGACTGGCAGAACCGCCGCCAGAAGGTGCAGGTAAATGTTCTGAAAAAAGAAAAGGACAGTGACAAAGTCCTCTCAGGTGCCATCTTTGGTCTGTTTGCAGCAGAAGACATTGTATCTGCAAGCGGCAAGGTTTTGATTGAGAAGGATACCATCATTGAACTGAAGACCACAGATGAAAGCGGATGGATTCACTTTATTGCAGACCTTCCGATCAGTGCAAAGTATTACCTCAAGGAAATTTATGCACCAAACGGGTATGTGCGGGGAACCGAAACCCAGGAATTTACTTTCGAATATCAGGGCAACAAAACCACCCAGGCTGTTTATGAGTTTACTTTTGAGGATGTGCAGACCTCTGTGGAGCTTTCCAAAGCGGACTTAACAGATGGAAAAGAGCTTCCGGGTGCATCCCTGCAGGTATTGGATTCTAGTGGAAACATTGTGGAAGAATGGATCTCCACCGAAGAGCCGCATATGATCCGCGGTCTGTTAGTGGGGGAAACCTACACCATGGTGGAAACCAAACCGGCAGACGGCTATACCACTGCGGAGAGCATTGAGTTTAAGGTCGAAGACACCGCTGAGATCCAGAAGCACCAGATGCTGGATGATATCACAAAAGTAGAAATCAGTAAGACGGATATGACCGATTCCAAGGAAGTACCTGGCGCAAAACTGACCATTCTGGACAAAGATGGAAAAGTGGTAGAAAGCTGGGTATCCGATAAAGCTCCACATATGGTAGAAAAGCTTCCGGTTGGAACCTATACCCTTCGGGAAGAACAGGCACCAGATGGTTACCTGATTGCCGAAGAGGTATCTTTTGAAGTAAAAGATACCGGGGAAATTCAGAAGGTAGAGATGAAAGATGCACGTCCAACTGGAAAACTGGTTCTGAAGAAAACGGATGCCGAAGATGGCTCCCCTCTTGCCGGAGCAGAGTTTGAACTTCGGATCAAGAAGTCCGGGAAAGTTGTTGCAACCCTGGTGACCGATGAAGAGGGTATTGCCACAAGCGGAGACATTCCGATCGCAACCTATAAAGATGGAAAGATGAAAAAAGAGATCGAGTACATCCTGGTTGAAACAAAAGCACCAGAGGGCTATGTCAGAAGTGAGAAAGAGGAAAACGTTGTATTTGAGTACAAAGATGATAAGACCAAAGAGATTGAGATCACCAAAGAACTTACTAATGAGCGGATCCCAACTGGCGGTTATGTAAAATCTCCGAAAACAGGAGATGACACCAACATTTGGCTTCCAATCCTTCTTCTTGTTTTATCCGTTGGAGGAATAGCTGGAATCTTCTGGTACACCAAAAAGAAAAATCACGAGGAATAAGAAAACTGGACTGTCACGTTTGTGGCGGTCCTTTTTTCTTGCAAAAAAATTGGAAGTGGAGGAAATTTATGAAGCAGGTAAAAGAAATGGGGATTGTAGCGGTGTGCCTTTTGCTGCTTGGCTTTGGTATTTGTATGGGAGTTGGGACGTTTCTCATGTATAGGGATGGAGAGCAGGAATATGATACCTTGCGGGAATATGTTGCCGTGGAGGAGCCAAAAGAAAGGAAAGATGGAGAAACACCAGACGAAGATACCGAGGAAACCGTTACCGTGGACTTTGAAGCCCTAAAGAAAATAAACCCGGAGATCATTGCCTGGATCCGGATCCCGGACACCAAGATTGATTATCCGGTCGTGCAGGGGACAGACAACGAATATTATCTAAAGCATACCTTTAAAAAGACGGAGCATGTAGCCGGGAGCATTTTTCTGGATAAAGATAATAGTCCGGATTTTACCAACCGTAAGACTATTCTATACGGGCATAACATGAAAGATGGCAGCATGTTCCAGGGCCTGCACAAATATGAAAGTGAATCGTATTTACAGGAGCATAATAAGGTATATCTATATTTACCAGATGGGGAAACCTTAACCTATACCGCCATAAAATGTGGCTATGTAAAAGCGGATAGTGACACCTTCTGGCTGGGAGAACAGGTGGAGACCAGGACACTTTTGTTATCCACCTGCGGCTCTGATTCTTCGAAACGGCTGGTGCTTTTTTGTGAACTACCAGAGAAAGGTGAAGAGTCAGAGACAAATGGTGAGGATATAAGTATAGAAGTCTTTTAATTGCAGAAAGTTAAAATACCATCTTTGATAGCAAAATTATCAAAGATGGCATTGTTTAGAAAGTGAAACTTAATTCGAGTTATTATGGCGTTTCCATATTTGCTGAAAAGGAAGTTATGGTCCCTGATTGCTTTGTGTGAAATTTTAACTGATTTTCAATATCACGTCCAGCGTACATTACTCTAAGAATTGTTACGACTTTCTTATAGGAATCAGGAATATAAAATATCACATAATTATCTACAGGTAATACACGAAGTCCACGACTTTTCCATGGTTCATTTTTATATTTTCGATACCGTTCTGGCATAATATCCAGACTTAAAATCTGTTTTTCAAGACGATCAAGCTGTCCGCTTGCATTTTCTGGGGATTGCAATTCAAATGCAATATATTCAAAAATCCCTCTTAAATCGTTGTCAGCTTGTTCAGATAATTCAACCTCATAGATCATATGCCATAATCATTGCGGATATCTGCAAAGGCTTTTTTTGCATTTTTAGCCCGTCCAGCTTGCATATCCGAATATCCTTTCTCCAATTCTTCATTGAATTCTGTTTCAGATAATGTATGAATGTCAACTGGTCTTAAAGATGGTAATTTCACTTCAAATGGAAGTCCCCTCTGTAAAATAATCTGTTTATAAAACATATTAATAGCACTGGAAGCTGGAATTCCAAGCGTAGACAAAATGCTTTCTGCTTTTTCTTTTACATCTGGTTCGATTCGTGCATATAAATTTGCTGATTTTGCAGCCATATAGATCCGCTCCTTTCAAGAGAAATAAGATATCTATAGTTATTATACACAAATGTCAGTACAATAGCAATACAATCTTGGAACTGAATCAGGTATAAATGGTAAATTGTGAATAGCTACTGTTCTGGAAACGATAAGATATATAGTAGAATATCTTCTTGATTACGATATATATCACGGTATATACTAAACGTAGAAAAGGAGGTGCTTTGCTATGATGACAGCAAAATTGTTTGAAAATGGCAGAAGCCAGGCTGTGAGGCTTCCGAAAGAGTGCCAGTTTGCAGGGGATGAAGTGGTTGTAAATAAAATTGGAGATATTGTGATGCCGATGCCAAAAAATAATAAATGGTCCGGTTTTTTTAGCAGCTTTGATATGTTCTCGGATGATTTTATGGAGAATGGAAGAGAGCAGCCAAAGGAATAGGAGAGAGAAGATTTATGAAGTATATGCTGGATACCAATATCTGTATTTATGCGATTAAGAATAAGCCAGCGGAAGTAATTCGTAGTTTTCTGCGTCATGATCCGGAGGATATGTGTATTTCTTCTATCACATATGGAGAGCTGATGCATGGCGTTGAAAAAGCCAGGCTGTAGAGAAGAATCGAATTGCAATGTTACTTTTCCTATCCCCCATTACCATTTTGGGTTTCGATAGTTATGCCGTAGAAGAATATGGGAAAATCCGGGCAGATCTGGAAAGAAAAGGAACTCCGATTGGACCATTTGATATGCTGATCGCAGGCCATGCAAAATCAGAGGGACTTACGGTTGTAACGAATAATACAAGAGAGTTTTGCAGGTTTTATCAGACATTTGAAAACGCATTGTATTACAGGAAAAAATCTACTATAATAGAAACAAAGGTTGATGATAGGAATTATTGCAAAACATAAATGCCAGACAAAGATATGAATTATAGATTTGGAGGGAACGTGTATGCCATTATTTAAGGAAGAATACAAAAAGGAAGAGAAAATAAATGGTGTCATTTATGATATGTCGCCATCACCAAATTATCAGCATGGTATCGTAAACGGAAATATATACCGGCTTATATCTGGAAAACTGCAGGGAAGTATTTGTCTGGCATTCATTGAGAACTTGGATTACAAATACCATCCTGAAATAAATGATGATTATGTAATCCCGGATGTTATGATTGTGTGTGACCGGAAACACTTAAAAGGCGGTGCCTATTCTGGCGTGCCTAAATTTATAGTAGAAACACTTAGCCCGGCTACTGCATTGCGTGATAAAACAGATAAGAAAGAAATATACCAGAAAGCTGGGGTAGAAGAATATTGGATCGTGTCACCTAGAGAAAGGGCGGTTGAAATCTACTACCTGGAAGATGGAAACTATAAGTTGAATTATAGTTATATTCTTCAGGATGATCCGGAGGAAGCGCATTATAATGCAGATACCGTAATTACATTAAAAGAATTCCCGAATATCAGTATGACGCTGGTAGAAATTTTTGCGGATATTGATTGAGGATTTACCATCTGGGTTTGGCGAATCCGTACAATAAGGTATGTGTTCTGCAATCAACTTCAAACCACCATATAAAATTATCCGATATACCATATCGACAGAAAAATTAAAGATGTCGGCGAAAGATTCCAGGATGAAGCACATATCATATATGTGAATTCCAGAAAACAGGACGATACAGAACTAGGAAGGCTTATGCATGATCTGCACTGTAAAAAGGCAGATGAAATGCACAGTCAGGTTCTTGCAAAAAGGGTACATGAATTAAAAGAGACACAGAAAGGGGTAGAGCTTATGTGCCATGAAATGGAGAAAATTTACAGCGAGGGAATGGAAAGCGGCGAAAAGCGCGGTGAATTAAAGGCTAAAAAGGAAACAGTTCTCTCTATGGCAGAAGAGGGAATGAATGTTAAAACAATTGCTCGTCTGGTTAAGGTAAGTGAAAAAGACGTCCAGAAATGGATTGATGAAACTTTGTGTGTAACAAAATAACTGAAATCATTAT
>OLQC01000489.1_pt1 | contig 40820 bp, 53 predicted proteins | sample 1672471 | NCBI WGS metagenome assembly OLQC01 (sample SAMEA3136689, study PRJEB25190) | human gut metagenome | biome: human gut; feature: human-associated habitat; material: faeces | place: Austria | collected 2013 | reverse complement strand
GAATGAATCAATTAAAAATAGGAACATTTTTGATAGTTTTAGGAAATTTATTATATTTAGCATTTACATTTTTTACTGGAAATGAGACAAGCAGTTTTGGAAATTTTAGTAGTGGCTTATTAGTAGGACTATCAATTGGTTGTAATCTTGTTGGTATAATTTTAATAGCTGCTTATATAGCTAAAAAAGATAAAGAAGAAGATAAGAAATAAATTATAGATGAAGGGATATTGGATAATATGAATAAAAAATTATTAATTGTTACTTTAATTTTTTTCCTAATAATTATTGTTTTAGCAGTTATTACAAATTATGTAGATACTGGTAGAGTGACAACAGGACATGAGCCAAAGTGTTGCATAAAAATAGTTAGCAATGATGGTAGTAAAGTAACCTATTGGGGATTGGGTTATAAAGTAATTCGTTATGTTGGAGTATCTCCAAATGAACTATATGAAAATAATATTGGTGTTAAAATGGGCAGTTGGTTTATGAAATATGAACTGCCAGAGCCTGATAGCACTGAAAATAAAGATTATTCTTTCTTTGGAAAAGTAATTGAATCTACCGCTAACTGTATTATAGTAGAACCAAATGAAGATGAAGAAGAAAGAAAAACGGCCGATAAAATATCTATTTCATTAGGGAAATATAATGATGCACTTTATGAAATAGGAACAAATGTAAAAATAACTTATGATGGCAACATTATGTTGAGTAATCCAGCACAGATTAATGCAACAAAAGTAGAGATAAAATCTGCTGATAATTTTGAAATATTTTTTAAAGGAAAACAGGAAACAGATAGTTACAATAAGAAATATGCAATATTAGAAAAAACTGAATCTGATAAGTATGATTACAATATATATGCCTACAATGGTAGTGTAAATATAAGAATTGATAATAAAGAATATTCACTAAAACAAGCATTAACAGAAAACAAAATAACGATGAATGAAATTATCGAAAAAGCTAATCAAGATGAAAGAAATGGAAAAATAAAAGTAGAAATGTATAAAGATGGTGGAAGTATCTTATACAAATACGATAATTATGCAATAATTAAATTCCATACATTAGAAGGAAATAGAGATGTATATATTGGTAGCAAAGATATGAACATAAATGATTTAAAAATATAACATTTTTAATATTTGTTTAACAATTGCATTATTGATTCAATAATAAAAAAAGTCTAAAATAAAAATTGCAATATAGTAGTAATAGTAGGTCTGGAGGAAACAATGAATTTGAAATTTATAAAGAAAACAATAATGGCTTTTGTGGTATCCATATTTCTAGGCTATATTTTAATTAAAACAAAGGATTTATTAACAAGAATAGTAGTTATACCCTTTTTGATATTTGGAATTAGTTTATTTATAAAAAATATTTGTTTAATATTTAATAAAAATAAAATTGCTAAAATATTTAGTAAAATAAATGTAATATCATTCTTCATATATTATTTTGGATTTCTTGTTTATTGGGATTATGTGGCTATAACAAACAAAGATTATATATTAGTAGCATTTTCTTTATTAGCTTGGGCTGGAGGAATATTTGTATTATATAGAAGATATTTAAGATTAAGAAATACAGATAAAATTGTAAGATAAATTATATTTTTTAGGAGGCAACAGAATGAAAAACAATAAATGGAGAATATTTCAAGTAATTCAACTTATCTTATTTTTAGACATGAGTGTATTTTTATTTTTTAGAAAATTCGATGGAAGTGGAGCAGAAAATACAGCAGAGGTAAAATTAATAAGTTTGGCTATATGGATGGGATTTTATCTATTCATTTTAGCTATTGAATTTGTAGTACGATTTTTGACAAGGATAGGTAAAAAATAATTGCAAATTACACAATTTAGTAATTAGTTGGAAAAATAGTAATTTGTCGCTGGCCTTAATTAGCAAATAGTTCACTATTTTTGATGTAATATACAAAATTTTTTTGGAAATTTTGTAACGAAATGAAATTTCATACGTCATATATGCAAAGGAGGATAAAAGTTATGCAGGATATGGAAAAAATATACGAAGAATATTTTGAAACAGTAAACAAATACTTATTCTGTTTAACTCATAATAATGATATTTCTGAAGAACTTACCCAAGAAACTTTTTATAAAGCAGTAAAGAAAATTGATAAATATAAGGGCGAATGTAAGATGTCAGTATGGTTATGTCAAATCGCTAAAAACCTTTGGTATGACCAATGTAGAAAGAATAAAAAGTTTGTAGATACAAAAGAAGTAGATTTATTAAATGTACAAGCATTAAATACATTAGAAGAACGAGTTATTTCAAATGATGAAAAAATTTCATTATATAAAAAAATGCAGTATTTAGATGAGAAAACAAGAGAAGTAATGTATTTAAGGATAACAGGAGAACTTAGTTTTAAAGAAATAGGAATTATTTTGAATAAAACAGAAAACTGGGCTAGAGTAACATTTTACCGAGGAAAAAATCAATTAAAGGAGGGTGATTGATATGAAAGAGAAAAGAGATTGTAAGATTGTCCAAGATTTATTACCAAATTACATTGAAAATTTAACAAATGAAGAAACCAATCGTTTTATTGAGGAACATTTAAAAGAGTGTCCTGAATGTCAAAAAGTATTAGAAAATATGCAAAAAGAAATTAAAGTAAGTACTACAAAAAGAGATGACAGAGAGGTAAAATATATTAAAAAATATAATAAGAAATTAAAAATTTTAAAATATGCATTATTAATTATAATATTAATATATGTAATAGCTGTAGGAAGAAGAACAATTATAATGTCTTCGCTTTCTGGAAAGGCAACTGAAAACCAAATAAACGATAATTATTATGTGAGATTATATTCATATCAAGGAGATACTTTAACTATAACAGAAAGTTATAATAAAGGAGAAGATTACTTGACTACACTTACTAAAGTTGTTAATGGAAGTAATATTCAAAAAATAACTTATTATAGAAAAGGCGAAGAACAACTATGTATGACAGAATCAGAGGGAAAAAAATATGTACTAAATGCAGAGACAATGATAGGTGGATATATATTACCTGTAACTTATGTAGCAGATGGAATATTAGCAAATCTCCAATATGCCTTAATAACAGGAATTGATTCTACTTATTGTAATGGAAAAGAGTGTTATGTTATTAAAGGAAATAGTTATGAAAGGTATATAGATAAAGAAACAGGATTGGCAGTTAGAAATATAGAAAAATCAAATAAAGAAATAACAAGAAAAAATGATGCAGTAGTTGATTATGAATATAAATTTAATATTGTAAAAGATAGCGATATTGTAAAACCAGATACAACAGGTTATATAGTAAATGAATAATAGCCAAAGAAGAATAGAAATAAAAATCTATTCTTCTTTTAATTACAAAGAAAGGAGAAAATGTAAGTGAAAGAGTTATTTATCAAAGAAGTAACTACTAAAATGGCAGACTTCTTAGATGATAACCAAAGAATAAGATTAAGAGAAATACTTACAGAAATATGTTTAAATTATCAAATTGAAATAATAGAACAAACTAAAAGGCAAGAAACTCAAAAGAATAATACAGATATTTTAGATAGATTTATAGCATCTAAGGAAATTGAAGGGTGCTCAACAAGAACTTTAAATTACTACAGAGATAATATAAATAAAATGCTTGATACTGTAAATCTTCCAATAAATGAAATTACTACTGAAATATTAAGAAACTATTTATCAGATTATAAAAGTAATTCAAATGCAGGTATGGTAACAATAGACAATATAAGAAGAACAATGGCGACTATGGCTATTGATAAAGGGAAGCCAATAGAACAAGTACAGAAGTTATTAGGTCATATAAAAATAGATACAACGATGGAATACGCAATGGTAAATCAAAATAATGTGAAAAACTCACATAGGAAATATATAACATAAAATCAACTAAAAATATTGATATAGTAATTATTTTATTATACAATACAAACAATAGTTCTCAAAAAAAGATGTGAGGTGCTTAGTATTGAATAATATAGAAAATTTAAAAGATTTAATCATATATCAAAGCCAAAATAACGAAAATATATCTGTTGAAGTTTTATATAATGAAGAAGATTTTTGGTTAACACAAAAGTCAATGTCAAAATTATTTAATGTAGCAGAAAATAATATAACATATCGTTTACAGAATATCTTTAAAACAAAAGAATTAGATCAAGATTCAGTTACTTAAAAAATTAGAGTAACTGCTTCGGATGGAAAAAAATATAACACAAATTTTTACAGTTTAGATGCAATTATAGCAGTTGGTTATAGAGTAAATTCAAAAGAAGCAACAGATTTTAGAATTTGGGCTACCAAAACATTGAAGGAATACATAAAAAAAGGTTTTATTGTTAATAGTGAAATGCTAAAAAATGGACCTAAATTTGGAAAAGATTACTTTGATGAGTTAGTAACAGAAACAAAAAATCTTAACAGCAACTGAGCGACAACTTACAATTTATATAATAGTTCTATATTTTTTTAGTATCCCGCTAAAAGCCACGCTTTTAGGCTCTTATTTGGATTCGGGGCGACTCCCTGTTCCTGCAAACTTTAAAAAAGTTTGAAAAAATAAAGAATTTTTAAAAAATGCAACATTTGATAAAATTTTTGGCTTCATATATATATAGAAATGTAAGGTGATGAAATTTGATAAACATGAAAAAGTTTTACTCTATTTCTATATTGTAATTTAAAATAAAAAGAGATAACAATTCTCTTTTTAGCATAACATTTATTAGAAGTGTTATGAAGGAGTTAAAAAGTAATGCAAATTACAAACAAAGAAATACAAGGCACGAAGTATGTTCAAATTTATTTGACAGAAGAAGAACTCCAGAAAAAAGAAACAAAAGATTTAGCCCAAAAGTATAAACAAGAAAAATATAGCGTGGCTATTTTCGTAACTGGAAAAGAGAATTATCCCGAGATTCTTGAAAGAATAATTACGAAACAAGTGGAATTAAACAAAAATGTATGCTAACATGAAAACAAGCAATATCAGGCGAGATTTGGAGGATAAAATGACAGTTGTACGGATATTGTAGATTGTCTAGAGATGAAGATAAAGAAAACTATGCAAGTATTGAAGAACAAAAAAGAATTATTCAAGACTATGCAATTTCTCGTAATTGGACCATCTCAGACTTCTACATAGATGACAATGTTTCGGGATATACCTTTAACAGACCTGCATTTTCAAAAATGATTGAAAAAGTAAAGGGAGGAAAAATTGATGTAGTCATAGCAAAGGATTTATCGAGAATTGGAAGACATAACGGACGAGTATTAGTTTTAATAGATGAGTTTAAGAATATTCAAAAGAATTTAATATTAGTTTCTGAAATGGGTGGAACTTATGATGTTTTAAATGATAGAGATGATACCATTGGAATAACAACATGGTTTAATGAAAGATATGTTAAAGATTGTTCAAGAAAAACTAGAGACCACATGTATTCTAAACAAAAAACAGGAAGATTAATTATGGGAAATTATTATGGATATATAAAAGATCCAGAGGATATAACAAAGCTATATGTTGATGAAGAACTACGACCTGTTATAGAATTGATATATAAGCTATATACCGAAGAAGGAATTGGAAGAAAGAAAATTTGCGATATTCTAAATAGTAAATATAATTATCCAACTCCATCAGTTTACTATCAAATGAAACACTTGGAAAGAGGCAGAATATATAAACATCCTGTTCAAAAATTATGGTCCACATATATGGTAAGAAACATTTTAGAAAATGATGTATATTGTGGCACACTTAGAACTCATAAGAAAAAGACTGTATCCATAAGAGGTAAAGCAATAAAGCTTCCAGAGGAAGAACATTTTGTATTTGAAAATCATCATGAAGCAATTATATCTAAAGAAACATTTAACTTAGCTCAAGAAATAAGAAAGAGAAAACTAAATACAAAAAGTACATCAAGTACGAGAAAAAGAAGTTATTACTTTTCAGGACTTTGCAGATGTGGTGATTGTGGTTTTGGAGTAAGTGGCATAACTATAACTAGAAAACAATCTCAAAAAGGTTATGAATGTTCACAATATAGAACTTATGGTAAAGCTAGATGTAAATGTCATGAAATTAAAGAATCGGATATAATTATACATTTTAAGGAATTTTTAAAATTCACTAGAAATAAATACATAGATGAAATAAATAGAATACAATTTCAAGTAAAAACTAATACTAAAACAAATAATAAAGAAAAAATCAAATTTGAAATAGAAAACTTAAATGCTGAATACAAAGTTTTGATTAGTCAAAAAATTAAAGATTTAACTAATACCACAAATGAGTATCAACGAGAAATGATTGAAAATACATATAAAGAATTGGAAAAAGATAAAACTAATCGTATAGAACAATTACAAAAACTATTAGAGCAACAGCAAGAAGATTTAGAGACAGAAAAAATAAAAAGATTAAAAACGGCAATAGAATATTTTGATGATATTCTAAAATCTAATGAACCAAATAGATATATTTTAGAGTGTTTAATTGATAAAATATGGATTTATCACGATAAAAGTGTGAAATTCGAGCTAAAACCTGAAATTAGCCGATTAATATAATATCCCCAAATTGAAGGCTTTTACCCCCGTATGCACGACTGAAATGATTGCTTTTGCAAAAGCAAATCCATATTTTGAAAAACTAAATACTTGCCTTTTAGGATTAAGTATAGATAGCAACCCGTCACATTTAGCGTGGGTGTATAACATATATTGTAAAACAGGAATACAAATACCATTTCCTATAATAGCGGATAGAAGCGGAGAGATAGCAAGAAAATATGGAATGATAGCAAGTGATGTAAGTACTACGGAGACAGTAAGAAATGTATTTATAATAGATGACAAAGGAATAGTAAGATTAATTTTAGTATATCCTTTGAATGTGGGAAGATGTATACCAGAAATACTTAGAACGGTGCAGGCTTTACAAGTGGCAGACTTAAACAAAGCATCAACACCAGCAAATTGGATACCAAACCAACCAATAATAATGCCACCACCAAAAACATTTGAAGAATTAATGAAAAGAAGAGAAGAAATAATGCGCAATCAGAATGGTATGATGTGGTACTTGAGTTTTCAAAATTCTCAAAGAGAAACAGAAAACAATAGAATAGAAGAGCCAAAAAAGGCCATAGAAAGTAAAGAAAATAAAAACAAAAAAATTCAATAAATTACAAAATTTTCCTCAAAAAGACAGAATAAAAAATTTTAATTAGGAGAAAATAAAAATAATAAAATTTGAGGAGGATATATTATGAAGCCAAATAACAATGAAAATCAAACAATAAATTGTACAGTATCATCTTGTAAGTACAATAATTGTCAAAGACAAAAATGTGAATTGGAAGGAATAATAGTAACACCAATAGAGGGATGTCAAACAAAACAACCAGACGAATCTATGTGCTCTAGCTATAAAAATTCAAAAAAATAAAAAAATTTTAATTTGCCGACACGTTTCGACAAATTATTTTTTTGAAATGTGGTATCATACAGACGGAGGAGTTGATGAACATGAAAAAAAATACATTAGCACGACTAAAACACACAGCACGACTAGAATCATTAATTGCTCAAGGGGCTGACTATGAACTAATATTAAAGCAGAGTCAGAAAATCGACAAATATATTGTAGAAGAGATGAAGGAGAAAAACAAGAGGAAGAATTTCAATAAATTTTAATTGTACATAAAAAATAGATGATAAAAAGTTTATCATCTATTTTTAAGGGTTATAGACATATTAATTTTGAGATAAACTTCTTTGAATATACATTTGAGAATCTTTTTTCTTCAAATCTTCACGTTTGTCATACAACTTTTTACCCTTGCCAATACCGAGTTCTACTTTTACAATACTGTTTTTAAAATAAAGAGAAATAGGAACTAAAGTATAACCTTTCTGTTTGATCAGACCGGTTAGTCTAAAAATTTCTCTTTTATTTAGCAACAGTTTTCTATTACGCATAGGATCTTTGTTAAAGATATTGCCTTGCTCATAAGGACTAATATGCATTGAACAAATAAAAACTTCACCATTTTTAATTTCGGCGTAACTATCTTTTAAATTAACCTTACCATTTCTAATGGACTTTATTTCTGTACCAGTTAAAACAATTCCAGCTTCTAATGTATCAATTATTGTATAATTATGTTTTGCAGTTGAATTTTTAGCAATATTTTTTATCATAATTAAAAACTCCTTTCAGAAATTATTAATATTATAACATCTAAAAGAAAGTTTTAAAAGAGATATGTAAATAATTTTATAATTAAATTGATAATTATAAAATTATTTTGAGACTTATTCATTATGGTTATGAATTTCTGTTTTCTCATTTTGCTTACCGTAAGCTATAGTCATCCAAACAACGGCAATACCAACAACGGCTAGAATTGCCCAGGTCCAAATCTTCGCAGACATATCTGAGAAAAGATTGTTTGTAGTTGTGGATGTTCTTGTTGCGTTATAATTGTTTGTGCTACCAGTAATTACAGTATTATTTGCTTTTTGATTCTTCATAGTATCCATAACACCAGAAACAGTATTCTTTACTGCATTTGCTCCTTGTGAAACAACATTACCGACTGTGGAAGCTCCATTTTGAACAGCATTTTCTGTAGCATTTACAACGTTAGTAGTTGCAAAACAAGAAGATGATGAAATGGCAAAGAATGTAATAAAAGAAGCGATTAAAATTGAAAATTTCTTTTTCATAATTTCCTCCTTTTTGATAAATAATATTATTAGTATTAATTTAAAAAAATAAAATATACATTGAAAAATTGGAAAAATAAATCGTAAAAAAATGAGCTTGTGAGAAATTCACAAGCTTAGATAATATGCGTACAAAAAATTTTTTAATTAAATATATAATTTAATAAAATTTTACTATCTCTATTTATAGCATAGCTGTAAGAAAAAATCAATACTAAAAAATAAAAAAATGGGAAGAATAAAATCATTGAAAAATGAGAATTCCTTAGACTTGAATCGACTGTAAGAGATTAACTTTTTTATTAAATTATATATTTAATAAAAATATAATTACTAGTTGATTTATAAAACATAATGTTTTATAATGACGATATACAAAAGGAAAGGGGAACGAAATGCCAAAAGAAACATTAAAAAACTTAAAAGAAACGAATGAAAGGGGAAAAGTAAAAATGAGAGAAATGTTAAAAAACAAAAAACGGAATCACGCTAATAGCTTTGGTTGTGACAATAGTAGTACTTTTGATATTAGCGGGAGTAAGCATAAGCTTAGTAGTGGACAAAAATGGAATAATCCAAAAAAGTAAAGATGCAAGAAGAGAATATGGACAAGCAAAGGCAAATGAACAAGAAGATTTATCTAATTTATCAGATATGATAGATGAAGCAACAGCAGAGCCAACACCAAAAGTAGATGTAAATACAAAAGCAGGAGAAAATAGTACAATAAATGGTAAAAAAGGAACTTCAAAAAATCCAACAATACCAAAAGGATATATACCAATAGATACAGTTACATCTACATGGGGAGATGGAAGTACTGCACCAAGTCAAGATTCGGTAAACCATGGACTAGTAATCAAAGATGAGCAGAATAATGAATGGGTGTGGGTACCAGTAGACAAGGGAACACTTGCAACAATGTATGAAGAATCAAGTGATGAAAAAACATTATGTGGAACAACAGGAGAAACAGCAGTAAAAACGAAACTATATTCAAAATCAATAACAATAGGAATAGATAGTAATAAAACAACAATGTCAAGAACTACACCGGGAACATCAACTATGGGTAGTTACCGTGAGCCGGACCTAGTAGCTGGAAGTGGTTCAAGCTATGATGCGAAAGACACATATTATAAAACAATATTAGGAGACACAGGGACCAAAGAGCAACTAGCACAGTTATTTGCAGATGAATATAAAGCAATGATAGAAAGTGTAAGTAAATATGGAGGATTTTATATAGGAAGATATGAGTTATCAAAAGCGGGAGTGCAGAAAGATAAAGCAACATTAACAAGAACGAATTGGTATAATTTATATAAAAAATGTAAAGAACTAAATGCAAGTGATAAAGTAGAAACAAGAATGATATGGGGATGCCAGTGGGATGTAGCATGTAACTTTATAGCAAATAAAGGAGACAAAAAAAACATAACAGACTCAAGTTCATGGGGAAATTATAAAGAAACATTAGTAAAAGCAGATGATGGAACAACTGAGATAAAAGCAAGTGAAGATGCACAAGTATTAAATACAGGAAAAACAACATTTACAATGGCAAATAATATCTACGACCTAGCTGGAAACTGCTATGAGTGGACTCAAGAGGTGAACGGCGCCAGCTATCGAGCTCGTAGGGGTGGCAGTTACAGCTTTGATGGCTCTGGAGGTCCAGCTTCTTACCGCGGCGACGGCAACTTTCCGGTCAGTAGCGACTACGACAGCCTACGGTACTCGTCCTACTTTAATAATAAAGTCAAAATAAAGGAGCGTTTAATTTTAACTGTGTAAAAGCAAAAAATGTAGGACTTTAGGGCGTGAGCACCAGGGTGAAGAATAATTGTAAAGTAGACATAATAAAAATTAAAAAAGCAATAGATAAAAAAGCTATTGCTTTTTTTATGTGTTACTAGTATAATAAGTATGAAAAGTATAACAAAAATATGGAGGCGGAAATGGATAAAAATAAATTTGTGGGAATCAGCAAAGTAGGAGAAAAAGGACAAATAGTAATACCAAAAGAAGCAAGAGATATGTTCGACATTAAACCAGGAGATTCAGTAGTGGTATTATGCGATAAAAATAGAGGAATGGCAATAGTAAAAGCAGAAAGTTTAGAACCTGCGATAGAAAAATTTATTCCGAAAGGAGATAAATAACATGATTCAAATAACAAACTTAACAAAAAAATATAAAGAAAAAATAGCAGTAAACAACATCAACTTAACAATTAAAGAGGGAGAATTATTTGCTTTATTAGGAACAAATGGTGCAGGAAAAACAACAACAATAAAAATGCTCTCAACACTAATACTTCCAACAGAAGGAGAAATCAAAATAGCTGGCTATGACATAGCAAAAGACAGCGTGAAAATAAAAGAAATAGTAAATGTTTCTCCACAGGAAACAGCTATTGCACCTAATCTGACAGTAAAAGAAAACTTAGATTTTATGGCAGGAGTTTATAAAATAAAAAACAAAAACGAAAAAATAGATAAATTAGTAAAAACATTTAAATTACAAGAAGTATTAAAACAAAAGGCAAAAACTTTATCAGGAGGATGGCAAAGAAAATTGTCAATAGCAATTTCTTTAATAAATGATCCGAAAGTATTATTCTTAGACGAACCAACACTTGGACTTGATGTACTTGCAAGAAGAGAGTTATGGACAGTGATAGAGTCACTAAAAGGAAAAATAACAATAATATTAACAACTCATTATATGGAAGAGGCAGAAAGTTTATCTGACAGAGTAGGAATAATGGATAAGGGAAAGCTGATTGCAGTAGGAACAGTAAAAGAACTTATGCAAAAAGCAGGAACAAATAATTTTGAAGAAGCTTTTGTTAAAATAGCAACAGGCGGTAGAGAATAATGAGAATACTAAACTTTGCAAAAAGAAATTTTAAAGAAATAATAAGAGATCCATTAAGCATAGTATTTGCAATAATCTTACCTCTATTTTTACTATTTATATTTCAACAATTTAATATACCCAATGAAGCATACAAACTAGAAAATTTTACTCCGGGGGTACTAATATTTAGCTTTTCATTTATAACACTATTTGCATCAACACTCATTGCAAAAGACAGAAAAACATCGTTGTTAATAAGACTTGGAATAAGTCCAATGAAGCCTATAGAATACATATTAGGGTACATGATTTCATTTATTCCAATAATATTATTGCAAGGCGTAGGGACTCTTGTAATAGCACTAATCTTAGGACTACCTTTTAGCATAAATATACTTTGGACAATATTAGTATCAATAATTATAGCAATATTATTTTTAGCGATAGGAATATTAATAGGAAGCCTAGTGTCAGATAAAGCTGCGTCAGGTGTTTCAAGTATAGTTGTTCAATTAGTTTGTTTTACCAGTGGAATGTACTTTCCAAAAGAATTGTTAGGAAGTGCATATAGCAAAATATGTGAAATACTTCCATTTGATTCGGCCTTGATAATAATCAAAGGAATACTAAACAACAATATAGAAAGTATAACAATGCAAAATCTAATAATCTTTAGTGCGTATACAATAGTGTTTTTAGTGTTATCAGCAGTAATATTCAAAAATAAAATGATAAGTGATAACAAATAAACCTGTACAATAGAAGAAAAGAGTGGTATAATTTTGGAGTAAAGAATTTTAGGAGATTACTGCAAAATGAAAAAGCAAAAAGTAAAAGTATTTAAACTAACAATGACAATACTAGCAATAGCAATAATTGTAGGAATAATAATATACATGTTTCCTGTAATGAGGAAACTATCAACAAAAGAAGGACAACTAGCATTTAAGGAAAAAGTATCAAGCTCAGGAATATTAGGGCTATTAATGTTATTTGCTTTGCAAGTGGCACAAATATTTCTAATAATCATTCCAGGAGAACCAATAGAAATACTGGCGGGAATGTGCTATGGCCCAATATGGGGAACGGTCTTCATAATGGTATCGGCAGGGATAATATCTACAATAATATTTTCCTTAGTAAGAAAGTATGGAAAAAGGTTTGTATACAACTTTTGCGATAAAGAAAAAGTTGCAAAAATAGAAAATAGCAAGCTATTTAAAAATCCAAATAAAATAGAAATGATAATGTTTATATTGTTCTTACTTCCAGGAACACCCAAAGACTTGCTAGCTTATACTGCAGGACTGTTACCAATTAATCCTGTGAAATTTGTGCTAATATCAGTATTTGCTAGATTTCCATCAGTAATATCATCGACACTTGCTGGTGCAAACTTAGCAGTGGGAGATTGGAAAAAAAGCATAGTAATGTACTTGTCGATAGTGTTTGTAGCTATTATCGTAATACTAATAGCTAACAAATTTGACAAAGACAAGCTAGCCGAAAAAGCCATAAAAGCAATAAAATAATCTAAAGACGAACTCTGAGATTTAGATTATTTTTTTATTACCCTTTACAACAGCACCTCTTGGCATATTCTAAAAAATATGCTATACTAAATAAGAGATTTCTAGGAAAAACTAGAACAAATGAAAGGAAGAAAAAAATTGAAAATATTAGCAATAGGTGATTTAGTAGGAGAAAGTGGAGTAAGGAAACTAAAAGAACTTTTACCTAAAATAAGAGAAGAAGAAAAAATAGACTTTGTAATAGTCAATGCTGAAAACTCAGCAGACGGAATGGGAATTACAAATAAAATATTTAATGAGCTAAAAGCACTAAAAATAGATGCAATAACAATGGGAAACCATACCTGGGGCAAAAAGGACATATTTGGTTTTATAGATGACAAAATATTATTAAGACCAGCAAACTATGTTGCTAAAGTTCCAGGAAAAGGTTATGGCATATATGAATGTAAAGGTAAAGAAATCTGTGTTGTAAATCTAATAGGAAGAACAGATATGAATGTTCAATCAGAAAATCCATTTACAAGGATGCAAAGTATTTTAGAAAAAGTAAAAGACAAAGCAGACATAATAATATTAGATTTTCATGCTGAAGCAACAGCAGAAAAAATTGCAATGGGTTATTATCTAGATGGAAAAGTAACAGCGATTTTTGGAACACATACACATGTACAAACTGCTGATGAGACAATATTAGAAAAGGGAACAGCATATATCACAGATATAGGAATGACTGGTCCAGCAAAATCTGTAATAGGAATGGATATAGATGCATCTATAAAAAGATTTGAAACAACGCTTCCCGAAAAATATAAAGTTGCGTCAGGAGAAGCAAAATTGAACGGTTGTATTTTCGAGATTAATGACGAAAATTGTCGAGTAAACAAAATTACTAGAGTAGCAAGGAAATAAATGACGAAAATTGCAGAAAACGCACGATGAAAACTGTAAGAAATTACCAGTTTTATATAGACAAATGACTCCGAATATTATATAAATATAACTGTACTTAAACATACAGAAAAATAAAATATTAGGAGGAAAAAAATGGAAGTTTTAAAGATCTCATCAAAATCAAATCCAAATTCAGTAGCAGGAGCAATCGCTGGGTTGGTAAAAGAATCAAACAAAGCAGAAATGCAAGCAATTGGAGCAGGAGCTCTAAATCAGGCAGTAAAGGCAGTAGCAATAGCTAGAGGATTTGTAGCACCAGCAGGAGTTGACTTAATTTGCATTCCAGCATTTGCAGAAGTAGAAGTTGAAGGGGAAGAAAGAACAGGGATGAAACTTATAGTGGAGTCTAGAAAATAAAATCAATCTATTTTAATAAATATGGGGGTATGACAAAAACATACCCCTTTTGTATTTTTTAGAAATAAAATTCCCACAACTATTGAAAAAATCAGACATTTAATGTATTATAAGCATATAAGAAAATAAAGAGAGGGCAAAATATGAAATTAAGCAATGCATTTAAATACATATTTATAATATTTGCAATAGGAATAATTGTGTATGCTGGCTACCGAATTTATAAAACTCAAAATACGCAACAAAACAATACAGAAGAGCCTAATACGGTGGCAGAAGAAAATATAATAAAAGACATCAGACTAGCACTTACAAACTACGATACAATGAATCCGCTAATTACGTCAAATAAAGAGATACTAAACATAGACACTTTGATATTTGAACCACTTTTTACATTGACTCAAAACTATGAAATAGCACCTTGTTTGGCAAAGGAATGTGCTAAAACAGGAAACAATATATATGTAATAAAGCTTAAAGAAGGAGTAGTTTGGCAAAACGGAAATCCATTTACAGGAGAAGACGTAAAATTTACAATAGAAACAATTAATCAGGGCAACTCAATATATAAATATAATACAAGCCACATCACAAATATTGAGGTGGTTGATATAAATACTGTAAAATTAACACTGGATGCAGATGTTCCGTTCTTTGTATATAATTTGATATTTCCAATCGTTTCTAGTGCGTATTACCAAGGAGAAGATTTTTACAACAGTGCTAAAACTCCTATTGGAACAGGGAAATTTACCATAACAAACATAAGTACAAACAATATAACACTTGCAAAAAATTCTAAATATAGGGATTTAGAAAACGATCCTATAAAAATAGATACAATAAAAATAAATTTATATACGTCAATGGGAGAAGCATACAATAATTTTAAAATGGGAAATATAGACCTGTTAGACACATCAAACCCTAATTTCCAAGATTATATTGGAACGATTGGATTTGAAAAGACAGAATATCCTGGTCGACAATTTGACTTTTTGAGCCTAAACTGCGAAGACTCAATTCTACAAGACAAAGCTGTTAGACAAGCTATTAGTTATGCGATAGACAAAAGTAATATAAATTCAGCTGTATTTAACAATCAAAATTATGTGGCAGAATACCCTTTAGATTATGGAAATTTCTTATATGAAGCTAATAATGCAAGTTCAGGCTATAATCCAGAACAAGCAAAACAAGTTCTTCAAGATGGTGGATGGACATATGCAAATAATCGCTGGAGAAAAGAAATAGATGGAGTAACTAGAACTTTAAGACTAAAAATTGCAGTAGACAAAGATAATCAAACAAGAGTTGCAGTAGCCGACTTGATAAAAGAGCAATTAGAAGCAATAGGAATGGAAGTAAGAGTCAACAAAATATCTAAAAACCAATATAATGAATATATTGGTGGGGACGATTATCAAATTCTACTCACAGGGGTGTACACATCATATAGTCCTGATATAACATATTATTTTGCGCCAGGAAATATTGAGAAATATACAAATGATGAACTGTTTAAACTCTTGCAAAATGCAGGAATGATAAATGACAGCGGTAAAATAAAAGAAATATACCAAAAAGTTTACAATATATATAAAGAAGACGTTCCGTTCATTGGATTATATAGAACAAAAGGAATGGTAATAACAAGCTCATCATTAATTGGAACAGTAGAAGCAAATTGCTATAAAAGCTTTTACGAGATAAATAATTGGTATAGAAAATAAAAAAATACGTCAAGTGAAAAGTTAAATGCAATTCTGTAAAGTAAATGCAACTTGTACGAGAAATAAAAAAATAAAACAAATGTTTGAAAAAAAGTCTTGACAAATAAAAATAATAGTATATAATATAACAAGATTGATAATACAAACACATGTTTATAAATTAGGAGGAAAACAATATGGAAAATAATGAAAAGAAAAAAGCACTAGAATCAGCTTTAGGGCAAATAGAAAAACAATTTGGAAAAGGCTCAGTTATGAAATTAGGAGACTTTAAAGCAATGAATGTAGAAGCTATACCTACCGGGGCTCTAAGCTTGGACGTTGCTTTAGGAATAGGTGGAATACCAAAGGGAAGAATTATAGAAATATTTGGACCTGAATCTTCAGGAAAAACAACACTTGCATTACATATGATTGCAGAGTGCCAAAAATTAGGTGGAGAAGCAGCTTTTATAGATGCAGAACACGCATTAGATCCAGTGTATGCAAAACACTTAGGAGTTGATATTGACGATTTAATCGTATCTCAACCTGATACTGGAGAGCAAGCTCTAGAAATAGTAGAAGCGTTAGTTAGAAGCGGTGCTATTGATATAATTGTAGTAGACTCAGTTGCAGCATTAGTTCCAAAAGCAGAAATTGATGGCGATATGGGTGATGCACATGTTGGTCTTCAAGCAAGACTTATGTCGCAAGCTTTAAGAAAATTGGCAGGTGTACTTAATAAATCAAATACAGCAATAATATTCATAAACCAATTAAGAGAAAAAGTTGGTATTATGTTTGGAAACCCAGAAACAACTCCAGGAGGAAGAGCTTTAAAATTCTATTCTTCAGTTAGATTGGACATAAGAAAAGTAGAAAATCTAAAACAAGATGGAGAAGTATTTGGAAACAGAGCAAGAGTAAAAGTTGTAAAAAATAAAGTTGCTCCACCATTTAGAGAGGCTGAATTTGATATTATATATGGAAAAGGAATTTCAAAATCAGGAAATATACTAGACCTAGCAGTAAGCTTAGATATAGTAGAAAAGAGTGGTTCTTGGTTTAGCTATGATGGAACAAGAATCGGACAAGGTAGAGAAAATGCAAAAAAATACTTTGAGGATAATCCAAAAATAATGGCAGAAGTAGAGAAAAAAGTTAGAGCAAAATTTGATGAAGCTTTCGAAAAAAGCCTAAATGATGAAGGTTCAGAAGAAGTAGAAGACCAAGATGAGCCACTAGATGATGAAGAATAATAGAGGGTATAAATGTACACGATAGAAGAATATGATAAACAAAAATCGAGAGTATTAAAATATGTGTTGTATAAAAAGAGAAGCAAGCAAGAAGTAAAAAACAAATTCTATAACGATGTAGAAGAAAATATGTTAGAGGATATTATTTGTGAATTAGAAGAGAACGGTTATATAAATGATAATAACTATATAGAAAGAGCGGTCAATGAGTTTATAGCTCTAAATAACTTATCTATAAAGGAAATAAAATATAAATTAATTGCAAAAGGTATCCCTAATAGCTTGCTAGAAGACTATATAAATGATAAAATAGAGAAGCTTGAAGAATACGAAATAACCTCGGCTAAAAACATAATTGTAAAAAAACAAAACCAAATGGATGAAGAAACAATTATACAATTTTTAGTAAAGAAGGGATATAAGACAAGCAATATAAGAGAAGCAATTTCAAGACTAAGTGATGAAGAGCTATCATAACAATATAACGAAAAGGACAAAGAAAATGCAAAATGTATTAACATTAGAAACAAAAAAATATGCTATAAAAATAGAAAATTTTGAAGGACCACTAGATTTATTGTGCCATTTAATAGACAAAAATAAAATGAATATTAATGACATAAAATTAAACGAAATTACGGACCAGTACATAGAACACATTAATAAAATGGAAGAAATGAATTTAGAGGTTACTAGTGAATTTCTAGTTATGGCGTCTACCTTAATATATCTAAAATCAAAGAGTCTACTTCCAAAAGAAGGAGATAACGAGGAAGAAATTTCAGAAGAAGAACTATTAAGGAGAATAATAGAATACAAAAAATATAAAGAAATAACAAAGAATCTTAGAGAAATGTATAATAACAGTGCAATTAGATTCTACAAACTACCAGACAACGTAGAATTACCAAAACAAAAATTAGAAATCGAATATGAAAAACAAAACATTGTTGATGCATATTCAAATATAGTGAGAATAAATGAAGAAAAGCAAAACGAAAATGCACAAAATATAGAAAAAATTGCTATTACTGATAAATATACAGTAGCAAGCAAAGTAAAAGATATGTTGAAAGAATTGGTAAGAAGACCTAAATTCATATTTAATACATTATTTTCGTTAAATAGATGTGAAAAAGAAGAAGTTGTTACAGCTTTTTCTGGACTATTAGAATTGTCAAGAAGAAGCAAAGTAATCACTAGTCAGGAAGAATTATTTGGTGATATATCAGTAGAAAAATATAAATAAACAAAGTTCTAAAATATACAATAAAGCATATACATATAGTATGTGCTTTATTTTTGTGTAAAGGAGAAATATGAATCTAGAATATATATTAAAATGTTTTCCGGTTAATATTAGACAAACAATAGAAGAAAAGGCTGAACTCAATAATTTGGAAGAAGTCCGACTTAGAAACAATTTGCCTATAATATTGGAGATGGGAAAATACGAAAAAGTAATTCAATATAAAATTAATCCAGAAGAAATGAACTACATATTTCAAAAAATATGTGAGAATTCAATCTATACATATCAAAATCAAATTGCAGGTGGATTTATTACAATAAAGGGTGGAAATAGAGTTGGACTTGTTGGAACAGCCGTAGTAAAAGATGGATGTATAACAAACTTTAATTATATATCAAGTCTAAACATAAGAATAAGCAGAGAAGTAATTGGTTGTAGTAATCAATTAATGGATGAAATTATAAACAAAGAAGAAAACACAATATACAATACTCTAATTGTATCCCCACCGGGGATGGGAAAGACAACTTTGTTAAGAGATATAATCAGAAACATAAGCAATGGAATTGCTAACAAACTAACCGGCAAGAACATAGCGGTAATTGACGAAAGATGTGAAATCTCAGCAATGTACAAAGGGGTTATGCAAAATGATTTGGGAATAAGAACAGATGTCATAAATGACATTCCAAAATATCTTGGAATGAAAATGGCAATTAGATCAATGGCACCACAAGTCATTGCAGCAGACGAGATAGGTAGCACAAAAGATAGTGAAGCCATAAGATATGCAATGTGTTGTGGAGTTAAAGGAATATTTACAGCACACGGAAAAAATATGGAAGAGTTAAGAAAAAATCCAGAATTAAAACAGCTGATAGAAGAAAAAATATTTGACAAAATAATCTTCTTGCAAGGAAGAGAAAATAATAAAATAAAATTTAATATATAAAATAGTTCTAAAATAAAAATATTGGAATATACATATATAAAGTGAGTATAGAATCAGAAAGGACAAGACATGGACTTTATAAAAGGTATTCTAATATTGTTTGTGTTTTTAATATTTGTAAAAATAGGAAACATATATTCTAAAAAATACATAAATAGAGCGTCACAGCTAGAACAGATGAAAAATCTATTAAACATTTTTAAAGTAAAAATAAAATTTACTTGCGATACGATACAAGAAATCTTTAACCAGTTATATGAAGACACTCCAAATGAAATAGGAGAAATCTTCAAAAAAGCCAATGAATATATGGAAACGTACAGTGCAAAAGAAGCTTGGAACAAATCGCTAGAAGAAGCCAAAACTGACTTAACAAAAGAAGATATAGAGACACTTAAAAACTTAGGAAAAATATTAGGAGAAACAGATGTAGAAGGACAAATAAACCAAATAGAACTGACAGAAACACTATTAAAAAATCAAATTAAAGAAGCACTTGAGGAAAAGGTAAAAAACTCAAAAATGTATAGAACTTTAGGAGTAACAGTGGGACTTGCTATTTCTATAATTTTAATATGAGAGGGAAGTAAAGAGTATGGACATAAATCTTTTGTTTAAAATTGCAGCTATTGGAATATTAGTAGCTGTGCTATATCAAGTATTAGTAAGAGCTGGAAGAGAAGATCAAGCAATGATGACAACACTAGCAGGGCTAATAATAGTCTTAACAATGGTCATAAAAGAAATAAGTACATTATTTGACACAGTAAGAACCATCTTTAATTTATAGGGAAGGATTGTGACTAAAGATGGACATTATAAAAATTATAGGAATAGGTTTAGTATCTTTAATTATAATTGTAATTCTAAAGCAATACAGACCAGAATTTGCAATGTACGTATCATTAATAGCAGGAGTGTTAATATTCGCGTTAATTGCTACAAGACTGTCGGGAATTATAGATGTGCTAAAAAGCATTGCGAACAAAGCAACCATAAATAGTGGATTTCTAGTCCTTCTCATAAAAATAACAGGAATTGCCATACTAACTGAATTTACGGTAAGCATTTGTAAAGATACAGGCGAATCGGCAATAGCTCATAAAGTGGACTTAGGTGGAAAAGTAATAATAATGTCAATGTCAATACCAATAATGGCAAGTTTATTAGAAACAATTATAAAAATATTGCCATAAATATTTTGCAAAAGAAAATGGGAGCAAAGATGAGAGATGTAATAAAAAAATTAATAATTACAATCATATCAATAATTTTAGCACAATTTATATTTACAAGTTTTTTTTATAAAGTAAAAGCCGAGTATACTGAAACGAATCAGAATAGCATTATAGAAAGCCAATCTAAATCATTTGGAATATCAAGCTTTATAGAAGAAGCGGACAAATATCAAAGTGAAGACTTTTCGATAGACGTAAGCGAACTATTCGCATCAGCAGTAAAAGGAAACGTTGATAACAAATCAATTGGACAAAGGATATTATCGATTTTATTTAAACAAACAAGTAGTGCTATAAAAACAATACGGCATAATAATGATAATAGTAATAATATCAAGTGTAATGAAAAGCATAAGCGACAACTTGGAAAATTCAGGTGTAGCCCAGATTACACACTATGTTACATATATCTTAATAGTTACCGTAATAATGAAAAATTTTTCAGACATTATAGTAATGGTAAAAAACTCAATAGAAAATTTAATAGGCTTTACAAACTGTCTATTACCATTGTTAATAAATCTAATGATTACAACTCGGAAATATTACATCAGCAAGTTTATTGCAACCAATAATATTATTCTTAATAACATTCATTGGTAACTTTATAAATGGAATATTAATACCAGTAATATTAATATCTGTATCTCTTAGCATAATATCAAACATATCAGACAGAGTTCAGGTCGACAAATTAGCAAAGTTTATAAATAGTTCAGTTGTATGGATTTTAGGGATTGCATTAACAGTATTTGTTGGAGTTACTTCATTAGAAGGAAGTATTACAAACGGAGTAGATGCGCTAACGGTAAAAACTACAAAGGCTGCGGTATCTAACTTTATACCGATAGTAGGAAAAATATTGCGGAGATGCTGTCGAAACAGTAATGAGTTGCAGTAACATTTTAAAAAATGCGGTGGGAATAGTTGGAGTAGTTATAATAATAAGCATATGCATAGTTCCGATTATAAAACTAATGGCGCTTATGGGTGTCTATTACTTAGGATCAGCACTCTGCCAACCAATAGCAGACGAAAAAATAGTAAAGCTTTTAGAAAAAATTGGAGCTACATTCAAACTACTTTTAGCGATAATGAGTAGTGTTTCTGTAATGTTGATAATTGGCATAACACTAGTAATAAAAATATCAAACAGTGGAATGATGATGCAATAACAAAGGAGAAATTATGGTAGCGTTTTTTAGTAGTTGGGCACAGGGAATAATAGTTGCAGTAATAGTAGCGACAATAGTTGAACTACTATTACCAAATGGGAGCAGTAAAAAATATGTCAAAGTAGTTGTGGGAATTTATATACTGTTTTCAATAATAGCACCAGTAGTTAATAAATTTGCCAATCAAGACATAAATGCTGAAATATTTACCTTGGATAAATACGAAAAAAAGATGGAAGACGGCAACAATAAAATCTTACAAAAAATAGAGGCAAATAATAGCAGAACCGTAAAAGATATATATGTGGCAAATTTAGAAGCAGACTTAAAAGCAAAACTAAAAGACAAAGGATATGAAGTAACAAGTACATATATAAAAGCCAAAGATGATGAAAACTACACAATAGAAAATATCAGCATCACAGTTAAAAAGAACGAAAACAAAGAAAATAAAAATGAAATATCTATTGGAGAAATTACAATAAGCAAAACTAAAGACAATACAACTTCAAACGAAGACATAAGCAGACAGGATAAACAAGAAATAAAAGAATATTTAGCTAAAACATATGATATATCTGAAAAAATTATAGATATAAATTAACAAAAGAGAGGTGAAAGGTTTGATAAAAGAAAAATTCAAAGATGCCTTTAAAATAAAAAAAGGAAAAGATAACAAAAGATCAATAGAAAATTTGATAGTTCTGGGAATTTTATTAATCATAACAATAGTTGCAATCAACTACATATTGTCAGGTAATAGCAAAAAGAGTAAGACGATAACAAACAGTCAAGGGAAAACACTAGCAACAGAAGAAACAAAAACATCAGAGCAAATAGGCGAAAATATAGAAAACAAATTAGAAAACATATTGTCAAAAATAAAAGGGGTCGGAAATGTTAAAGTTCTAGTTACATATTCGCAAACAAACCAAATAATACCAATGTATAATGAAGATTCAAGTACAAGCACAACAGAGGAAAAAGATTCTGGTGGAGGAACTAGAACAGTAAATGAAAACAGCAGTAAAAAAGACATAATATATGAAGAAAAAAATGGAGTCAAAACACCGATAACACAAAGCATAATAAATCCAACAATAGAGGGAGCAATAATAACTGCACAAGGGGCTACAAATGCAGATGTAAAAACCAATATAGTTCAAGCAGTTGAGGCTGTAACAGGTCTTGCTACATACAAAATACAAGTTTTCGAAATGGATTAGGGGGATTAAATATGAAAATGATATTAAAGAAAAACCAAGTAATAATATCTGTTATTGCAATAATGCTAATTGCAGCAGGATACATGAACTATACGGCAAATAACAAACAAACTTTACAAACAGCAGCATTAAAAGATAGCGAAAAATATGGAGACTTAGGGGATGCAACACTAGTGAGTACAAATGCTGTATCTGAAAATGTAGAAGAAACTGGGGCTCTGGTAGAAAATACGCCAGAAAATATAGAAACTGTTACTGAAAACACGGTAAGCGAAACATCTGTGCCAGCAGTATCTGATAATCAGTATTTTGCAGAATCAAAACTAGAAAGAGAAAAAATGTATTCTCAAATGTTAGAAAGTTATCAAAAAATAATAAACAACTCACAAATATCGGATAAACAAAAAGCAATATCACAAAACGAAATAAAGAAAATAAATGACACAAAAAATGCAATAATGATTTCGGAAAACTTATTAAAAAACAAAGGATTTGAAGACTTAATAATTTTCGTTAATGGAGATAGCATAAGTGTTGTAATAAAAGCAAAAGAACTAACGCAAGAGCAAATCGCACAAGTACAGAACATAATTGTAAGAGAACTAAAAGCAGATATAGAAAATATACATATAAGCAATAAAGAATAAAAATAAAGTGAACTCAATTTGTTAAAAACAATTTGGGTTCACTTCAAAATTTTAATGTTTTAATTTTATCAATATTGCGATTGCTAAAAGAATTAGAACAACTCCTACTGTTATAAGAAGGATATTCAATATATTGGTTAATCCTAACTCTGCTTCTGGCAATGAACTTAAACGATTGAAATTAGAAGAACTAGAAGTTGCAGTATTAGATGCAACACTGTTGTTAGTTGTGCTATTATCTATTTCATTATCATCAACAATATTAGAATTATTATCTGCTAAATTTGAGGCTAAATTCATATCTATATTTACCGCCAAACACTTTCCTGTAAAAATTAAAAATACAAATAAAAAAGTCACTAATAAAATTTTAAAAGTCTTATTCATCAAACTCATCCTCTCTTGTAAAAAATTAATATACTATAATAATACACAAAATCTAAAAAAAAGTCTAGACCTTTATAAAAATATTTCAAAAAAACTAAAAATTACAACAGTAAAAACGCTGAAAAGGTACAAATTTCACAAGATATATGATATAATAAATATTGTAAAGAAATAGGAGGAAAAATGTTTAATTTACAATCAAAATATAAGCCAACTGGAGATCAACCACAGGCAATAGAATATTTAAGTAAAGGAATAAAAGAAGGTAAAAAATTTCAGACACTTCTTGGAGTAACAGGCTCACGGGAAAACTTTTACAATGGCAAACATAATAGCAAAAACACAAAGACCAACATTAATCTTAGCACACAACAAAACACTTGCAGGCCAGTTATACAGCGAGTTTAAAGAGCTATTTCCAACGAGCAATGTGGGTTACTTCATATCGTTCTACGACTATTATCAACCGGAAGCATATATCGCTTCATCGGATACATATATAGAAAAAGATTCATCAATAAATGATGAAATAGATAAACTAAGACACTCAGCAACAGCATCGTTATTCGAAACTAGAGACGTTATAATAGTTGCATCTGTTTCATGTATCTATGGTTTAGGAGACCCAATAGACTATGAACATATGATAGTGTCGATTAGACCAGGAATGAAAATAGAAAGAAACGCCATGCTAAAAAAATTAATCAATATGCAATATAGCAGAAATGAATTGGACTTTAAAAGAGGAACATTTAGAGCAAAAGGCGACATAGTAGAAATATTCCCATCAGATTATGGAGAAAGCGCAATAAGAGTTGAATTCTGGGGAGATGAAGTAGAAAAAATATCAGAAATAAATCCTTTAACAGGAAAAGTTACAGCAACAAGAAGCCATGTAATGATATTCCCAAATTCACATTATGTTACAACTTCTGAAAAAATGGAAAGAGCGATTAAGAGTATAGGGGAAGAAATGAAGCAACGAGTGGAATACTTTAAATCTCAAGGAAAACTAATAGAAGCACAAAGAATAGAAGAAAGAACAAACTTTGACCTTGAAATGATGAAAGAAACAGGATTCTGTCAAGGAATAGAGAACTATTCAAGACACATAAGCGGAAGAGCACCAGGAAGTGCGCCATTTACGTTATTTGATTATTTCCCAAAAGACTTTTTATTATTAATAGATGAATCCCATGCAACAATCCCACAAGTAAGAGCAATGTACAATGGTGACAGGGCAAGAAAAGAATCTTTAGTAAAATACGGATTTAGACTACCTTCTGCATTTGATAATAGGCCTTTAACATTTGAGGAATTCGAAGAAAGAATAAATCAAGTAGTATTTGTTAGTGCTACTCCGGCAGACTACGAAAAAGAACATTCAAAAGGGAATGTAGTAGAACAAATAATAAGACCTACTGGACTTTTAGATCCAGAAATAGAAGTAAAACCGGTAGAAAATCAAATAGATGATTTAATCGAACAAATACATGATAGAGTAAATAAAGGCGAAAGAGTGTTAGTAACAACTCTAACCAAGAAAATGGCAGAAGATTTAACAAGCTACTTATCAGAGTTAGATATAAAAGTTAAATACATGCACTCAGACATAAAAGCGCTAGAAAGAATGGACATAATTAGAAATTTACGACTTGGAGAATTTGATGTCCTAGTAGGTATAAACCTTCTAAGAGAAGGACTAGACATTCCAGAAGTATCATTAGTAGCAATACTTGATGCAGACAAAGAAGGATTCTTACGTTCAGAGCGATCATTAATTCAAACAATAGGACGTGCTGCAAGAAACACCAACGGAAAAGTAATAATGTATGCAGATGAGCTAACAGACTCTATGGATAAGGCAATTTCGGAAACAAATAGAAGAAGAAAAATTCAAATGCAATACAATAAAGAACATGGAATAACTCCACAAACAATAAAGAAAGACGTAAGAGATTCAATAAGAGCAACAATAGTTGCCGAAACCTCTGAAAAATATGAGTTAGAAGAAAATGCAAGTGTAGAAGAAATAATAAACAAACTAACAGAAGAAATGTTAAAACACGCAGAAAGAATGGAATTTGAAGAAGCAGCTAAATTAAGAGACAAAATCAAAGAATTAGAAAAATCAATTTAGTCAACCTTGAAAAATAAAACAGCATATGATAATATATAAACGTAAAACAGAGGGGAATGTGAAAAAAGATGGCGAATAATATTGTAGTAAGAACTTTCAAACATTTTAACTTAATAACAAGACACAAATGGGAAGTATTTAAACTAGCATGTAGAGCAGGAATCCCTTGGAGAGGCTTCATGCACGACTGGTCAAAATACTCGCCAACAGAATTTTGGGAATCAGTTAAATATTACAATGGAAGAAGAAGCCCTATTACATTAGCAAGAAGAATGCAAGGATACTCAAAAGCGTGGTTACACCATAGAGGCAGAAACAAACACCATCCAGAATATTGGTATGACCCAGCAGGGGGAAAAATGCATTCAACACCAGTTATACCATACAAATATGTAGTAGAAATGATATGCGACAACTTGGCAGCAGCAAAAATATATAACGGGAAAAGATGGAGAAAAGATAGCTCGCTAAAATATTGGTTAAAAAGAAAAGAAGACTGTCCATTAAACGAAAAAATAAAAGCAATGCTGACAGAAACATATACACAAGTAAGCATAAATGGAATAGAAAAAACCATAAATAGAGCAAACTTAAAAAAAATATATAAAAAATACTGTGGAAAATAAGGAGAAAGAACATGAAGATAGGATTTTATGCAGGAAGTTTTGACCCATTCACAATGGGACACATGCATGTGGTTGAGACGGCCGCTAAATTGTTTGATAAACTAATAATAGGAATAGGAGAAAACTCATCAAAACTAAGAAACTACGACAAAGAAGTAATGAGCCAAGCAATACAAAAAGCTTTAAGCCAAGCAAACTTACAAAATGTTGAAGTAATCACATATGATGATTTATCAGTGGATGCTGCAAAAAAACACAACTGTAATTTCTTAGTGAGAGGAATAAGAGATGATATGGATTATTACTACGAAGAAAACATTGCACAGATAAATGAAGAAATATCAGGACTAGACACAATATACGTGCGAGCAGGAACATATGGAAGCATAAGCTCAAGTACAGTAAAAGAATTATACAAAAACGGAAAAGACATATCAAAATACGTTCCAAAAGAAATATTAGAAATAATGTAAAAGCCTAAATATTAGCAAAAAAATTGACTTTATGCAATATTTGGAGTAAAATAGTAAATGTAATAAAAAGGAAAAGGAGGATTGAACCATGTCAGGACATAGCAAATGGCATAACATTCAAGCAAAAAAAGGGAAAGCTGATGCAGCAAGAGGAAAAATATTCACAAAATTAGGAAGAGAATTATTAATAGCAGTAAAGCAAGGTGGACCTGACCCGGCAGGAAACTCTAAACTAAAAGATGTAATAGCAAAATGTAAGGCAGCAAACATGCCAAATGATACAATAAAAAATGCAATAAAAAAAGCTTCAGGAGCAGGAGAAGCAGAGAATTATGAAGAAATAGTATATGAAGGATATGGCCCAGCAGGTGTTGCTGTAATTGTAGAAGCAAGTACAAACAATAGAAACAGAACAGCAGCAGATGTAAGACATGTATTTGATAGAGCTGGTGGAAACTTAGGAACAACAGGTTGTGTATCGTACATGTTCAACAAAAAAGGAGTAATGGTCATAGATAAGGCAAACTGCAACCAATCAGAAGATGATCTTATGATGATTGCATTAGATGCTGGAGCAGAAGATTTCGAAGCTGACGAAGAATGTTATACAATAACAACAACTCCAGAAGATTTCTCAAAAGTTAGAGAAGCTTTAGAAGAACAAGGAATTGAATTCGTAGAAGCAGAAGTCCAAATGGTTCCAACAACATATGTTGCATTAGACGAAAAAGCTCAAGAAAGAATGGAAAAACTATTAGATAATCTTGATGAATTAGATGATGTAATGAACGTATATCACAATAGCGAAAACAATTAAAAATAAAAAAATCAGATAGTGGTTGAAATTCCGGAAATATATCAGGAGGATCTGTATTAGGAGGAATTGTCGCATTCTTCTGTGGTCAATCTCAGCAGGGTACAGTAGAGAATTGTTATAGCAAGGGGACAATAACTGCACCTGACAATAACGGTGGAGCAATTATAGGAAAGAAGCTTCAAGCTGATGGAAATGCAAGATTTAATAACTTATATTATTTAAGTACGATAGGATTATATGCAGTAAACAATAATCAGTCATATGAGTCTGACACAGTAAAAGCAGTAGATGATGATATAAAAACATATGAAGAATTTTTAGAATGGATAAAAACTAAATAATTAAAATAACATATTTAATAAAAAATGAAAATACAGCTTTGGATTTGTATATAAATTCAAAGCTTTTTGTATGAAAAAAATAAAATCATTATAATTTTTTAAAAAACAAATTCTACTTGACAAAACAGCAACATATTGATAATATAAGAACGATAACATAGGAGGCAACAATGATTTTTTACCCTAAAAGTTACTTTAACAAAATAGTGGATATAAATGTCAACTTTTTTATAGAAAAAAACATAAAAGCAGTATTATTAGACATTGATAATACCATACTAGATAAAAGACACAATATGGTACAAGGATTAGAAGAATGGGTAAAAACACTAAAAGAAAACAATATAAAAATTTGCATACTATCAAATACAAACAAAAAAAAGAAAGCACAAAATTTGTCAGATAAGTTAGAAGTGCCATTTATATATTTTGCAAAAAAACCATTAAAATTTGGTTTCAAAAAAGCAAAAAAGATATTAGAAATAGAAGATAACAAAACAATTGCTGTAATAGGTGATCAAGTGTTGACAGATGTATTTGGCGCAAATAGATGTAAAATGTATTCTATACTAGTAAAGCCACTAAAAAAAGAAGATATTTTTATTACGAAAATAAATAGATTAATAGAAAAGCAAATACTAAAAAGCTATTTCAAACAAATAAACCAAAGTAAAAAATAAAAAGAGGTATTTTAATGTATATTAACAACATAAACATATTATATTATTTATTAATAGGAATAATAGGCCTTGGAGTGGGGCAATTTGTATCTTGGTGTACTGTACGTATGCCAGACTACAGCAAAGTATTTGTAAAAGATTTTTTTTCATTATACTTAAAGAACGAAAAGCCTAAATACATATATATGACAGTAACTGCAGTAATCTTTATAGGACTACTATATTTATATGGATTTCAATTAAAAACACTGGCATATATGATACTATTTCCAATGTTACTGTGTGCATTTGTAATAGACTATAGACTAAAAATAATTCCAAATAGACTAAACCTTACAATATTTGAAGTTGGTTTAGCATACACATTTTTAGAGGGAATAATAAACATCAACATAGCGATTGATATGCTACTAGGAATGATAGCTGGTGCAGGAATTTTCTTGTTTATAACGCTGGTTGGAGGACTGATAGCAGGAAAAGAAGCAATGGGTTTTGGTGATGTGAAATTAATGGGGGGACTAGGATTATTCTTTGGATGGAGAACCATAATAATTATTTCTCTTATAGCATTCTTACTAGGAGCAATAGTTGGAATTACACTAATGTTAAGGAAGAAGAAGAAAAGCGATGAGTACATCCCATTTGGACCATTTATAGTAATATCAGCAGTAATAGCAATGTTTGTACCATTTAAATTACTACTAATAGCAACTTTAAACATATTTACGCTAGGAACATACAGCAGGTAATGTATCAATAAATAAAACAAAGAAATGAGTGAGATATCTATGAATAACAATATTCGTTGGTTAAGAGATAGAATAAAAATGTTGAATCTACAAGGAATAATAATATCAAATCCTATAAATGTAAAATACTTAACAGGAATTGATGCAGAAGGAACATTTTTGATTACACCAAAGGAAAATATCTACATAACAGATGGCAGATATATAGAGGAAGTAAACAATGTTATAACATTAAATGATGAAATAGTTGTATATGACGCAAAAGATTTGTCTAAAGATGACTATGAAAACTTTTTCTTGTTTTGCGAAAATGTGGGATTTGAAGAAGAGTATGTAACATATGCAACATACAAAAAGATTATGCATAGATACAAGATTAACAACTTAGAAGAAACAGAAGGAATAATAGAAAAGCAAAGAATGATAAAAGACCAAGAAGAAATAGATATCATTCAACAAGCTTGTAAAATTACAGACGACTGTTTTACACATCTAAAAAGTTATATAAAAATAGGATTAACTGAAAAACAAATAGCTAAGGAAATAAGCGACTTCTTTATAAAAAATGGAGCGGACGACTTGGCATTTGAAACAGTTGTAGCGTCTGGAAAAAATTCATCAAAGCCACACGCAGTACCAACTGATAAGGCTATTGAATTTGGCGATCCAATAACAATAGATATGGGTTGCAAATACAAAGGATATTGCTCAGATATGACAAGAACAATATTTGCAGGAGAGGTACCAGAAGAAATAAAACCAGTATATGAATTAGTGCTAAAAAATCAGAAGCAAATAACAAACGAAATGAAAGAAGGCGTAAATTTAAAATTACTAAGCAGAATGGTTGAAAGTGATTTTAAATTAAGAGGATATGATTTAATACACGCATTAGGACATGGAGTAGGATTAGAAGTGCACGAACTTCCATATGCTAGTACAAGAATAGACTTTAATTTGAAAAATAATATGGTTCTTACAAATGAACCAGGAATATACATTCCAAACAAATTTGGAGTAAGAATAGAAGATACAATAGTGATCGATAGAGCAGTAGCTATAAGCTTAACAAAATCAGACAGAGATTATGTAATAGTTGATAAAAAATGAACAAACACTTGATTTTAAGGCAAAAATGTAGTATCATAATATGGTCAGACAAAAAATAATAAAAAAGTAATAAAAAATTTGAAAGGGGTAATAATAATGGCAAGTGTATATATGGCAGGAGATTTTAGAAATGGAACAACATTCGAGATGGACGGAAATGTTTATAGAGTAGTTGAATTCCAACACGTAAAACCAGGAAAGGGATCAGCTTTTGTTAGAACAAAATTAAAAAATGTAATAACAGGAGCAGTTATAGAAAAAACATTCAACCCATCTGAAAAATATCCAGGAGCAGAAATCGAAAAGAAAGATATGCAATATCTATATAACGATGAAAACTTATATTATTTCATGGATAATGAAACATATGAGCAAATTCCATTAAACAAAGAACAAATAGGAGATGCGTTAAAATTTATAAAAGAAAATATGAATGTAAAAATGTTATCATACAAAGGAAACATATTCGCAGTAGAGCCACCAATGTTTGTTGAACTAGAAGTTACATATACAGAACCAGGATTTGCTGGAAATACAACTACAACATCTGGAAAACCAGCAACATTAGAGAATGGTTACGAATTAACAGTACCAATGTTCATAAACATAGGAGATGTTGTTAAAATAGACACAAGAACTGGCGAATATATGGAAAGAGTTTAATTTGCTAGAAAGGGAAAGTCAATGTCAAAATTAAGTAATGAATATCTAAAAATTATAGAGGATATAGAAAAACATATTTCTAATAAAGAAGAAAGCAAATATGTTACTAAAAAAATAGGAGAGCTAACAGCATTATATATGGATTTAATAGAAAAATCTATAAATGCAAATTTAGATAGAATAGAAGAAATTAAAGAGCAATTAGATAAAGTACAAGAAACAGTTAGCTTAATCAAAAAAGATATATATGAAGATGAAGACTATGATTTTGAAATAGTTTGCCCATATTGCAACCATGAATTTGTTGCAGATGTGGAAGATGAACTTAAAGAAGAAATTGAATGCCCAGAATGTCACAATATAATCGAACTTGATTGGGACGAAGAAGGCTGTGGCGGTTGTTGTTCTTCTTGTGGAATTTGCGATGAAGAAGATGAAGAAGAAAACGACGAAGACGATGATATGTAAAAAATAAAATTATCAGTTAGGACGGAGCTTTTGACAGAAAAGAAATTGTCAAAGAACTCCGTCCTATTTAGCGATTTTTATGGCTAGATTTTAAGAAATGGTTGAAATATTATTTTTGTAATGCTATCATAATAAATGAATTACTTACGCTGTTAGGAGTAAAAAAATAAAAAAAATATTAGAATACTTATTAGTCTTTATTATGACTCTAATTATACTTTTCTTTGGACTAGCATTAACTGCTAAAATACCAAAAACAAAAATAGAAGAAAATTTAAAAAAATCAGCTTCCTATTTAGAAAAAAACAGTGGATTTAAAAGAGTTCAACCAGGTAGGGAATATACATATTTACATTTGTATGCAGATTCAGTCATATTAAATATAATAAATTGTATAGATACAAATATAACAAAAGCACAGTAATAAAATAAAAACATCCCCTCAGAGAAAATCTGAGGGGTTTATTTTAGTCTTCTTTACTAATTTTTGCATATTTTCTTAATTTGGCATATGCTAAACAATTTATACTACCAGCTGGAAATCTTCCTGATAAATCTTTTTTACCAGCAGGAACACCGGTTAGAAGTTCAATACCTTGTTCAATAGTAGAAATTGCATAAATATGGAATTTCTTATCTTTAACAGCAGAGATGACCTCGTCTGATAAATTTAGATTTTTTTCGTTAGATTTAGGAATCATAACTCCGTGTGAGCCATCAAGACCACGCATTTTGCATATTTCAAAAAATCCTTGTATCTTTTCATTAACTCCACCAATTGGCTGAATTTCGCCTTTTTGATTAACAGAGCCAGTAACTGCTATTGATTGATTAATTGGAATTCCAGACAAGCTAGAAAGTATAGCATAAAGTTCTGTACTAGAAGCACTATCTCCATCAACACCATTATATAATTGTTCAAAACAAAGACTAGCAGTTAACGAAAGAGGCATATCTTGTGCAAACATTTCACCTAAGTAACCAGAAAGAATAAGAATTCCTTTTGAGTGAGATGAACCAGACATATCAACTTCTCTTTCAATATTTATAATTCCATTTTTACCAACATAAGTATTAGCAGTAATTTTTACAGGCAATCCAAATGAATAGTTACCAAGATTCATGACAGTAAGACCATTAATTTGACCAACTTTAAATCCAGATGTATCAATCATAAGAGTGTTAGAGTTAATCATCTCGAAATATTTTTCGTTATATTTTTGCTCTCTTTCATCTCTTTGAGCTAGAGCAAGTTCAATAGTTTTGCCAGTAATAATTTTTTCTTTATTTAGTCTAGCCAATGTTCCGGCTTCGCCGATGACTTGTGTGATTTCGCCAAATCTTGTAGAAAGCTTAGCTTGGTCATCTGCTAGTTTAGAAGCATATTCTATAACCCTTGCCATGGCAGTTTTATCAAGAGGAGGCAACTCTTCGGTTGCGCAAAAACCGTGAATTACACGAGCTAATTTATTCATATTATCCAATGTTAAAGGAGCATCATCTTCAAATTCAACTTTTATCTTAAATAGTTTTTTGAAATCTGTGTCGACAGAGATAAGAGTTTGATAAAGAAGTTCATCGCCAATTAAAATAACCTTTAAATTTAGAGGAATAGGCTCGGGCTTCAAAGAAACCATAACCATAGAAGTATGTTGCTCTACAGAATTTTCTATTCCAAGTTCTTTTGTTCTAAGAACCTTTTTTAAAGTTTCATAACATAATTGATTAGAAACGATGTCTCTGGCTTGCATTACTAGATAACCACCATTAGCGTTATGAAGAAGTCCAGGTTTCAACATTGTATAGTCGGTTCTTAAACTTCCATAACAATTCTCGTATTCTAATCTACCGAATAAGTTAGGGTATGAGTAGTTAGAATCCATTATAACAGGAGCTCCGTCCAAATTGCTATTATCGATAAACAAGTTTACTCTATAATTTAACCAAGGCTTTTGAATTTCTGGACGCTGCATATTTTGAGGTGTATTTGCTTTAGAATCATCTTTTGCTAAGAATGCATTTACATTTTTTAAAATATCTTTTTTAATATCGTCCAAAAACTTAGTTATTTTTTTATTTCTTTTGAAATTAGATTTTATAAAATTAATATGAGCATTTACAGTTAAAAGAGCAACATTAGATTGCCATTCATTAATTTTTTGATCGGCTTCTGATTGAATTGATTTGATTTGAGAAATTGCTTCCATTACATGTTGTTGAACAATAGAAGATTTGTCTTCAAACTCCTTTTTAGTTGCATCATCTAATTTTTCAAATTCTTCCTCTTCAATAGTCTTGCCGTTTAGAACAGGCATCATGTAGATTCCGTTATTTGCTGATTTTACTTGAAAGCCATATTGTGCAGAAGTTTGATTTAATTTCTCCATTAAAGCAGATCTTTTTAAATCATATTCTTGTTTAATAAGAGCTTTTTCTTTTTCAAAATCTTCATTATTAAATGTGTCGCGGATATCTCTTGTAATATCTTTTACAAACTTGTCCATGGCTTCTTTAAACTCTTTGCCTTGACCGGCAGAAAGGGGAATAGCAACTGGCTCATTTGGATTATCAAAATTGTAAACATAGCACCAATCTTGTGGAACTTTTTTCTTCTTAGAAATAGAATCAAGAAAATGCTTAGTGTACATGGTTTTCCCAACACCGCTAGGCCCTTCAACATAAAGGTTATAACCATTAATATCCACATTTAATCCAAACTCTAAAGCCTTGATACCTCTATCCTGACCAATCCCGCCTTGAATTGGTTCCAAACTTTCTGTTGTATCAAACTTAAATAGATTTGGGTTACATGTGGATTTTAAACTTCTGTATGAAAGTTCAAATTCGTTTTTCATTAGTAATTTCCTCCTAAAATTTATCTTATTATTGTATATATTAAAGCTTATATGTCATAAGCAAAGCATCATATGTATTGTCGTAATATTTTTTTCTAAAACCGACTTCATTAAAATTATACTTTTTATAAAAATTAATTGCAATAGTATTTTGAGTATTTACTTCTAAATTTATCAATTTTATATTATTTTCCCTGCAAAGAGAAAACAAATAATTGAGCATAGAAGATGCGATTCCCATGTGACGCATGTTTTTCTTAGTTACAATATTCATTAGTTCAGCTTCATCTAAAATAATTTTAATTCCTGCAAAACCTACAATAGTATTATCTTTATTTTTAGCAACAATATACCTTGAATTGCTGGAAGAAAGCTCGCTAAGTAAAATATCATAACTCCAAAATTCGTCAAAATCAGATTGTAAAAAATCTTTTAGATTTTCTAAATCAGCAAAAGTCATATTTGATATATTAATTTCCATATTTAGCCCTTTCTGCCTGAGATTTCCTTAAATAAAGAGGCAATATGTGATTGGAATCTCCATAATCTCCTTTCAAATATTTATCATATGCGCATTTGGCAAGAGAAATACTAGATTGAATATTATCACTAGAGAACCTAGCGCTTGGAAACTTTTGTAAAATTAAATCTTTATGAATGATACTGCCATTTCCAATAAAAGTGATTGAATCAGAAGCAAGGTCACTGATTTTGTTTAAAGCAACATCAATGCTCTCTGCAATGTTTGCTCCGACTTGCTCCATGTTGCAAAATAGAGCTGAATAAACATTATTATTTTTGCAATCTATAATAGGGCAAATGTAGCCAGGTTCGTTAATGTTGCGTACTAAAGACTCAAGAGAAGTAACACCTACAACAGGAATGTCTTTAACATCAGCAAAAGCTTTAATTGTAGCAATACCGATTCTGATTCCGGTAAAAGATCCGGGACCTAGACAGCAAGCTAATAGATTAATGTCACTTAAAAAAAGATGAGCCTCTTTTAAAGCTTCGTCAATCATAGGCATAAGCTTTTGAGAATGAGTCTTTTCATCATTGTTATTTTTTGAAACTATAATATTAAAATTCTTATTTTCATCTACATCTGTAATAGAAACAGAACAATTAGAAGATGAAGTATCAACTGCTAGTATTTTCATGTTTAAAACTCCTCAATAATTAATTTTCTATAATTAACATTTTCTAAATCACGGTCAAAAGTAATCTTCGTAAAACCATGACCAAGCATGTCTTCAATCATTTCGCCCCACTCAAAAATACAAATACCGTTACCTAAATATTCTTCTCCACCCATAGCATAAAATTCATCTATATCGGAAAGTCTGTATAAATCAAAATGGTAAATATTCATATTGTCTGAATGATATTCATTTACAATAGTAAAAGTAGGACTTGAGATTTCGTCTTCAAGACCAAAATGTTTTAAAATTCCTTCTGTAAATTTTGTTTTACCAGAGCCTAAATCTCCGGACAAAATAATAACAGAATTTTTATTCAAATTTTCTGCAAATTTATCTGCAAAATTAATAGTATCTTCTTCTGAATATGAAATAAATTCTTGCATAATTCCTCCACAAATATTATCTGTCCATATTTTATATTAATATGTAAGAATTTGCAAGTAAATTGTAGAAAAACCTTGTATAAAATCATTGACAATACTTGCTAATCGATTATATAATTAGTTATGTAACTAAAAAGGAGACAATATGGAAGACAGAAAAAAATACATTAGAAATTTTAGCATAATAGCTCATATAGATCATGGAAAATCTACGTTGGCAGACAGGCTAATAGAGATGACAGGCGTTCTTTCTAAGAGAGAAATGGAAGAACAAATACTAGACAACATGGATATAGAAAGAGAACGTGGAATAACAATAAAATCTCAAGCAGTAAGAATGAAATATAAGGCTAAAGATGGAAACATATATGAACTTAATTTAATAGACACTCCTGGACATGTTGATTTCAACTACGAGGTATCAAGAAGTTTGGCAGCGTGTGATGGTGCAATACTAGTTGTAGATGCAAGCCAAGGCGTTGAAGCACAAACGTTAGCAAATGTCTATTTGGCAATAGACAACAATCTAGAAATATTGCCAGTAATAAATAAAGTGGACTTGCCAAATGCTAGGCCGGATGAAATAAAAAACGAAATAGAGGATATAATAGGATTACCAGCTCAAAACGCGCCTTGTATATCGGCCAAAACAGGATTGAATGTAGACGAAGTATTAGAAAGAATAGTAACAGACTTGCCAGCACCAACAGGAGACGAAAATGCGCCACTTCAGGCCTTAATATTTGATTCAATCTATGACAATTATCAAGGAGCTATTGCGTATGTGAGAATTAAAAATGGTACTGTAAAAGTCGGAGATAAGATAAGATTGATGGCATCTGACAAAACGTTTACGGTGACAGAGGTTGGATATTTCGAGCCGGGAACATATTTACCAGCAGAAAAGCTTGAAGCGGGAGAAGTTGGATATATAGCAGCAAGCATAAAAAGCTTATCAGACATAAGAGTTGGAGATACTATAACATTGGACCAAAATCCAGCACAAGAACCATTGCCAGGATATAAAAAAGTAAATCCTATGGTATATTGTGGGCTATATCCTGTTGATGGCAGTGACTACGAGAATCTAAAAGTTGCGTTAGAAAAATTAAAACTGAATGATGCAGCGCTAGAATATGAACCTGAAACATCAGCAGCTTTAGGATTTGGATTTAGATGTGGATTCTTAGGATTGTTACACTTAGAGATAATCGAAGAAAGACTTGATAGAGAGTTTAATTTGAGTTTAATTACAACGTCTCCATCGGTTATATATAAAGTGTACAAAACGGATGGAACAATGTGTGAAATATACAACCCATCAGATTTACCACCAACAGACGAAATTTCTAGAATAGAGGAACCGTTTGTGGAAGCGGAAATTTTGACACCAAAAGAGTATGTTGGAAATTTGATGGAGATTTGTCAAAATAGACGAGGAATATATATCGACATGAAATATTTAGATCCAACCAGAGTAACGTTGGTATATGAACTTCCGCTAAATGAAATAATATATGACTTTTTTGACAGCTTGAAATCAAAAACCAAAGGATATGCTTCATTTGATTATGAATTAAAAGAATATAAAACTTCAAACTTGGTTAAGCTGGATATATTAGTAAATGGAGAAAATGTGGATGCGCTTTCGTTTATAGTCCATAGAGACAATAGCTACGAAAGAGGCAAGAAAATGATTGAAAAATTAAAAACTGTAATACCAAGGCAGTTGTTTGCAATTCCACTTCAAGCGGCGATTGGCGGAAAGATCATAGCAAGAGAAACAATTTCAGCTATGAGAAAAGACGTTTTAGCAAAATGTTATGGCGGAGATGTAACAAGAAAGAAAAAATTATTAGAGAAACAAAAACGAGGCAAGAAAAAAATGCGTGAGATTGGAAATGTACAAATACCACAAGAAGCATTTTTGTCTGTGCTAAAATTAGATGATTAATAAAGGGGTTAAAATCTATGAATGAACAAGCAGAAAAATTTATCGAAAATGTATTAAAAAACAATACAGTAGAAACAATCATTACAATAGCAATTAGTATCCTATTATATAGTATAATAAAAAAATTGATGAACAAGAACCAAAAGAATAAAGTATTGAAAGAAAAAATTGGCAAAAAACAGAGAACATATATCAGAGTTCTAAATAGTGTAATAAAATATGCTTTCTTAATAGTAACAATATTGATAGTCTTGCAAATAAATGGAGTTAATGTAAACTCTATGCTTGCTGGAATAGGAATTGTTGGTGCTGTTGTAGGTATTGCGCTTCAAGACGCACTAAAAGATATAATCATGGGAATTAATATAATAGTAGATGATTATTTCTCTGTGGGAGATTACATTAAATATAAAGGACAAGAGGGAAAAGTTGTAGGATTTGGATTAAAGACGACTAAGGTACTATTAAATGATAGTAATAATATTTTGTCTATAAGCAACAGAAATATATCTGAGATAGAAAAAGTATCAAACTTTATATTTGTAAGCATTCCTGTGTCATATGATGTCTCAATAGCAAAATTCGAGACTATAGTTCCACAAATTGTGGATGCAGTAACTCACTTGGAAAATGTGGAAAATTGCAAATATTTGGGATTAGGAGAGCTAGGCGATTCTAGGATGGTATATAAAATAGCTGTTGAATATGTACCAGATTATAAATTATCAGTATCGAAGGCAACGCTAAGAGCAATAAAGCTTGTGCTAGATGAAAACAAAATAGAAATACCATATCCACAATTAGATGTTCATAATAAATAGAAAGGAAAATAAGATGGAGGAAAATTATTTAGACCAAATAGAAGGAAGAAATTCCGTAATGGAATTGCTTGAATCCGGGAAAGATATAAATAAAATATATGTAGCTAAAGGAGAAAAACACGGCTCAATAAATAAAATTATAGCAAAAGCTAAAGAAAACAAAATAGTTACAGTTGAAATAGAAAAAACAAAATTATACAAAATGGCACAAACTAAAAATTGTCAGGGAGTTATAGCGATAGTACCTCCATTTGATTATTGCAGTGTTGATGATATATTAAATGAAGCAAAGAGAAAAAAAGAAAAAACTTTCATATTAATATTAGATGGAATAGAAGATCCTCATAATCTGGGATCTATAATAAGAACTGCCGAAACTGCGGGAGTTCATGGAATAATAATTCCTAAAAGAAGAGCAACCTTAGTAAACAGTACTGTGAATAAAACTTCTGCAGGTGCAACTAACTTTATGAAAATCGCAAGAGTAAACAATTTAAATGAAACAATTAAGTACTTGAAAGATAATGACGTGTGGATTTATGGAACTGATATGGACACAGAGACAATATATTATGATGAAGATATGACAGGAAATGTGGCGATAGTAATTGGAAGTGAGGGATTTGGAATGAGCAGATTAGTGAAAGAAAACTGCGACTTCTTAATAAAGATCCCTATGAAAGGGAAAATTACATCATTAAATGCTTCTGTATCAGCTGGAATTGTAATGTATGAAGTGGTAAAACAAAGGCAAATGAAATAAACAATGCTGAGATTGTAGAAAAAATGACAAAAAATTTGCAGAACAAAAGAAAAATAAAAAAATATTAAAAAATATTAAAAAATGTGTTGACAACAATTAACTAATATGATAAGATAATTGAAGTACTAAAAAGACAAAGAATGTATTAAATAAATAATATATAAATTAGTAAAGAAAATAGCGAATCTGATTATTAAATCATCAATTTACTAATTTATTATTTTGACCTTTAAAAAAGTTTGAAAATTTTTAAAAAAGATATTGACTTTGTTAAATAAAAGTAGTACAATAAAGCTCGTTATACATTTTAACAAAATGAGGTAACGAAGAAGTACATTGAAAAGTAAATAACAAACCTTTGAAAAAAGACCAATAGCGGTAGTTATTTGTACTACCATAAAAAACAAA
>OLQC01000485.1_pt1 | contig 41016 bp, 26 predicted proteins | sample 1672471 | NCBI WGS metagenome assembly OLQC01 (sample SAMEA3136689, study PRJEB25190) | human gut metagenome | biome: human gut; feature: human-associated habitat; material: faeces | place: Austria | collected 2013 | reverse complement strand
TACAGAAGATCTTCATTATCGCCGTTATTGATCCCGTTGAGAAAATCGTAAGAAGCGACCCTCTCAGCTTTATCTGCGTTATCGGCGGCTGTGCCATAGTATCTGGGATTTTGTCGCACTACAGCATAGGCGTATTCAATTTCGGTGTTATCTTTGCATCGGGACTGGCTCTTTGCGCCGCTATGAAGTACGGGAGCGGAGCGGGTGCAGTGTGTGCCGCCGCCTGTGCGCTTGGCGCATCGGTAGGTATGGACGGCAATGCGTTTCTTGCGGCGGCTCTTACACCTGCGGCGGCTCTCGCAGGTATGTTCTGCGGCGGAAAGAAGATAAGCGCAGCAGGAGCGTTCGTGCTGACTGCTACAATCTGCACCGCCTTTTTTACAATGGACAACTCAAAGCTTGCCGTAGCGGCTGATATTTTTATGTCGTCGGCAGTCTTTATGCTCCTCCCGTCAAAGCTTACCGTTGAACAGACCGATATGGTCAGGCTGACCGCAGGCGAAAACAGTATACGCAGATTGTTTGCGAAACGGCTTAAGTTTGCAGAAGGTGCAATTGCAGAGGTACGGCGCACAGTCGGACTTACTGCCGAAAAGCTTGACAACGTTCAGCCGAGAGATATGAGCTGGGTATATAATACAGCCTGTGACAGTATTTGCAGAAAATGCAGATATAATATGCAATGCTGGGGAAAAGAATACGGCGACAGCATAAAGCAGTTTGCCAGACTTACAAATGCTGTTAAAAGCGGTGAAGAACCCACTCCGGAACTGTTTTCCGCACCATTATCCGGGCGTTGTCCGCATAAGGAGCAGTTATGCGACAAAATACACAAGCTTTACACCACATTGTCCGAAAATGAAGCGGAACGCAGGAGAATAGCACGCATGAGGTCTGTTCTGACCGCTCAGTTATCGGCAACAGAACAGATCCTGTCCCAGTTATCGGATGAAATCGAAAACAGCGGCGACATTGAGCCCGAATATAATGAAACTGCGATAAACGTACTGTACAAGCTCGGCTGTGAAGATGCCGATGCTGTCAGCGTTCAGCTCGGCGAACAGGGCAGGATGTCGGTAGAAGCCTATTCCGATACCGGTTTTTTTGCATCAAAGCAGGATATCTGCGAGGCGCTGACGCTTGCTTTCCGCCGACATTTTGACCTCCCCACAATAAGCCGTGTGGGCGGCGGCTGTAAGCTCAGCGTTTTCTCCCGCACTACCTATACGCTTGATATTGAGATATGCCAGCTCAGTAAAACCGAAGGCACCGCCTGCGGCGACTATTACGACAGCTTTATTGACAAGAGCGGCATTGCCTATGTAGTCTTGTCGGACGGCATGGGTAGCGGAAGCAGAGCGCGTGTGGATTCGTCCTTTGCCTGCGGTATGCTGATAAGACTGCTGCAAGCGGGAGTGGGTATAGACGCAGCAATAAACGTAATCAATACATCCCTTATGTGCAAGTCCTCCGACGAGAGCTTTGCAACGCTTGAGATATGTGCTGTCGACCTGTACAGCGGTAAAACCGACTTGTATAAGGCAGGCAGTGCAAATACCTATATCAAGTGCGGAAGCCGCTGTATGCGGCTTGGTTGTAAAGGACTGCCTGTCGGTGTAAAGGACGAACCTGTCTACGACCGCAGGACATTCACGATAGGAAACCGCGACATGATAGTAATAACAAGCGACGGCGCAGAACTTAACGAGAAGTGGCTTTACCGCGAAATGGACAAGGAGCCCGACTTAAAGGAATTTTCAAAAGAAGTAGCTGCTACTGCCAGATTTTATGCGGGTGAAGACAAAAGCGACGACATTTCCGTAATTGCAATGCGGCTGAACAAATAATTAACTATAATTATAAATGGTATTGACCTCGGAGCTGTCGGGTGTTAAAATATAAAGCGGTACTGTCTGCCTGTGACAGTGCCGCTTGATTTTGTTATATACGAGGTTTTTATGAAAGCGGATACACTCAGAAAAACATATATTGCGGCGTTGCTTGCAATGCTCTGTTCTGCACTGTGGGGCAGTGCATTTCCGTGCGTCAAGATAGGATACGGATTGTTCTCTGTAGATACGGCAAACCCGGCATCGCTGATATTATTTGCCGGAGTAAGGTTTTTCATAGCCGGAATTATGGTTATCATAATCGGCAGTATTATGCACAAAAAACCGATGATACCCAAACTCCGTGAAGTACCGAAAGTTATCTCGCTGAGCTTGTTCCAGACTATTCTGCAATATCTGTTCTTCTATATCGGACTTGCAAACACAAGCGGAGTAAAGTCCTCCGTTATTGAGGGAATGAGCGTGTTCGTCTGCATTCTGATATCATCGCTTATATTCCGTCTGGAAAAGCTGACATGGCTCAAGATAACGGGTTGCGTGCTCGGCACTGCGGGCATTATCGTAATCAATCTCGACAGCTCACTGCTCAGTGGATTCAATCTTACCGGCGACGGATTTATCCTTATCTCCACAGTTGCATACGCACTGTCATCGGTGCTTATAAAGCGCTTTTCTGCTGATACAGACACTATGATGCTCAGCGGTTGGCAGTTTCTGTTCGGCGGTGCTGTAATGACTGTTATAGGATTGATTGCCGGCGGAAGTCTGGGCATTGCCGGAAGTCCCGCCCTCGCAACGCTTATGCTCCTTTATCTTGCTTTTATTTCAGCCTGCGCCTATTCGATATGGAGCACACTACTGAAATATAATCCTGTATCAAAGATCGCAGTGTTCGGATTCATGAACCCGGTATGCGGAGTACTGCTCTCGGCGCTTCTGCTGGGTGAGACACAGCAGGCATTCCGGCCTGAAGCACTCATTGCACTTGTGTTTATCAGTCTTGGAATTTTCATAGTAAACAAAGGACAGGAACAAAAAGATCGGTAAATCATATTACAGATTGCGATATTCTAGGCGAAATATACTTTTTGTATTTATTGCGCATACTTTTTCATGAAAAAGTAAAAAAAGTTTTAAAAAACGCTTGACATCAAAGTTTTGTTGTGATATAATAATCTACGTTGTCACGACAGCGGCAACAAAACCGAATATTGGGGTGTCGCCAAGTGGTAAGGCATCGGACTCTGACTCCGCCATTTCGAGGGTTCAAATCCTTCCACCCCAGCCAGTAAAGAACCGCATAAAATGCGGTTCTTTTTGTAATATGCAATAATAGGTTAGTGGTATTAAATACCGCCGTTATCAGAGTATCTAACTTTGATAACGGCGGTTTTGTCTGTAGGCATATCATAATGGTATTATATATTAAAGCTTGATATAATGCGGAATAATGTCCTCGTAATTTCCGTCTTTCAGCCTGAATCCGTCCGGAATAACACCAAGCTGTGTAAATCCGAGCGACTTATACAATGCCAATGCCGCAGTGTTGCTTGCCACCACCGCATTGAACTGTAGAATTCCGAAGCCGAGTTCCTTAGCCTTTTTATACAATCGGTGACTACCGCTCTGCCTACACCCTTTCTGCGGGCAAAAGAGCTTACAGCATAGCTTGCATTGCTTATATGACCGCATCTGCCGACATTGTTCGGGTGAAGTATGTACAATCCATATACCTTTCCGTTTTTGTCACAGGCTATACCTGTATAACTCTGTGAACGGAAAAAGTCGTCCGCGTCGGTGTCGCTCATTTCATTTTCCTGAGGAAATGCAACTCCGTCACGCACAACCTCGTTCCATATTTCTGCCGCAGCGTGTGCGTCCGTACTTTTATATTCTCTTACCGTAATATTCATCCTGTTCCTCTTTTCTTTTGTTAAAATTAATTATACTGCCGTGTTGCACAATTGTAAAGAAACATTAATAATCGCAGAAACGTTTTGTGCATTATGCATAAAAATGAGCAATACATTTCTACACTCGTATTTCAGTTTTCACGAAAAATCCCTTGTATTTTTTCCAAAATCCGTATATAATGTATTTATCCGAATTTTTGATGAAAGGATAAAAGGATAAAACCATGAAAACTTACACTTGCAAAAACATACGAAACATAGCCCTCGCAGGACACGGCGGCAGCGGTAAAACATCCGTAGCGGAAGGCCTGCTCTACAAGTGCGGCGAGATTGAGAGAATGGGCAGAGTATCGGACGGCAACAGCGTCTGCGACTATGATCCCGAAGAGATAAAGAGAAAGATCTCACTCGGTACTTCGCTTGCTTACTGCCAGTGGAAAGACGTTAAAATAAATATTCTCGATACTCCCGGTCAGTTTGATTTTGCCGCAGGACTTTATGAAGGAATCAGCGCCGCAGAAAGCGTTGTAATAGCGCTTCCCGCAAAGGACGGTGTTCAGGTCGGCACTATAAAAGCATACAGAGAGGCAGTAAAACACGGCAAAACGACAATGTTCGTTGTCACCCGTATGGAAGAAGAAAACAGCAACTTCTACAAGTGTCTTGAGGAACTTAAGACGCAGTTTGGTCCGTCTATATGCCCCATAGTAGTTCCCTTTGACAAGTACGGCACCGTTGAAAGCTACATAAACCTGCTTGAAATGAAGGCATATACTTATGACAACGGCGTACCTACCGAAGTACCCATGCCTGCGTCGGAAAACCGTCTGAAAGGTCTGCGTGCCGCAATGGCTGAGGCTGTAGCCGAAACGGACGAAGAGCTTATGATGCGCTACTTTGAAAACGAGGGCGAGGACTTCACCGAGGCCGAGATAGTAAAGGGACTTCACGACGGTATACACAAGGGCTACATCACACCTGTTGTATGCTGTTCGGGCGACACTCTCGCAGGCATTGATATGATGCTCAACACCATAATATATATGCTCCCGAGCCCCGATGAAACAGACGGCGAGCTTTGCGAGGACGGCTCAAAAGTACAGTATGCAAGCCGTGACACGCTTGAAGCAAAGGTGTTCAAGACAGTAGCCGACCCATTTGTCGGAAAGCTCAGCTACATAAAGATAGTCAACGGTACTCTTGCCGCAGGAACTGAAGTAGTTAACCGCACAACAGGCAATCTTGAAAAGCCCGGTAAGCTCCTGAGTATGCAGGGCAAGAAAACAGAGGATATGATCGAAGCCTACGCAGGCGACATAGTAGCCGCAACAAAGCTCAGTGCGAACACGGGCGATACGCTCACTGCGTCAGGCGATGAAACGGTATTTGCCGCAGAAAAATACCCCGTTCCCTGCTTCTTCAAGGCTATCTCTGCAAAGGATAAAAATGACGAGGGCAAGATAAGCAATGCGATAAAGCGTATGGTCGAGGAAGACAAGACATTAAGCTACGACCACAACCACGAAACGCATCAGCGTATATTAGGCGGTCTTGGCGAACAGCACCTTGACGCCGCAATTTCAAAGATGAAGGCTAAATTCGGCGTGGATGTAATAGTTTCCGACCCGATAATCGCCTACCGTGAATCTATCCGCAAAAAAGTACAGGCTGAAGGCAAGCACAAGAAGCAGTCGGGCGGTCACGGTCAGTACGGTCATGTAAAGATTGAATTCGAGCCTTGCGACAGCGATACTCTTGTATTTGAGGAAAAGGTTTTCGGCGGAAGCGTTCCGAAGAACTATTTCCCTGCCGTTGAAAAGGGACTTGCAGAATCGACAGCACACGGTGTACTGGCAGGCTATCCTGTCGTTAATTTAAAGGCTACTCTGCTTGACGGCTCATACCACCCTGTAGACAGCTCCGAGCAGGCGTTCAAAATGGCGGCTCATATCGCATACAAGCAGGGACTTGCAGAAGCTCAGCCTTGCATACTCGAGCCTATCTGTCTTGTAAAGGTAATTCTTGACGATGCAAGCACAGGTGATATAATGACGGTCATCAACAAGCGCAGAGGTACTGTTCTCGGTATGAATCCCAGCGAGGAAGAACAGGGTATGACCGAGCTTGACGCTCAGATGCCCCAGTCCGAGATAACCGACCCTGCGACCGTTATCCGTCAGATAACCAGAGGCTTAGGTCATTTCACCGCTCAGTTCGACCACTACGAGCAATTACCGCAGGCTCTTGAAGCCGACGTAATAGCCAACGCTCCCAAATTCTCCGAATACGAAGGTTGATGCCGATGCGGCACTTCAAATTCCGCCTGCGGCAATGTGCCGCCCCAAATTCCGCCTTTAATAACGCAATATATATTTAAAGGACGGCAAAACGGCGGGAATGATTTGTAGTGCTGACGGAAAATCAAACGAAAATGCGACAATGTTCCGCCCCAAATTTCGCCTTTAATAACGCAATATATATTTAAAGGACGGCAAAACGGCGGGAGTTACACAAAGCAATAATCAATAAAAGCGGTTACAGTAATATGCTGTGACCGCTTTTTTATATTCTTGTCGTTAGCTACCCTTGCCCAAAACCAACCCTTCCAAAAACCGCACTATCCCTCGCTCCACGTCTGTCCTTTTTTTACAATACGTCAATCACTCACAAGTCTGTTCACCGGCTCATTCGTCAGCCTTTGGAACAGCTTCACCGCAAGACCGGTGCAAAGCGCCGAAATAACAGTACCCTCCCTTGTTCCCACTATCGTAAAATCAAAAAACAACAGTGAAAGTATCAGCGCAAGCACCACACAGCTTACATCAAAAACTATCTTTACATTACCGAAATTCTTGTTCGCCGTATCTGCTATCGCCTTTACAAAAGCCTCTCCCGAGTTCATTATAACATTCGCGGAAACCGACAGCGATACCCCGAAACCGAGTATGACAATTCCGATAACTACCATAATAAGGCGCACTATGTAGTTTTCCGCAGGGATAAAGCCCACGAGCCACAGTCCGAAATCGGTAAAATATCCGAACAGGAATGACAGCGGTATCTGTAAAAGCTGTATCGGCTGAAACTTCTTACGAAGTATCAGTATCTGTCCGAGTATCAGCACGCAGTTCCAGATTATAAGCCATACACCGAGCGTGAAGAAATCAAGCTTATAGCTCATCACATTCGCGACGGACGAGATCGGCGACACACCAAGCTCCCCGTGCTTTGTAAAAGCCACTCCCAGTGCTGAGAAAAACAGGCTTATTATAAATAAAACATATCTTTTAGCGGTTTCTTTCTTTGACATTTTCATATTTCCTTTGTCCTTGTATTCAGTCAAGATTTTCACGCAGTCTTGACAACAGCGAAACAAGCATTTCACGCTCATCATCTGAAAATCCGTTTGTAGCTACGCTCTCTATCCTTGCAAATTCCTGCTCTATAAGCGGAACAAGCGCCTTGCCCTTATCGGTAAGATATACGCTGAGCGAGCGTCTGTCAGGCGCAGACCGTATTATCAGACCTTTTTTCTCCATGCCGCAAAGCAGTGAAGTCATCGTTGCAGGCTCAATGCGGCAGGCAGCGGCAATATCCTTCTGCATCGCTCCGTCATGCTCCGCAAGATATTCAAGCACCTTCGGCTGTCCCGAAGTCAGCCCCTCGTTTTTCAGAGCAGAAAAAATCCGCTTGCGAAAAGCGGTGTGGTCGGTCATCAGTAAATGATGAAGTGAATTTTCCATTAGTACCTCTCAGTAAATTTAAATTAGGATTTAAACTGTTAGAAATCTAATACATTATAACTCAACCACAGCGGTATGTCAAGAGTTTCCTTGACATACCGCTTATGCGGCTGTATAATATGTAGCGATAATATCTGAATGAATCAAGAGGAAAAAAATGCGTGGTATCGGAACTGTAATAAATGTCGCTCTGCTGATATTCGGCGGACTATGCGGACTGATGTTCGGTAAAAAGCTGAACGAAAGAATAAAGGATACTCTGCTGTCGGTCAATGCCGCTGCAATAATGATGCTTGCCATCGGCGGTGTTATGCAGAATATGCTGTCGCTGTCAGGCGGCAAGCTGTCAACGGGCGGCACGATAATGATGATAGTAAGCCTTACCTTAGGCGGTCTTATCGGTGAAATAATCAATATAAACGCTCTTGTGGACAAGTTCGGCGAATGGCTTAAAATCAAAAGCCACAGTACAGGCGACAACTCATTTGTATCGGCATTTGTCAGCGCCTCCTGCACTGTCTGTATAGGCGCAATGGCAGTGATAGGCTCGATAAACGACGGAGTAAGCGGCGATTGCTCGGTTCTTATCGCAAAAGCGATCCTTGACGCAGTGATTATCTGCGTAATGACTGCCTCTCAGGGCAAGGGCTGTATCTTCTCTGCCGTACCGGTAGCGATTTTTCAGGGCGTCATAACAATAATCGCTGTATTTGCCGGAGGCTTTATGACCGAACTTGCACTGTCTTATCTTTCTTATGTCGGCAATGTCCTGATTTTTTGCGTAGGACTTAACCTCATTCGTAAAAAACAGATAAGAGTAGCAAACCTGCTCCCCTCGCTTGTGATTGCTGTTGTGTGGGGATTTGTCGCACCGCTTATATAAAAGGAAGTACATAATGAAAAAACGTGATCTTACCGTCGGCAGTTAACCGGCGGACTATGGACATTCGCAGTGCCGCTTATGCTCGGAAATATAATGCAGCAGCTTTACAACCTCGCTGATACATGGATAGTCGGCAGATATATCGGCGACAACGCACTTGCCGCCGTCGGCTCATCATATACGCTCATAACCTTCCTTACATCCGTGATTATAGGTCTGTCGCTCGGTAAAGGTCTGTGTTACATCGGCATAGGAATACTGTTTATGCTCTACGGCTACTACAGAGCGGTAAATAAACCGTTGATGTCGGTAGTCCTGACGATCTTTCACTCGGAACAAGAGTGCTTCTGGCGTATATTCTGTCACCCGTACCTGCATTCGGAGTTATGGGAATATGGATTGCTATACCTATCGGCTGGTTTATTGCCGATGCAGTCGGAACAGGATATTATATGATCCGCGAAAAAAATGCACAGCATTACGATAAACAGTGAAAAATGCGTAAATTTACTCTGCCGTCTTTTCTATCCCGTAATCGCTGTACTACAATTGACAGGTATTGAATATAGTAGTATAATTTAATTGATACCGTTAATAACGGAAACTTTTTAAAATTCAAGGATGGTGTTACATGGGCGCAGTTCTGACACTCGGTTGCGATATGATACCGAAAATCAATTTCGCAATGCAGCAAAATTTCATACCTTTCATAAGAAATCTTACCGTGAGCAATGAGGGTGATGAAGATATAAGCGATGTAAAGCTGACTATCGCCTTTGATCCCGGCTTTGCAAAGACATTCACATACGACATAAATGCCGTCCCCGCAGGACAGTCGGTCGAGATTTCACCGCTCAGGATAATTCTAAGCACGGAAATGCTGTTTTCTCTGACAGAAGCCATATCCGGTACGGTCAGCTTTTCACTTACAAAAGACGACAACGAACTTTATCACAAGGACGTCCCGGTTCAGTTGCTTTCATTCAACGAATGGAGCGGACTTGCATTTGACCCGGAGCTTATTGCGGCATTTGTGACGCCCAATCACCCCGAAATCGCAAAAGTCATATCGGAAGCGTCTGTATATCTTAAAAAGTGGGCGGACACGACTGCGTTCAGCGCATATCAGCGGCAGAATCCGAACTTTGTAAAACAGCAGATGGCAGCAATCTATACGACGCTTTGCGCAAGGAAGATTGCATACAATATGCCGCCTGCCAGCTTTGAATATATAGGTCAGAAGGTTCGCCTTGCGAATACTGTTCTTGAGCAAAAGCAGGGCACTTGTCTTGATCTTTCGGTGCTGTATGCGTCATGCCTTGAAGCTGTCGGACTGAATCCCCTTATAATATTCATAAACGGTCACGCTTTCTGCGGCTGCCATCTGGAGGACGAAACCTTTGCGGATTGTGCGACCGACGATGTATCGGCGATCGAAAAACGTATCGTTACAGGCGCAGAAGAAATACTGCTTGTCGAATGTACCGATATCACAAAGGATAATACAGACTTTGATGCGGCGCTGAAACACGGCAAGGATCATTTTAATAAACCGGGTGAATTTATATGCGCTGTTGACATCGCACGCACAAGGGGCAGCGGAATACGCCCTATACCGTTAAAGCTTGAACAGGCGATCTCTTCGGAAAACGTTGAGAACGAAAGCACAAAACGTATCAGGATGAATGCGCCGAGCGAGCTTGACACATCGCTGTACGGAAAAGTTGCACAGGGCAGTAACGAGCCTATGACAAAGCAGAAACTATGGGAAAGAAAACTGCTTGACTTTTCGCTCAGAAACTCACTTCTCAATTTCAGAATGAACAAAAGCACCATAGAAATTATGGCGTCCGATCTTTCACTGCTTGAAGATAAGCTGTCGGACGGAACGGATTTCCGCATTCTTGAAGCTCCCTCCGAGTGGACGGTATCAATGCGTGATATTAAGACGTTCGAGATAGAAACAAACAAGGATCTGGTAAAGAATATTGCCGAGCAGGAGCTTAAAAACAAAAGAATAAGAACATTTATGGATGCCGCGGAGCTTGAGGAAAGCCTTAAAAAGCTGTACCGTGCGGCAAAGGTAAGCATGGAGGAGAACGGCTCAAACACCTTGTTCTTATCGCTTGGACTGCTCAGGTGGTTTGAAAGTGAAATGTCGGAAAAGCCGAGATATGCACCGCTCGTACTTATTCCTGTCGATATAGTGAGAAATGTCCGTGACAAGGGATATATTATCAGAAGCCGTCAGGAAGACGCTCAGATAAACGTAACCATGATCGAGTATTTAAGACAGGATCACGGCATAAATATAGACGGGCTTGATCCGCTCCCCGAGGACGAACACGGCATAGATCTGCCGCTTGTTTTCAATACTGTACGACAGGCGATAATGGGCAAGAAAACGTGGAATATCCTTGAAAACAGCTTTATCGGTCTGTTCAGCTTCGGACAGTTCGTAATGTGGAACGATATAAGAAACCGCAGTGATGAGCTTAAAAACAACAAGGTAGTTTCCTGCCTCATGAACGGTGCAACAAGCGAAGAGCTGACAGGAGATTTTATTGCCGATACCGAAATAGACAGCAAGATCTCACTTACCGACATAGCTGTACCGGTTGATGCGGATTCTTCACAGCTCAGTGCGGTTGTGGCGGCGTCGGCAGGCAGAAGTTTTGTACTACACGGACCTCCCGGAACAGGTAAATCGCAGACTATCACAAATATGATAGCCAATGCGCTTTATCACGGCAAGAGCGTATTGTTCGTTGCCGAGAAAATGGCGGCGCTCAGCGTTGTACAAAAACGTCTTGCAAATATAGGGCTCGATCCGTTCTGCCTTGAGCTTCATTCCAACAAGACAAATAAATCCACTGTACTCGGCGAACTCAACAAAGCGCTTGAAACCGCACTGGTAAAATCCCCGGAACAACACGCCGCAACAGCTGAAAAGCTGGCACAGCAAAAAGCAAAACTGAACTACATAATAGAAGCCCTGCACGAAAAAAGGCCTTTCGGGCAGTCGCTGTATTCGGCTATAGAACGGTACGAACAGTGCCTTGGCGACAAGGGAAAAATCAAGATTGACAGGGAAACATTGCGTAATGCAGACGAAAGCACGCTTGCGCGCTATGAGGATATCATTTCACGCTATGTTGTTGCAATATCCGCTATCGGACTGTATGCACAGCACCGGCTTTTAAGATACGGCGGACGTGAGTATTCGATCGAACTGCGTGACAATCTCAAAAACAGCCTTGACAGACTTATTGACGAATACGGCAAAGCAGACGATGCACTGAATTTTATTGCGTCTGCCGTAAAACTGGACGGAAACATCAGCCGTGACAAGCTGGATGCCGTATCGGCGCTTATAGATTCCTGCTGTACGGACGTACCCGTAATATCCGATATGATCGGCACGGCGGATTTTGAGGGAACTGTTTCTAAGCTGACTTCCCTTTGTGAAACGGGAAAAGCATATAACACACTCAGCACCGAAATAGAAAACAGCTTTGATAAGTCGATATTCTCATACCCTGCCGAAAGCGCAAGGGTACAGTGGAAACAGGCGGAGGCAAAGTGGTTTTTGCCGAAACTGCTCGGTCAGAATAAGCTTTATAAAGAGCTTAAAGTCTACAGCAAAAACCCTGCCGCATTCACAAAAAACGATGTTTGTGCAGTATACGACAGACTTACAGAGCTGTCCGAAAAATCGGAACAGATACAACAGATTTCTTCAACGCTGAATATTCCGGGCGGAATACTGAGCGGCGTTGCAACAGACTGGGAACAGCTGTCGAAGGCTTTGCAGAAAACCGTAACAGTAAATAATATAGCCTGCTCAGATAAGTTCAGCGACAGCGAAAAACAGCATATCATAAGCGGCTTTGTGAAACGTTCACCGCAGGAAATATCGGAATGTGCAAAGAATCTTGCGGTTGTCAGAAGCTATACCGAAAATGCCGACAGACTGACCGCCGACTATTCGATAAATGCCGTATTTGACGACAATGCAGACTGGTTTACAAGCATAAATTCCGTGTTCAGAGCAATTTCTGACAACATTTCACTTGTAAAGGATAAGGCGGCTTTCAATGCCGCCGACAAGGAACTTTGCGATGCGGGACTGTCGTCTGTAAGTAAGGCATACAAGAACGGCAATATATCTGCGGATAATATAAGATCCGCTTATTACTGCGAGCTTTACTATCAGCTTGCGCTTATGACGATTGCGGAAGACGAACGCCTTTCGGGCTTCAACGGTAAGCAGTATGACGCACTTGCAGAGGAATACAGAAAGACGGTAAAGGAATATCAGCGTCTTACCGTACAGGAGCTTGTTGCAAGATTATCAGCAAATGTTCCTGCGTCAAACGGCACAAGCGCCGCATCGTCCGAGATGGGCATACTTAAAAAAGCTATCAAGAACAACGGCAGAATGATGCCGCTGAGAAAGCTGTTTGATGAGATACCCACACTACTCAGAAAACTCTGCCCGTGTATGCTTATGAGCCCGATCTCGGTCGCTCAGTACATCGATCCGTCATTCCCGAAGTTCGACCTTGTGATATTCGATGAAGCCTCACAGCTTCCTACAAGCGAGGCTGTAGGCACTATAGCAAGAGGAGAAAACGTTGTTATAGTCGGCGACCCCAAGCAGTTACCGCCTACATCATTCTTTACAAGCAACCGCATAGACGAGGACAACAGCGAGATAGAAGACCTTGAAAGCCTGCTTGACGACTGCCTTGCAATCTCTATGCCGCAGATGTATCTCAAGTGGCATTACCGCTCACGTCACGAGAGCCTTATTGCGTACAGCAATATGAAGTATTACGACAACAAGCTTTATACTTTCCCATCGCCGAACGACCTTGTATCGCAGGTTAAGCTTATCCGTCCCGAAGGCTTCTATGACAAGGGCAAAACAAAGCAGAACAAAGCAGAGGCAGAAGCTATCGTAAACGAAATTATCCGCAGACTGAGCGATGAAAAGACACGTCACGAAAGTATAGGTGTTGTAACATTCAGCTCGGTACAGCAGAATTTAATAGACGATATGCTGGTTGACGCATTCGCCGAGCACCCCGATATTGCGGACTTTGACGCTAAGTGCGAAGAACCCGTATTCATAAAGAATCTTGAAAATGTGCAAGGTGACGAGCGTGACGTAATACTGTTCTCGGTAGGTTACGGTCCCGATGAAAACGGTAAGGTATCAATGAATTTCGGACCGCTTAACCGTGACGGCGGCTGGAGAAGACTTAACGTTGCGATTTCAAGAGCCAGAAAGGAAATGGTTGTATATTCCGTTCTCCGTCCCGAACAGATAGACCTTGCGAGAACACGCTCCGATGGCGTTGCGGGACTGAAGGGCTTCCTTGAATTTGCCGAGCGCGGCTCGAATGTAATTGCACGCCGTACCGACATTACGACAGGCGCAAGCGACAGCCTTGCAAGTGATATAGCAAAGGGCATAGAAACACTGGGCTATAGTACAAAGTGCAACATAGGCTGTTCGCAGTTCAGAATGGATATAGGAATAATAGATCCGGACAACCCCGAAACATACATTCTCGGCATTATGCTTGACGGCGAGAACTGCCGCAGAAGCGCAACCGCAAGGGACAGATTTGTGGTACAGCCGGGAGTGCTGAAAGGTCTAGGCTGGAGCGTTATGCGGGTATGGACGCTCGACTGGCTTGACGACAGTGCAAAGGTATTGCAGGATATAAAGCAGGCGGCGGAAAACGCACAACACCCCGCAGAAAAGGCAGTAGAAGAAGTAAAAACAAAGCAAGCTCCCATATTTGAAACGGTGGAAAAAGCACCCGTTCAGAGTAAGTCTGCGGTTTACGAAACAGCCGTACTGCCTGTTATGGGTGCGTCAGATGAATTCTATCTGCCACAGAATGCGGGAAAGATACAGTCGCTTGCACTGCGTATAATGAACGCCGAAGCCCCGATAAGCCGTAACGCTCTTATACATAAGCTGCTTGGAGCGTGGGGCATAACAAGGAGCGGCGACAGGACTGACACCGTGCTTGCAGGCGTGTTCAAGTCGCTCGACAAGCGTATCACAGTTGACGCTGAAAATGCGTTCTTCTGGCTTGGCACGCAAGATCCCGATACTTATGATATTTACCGTCCCGCAGACGCTCAGGGCAACAGAAGAGAACTCACCGAAATTCCGTCTGAAGAAATAATCTCCGCTATGACGGAGGTGCTTTCCGAGCAGATAGGACTTTCAAGAGCCGACCTTATTCGTGAAACAGCAAAGAAATTCGGCTACACAAGGCTCGGTACGGTGATGACCTCTACAGTCGAGTTCGCAGTCGATAAGGCGGTATCAGGCGGCAAAATCAAGAATAACGGTGATAAATACACGCTTTGATTATTGACCGCTGTGCGACAGCCTTTTTTCACGCTCGCTTAGCAAACGTTCGTGTTCTGCTGTCCTGTGTAACTGACAGGCTGAGTGGATATTATCGTTGTAGCCGTGAAGCTTCATCTGCAACGGCACAGGCAGTGACATAAAGTAAGCCCTTGTGCTTGCACTGCCTTTTATCAGCTCGTGAAGATCGTTATATAGCATAAAAAACACCTCACTACATTATTTGCAGTGAGGTGTTTTGTGATACACGGCAGACGAAGAGAAACGCACGCAGTAAGCAAAAATACGGAGCTCTGACAAAATACAAAAGTTTCATCACAGCTTCTCTGTTTATCAAAATTTCGTTGAAATTGCAATGCAACATATTGTAAAAAAGTCTGAGCAATAAATATACAGCCAACAGCGCTGGGAGCAATCTCCGTGCAGATAAGGTGTTAATAATTTCGTGAGTATATCGGTGCAACTGCACTATCACCGACTCTCAAAAAAGAACGCTACTATCCTGAGATATCTGTACTAAAATGGGGCTAAGTGAGCGTCAGCGACCCGCTTATACAAACGTTTAAAACCCAGTCGTTTGTGTGTCTTATTGCCAACACCCTAGCGGGGTGGGGGTGTGAGTAAGGAAAGAGGGAGCCACGAGGGAGAGAACCTAAGGGATAGGGAGAGGGGCTGCCAAGTCCCTTGCCCTAGTCCCTTTGGTTCTTTCCCTCGTTCATAGCAGCAACGTTATCAAATAGAATAGCGAACCCGAGAAGTGCTATCCGACTAAAAGCACTATCGGTAGCCTGCTATCAACGTTAAATATTAAAACAGTATACAAGAAATGCACTATACCAAAAAAATGAGCCGTGCGTACTATATTTTTGCGCTTCGACTCACTTTTTCTTTTCCTGGTCGTGACACAGCCCCTTCTTTTACTTATTCGATTTTTTGTTTATCTATAACTCTTTATCAGCATTTTTGCGGTGTGGGTTTGTCACAGTCTGTGGTTATTGCTGACTGTAATAGCCAAGATCTATCTCGTCATATCTCTTTACCGCAGTTTCGACGGAAGTTACTTCTTCGTCTATTTTTACAATCTTGCCGTCCTTATAAAGATACAGCGTTCCGCCGCGAAAATCGTCTTTATTCTTCATACCGCATATCATCGTTATATTATCCTTATCAAGCACGCAGTAACGGCTGACATCATCTTTTATCGCCGTTTCCTTGCCGTCTTGATTTATCGTGAGAACACTTGTCGGTTTTTCTTCGTCCGTGCCATAGGTGTTTTTGATATAGTAAAAACTGCCGTCAAGATATGTTATATTATCGCTGTCGGCGTTTTCCGAAATCAGCTTGCCGTCAACGTAAATGTTACGCATCGGTGAGCCGTACTCTGTTTTTGAATATACGACCTTTTTGTCGCCGGTAAGCGTTATCCGTGTTACATCTGTATCATCATCGATCGCCACAGGAGTTTTATCCGAGCCGTCCGAAAGATCAAGTCTGTATATCTTTGAGTCGCCGTCCCCGCTTGCGGTAAAGATAAGCGTGTTTCCGTCAGCGCTGATCTCACGCATAGTAATCAAAACACAGCTTGCGTTAAGATTGAATTCTATTTCTTCGGTTTTATCTTTTTTGGTAACTAAAAAGCCTTTTCCGCCGCTTGTAACAAGCACGGGTTCGTCTGAGGCGGATATTCCCAAATTGTCGTTATCCCTTATCTTTACGCTCTTGCCGTTTTCGTAGTAGTATAGATCGTTGCGAAAATCGGTGTAGTACATTATGTTCTTTTCGGGATATGCACTGAAAATTCCGTATCCCCCGAATACTTCTTTATTTTCCCCGAAGTTACTGTATACTACAACTTGTTGTCCGGGGTAATCGGTTGTATAATCGGTTTTCCCGTACATTACCGTTGACAGATTTTCCGAACATCTTATGGTATAGCTGTTTACATAATCAACAAAAATTACTTTTCCGTTTGTACCATCGCAGTATTTCAACTGCTCGTTTTTTGTTATATACATAACTTTATCGGCATTATCGCTCATATACAGCGACATATATTCGGTGGTGCAGTTTGTACCGATCTTTTTGGCTTCGCTGCCCTTTGAGTATACGAAAACATCGCCGTTTTTTGCGGAATACATCGCCTTGCTGCCATCGGAGTTTACGGTATAAAAGGCAACCTCATCGGCTATTTTCTCGGTTTTGATTTCTTCGTTTTCAATATTACCGCACCATAGGCTGTTGTCGGAAAGATAAAATAATTTGTTGCCGTCATTTGTCAGTGTATAATCTTCTGCCGGAAGCTCGCTTATACATTTCGCCGTGCCATCGTCATACATATACAGCACATTGTTCTTTGAGTAAATAAAGCGTGGCTTTGCAGGCATGATATAACCGGATGAACCTGCGGTATCACCGCCGTTTGTGAACAGCAAAAGAATAATTGTCACGGCTGCGACAGCGATAACGGATAATGATACAATGAGTAGCGGTAGGGTTTTAATGCGTTTTTCGGATGATTTCATAATAATGCTCCTTTCGTAAAGGCGAAACAGTATGACGGACTGCTCTTGTTATATATAATACACTACAGAGGTTGGTTTTGTCCATAGGAAAACAGAAAAGTGCAAAAAATGGGGTTGTGATACAACCCTGAAAAGAAAAAGTGAGCCAAAGCGCAAAAGATAGTGCGCACGGCTCGCTTTTTTGTATAGTGTACTTATTGTATACTGTTTTAGTATTTAACATTGATAGCAGGCTACCGATAGTGCTGTTTGTAGGATAGCACTTCTCGGGTTCGCTATTCCATTTGATGACGTTGCTACTATGAACGAGGGAAAGCACCAAAGGGACTAGGTGAGAGTCTGAGCCTTACTTACGCAAGGCTCGTGCACTCCGCTAAAGCTCCGTTGGACTTGGCAGCCCAGTGTAGCGGAGCGAAACGTCCGAGTGCTTGCGAAAGCAAGACTTAGCCCTATACCCTTAGGTTCTCTCCCTCGTGCTCCCTCTTTCCTTACTCACACCCCTACCCCGCTAGGGTGTTGGCTAAACTCGTGTAACCACTCGAATATCGTATATCCTGTAAGTTCAGGAACGCTTAACGCTACACGTCCGCAGTTTTAGTACATATATCTTAGGTTAGTAGCGTTTTTTGAAAGGTTAATGTTAGCGCAGTTGCACTGATAAACTCACAAAATTATTAACAACTTATCGGCACGGAAGATGTTTTCATCGGTGTTAGTTATATATGTCTTTATACTGCGTTATTGACAAGATATCAAGCTTTTGTTTAATAAGCTCTTAGATAGAATTATACGGGCTGATTTTCACAGCCCGTACCCATATAAAAATTCTTATCTTATAGCGTCCTTCATGCTCTTTACATATTCGCCGACATACTTCGGAGCGTCTTTGCCGTACTGCTCGATTATCTTGATGATAGCCGAGCCGACAATAGCGCCGTCTGCAATGTCAGCCATTTTCTTCGCCTGCTCGGGCGTTGAGATGCCGAAGCCTATGGCACAGGGAACGGAAGTGTTCTGCCTTATCACATCTACGATAGACTTAAGGTCGGTGCTTATCTCGCTTCTTGTGCCGGTAACGCCGAGGCTCGATACAAGATAGATAAATCCGTCCGCTTCCTTTGCTATCATAGTGATGCGGTTTTCGGAGGTCGGGGCGATAAGCGGGATAAGGTCAACGCCGTACTTTTTGCACTGCGGCAGAAATTCTTCCTTTTCCTCATAAGGCAGGTCGGGGAGAATAAGACCGTTTATACCGATCTCCTTGCAGGTCGAAATGAATTTATCCGCACCGTAGGAGAACACCACGTTTGAATACGTCATAAATACCATAGGAACTGTAACGTCTTTTCTAAGCTCTCTGACTAAGTCGAAAACCTTGTCGGTGGTAACTCCTCCCTTTAACGCACGGATATTTGCGCCCTGAATTACGGGGCCTTCGGCGGTAGGGTCGGAAAAGGGAATGCCAAGCTCTATTAAATCCGCTCCGTTTGCAACGGCTTCTCTTACTATCTTTGCGGTGGTTTCAAGGTCGGGGTCGCCGCAGGTTATGAAAGGGATAAATGCCTTTCCGTTTTCAAATGCTTTTGCTGTTTCAGTCATGTATATCCTCTCCTCTGTAACGTGCTATTGCGGCGCAGTCCTTGTCGCCTCTGCCGGAAATCGTTATAACTATTATCTTGTCCTTATCCATTGTGGGAGCAAGCTTTATAGCGTGGGCTACAGCGTGGGCTGACTCTATTGCGGGGATTATACCTTCCGTCTTTGAAAGGTACTCGAATGCGTTTACCGCCTCATCATCCGTGACGGGTACATATTCTGCTCTGCCTGTATCGTGAAGATATGCGTGCTCAGGGCCAATACCGGGATAGTCAAGTCCTGCGGAGATAGAATAAACGGGAGCTATCTGACCGTACTTGTCCTGGCAGAAATATGACTTCATACCGTGGAATATACCAACCGAGCCTGTGTTTACCGTTGCCGCAGTTTCAAAGGTGTCAATGCCTCTGCCTGCCGCTTCACAGCCGATAAGTCTTACGCTCTTGTCCTCTATGAAGTGGTAGAATGTACCTATCGCATTTGAGCCGCCGCCGACACACGCAATGACGGCATCGGGAAGTCTGCCTTCTTTTTCTTTGAGCTGCTGCTTTATTTCTTTTGAGATAACCGATTGAAAATCACGCACTATAGTAGGAAAGGGATGAGGTCCCATTACAGAGCCTAAGCAGTAGTGAGTATCGTCTATTCTCTTTGTCCACTCACGCATAGCCTCCGATACGGCGTCTTTAAGGGTCGCTGTGCCTGTCTTTACGGGAATGACTTCTGCGCCGAGCAGACGCATACGGTATACGTTAAGCGCTTGTCTTATCGTATCCTCCTCGCCCATGAATACTACGCATTCCATACCCATAAGTGCGGCGGCTGTGGCGGTCGCAACGCCGTGCTGACCTGCGCCTGTTTCTGCGATAAGTCTTGTCTTGCCCATCTTCTTTGCAAGAAGCGCCTGACCTAAAACGTTGTTTATCTTGTGCGAGCCTGTATGGTTTAAGTCCTCACGCTTTAAATATATCTTTGCACCGCCGAGATCCTTTGTCATCTTCTCTGCATAGTAAAGTCTTGACGGTCTGCCTGCATAATCGTTTAAAAGCTCGGTCAGCTCCCTGTTGAACTCCGGGTCGTTCTTGTAGTGATTATAGGCTTGTTCAAGCTCTATTACGGCATTCATCAGCGTTTCGGGGATATACTGACCGCCGTGTATGCCAAAGCGTCCTTTTGGATTAGTCATTGTTTGCTTCCTTCCTTACGGCTTTTACGAATGCCGTCATTTTATTTTTATCTTTAAAATTATCTGTTTCTATTCCGCTGCTCACGTCTACCGCAAACAGCGAAAGCTTATCTATCGCATTTGCAACATTCTCGGGGTAAAGACCGCCTGCAAGAAAATACGGTCTGTCGATATTTTCAAGCAGGTTCCAATTAAAGCTCCTGCCTGTTCCTGCGCCCGAATCGAGAAGAATGAAATCCGCTTTGCAGTTTTTAGCACTTTTAATATCGTTTTCGTTTTTTATTCGGAATGCCTTTATAACAGGCTTATCTTTAAGTGATTTCAGCCTTGCGATATATTCCTCGTCTTCACTGCCGTGAAGCTGTGCAAGGTCGATTATATTGTCGCTCAGCAGTTTTGCAATGTTTTCAATCGGTTCGTCTACAAAGACACCGACCGCCTTTATATCGGGCGAAAGCAGGGATTTAAGCTCCTTTGCCTTTTCGGGTGAAACATATCTCTTGCTCTTTTTGGCAAAGACAAAGCCGATATAATCGGGGCATAGCTCATTTACACATTCTATATCGCACCTTCGTGACAGGCCGCACAGCTTGATTTTTGTCATATTGTCTTACCTTTCAGCCGAGCGAGCTTTGCTGTCTTGTCTTTTGCACGCATAAGCGTTTCTCCGATAAGCACGGCATCTGCGCCGATCTCACGCAGAGCGTTTATATCATCGGCATTTTGTATTCCGCTCTCCGAAACAAATACCGCACTGTCGGGGATTATACTGCGCAGCTTCCTGCTGTTTTCGGTATCGACCGAGAAGTCTTTGAGATTGCGGTTGTTTACGCCGATAACTCTTGCGCTGGCTCTGACAGCCATTCTGACTTCGTCCTCGTTGTGCGTTTCCACGAGTGCGGAAAGTCCGAGCGTGTCGCATTTCCCGATATATTTTTTTATCGTTTCTTCGGGGAGTATCGAGCAGATGAGAAGTACAGCCGATGCACCAAGCAGCTTTGCTTCGTATATCATATATTCGTCAACGGTGAAGTCCTTTCTTATACAGGGGATATTCACAGTCTTTGCAATCCGCTCAAGATAAGCATCGCTACCTAAAAACCATTTCGGCTCGGTAAGCACGGATATGCAGTCTGCACCTGCCGCCTCATACTGCCTTGCTATTTCAAGATACGGAAAATCCTCAGCGATAATGCCCTTTGAGGGTGAAGCCTTCTTGCACTCACATATAAAAGCGATGTCGTCTTTTTTCAGTGCCTTTTCAAAAGCAAAACTGCCTTTTGGCATTGCAAGAGCAAGCGATTTTACTTCTTCGGCGGATCTTACCGCTTTTGCCTTTTCAACTCTGAGCCTTGCGTAATCGGCAAGCTCGTCAAGTATTGTTGCCATTATTCCTCCTCGGGACGATTGCTTACTGTTATCAGCTTATCAAGGGTTTCAAGCGCCTTGCCCGAATCTATTATTTCAGCGGCAAGGGCGATACCGTCCTTTAATGTTTCGGCTTTTCCGCCGATGTAGAGTGCCGCACCTGCGTTCATAAGAACGGCGTTTCTCTTGTGACCCTTTGCACCGCCGAGTATCTCACGGGTGATCTTTGCGTTTTCTTCTGGCGTGCCGCCTTTTAAGTCGTCTTTCGTGCAACGCTCAAATCCGAAATCCTCAGGGGCTATCGTGTATGACCTGAACCAACCGTCCTTGAATTCACATACCGCTGTAGGTGCGCTCATTGATATTTCATCGAGTTTATCCTTGCCGTATACGACCATACCACGCTTTACACCGAGATTTATAAGTACCTGCGCCAGAGGTTCTACAAGATATTCGTCATATACGCCGAGCAACTGCATTTTGGGGCTTCCGGGATTAGTGAGAGGACCTAAGATGTTGAATACCGTGCGGAAGCCGAGTTCTTTCCTTATCGGACCGACATATTTCATTGAGGTGTGATACTTCTGAGCGAAGAAGAAGCACATTCCGACTTCCTTTAAAAGCTCGATACAGCGGTTCGGACTTTGCTGAATGTTTACACCGAGCGCTTCAAGGCAGTCCGCAGTACCGCAAAGTGAAGATGCGGCTCTGTTACCGTGCTTTGCTACCTTCATTCCGCCTGCCGCCGCAACAAGTGCAGAGGTCGTGGAAATGTTGAAACTCTGCGCATTGTCGCCGCCTGTGCCGACTATCTCGAATATATCCATTCCTGTGTCCACCTTTGTGGCATTGTCACGCATAGCGGCGGCACAGCCTGCTATTTCATCTGTTGTTTCTGCCTTTGCGCTCTTTGTCGAGAGAGCGGCAAGAAATGCGGCGTTCTGGGTGGGGGTCGTTTCACCGCTCATTATCTCGTTCATTACTGTATATGCCTCATCGTAAGTAAGGTCTTCCTTGTTTACTATCTTTACTATTGCTTCCTTAATCATTGTCTTAGTCCTCCTTTATGAAATTTCTCAACATCTGTTTTCCGTCGGGCGTCATTATTGATTCGGGATGGAACTGCACTCCGTAAACGTCATAATCCTTATGCTGTACCGCCATTATTTCGCCGTCGTCGGTCACTGCGGTAACCTTAAGGCAATCGGGCATTGTCGCAGGGTCTGCGGCAAGCGAATGATAACGTGCAACGGGCGCTTTATCGGGGCAGTCTTTAAAAAGAAGCGAGCTTTTGTCAAAAGTTACGTCCGACTGCTTTCCGTGCATAAGTTCCTTTGCGTAGGTTATAGTTGCGCCGTATGCCGAGCATATAGCCTGATGACCCAGACACACGCCGAGTATCTTAAAATCCTTGCTGAGCTGTTTTATAACGTCGATTATCACACCGGCGTTTTCGGGTCTGCCCGGACCGGGTGACAGAATAATTCTGTCGGGATTTAGCTGTCTTATTTCTTCAACCGTCATTTCATCGTTTCTGATAACCTTAATGTCTGGGTTTATCTCGCCGACAAGCTGATAAAGGTTATATGAAAAGCTGTCGTAATTATCTATAAGAAGTATCATATATCTGCCTCCTCAGCCTTTTTCAGTGCGTTTACAACCGCCTGCGCCTTGTTTATACATTCCCGATATTCCTTTTCGGGAACGGAATCTGCAACAATTCCTGCTCCGCTTCGTATGAATACCTTGCCGTTTTTCTTGTAGGCAATTCTGATAGCTATGCAGGTATCCATATTGCCTGTGAAATCAATATAGCCTATCGCACCACCGTAGATACCGCGCTTGTTGTTTTCAAGCTCTCCGATAAGCTGACACGCTCTTATCTTCGGTGCGCCCGAAAGCGTTCCTGCGGGAAGCACCGCCGAGATAGCGTCCAGTGCGTCAAGATCGTCTTTTATCTCGCCTCTTACCGTTGAGCCTATGTGCATAACGTGCGAGTAACGTTCTATGGAATGCAGTTTTTCGACCTGCACCGTGCCGAACTTGCTTACTCTGCCGAGATCGTTTCTGCCGAGATCTACAAGCATATTGTGTTCGGCAAGCTCTTTTTTGTCCTGCAGAAGATCTTCCTCAAGAGCCTTGTCCTCTTCGTCCGTCTTTCCTCTGGGGCGTGTTCCTGCAAGGGGGAAGGTGTGGAGTATGCCGTTTTCGAGCTTTACGAGCGTTTCGGGAGAAGCGCCTGCGACCTCGACATCAGTACCCGAGAAATAGAACATATACGGCGAGGGATTTATCGTCCGAAGCTGTCGGTAGGTATTCAGCAGGCTTCCCTCAAACTCGGCTGAAAGCCTGTTGGAAAGCACTATCTGGAATATATCGCCCTCTTTTATATAATGCTTTGCCTTTTCTACCATACCACAGTAATGCGCTTTGTCGAACAAGGGAGTAACTTCGCCGAGAAGCCTGCCGGCAGGCTCGTTTTTCTTTTCTCCGCGGCTCAATAGCTCCGCCATTGCCTTAAGCTCGATTATCGCCTTGTTATAGCCGACTTCTACATCGGAAAGCGGAATGTTCACTATAAGCACTATCTTCTGCTTTACGTTGTCGAATGCTATGACCTTGTCGAAAAGCATAAGGTCTATATCCTTGAACCTTTCGGTGTCTATTGTCTTTATTCTTACGGTCGGCTCGCTGTAGCCGAGAAAATCATAAGCAAAATATCCGACCAGTCCGCCTGTGAAGGAGGGAAGGTAATCGAACTTAGGGCTTTTGTGTTCTGCAAGTATCTGCCTTAAGTATGCGGACGGGTTGTCGGTGTGTACCGTAATGTTTCCTGCTTTAAGCTCGCCGTCTATGCAGGTGATCTCCATTTTCGGATCGTAGCCCATAAAGGTGTAGCGACCCCACTTTTCGTTTGCCTGAGCCGATTCAAGCATATAGCAATGAGTTGATACGTTTTTAAGTATCTTCATCGCCTCTATCGGCGTACATATATCGGCAAGAATCTCACAGCTTACAGGCATGACCTTGTATCTGTTTTGTGCCGCTATTTCCTTTGCTTTTTCAAGGGTGGGTAAAAACTCCATTTTCTTTGCCTCCGTTTTTTGTCTGCCAAAAACAAAAAAGTCCTTGACAGAAAAATAGCTTTTCTGTCAAGGACGAATAATCTATTATCCGCGGTGCCACCTTGATTTCACGATTTGAGGTCGTGCGCTTTGCAGGATACCTACATATCCCCGGCAACTGACGTATGCCCTACGTTGCAGAATACTGGGCAATATTAAACATATTGCTTTTGACTGCACCCTCAGCGGTCCATTTGACAACCCGTGTCTTACCCCTTCTCAGCTATCGGGGTTCTCTGTAAAGTCGTAACTGCCGTTATCTCCGCTTCAACGGTTTAAAATGTTTTGTTTGCGATTATTATAGCACTGTGCTAAAGTGTTGTCAATAGGAAATCTGAAATTTTTATTTAGCTCCGCATATTTGCGGTATAAGAAAAATGTGCTGGTTGACAAATTCTTTTGGCAATGCTATAATATTATTAAGGAAAGACGTTCATCAGGCGTACTAAGTACAAGGAGGATTTTTTATGGCAACATCAAGTATCAACAGAAATTTCGTTATAACAGATAAAAATCAGATAAAAGCCTTTGCAGATGCTGTAGAAAAATCTTCTGCAAATAGGTATACACATAGTGTCAATGTCAAAGCGACAAAAGTAAACAGTGCAGACGCTTTGAAAAAAATAATGGATAAAAGGAAAAGACATGGCTGCTGATTTTTCGATTATAAATCTGAATGAATTTAATGAATCAGAATACGGAGATGATATTGAAAGTATTATCTCCGATTTTACTTGTCCTAAAAACTCAGATGTAGAGAAATTTCTTCATAAAAGCGCCATGGAATTTACAAAGAAAAAGCAATCGGTTACATATCTTGTCCTATCATCAGATAACGGCAGTTTACTTGGGTATTTTTCACTTGCCGTAAAACCGATAACGATTGAAATAGGAAACAATGCTACAGATATCAGTAAAACTATGAGAAGAAAAATAGAAAGAGTAAGCAAGTTCGATGAAATGCGTAACTGTTATGTACTTTCAGCTTATCTTATAGCGCAGTTAGGCAAAAATTTTTCCGATAATGCCAATCAAAAAATTACCGGCAGTCAGCTGTTGCAGTTAGCGGTGAATCAGATTAAAGAGGTACAGGGACTTATCGGCGGAATGGTAATTTTTCTTGAAGCAGAGAGAACAGATAAGTTATTGAAGTTTTATATATCGGATAACGGTTTTGCTGAATTTGGGTCACGATATACTGAAAATAAAGATGATCCGCATGAATTGGTCCAGATGTTGAAAGTAATCTAAAACAGTAAAAGAGCCTTGCCTTGCGGCAAGACTCTTTTGCTTTTTTACCTTGAATACTATATGCAATTATTCGCATTGTTATCAGGAATATAGAAAAATGTACGAAACTCCTCTGAATAGCCTGACTTAAAACCCGAACCGATTAGTATTGCCGATAAATTCAGTGCTCGTTTCTCTTAGCGAAGCACTCGCTGCAGTAAACGGGTCTGTCGTCACGGGGCTGGAAGGGAACCTTAGCCTCGCCGCCGCAGCCTGCGCATACAGCTGTGAACATTTCACGCTTAGCTCCGCCGTTCTTCTTGGCGTCACGGCAAGCCTTGCATCTCTTAGGCTCGTTTGTAAAGCCGTTCTGAGCGTAGAACTCCTGTTCGCCTGCTGTGAATACGAAATCTGCACCGCAGTCCTTGCACTTGAGAGTCTTGTCTTCGTACATAGTAAAATACCTCTAAAATTTCTCACGCTTTTTGCGTGTAATAATATGAAAAAGACTTATAGTCTTATTTCCCCATTGCTTTTCTTATCTTCGATTTTGCACGCTGAAGTGCGTTATCTACAGATTTTTCATTCATAGAGAGTTCATTTGCTATCTGCTCGTATGAGCAGTGCTTGAGATACATATCAAGAACATCCATCTCTTTTTGTGAAAGTACACCTGACAGACGTTTCATAAACCGGATACCGTCGACCTTGTCAACGACTGCGTCCTCGGTGGAAAGCGAATCGTCACGTATCAGGTCAAAGTCAAAGTCCTCGTCTTTAAGAACAGGATTATCCTTGATAGCTTTTGATATACAGGTTTTCATTGCCGAATCGGTACACAGATTTGCAAACGTTGCAAATGATGCTCCCTTTTCTCCGCTATATAGCCGCACTGCCTTAAGCAGTCCCATAAGCCCCTCTGAAAAGAGATCGTCCTTATCGGCTGACGGACAGCGCATTGCCATTTTAGCTGCTTTGACGCGCACAATCGGTATGTAGCGCTTTATAAGCTCGTTGGCGTATCGTTCGCCGTGCTCCTGTACTATCAGATCGACGAGCTGTTCGTCGGTCATATCAGAAATATTAAGCTCTTCCGTCATCTGACCTCCGAAAATCGTCCTAATAGTTTCACTGTATATCTATAGATTATTCTATCATAATATACGAATTTTGTCAATAGGGAATGCTTCAAATTGTTTACATTTTTTCACTGTCATATAAAATTGGAACTGTCGCTTTTATGATCTTCAATTGTTATAGTTCCGCCTTATATATCAGTGCGTCACAGACAGGCTCGGTATAATAGTTTTTGCGCCGTCCGACTTTGATGAAGCCGTGTTTTTCGTAAAGATATTTTGCGGGTTCATTGTCACAGCGGACTTCAAGAAAAATGCATTTTATGCCGTTGCTTTTGCATTTATTAATGAAATATTCCATTAATTGTGTGGCGATGCGCTGATGTCTGTATTCTGGCAACACTGCAATGCGATACAGCTCGCATTCGTCCGATACGCTCTGACCGCAGATAAAGCCTACCGGCTTATTTTCGGCTTTATCATCACGAATAACGGCATTTATCGAGCCTTCTGTGAACACCTGCGATTCAATACTGCGGCTCGTCCACGGCACTGAAAAGCATTCTTTTTCAATAACCCCGATATCACGGCATAACACTGAACTGTTGCTATCTTTCCCGTTATCTTTCTCAATGAGTATCATACCACGTTTTGCCAATATTTACATCTACCGTCATAGGAACGGTGAGTTTTACGGCGTTCTCCATTTCTTCCTTTAAAAGTGCAGCTACCTTTTCTGCACAATCTTCTCTTGCCTCTACTATAAGTTCATCGTGAACCTGAAGTATCAGCCTTGCGTCAAGACCGCTTTCTTTCAGTCTGTTGTAAACTTTTATCATTGCGATCTTTATGATATCGGCGGCTGTACCCTGTATGGGGGGGTTCTTTGCAACACGTTCGCCGAAAGCCTGCAGATTCTTATTCTTTGCGGCAAGCTCTTTAATATATCTTCTTCTGCCGAACATAGTTTCAACATAGCCGTCACGCTTAGCCTTCGCAACGGTCTGCTCCATATAGTGAGCTATGCCGGAATATTTGGAAAGATAGGAGCGTATATATTCGCTTGCTTTCGGCACTGAAACACCGATGTCCTTTGACAGCGAGAATGCGCCTATTCCGTAGACGATGCCGAAATTGACCGCTTTCGCCTTGCTTCTGAGGTCGGGCGTTACCCACTCTATCGGCTGATTGAACACCTGAGATGCGGTAACTGTATGAATATCCACTCCGTCAAGGAACGCTTTCTTCATTATCTCGTCGCCCGAAATATGAGCCAGCACACGCAGTTCGATCTGTGAATAGTCGGCATCTACAAGCAGGCAGCCGTCCTTTGCGGTGAAGAATCTTCTCATCTCCCTGCCAAGCGGCGTTCTTACGGGGATATTCTGAATGTTCGGCTCAGCGCTTGAAATTCTTCCTGTCCTTGTTTCTGTCTGCTTGAACGTGGAATGCACCCTGCCGTCCTCGCCGACTACCTTCAGAAGTCCTGTAACGTATGTGTTCTGCAGCTTTGTAAGCGCACGGTATTCGGTTATCAGCGGAACTATAGGGTGCTTGTCCATAAGGCTTTCAAGCACATCAGCGTTTGTGGAATAGCCTGTTTTTGTCTTTTTGGCACTTGGCAATGCAAGTTTTTCAAAAAGCACGCTTCCGAGCTGTTTTGGCGAACCGATGTTGAATTCATGACCCGCATACTCGTAAATTTCGCTACTTATCCTGTCAGCCTTTGTCGAAACCTCTTCGCCGAAAGCCTTTATACCGTCAACATCAATACTCACGCCCTCACGCTCCATAGCTACAAGCACAGTGGCAAGAGGTATCTCTATATCGGTAAGAACTGCCGCAGAGCCTGTTTCGCCGATTTTGCGATTAAGTATATCGTTGAGGGCGGCAACGGTTATCGACTTTTCCTGTATGCTGTTTCCCTCCGGAACTCCGTACTGAGTGCAGAGCCTTGACAGGCTGTAATCGTTTGAATCGGGGTCGGCAAGGTAAGCCGCAAGAGTTGTATCAAATTTATTGTTATTGAGCTTTTCAAGTCCGGAAACTGTAAGCGTATCCTTTATATCAAAGGTGTACTTCGTACTGTCGCTGTCTGCGTATACCCTGAGTTCATTGCCTGACAACCCGTTCATTGCACCGACACTGCCTGCATAAACTTTTCCGTCATCGGTAATGATTATATCGCCCTTCGGCATTGCGGGTATCTGCTTTGCGGCGGATTCTGCCAAAGCCTCTTGTGATCCTGCCGGAGCGGAAGTCGGGTGCAGCTTCAGCTTCTGGAGCATCTTGTACATTTCAAGCTCCGACAGCAATTTTGCAAGCTCGGTATCGTCACGTTCTTTGGGAACATAATGCGAAAGCTCGGTATCAATAGGTGCGGTAAGGCATATTTCGGCAAGCTGTCTGCTCATATAACAGCTTTCCTTGCCGTTTTCGAGCTTTGCGCGTACACCCTTTGTGATAAGCGTTGAGCCGATGTTTTCATAAACTCCGTCCACGCTTGCAAATTCCTTTATAAGCGAAAGGGCGGTCTTTTCACCGATGCCTGCAACACCCGGAATATTGTCGCTCGAATCGCCCATAAGCGCCTTTACTTCTATCATCTGTTTTGGGGTCACGCCGTATTCTTCCATTATTACATCGGGTGTATAGTAAACATCGCCTTTAGTTTTGGCGAGTCTTACGGTAACGTAATCATTTACAAGCTGGAACGAGTCACGGTCGCCTGTTGACACTGTACAGGGTATCTTCTTATCCGCACAGGTAGCTGAAACAGTTCCGATTATATCATCGGCTTCAAAGCCCTCTTTTTCGATAATGGTTATTCCCATCGCTTTTATTATCTTTTTCGTATAGGGAAGCTGTTGTGCGAGGTCTTCGGGCATACCCTTGCGGTTTGCCTTATAGCCGTCGTACATCTTATGGCGGAATGTCGGCGCTTTAAGGTCGAAAGCTACCGCTATCATATCAGGTTGAACGTCCTTTTCAAGCATAAGCAGAGTGTTCATAAAGCCTGTTACGGCATTTGTGGCAACACCTCTTGAATTTGTCAGCACACGGATACCGTAGAATGCACGGTTAAGTATGCTGTTGCCGTCTATTACAAGAAATCCCATAGTAGTCCTTTCTGGCAGAATGTACTGTTTCATATGTTTATTGTGTTATTCCCTGTTATAAGTATACCATAAATACCGCAAAAATCAAGCGCCGTGGGGCGCGGCAAATTCCGCCTTTGAAAACGACAGTGTATTGCTGAGTACAGTGCAGCGGCGGGGATAAACGATGAGCATATAGAAAGCATTTAAACTGCGTGTTGCCGCTGACAATTCCGCCTTGATTAAGAAAGTCGGTTCACAGTGCCGGGCAAAGAAACGTCAGATATTGACCGCTGCTCTGTTATCGCAAGCAACAAACCCCCGACAGAAAACTCTGTCGGGGGCTGTGTAATTATTTGCCCGAGAATGTTATCTCATTTATAAGCGCCGTACCGTTCTTCTCCTTAAGAAGCCAGTAGAAATCCTTCGTCAGCTCAAATTCTTTATCAGGCACCGTAGTTTGTGGATAGGAAACTACCTTGTTTTCCCCTCCCTCAAAGTCAAACGCCTGAATTGCCGAATTTCCTGCCGATACCGCAAACAGTACGGAGTGACCCTTGTCAAGTGCCACCGTCAGCAGTCCGCTTGCCGTTTCCGACCAGCCCTTTGTCTTGCACTTTACCATAACTGCCCCACCATATCCGGATGTAACTTTTCCGTCTGTAGCACCCGAAATATCGATCGTTTCACCGAATATTCCGGTTCTTATGTCTAAGCTGCAGTCAACGATCGAAAGATCATTGCTGTATATGCCGGTTGACGATTTTATGTCCGTTCCCGCAAGACCTGTTGTTATTATACTGCATCTGTCGAAGCGGATCGTTTCAGCGTGTACGCCGTAATATTCGGCTGCTGCGGTAAATGTCATATCGCTGAAATCAACACTGCCCATACTCTGTATAGCGTAGGTATTTCCCGTTACTGTGAGATTCGGGCTGTCACCGCCGATAAACTCCATACTCATAGGAGTTACATCGTCATAGTCAAGGTGCGCCTGATATATCGCAAGCAGGTTTTCTGTAGTCGCCGTGTTACGTTTAGAAAGCGTAACATTTCCGTTTATGTTCACCTTAAGGCTGTTCGAGCTTACATACATCAGATATGCGTCAGCCGAGCCGTATCCGTCGCCTACGCCTATGCTGCTGAAATCGTCGGGCTTCACGCCGTTCATATCTCCTGCCGTAAGCATAAGATTTTCAAACGTAATATCCGAAACGCTTTGCTTAATATACAGCATTATATTCTTTCCGACACCCGACAGCTTAAGACCGCTTCCGGTCACTGTCAGTATACCGGTAGCTGTATCGTACTCAAAGCCGCTCGCCTTGCCGCTGATAAACGTCTTGCCTTCGGTATCTATTATCGTGCTTGCACTGCCGTCTGAAACGGTCAGATAACCGCTCATATCCTTTTCGGCTGTGAACGATACATTCTTCGACGGCATCGTGAACTTTCCGCCCTCAACCGTCACATCGTCCGTTGTCCACTCAAGATAACCGTCGGCTTTTTCCTTTACTGTGACCTCAGCACCGATTTTAGCCTTTTCCCTTGAGCTTTCAACACCGTCAAGCGAGTAGATGACATAAACAGGAGTGATAGTACCCGTCAGCGTCATATCGGACTTGATTTCTTTTCCGATGACTGAATAGCCGTTTTCATAAAGCCAGCCGCCGAACAGACAGCCGTCTGTATCAGGAGATGCCTCAAGCATATCAGCCGTGAACACCGTTCCGTAGTCAAATTCGGCTGTTTTATAGCTTTCGTAAACCTTGTTGGTATCAAGATTTACAAGACGGTAGGTTATTGTCATCTTTTTCAGCTTGTATGTTGCTTTGATTTCGGTCTTTATAATACCGTCATCATTACCGAACGTTGTCGGAACGGCATTATCCCAGCCTGCAAACTCATAGCCCTCTGTGCCTGTCGGTACAGGAATATCCGACAGTGAGATTGCGTCGCCGTATTTACCCGTTATCTCATAACGCACTGTACCGTCATCAAACTTACCGCTCATAGCATAGAACACCACGCTGTAGATTTTGTCGGTAGCTTTCCATATTGCCTTCAGCGTCATATTGCCCGTTACCCTGAACGATTCGCCCGGCATCACATCCGCTGTGCCGTTACCGTCAAGGTCAAATCCGACAAGCTCATAATCGTTGTACTTATCATCCTTTAAAGCACCTACCGTTGCACGATACAGATAGCCGTACTTTATCTTTACCGTTTCGTTCTCCGTGCCGTTGTCATAGTCAAACGTTACATCAAACTCCTTCGGCGTTCTGTTCCACCTTACAATTATAGTCTTGTAGGTCTTGCCGTCAATCGTTGTGTTTTCTTCGTTTATCGGCTCTTCCTTAAGAGTATATGTGTAATACTCGTCATCATACTGCGCAAGCGCCTCAACTTCGGCATCATACTTTTTACAAAGCTCGTCATATTCGGGCCTGTAGCCGTCAAACTCGGACTTTACCTCGTGTGAAACCTCAGCTCCGTTCTCGTTGTAAATATAAACGTCATAGTTTATATAACAGCGTCTGTCGTTGGTGTTCCACTTCATATAGTAGGTACCGGGCTTCTTCACATTATCGTTACTGCCGATTCTGTTTCCGTCTGCGTCCACGAAATACGACAGCAGATATTCGGTAGTATATGTGTCCTCAGGTGCGAATGCGGAATATCCGTAAAGTGCCGTTGCAAAACGGTAACCGTCCTGTACAACCGTCCTTATCCTGTCAGTTTCTATTTCAGCACCGTTTTCATCGGTATACCTGAATCCGCCGCCCTCGTTTGCGATAAGCGTTATGTAGTGATACAGCTTCGCAGGAACTATTTCAAAGTACACGTTGCTTTCCGGCATTATGCTTATATTGCCGTTGTACCTTACAGTTTCGCCTGCCGTATAACCGCCTACCGTGACATCGCTCTTAATAAGCACATATGACGGCTCGTAGAACGAATCCTCGCTGTCCGGCTTCGGACTATCGGGAATGCTGTTTATAAGCCGGTCAAGTTCCTGCGGTAAAGGCTTGCCGTAAATAACGTCAAACTTTCTTTCGGTATAATCCGCAAATCTTACCGTTACCGTGTACAGCTTTCGCTTCATCACAGGCTTCAGCCTCATATCGCCCATAACGGTTATCTTTTCATCGGGAGCAATATCCGCCTTGCCGTCACCGTCAATATCCCAGCCGATAAGTTCGTTTTCCTTACTGCTGTTGATGTTGTCGATAAATGTATCCGGCACTCTGAACTCAGTGCCGTAAGCAACATATCTTGCCCCCGCATAACCGCTCTCGTTATAAATGTCGACTATGCATCTTCTTACAAGATAGTTTGCTTTGAGCATAATGCTGTAGGCTGTCGGGTACAGCTTTTCATATTCTGCCCTGAATGCCTGCATATCTTCTTCACTGCCGTAGTTCACCGCAAGCGGTTTTGTAGTATCCAGCCCGTACACACTGCCGCTGTAACTGCTGTCATAGTATCTGTATGTCAGAGCGTCCTTCATATACATCTGGTATCTCATACCATCCGCTCTGTCGATACCGAAGCTTGCAAAATGAGTAACGCTGTTCACAGGCTGTTTATATCTGTCGAACATTTTTATATCGTCAAGATAATCTACCGCCCACAGCTCGCTTACCCATCTGTCATTTTCCGTGTCAAAGTATTCCACCGAGTAAAGCTTCTGTGCGGTGTGGGTATTAAGCGTTATGACCGTATCCTCACTGAGCCAGTAGTACGGCTGTATCTCTGTATCAAACAGCGACTTATCATAGATATAGCCGTTTGAATTACAGTAGTTTGCAACTGCAAGCGAGAAGCCGCTTACATATCCGCCCTTCTGTACTGTCACAGTGTCGACTGTTTCCGTCTTGCCGTCAGCCGATACCGCAAACTTGAGTGTTGCTGTCTTGTCCTTATCCTCAAGCGGGAAGTCTACGCCATTGCGATAATAGTATACATTTACGTCACCGATGTACTTTCTGCTTACATAAGCACCCTTATCCGCATCATAGTACAGCTTTTCTGTGTCTGACGTGAACAGAAGATTCTGTCCGCCCGTATAGTAAAGTCGCAGTATACAGCTAAGCAAGCCGCTTGTATATCTGCTCGGAGCGTCGGGAGATACCGTGAGCGTTATCTTGCCCTCATCACTCTTGTTTACCTTGAAATACTTGCTGTAGCAGGCAGCCTTGAACTCACTGCTGCTCATCTGCCGTGTTACAACATCACCTGTGGTTATATCAAGATATGTGCCTTGTGCAGGGATAAGTCCGTCTATCTCATAGACATTCGTATCTGTTTCCCGCAGTATTATGTCGGTATTGCCCTCAAGCGTCGGCTTATCCGCATATATATATTTGTCGCCTACGCTGAATATCGGGAATTTGAACTGCTTTGCAAGCTCTGCCTTTTTCTTAAACAGCTTGCTTTCCGCAAATATCGAGATTTTTATATACACACCCATTTCGAAGTATATTCCGCCTTGCAGGTCGGAGTAATTCTCCTTTGGAGAAGCGTAATACTTATTCATACGCATATCCTGCGAATGATAGTGCAGATAACCGTACAGGTCGGCATAAGCGCCTATTTCAAGCGCCGCACCGACACTTCCGAGATCATTAAGACCTAACAGCGATACAGATACCTTACCCTCTATTCCCGCTTCTACTCCGAGATAACCGTATGCATACATATCGAATATGTAGCGGTCATCACCCGCCATAATAAATCTGTAGACGTTTATTGATGACGGATCTTTGATATTGCCGCGTATTCCTATTCCCTTTGCCTGAAGTACGGAGGCTTCCATGCTTATACCTGCCGCAAACGAAACGTTAACGACAAAATTCAGTTCCATCTTTACAGACAACGGGAATATCGGCATAAACGAAGCACTGAACAGATTTACCTCGCACAGTCTGATCGCTCCGCCCTTGCTGTCAAGCATTTTCTGTACATCCTTGATTATATTACTGCTGTCCTTGTCCTCGCCATTCAGAATAGCTTCTATCTCAACAGAAACATCTCTCTTGTTTTCTTCCTGCTTATCATTTCCGTTGCCGTCATCTTCTTCGTCAGCCGAGCTGACAAGTATTTTAAATGTTACGTCTGTCTGTGACAGCGGCAGGAATTTTGCGTTGAAATCACGTTTAGAGTTTACAGAGCCGCCTACTCCGATAATGAAATACTCGCTTATCGTAACCTCTGCGTCAAGCTTTACCTTGTTTTTAAGTGTTGCTTCATAGCTGAATGTAATGTTGAGCGCCGTCCAGTCCTGCTCATTCGGGAAACCGTTTATACATTTGAAATTAGTGTTCTTCGCCGTACCGACCTTTGCGCTGATTGTAAGCCCTTCAAGGAGCTCCTTTACATTCAGCTTTATCTGCTTGTCGTTCCAGTTCACCCCGTCCATATAGGTGTTGGACATAAGCTCAAACGGTGCGTTGCCGTTGCCGAGTTCATTTACAGTCTTGCTGTCGTAAAGGGCGGCGGCAAGCATATATGTAAGCTGCTGTGTCCCCTCGCCGTCATACAGTTTTGCAACAAGCTCCTCGGTATCTACCGACTCTGCAAGCACCTCATTGTCAACGTACTTCTCACTGAAATAGATGTCAAGCTCATCATATATATCGTCAACGTCACTGCTTTCAACAAGTATCTCATACTCATCTCCGACAAGCTCATACGATATAACGTTCATATAGCGTGACTTTTCACTGTCCTGCGCATTGTCCGAGAAAATTACCGTACCGTTTTCAATTCCGAGCGTTTCAAACTCTTCTTTTTTTATACGGATATGTTCGCTGTCTGCATCTTCTGTGATACGTCCTGACGGAATTGTTACTATGCCGTCTTTAAGCTTTACGTTGTTTGTTTCTTCCCTGTAGATAAAAAGCGTAATGGTTCTTATCTTCTCGTCAGGCATAATGTCGGAATTGATACCGTCAAACCGTACCCCGTTATCTATAAGGCTCAGCACATATGCGCCGCCTTCCGTCCAGTTGATAACAGGCTTTACAGTGTATACTCCGCTGCCTGTATTTTCAACTTTGAGCAGCGGCATTTCACCGAACTGATTTTCGATACTGATAACGTCCTGCAAATTATCGTCCGTTATGATCTGTGATGAGATAAGCGAGAATGAAAAATCCTCAGGTGCATCCGATATGGTTATCTCGTTGTATTCAGGCGTTTCCGGCTTTATCTTATCCTCATCATATCCCGCATAAAGCGTTATATCACTGTTTACTGGCTCGTCCTCATAGAACGGCGTCACGCACTCCTTATCAAGATACCAGCCGTTATTGACAGCGTTTTTCTTTATCGCTTCGGGGAGCCTGCCTATAGTTTCCCCTGCGGCAAGCGTCAGGCTGTCTATCTCATTTCCGCCCAGCGTATCATATGTAACAGTTACGCTGTCGGCGGTTTTACCTGCCGTTACCCGTGCGGTAAACGTCTTTTTCGCACCGCCTGCGGTAATATCCTTTGTAACCGTCACGTCTGCAATATCAGCCGTAGCTTTGCCGATTTCGTCTGCGGCAACATCAAGCGGCAGAGCCGATGCAGATAAGGTTATGCAAAGAATAAGTGCAATAAGATTTTTAGCTTTCTTCCTGTGAAGCATAAACAATGCCGCAACACATACAGCCGCCGTTATAAGCGGTATGACAGGGTTTATACTGCCGCCCGTTTCGGGATTGTCCGGTTTTTCGGGATTATCCGGCTCGTCCGGAGTCGCTTTTACCGCAGAATACACGCTGTCATACTTCAACGTTCCTCCTGCAAGAAGCTCCGTTTCGCCGCCGCTCACACTTCCGCTTTTAAGCTCATAGCCGTCCGGTGCCGTAATATCGTAAGCAATATCGACAAGCCTTCCCGTACTGCTGTTCCTGATCTCAAGCGTTAATGCTATATCCTCGTCTGCCGTATATTCTTCCTTGTCGGTTTTCAGCTGTACCGACAGCGCCGCCGCTTCTGCGGCAGATACCGAAAAGGTGACCACCGACATTATCAGCGTCAGCGTCAGGAATATCGACAGGATGGTTTTGCATCGTTGTTTTGTTTTCTTCTTCATAAATGCCATATAAATACCACCCTTCCTCAGATTGCCGCTATAACCGCCATAACAGGCAGTTATACCGACAGTTTCTCATACTATGATTATACAGCAAATTATTTCCTTATTTCGCTAACTTGCAGAATTGCAAGAAAACAAGCTTATGAAACGCTTTCCTGTCGCTATGTTGCTTTTGTAAGTCGATGTCATTAAAATGTACAAAATATTAACATAATTTTGTTGATTTTGTGCATATTGATGAAACAGGATTGACATTTGTAGTAAAAAAATGTATAATAGCATTGGTAATTTGTGTGTTTTGGAGGATGTTATATGAGCTTTTTTGATAAGGACGGCAACAGCCGCCACGATTGGAATATATTTCTCGATAACTTTCCTACAATCGGTGTGTTCAAGCTTCCTCATGACCTTAATGAAGCTTACTATGACAAAAACGTTGCCGCTATGCTCCATATCAGCGGCGACAATATGAATAAAGAAGAATTCTTTGCATTACTTGACAGCCTCAATGAGAACCAGATAGAAGGCTACAAGAACATATATATGTACACCGCTGACGGTGAAACAAGCTATATCAAAATAAAGATCGTCTACGACACCGACTATATGCTCGGTTTTGTGCAGGACGTGACCCAGATAGTAGAGGCACATTCACACAAAGACGATATGAAAGAATATGATACCCTGACGGGAATGTATACCCGCGATTATTTCATCCGCCGTGTACGCAGTATGCTGAGCGGCATCAGCGGTACGGCACAGTGCTGTATGGCGGCAATACATATAAACGGTATAGAACGTGTTGACAGCGAGTTGAATTACGACAAGACAGCACTTTGCGTGGCTACAGCCGCCAATGCGCTCAAGCGTTTTACCTCAGAGAATGTTATAATCGGCGTAAAAAGTTATAAGGACTTTCTTGTATTCTTCCGCCAGATGTCAAAGGATGAAATCAACGATATCATAAAGAAAATGTACGATGCCGTCCGCAGATGCAAGCTAATGGACGAATTCGGCGATACTATCGAAACCCGCAGTGAAGCTTTTACGATAACTGTAGGCTACTGCTGGTATCCTACGCAGGCGGCAACTATTGATATGATGATAAACTACGCCGACTTTGCGCTTTTCAGAGCCAAGGCATTGGGCAGCATCAACAGAGAGTTCTCGGCAGAAGAATACATTACGGAGTGCAACAACTATTCAGACTCTAAACTGCTTACCGGACTTATAGATGACAACGATTTCAGCTACTGCTTCCAGCCGATAGTTTCGACCGTTGACGGTTCTGTTTATGCCTATGAGGCGCTTATGCGTCCGAAAGGTTCTTCGCCGCTTGAGATACTCCGTATTGCACGCGAGCACGGAAAACTGTATGACATAGAGCGGCTTACATTTGAGAATGTTCTTGAAATAGTTAGCAAGAACCGCCCGCGATTCGGAGAAAAAAAGATATTTATAAATTCCGTACCCGATTTTATGATAACCGAGTACGATTTCAACAGGCTGTGCGAAAAATACGGCGACATAATGCCGCAACTGGTTATTGAATTCACCGAGCAGGCAGACCTTACAGATGAAAAGATAGCAAATCTGCGTCAGCTGTTCAAGTCACACGGCTGTATGATAGCGATTGATGATTACGGAAGCGGATATTCAAATACTGCGGCAGTTCTCAATCTTCAACCCGATGTACTGAAGATTGACCGCTCACTAATAACCGATATAAATACGAACATCAAGAAACAGCACTTCCTGACGGGAATTATAGAGTTTGCAAAACTCAACAATATAAAAGTACTGGCCGAAGGCGTTGAAACCTATGACGAGATGAGCGTTACCATACGCAGAGGAGTTGACTACATACAGGGCTTCTACACGGCAAGACCGCAAAAAGAAATAGTCTCCTATATTCCCATCACCATAGCAGAACAGATGAGAATGCTCAATATGCGCCGTCCGGATATAAGGGTCACAAGATACTATACCGTAAACGACAACTCTGACGAAGAACTGGATATTGAAAAGATGTTGTCCGACCATTACACAGGTGTTATAGTGGAAAATGCAACCGTTCATCTTACAGCAAACGGCTGTGACAATGCGCCTTTTGTAATAAAGACCGAAAACGGTTCCAAATGCAAAATCATACTTGAAAATATGAATATCAAGGGCGGTATGCGCCAGTGTATACGAATCGGTGAAAATTCAGATGCAACAATAGAAGTCAGAGGTCAGAACACTCTGAACTATGACGGTATACTTGTACCCGACTCAGCAAAGCTCACTATAACAGGCGGCGGCACTCTTTATATCGACTCATACAGAAATGACGGCTGTTGTATAGGAAGCAGTTACAACAATACTTTCGGTGAAATAACGATAGATATGACCGGCAGCATAGAAATGCAGGCAAACGGCGACCATGGCATATGTATAGGCGGCGGAGTGTCATCATGCGAAACGCCGATAAAACTGCTCGGCGGAAATATCATGATGTCATCGGCCGGAAAGGACTGCATAGGCGCCGGCTCATACGACGGTAGTTGCGGCATTGAAACAGGCAACGCAACCGTTGACATAAGCTGTTCGGGCGATAATTCGGTAGCACTCGGTTCGCTCTGCGGATATGTAGATATAAAGATAAACGGCACAAAGCTTATGCTCAGATCCCTCGGCGAACGTGCAGGCTGTATCGGTGCACTTTCAGCGCTCGACAGCGATACCCCCTCAAAGATAGATATCCGTAACGCTTCACTCGATTTACTTATGAAATCAATGCGCGGTTCAGCTGTAGGCTGCCGCAAGACAGAATGCGACCTTAACATTTCTGACTCGGACTTTAATATTCACCTTGAGGGTGAACAGGTTGCAGGCATAGGCAGTTCAGAAGGAAAAGGTACGCTGTACGCTTCAGGAAGCAATATAGAGATCACGTCGCTCTCAGGCGTTTATTCTGTAGATGTCGGTTTTAAAAACGGCATAACCAATCTTAACAACACTGTGATAAATTCGGTTACGATAAACGACCCCGATTATCATGAGCAGGAACGTACAATGCAATAATATTAACATTCACACGTCCCGCTGTAGGATTATTTTCTTATAGCGGGACGTTATTTTATGCATAAAAGCACACAAAATACGCAATTATTTTTCGTGTTTGTGCTCTCAAATGTCAAATTTGTCACACTTTTAAGAAGATTTTGTGAAAATTAGCACTCTCCTATTGACAGTGCTAAAAAGTGTGCTATAATGTAGTTGTACAAAGAAAGAGAGAGGGTCTCCGGAAGGTACAAGGGCAGCAAATGATCGGCACTGCGTTTAAAAGCACAGACCGCTTAGTAATGAATGGAGGAATGACATATGTTACCCGCAATTTTCAATGAAAACTTATTTGACAATTTCTTTAATGATGATTTCTATATGCCGTCGGTATTCGGCGGTAAGAACGATCCGCTTTACGGCAAGCACGCAAAGAACGTGATGAAGACGGATGTCCGTGAAACCGAAAACAGCTACGAGCTTGATATCGATCTGCCGGGCTTCAAGAAAGAAGATGTATCGCTGAAACTTGACGGCGGTTATCTTACGATCAGCGCCTCCAAGGGACTTGAAAAGGACGAAAAGGAGAAGAAGGACGGCAAGTATATCAGACGTGAGCGTTATGAGGGTCAGTGCAGCAGAAGCTTCTATGTAGGCGACGGCGTACAGGCTAAGGACGTAAGCGCCAAGTTTGAGGACGGTATCCTGAAGGTATCTGTTCCTAAAGCCGCACCTCAGGTCGAAACGGATAATGTTATCGCTATCGAATAAACGACAGCAGGCACACACATAGCAGTTACACGGTCGGATAATAAACCGACCGTCCGATATATGGAAGGAGAAATGACATATGTTACCCGCAATTTTCAATGAAAACTTATTTGACAATTTCTTTAA
>OLQC01000481.1_pt1 | contig 41314 bp, 63 predicted proteins | sample 1672471 | NCBI WGS metagenome assembly OLQC01 (sample SAMEA3136689, study PRJEB25190) | human gut metagenome | biome: human gut; feature: human-associated habitat; material: faeces | place: Austria | collected 2013 | reverse complement strand
CGTCGAGTACCGTGAGCTCATCAAGGCTCTGGGCATCCGCGACAACATCCAGTAGTCGCGGATAGGTACAAACTCGCAGGTAGAACGCTTGCATAAAGGTTTTGCGTCCTAATTTGTCCTTACGGGTACCTAACTAATTGCCGAAATAGGCTCTATCGACCGCCTCGATGAACATCTGTTTGTCGGGGCGGTCGTAGTTTTTACCGAGAATATTCTTGGCGGCGTGGCCCATCATCTTGTCCACCATCTGGGCGGGGACGTTGTACTTCCACAGCATCGCCGTGGCCCATGTGTTGCGCAGGTTCTTCATGGGGAGGTAGCGCACCGTTATGTCTCCATTTTTAAAGTCCTTGCGCCAGAACTGGTTGAGCGTGCTGCGATCGTAGGGGTAGCCGGTGCCACGGTCTACCAGATAGAGTTCACCTTCGGCGCGTCGCTCGGCGATAATCTCGGCAAGGCGCAGACTCCACGGCTCGGGGATGATGATTGGTCGGTAGCTGTCCTTGGTCTTTAACGCCATGAACCCCTGGGCGTTGAAACCGAACTGCCGATGGAGGTCGTAGACGGCGTAGGTATGGCCGTTGTACCGCTCGAACGAGATATCATCCACGCTCGCCGCCGACGCTTCGCCGACGCGGCACGAACCGATTCCCATGAGGATGCAGCTCGATTCGTAGCGCTTTCCCTCCACTTCCTTTAAGAGCCGGTGGAGTTCGGGGAGCGTGTACACTTCGAGTTCACTGTTGGGGGTCTTGTCGTTCTTGGGCATCTTGTATGCCACGTCCTTAAAGGTAATCCCCTTTACGCCGTGCAGCTTGGCGCACGTCACGAGGTTCCCGACGGTGATGTTGGACAGTTTGGCAACGGACGGCTTTAGCGTCTTTAGCCACAGCTGGTACTCGTTCACGTCCACCTTGTCGAGCGCTACCTTTTCCCATCGCTTTTCGATGTGCGCCGCCCATTGGGTCAGGTACACCTTGCGCGTGTTGTCGGCAAGCTCTTCTTTTTCTACGCGGCTGTTCAGCTCGGGCAGATACCACTCGTACCAGCATTGCGAAAATGTCGGGCACGGTATCACGCGCTCATTTGGTGGCAGGTGGTGGATTTGCCAAAGGCGGCGCAGCTCATCGTCCGCTTCACGCGAAGTGCAGGGATAGAGCGTCTTAGATCTGCGTACGCGATTGAGCCCATCCCACTCGCACCACCTGATGCGCCATTTGTTCTTGGTGATTTTGGTCTTCGTCCCCCATGACGAACGTGTCATAATTAAAAAAGTCCCTCCTGTCGGGCATAGCCGACTCTAGCAATGCGGATGGGATTGTTTAGCGCTCCACTGGTCTTGGCGGGTTAGTGGGGCGCTTTCTTCTATAAACAGAAAATCTGTTTATCGCTACATGACCGAGTTAAGGACCCTGACGAATTCCTCTGCCTGGGAATGGCTGCTCAGCCTGTAGCCATAGCCCGTCCGCAGCCTGTTGTTCAGGATTACCTGCTTGCCCTTAATCTTGTAGACGCCGGTGACGTCATTCAGGTAAACCACCTCCATATGCGTGCCGAAGAAGGTGTTCTTCTTGAGCGTGGTGATTCGGTTCGGGTAGATGCAGATCTCCTTAAATACGCCGGCACCTTTATCCCTGAAAAGCAGCGTGTCGTTATCCATGCTTATTCCTCCTTGTCTGGAAGAGTTGATTGTTCTAGAGAGCCAAGTTTTGATTGGTCATCTACAAAACTGAGAACAGTTTCCTGCCTGGATGGATCTAATCCTCTGAAAGCCGAAATAAGACGCTGCTCTGATTCATCCAGTCCAAGGCCATCTAAAGACGAATAAGGGCTGTTCAGCAGGAAATCAGTACTCGTCTTGAATAGCTTGGCAAGTCTAACAAGGTCAAATGAGTTCGGCTCATTATTTCCCTGTTCCCAATTCCTATAGGTATTGATTGACATTCCAAGAGCGTCTGCAGCTTCTTTCTGCTTCATGTCCACGCGAGCACGCGCAATTGCGATCCTCTGGGCAATGAAAGGGTTCTTCTCTTTCTTGGGCATCTGAGCCTCCTCACTTAAAAGCAAGGCTATTGTAACCGAAAATCGGCAAGAAATATTTGAAAATCGCTTGCAAGTCACCGAAAAGCGGTTATTATGCTCTTTAGTAATTGAAAAACAATTACTAATAACCGAAAGGAGGACACATGAAGAACCAAGTCAAATCTGAACGAGTTCGTATCGGTCTTAATCAAGCCGAGCTTGGTGCAGCTCTAAACCCGCCAGTGTCGGAGCGTACCGTTCGCGAGTGGGAGAAAGGCAACAGTCCTATTTCTTCTTTTCAGCTGCTTAATCTCATCCAGCTGTTTCACTGCTCGGTTGATTACTTGCTTGGTCTGACCGATGAGCGAACTTCTCGTGCCAGCTAGTCAAAGCCCAAAAGGCAAAGGGAGGGGAGGAAAGGATGCCTGACTGGCAATTCTGGGCAATCGCTTCTTGGTTCCTAGCGATCCTCTTCAGAATCGAGCGAATCTACGATTCCGTCAAAGAGATCAAGCGCGACCTCGCCAAAAGACCAGAAAGAGGGAAATGAAAATGTCGATTGAGGAACTTGAGAAGCGCGAACGTGATGCCTACGAGGCTTTCATGGAAGCAGACTGGATGCACGCCGACATGCGCCTGAACGAGTGGCTGGATGCCGCCCATGACCTTAACGAGGCGAAGGGGCTGTGATTGCCGACTGGTTCGAGCGCCATTCGATTATCGGCTTCGGGCTCTTCTACGCGGCCTACAGGGCTGCGGAGATTTTCATCACGACTCTGTTGAATGAGGCGAACAGGCTGTGAGCCGCAGGTCTCCAGACTTTGAGAAGGGCTTCAACTACTGCCTGTTTCTCAACGTCATCGTACTTTTAGCCGTCCTACTCCTCGTGCTTTTGGTCAAAGCCCTAGAAAGATGCTTATGAGCTTGAGTATGGCCGCTTCGTAAATGAGCGAAATCGCCACCCTCAGCAACTTTGGAATCCTATTCCAGACCATTTCGCAGAAATCCGCGAAGTCATTGCGCTGGTAGATAGCGCACTTCTGTTCATCCGCTCCGCACTCGTCTCCATCGGCGCCGGGCTTTTTGGCCTTCTCCTTGACGCCGATCGCAAGGCGGTACCTGTGTCGCCGGCAGGCAACTCTAGGCGACATGGAACGCAGCGGCACCCATACAAAGCTGTTCCGCCTGACGAGACGGGCGCGCAGCGGATGAATGGAGCGATCTTTGATAACCGCATCCGCCATTTGCCGTGAGCAGGGGGAGCCTGTGACGGCTGCAATGGCTCGGCAGCTGGCTCCGTTGAAAAGCCAGACGGTCAGGTGCGATGCCTGGCAAAGAAAAGTCTCAGCGCCATGTGGTGCGCATCCGCTATCAACTCGTCGTAGGCGTTTTCGATAGTTCTCTGTCCGTCCGTTACCACCAGGATGTGCACCTCAAGGCGCTGAGAAAAGAAGAGTGGCTCCGAGAACACTCCTTTGAATTGAAACGCACGGGAGTGAACGGGGAGCCACAGGCAAACACCCACCAAAGGAGGTGGACGCATGAATCATACCAAAAGCGCCTGGGCCAATCCGCTCAGCGAGTTCCAACAGACGATGGATGCGGCGGCAGAGAAGTTGCGCAACCAGCTAGAAGACCTCGAGCCGTACTGCGGATCGCAGGCGCTCAAGTTCGCCGTCAGGGCAGGTCTGCAACCGCAGATGGCCTACACGGTTTCCGAGACGTCCAGGTATACGGGGGTCTCGGCAAGCACCCTTTATGCGGAGAACAAGGCTGGCCGACTGCCATTCAAGACGGTCGGCAGCAGGAATGCGCTCATAAGAGTGGTCGACGTCGATAAGTGGATGGAGGCTTGTTCCGATGGCCGTTAGGATTTTCGATTTTCTGTACGACCACTGGATGCGCCTCAATCCGAAGACGCGCCTTGTCATCGCGGCGAGTGTCCTCATCGCAGGGCTCATCTATGCCGGATGGCTCGAAGGCACCGCTCCGAGTGGCATGTACTACTAGGAGGTGCCGATGGTCGGCTTCTTTGGATGGACCGCGGAGCGCGGTCGCGACGGCAGCTGGTTCGCTACCAAGTTTGTCGAGAAGGGCCCCACGAGGGGCAGCGCGACCGGAATCGTCCGCTCGCGTCACCTGTTGGTCAACGTCAGCAAATCTGCGGACAAGGATGCTGCGATGCGGGAGATCAAGCGTCTCTACGTTATCGGAGCCCTGCAATGACGGAACCGACCGAAAAGCATGGAGAAAATGTGGAATCGGGGGTAGTTGTCCCTCGCAAAAGGGACAACTCATATTTCTGGCGCTCTGACGAGGACAGATACATCAGGACGCACAGGATGGACGGCTATCTGCTGCTGTCGGAGATGATGACAGGCCGCGGTTGGCCGAGGTCTCCCGAAGCCATCAAGAAGCACGCAAAGCGCGTACTCGGAATCAACCTAAGTAAATACCCCGAATCGGGGATGCACCGCTGCATCTCGTGCGGGAAGTGGGACGTGCGCCCCAATTCCCATGCCGGGCGGATGGGGCTCTGTCCCGCCTGCTGGAGACGAAGGCAGGCGGAGGCAATCCGTGAGGGCATGGACGAGAAGAAGGCCGAGGCCGAGTACCAAAGGGAAAAGAAGCGCAGGCGCGATGCGAGAAAGCGCCTGCAAAGAGAGAAGGAAAAGAACAATGGAAGAGACTGTGGAGCAGGCTCAGGCGAAGCCCGAGCCCGTGAAGATCTCGGCTCTTGAGCTTGAGAACGTCAAGCGCATCAGGGCCGTGGCGCTCCGTCCGACCGAGAACGGACTGACCGTCATCGGCGGTCGCAACGGGCAGGGCAAGACGAGCGTGGTCGATGCAATCTCGTGGGCGCTCGGCGGCAAGCGCAAGCAGCCGTCCAAGCCGAACCGCGAGGGCAGCGCGACGCCCGCGAAGCTGCACGTGGAGTTGAGCAACGGCCTCGTGGTCGAGCGCTCGGGCAAGAACGCATCGCTCACGGTGACCGACCCATCCGGCAAGAAGGCCGGCCAAAAGCTTCTCGACAGCTTTATCGAGGAGCTCGCAATCGACCTGCCGAAGTTCATGGTCATGACCGACAACGAGAAGGCTCAAGAACTTCTGCGAATCATCGGCATCGGCGGCGAGCTGGATGAGCTGGACAAGAAGCTCAGTGAGCTGAAGGCTGAGCGTCTCGACATCGGTCAGCGCAAGCGCGCCAAGGACAAGATCGCGGAGGAGATGCCGTTCTTCCCCGATGCCCCCGACCACCGCGTGTCGCCCGCCGAGCTCATCGAGCAGCAGCAGGCAATCCTCGCCAAGAACGGCGAGAACCAGCGCAAGCGCGAGAAGGCCGGCATCATCAAGCAGCAGCGCGACAACCTGAACATGCTGTGCGACAGCCTGAACAGCCAGATCATGTCGCTCAACGAGGAGCTGAAGCGCAAGACCGAAGAGCTGATGAAGCTCACCGAGGACTACCAGACGGCGCTCAAGGATGCAGCCGACCTCGAGGACGAGAAGACCGACGAGATCGAGCAGAGCATCGCCAACATCGACGCGCTCAACCAGAAGGTCGAGGCGAACGAGCGCCGCAAGCAGGCGCTGAAGGACGCCGAATCCCTGAACGACGATTACCAGAGCTGCAACAGCGAGGTCAATGCGGTCGAGGACCAGCGCAAGAAGCTGCTAGAGACCGCCAAGATGCCGCTGGACGGCCTTACGGTCGAGGACGGCAAGCTGGTGTACAACGGCGCGGTCTGGTCGGACATGAGCGGTGCGGAGCAGCTCCGCGTGGCGACGGCGGTCGTTCGCTCGCTCAAGCCCGAGTGCGGGTTCGTACTGGTCGATAAGTTGGAACAGATGGACCCGCAGACGCTCGCCGAGTTCGGCGCCTGGGCCGAATCCGAGGGCCTTCAGGTCATCGGCACCCGCGTGGCAACGGATGACACCTGCTCGGTCATCATCGAGGACGGGCGCGTAGCCGAGGGTGTCGGTCAGCTGAAGGCCGAGATGCCTGAGATTAAGGTCGAGATTCCCGATGTAAAGATTCCCGAGGTCAACATTCCCGCCGCCATGACGCAGTTCGGAGGTAGCTTCTAATGACATTCCAGATCACCCGCGGTCAGCGCCTCCGCCCCCAAAAGGTCGTCCTCTACGGCCCCGAGGGCGTCGGCAAGACGATGCTGGCGGCTCAATTCCCAAGTCCCCTGTTCATCGACACCGAGAGCTCGTCCGACTACCTGGACGTCCCGCGCCTTCCAGCCCCCACGAGCTGGCAGATGCTGCTCGACGAGGTCACGTGGATTCGCGATTACCCCGAGGAGTGCGGAGGCACACTCGTCCTGGACACCGCCGACTGGGCGCAGAAGCTGGCAGTCGATGACGTATGCAACGCCATGGGCTACAAGAGCATCGAGGACGCGGGCTACGGCAAGGGCTACACCTACGTCACCGAGCGCTTCGGAAAGCTGCTGAACCTCTTGAGCGAGGTGTGCGAGCGCGGCTGCAACGTGGTCGTGACCGCCCATGCCATCATCAGCAAGTTCGAGCAGCCAGATGAGATGGGAGCCTACGACCGCTGGGGCCTGAAGCTCATCGACGGCAAGAAGGCCAGCGTCGCGGCGATGCTCAAGGAGTGGGCTGATGCAGTACTCTTCGCCAACTACAAGACCATCGTCATCACCACCAGCAAGGACGGCAAGGTCGGCAAAGCCCAGGGCGGCAAGAACCGAATGCTCTACTGCTCGCATGCCGCCACGTGGGATGCCAAGAATCGCTGGGGCCTGCCGGACGAGGTCCCGATGGAGTTCCAGCAGCTGGCGCCGTTCATCCCCGTCCCGCAGCTCGCACGGCAGCAGCCGCAGGTGCAGCAACAGGCGGTCGAGACGGTCAACGTCTCCACGGTCACGCCCGAGCAGATCGAGCAAGCGCAGAACATCCCCGACCCGTTCGAGCCGGAGCGCCCGGCATACCTCAAGCCGCTCTACGACCTTATGCAGCGTGACGGCATCAGCGCGGAGACGGTAAGCAAGGCAATCTCAACGCGCGGCTATTTCCCCGAGGGCACGCCGGTCGACGCTCTGCCCGAGGACTTCGCGAAGTTTTTGGTGTCGGCCTGGGACAGCATGCGCGACTACATCAATTCCGGCATGGTTGCCGGTCGAAAGGAGTAAGAAATGGCAAATGATATGGGTCAGTCCTTTGGTTGGGACGGCGAAATCGATGCGGTAGAGAACGAATTCGAGCTGATGGAGCCCGGTGAGTACTGGGCCACGGTCGAGAACGTCGAGCGCCAGCAGTTCAACGGCAGCGACAAGATGTGCGCCTGCCCCATCGCCAAGGTGAACGTCCGCCTGGACAACGGTCGCGTGCTTTCCGACCGCCTGTTCCTGAACTCCAAGAGTGCTTGGAAGATCACCCAGTTCTTCGTCTCGATCGGGATGCGAGCGGTCGATGCACCCAAGGAGCAGAAGCTGAAGATGGACTGGGTGGGAGCTGTCGGTCGCCGCTGCAAGATCAAGGTCGGCACCCACGAGTACAAGGACAAGACCTACAACGAGATCTCCGAGTGGATGAAGCCTGAAGCTCAGGCCACGGCACCCCAGCAGCACGTCTACGGAAACGCCAACCCCGAGCCCGTCTCGCCTGCAATGCAGGGCATGATCAACCAGACCTTCCAGCAGGCTCAGGTCGCGCAGAACGGGGGCTTCTAAGGCATGAAGTTCAACCTGCGTCCCTATCAGGAGCAGGCCATAGCCGCAATCGAGGAGCGCTGGGAAGCGGGAGACCGCGCAACGCTCCTCGTACAGGCAACGGGCACCGGCAAGACAATCGTCATGGCCGGTGTCACGGAGGACGCGGTCCGCGATGGCGGTCGCGTCCTTATTCTTGCCCACCGCGGCGAGCTGCTCCAGCAGGCAGCCGACAAGCTGCAATCATCAACGGGCCTGCGCTGCTCGGTCGAGAAGGCCGAGGACACGAGCGTTGGGACATTCGAGCGCGTGACGGTCGGTTCCGTCCAGACCCTGTGCCGCGAGAAGCGCCTTCGGGCGCTCGGCAGGGACAGATTCACGCACATCCTCATCGACGAGTGCCATCACGCCGTCTCATCGAGCTATCAGGCAGTCCTGGATTATTTCTCAGGCGCTAAGGTGCTGGGCGTTACCGCGACAGCCGACCGCGGTGACCGACAGAACCTCGGCAAGGTGTTCGATTCGCTGGCATTCGAGTACAACATGCCCGAGGCAATCAAGGACGGCTACCTGTGTCCGATCAAGGCGCAGACCGTGCCGCTCCAGCTCGACATCTCCAATGTCTCGGTTCGCTCCGGTGACTGGGCGGCAGACGAGCTTGGAACGGCGCTCGACCCGTACCTGCCGCAGATCGCCCAGGAGATGAAGAACGCCGGGCTTGAGGAGCGCAAGACGGTCGTGTTCCTTCCGCTCATCAAGACCAGCCAGAAGTTCTGCCGCCTGCTCAACGAATGCGGATTCCGCGCCGTTGAGGTTAACGGACAGAGCGAGGACCGCGCCAAGATTCTCAAGGACTTCGATGAAGGCAAGTACGACGTGCTGTGCAATTCACTCCTTTTGACCGAAGGGTGGGACTGCCCGAGCGTCGACTGCATCGTCAACCTCCGACCGACCAAGAGCCGTGCTCTCTATGCACAGATCGTGGGTCGCGGCACGCGCCTGTCCCCTGAAACTGGCAAGACCGACCTGCTCCTGCTCGACTTCCTGTGGATGACCGAGCGTTTGGAGTTGGTTCGCCCTGCAGCGCTCGTTACGAGCTCTCGCGAGGTCGCGCAGAAGATGACCGCCATGGTCGAGCAGGCCGGATGCCCGGTCGACCTGCAGAAGGTCGAGAGCAAGGCGTCTGACGAGGTGGTCGCCGAGCGCGAGGAAGCACTCGCCAACCAGCTCGCCGAGCAGCGCAAGAAGAAGGCCAAGCTGGTCAACCCGCTGCAGTACGAGATGTCAATCGCCGCCGAGGACCTAAGCGGATACATCCCCGAGTTCGCATGGGAGATGGCACCTGCCACAGACAAGCAGAAGGCGGCGCTCGAGAAGTACGGCATCGACGCTTCAGAAATCTCGAACGCCGGCAAGGCATCGAAGCTGCTCGACCGGGTGAAGAAGCGCCGCGACAGCGGGCTCAGCTCTCCCAAGCAGATCCGTCTGCTCGAGCGCCGTGGCTTCCAGCATGTCGGCACATGGTCTCTGGAAGCTGCAAGCTCGATGATTTCCCGTATCAGCGCGAGCGGATGGCGAATCCCGAGTGGCGTGAACCCCGCGACGTACGTACCGAATGAAAGGAGTGAGTAAGATGGCGATTGGATTGCCAAAGGACGCGAGCGGTGCGATCGTCCCGTTCGACACAACCATGATGTACCGCGAGAACGGTAACCAGTTTCATGTGTCTGATTTCTTTTTCGAGGCGAGACCCAGAAGGTGGTTCGCGCGAAGCGGAAGTGAGTGCATCGAGACCAACAAGCTGTATCTCGACAGCAAGGACGTTTTGGTAAACATGCCCAAGAAGACAATCCCGCAGAACGCAGCACAGGCCAACAAGGGCGTGACCCTATCCACGCTCCCCGAGTATGCAACGCCCAACGAATGGGCCGAGGCTTTCAACGTGAGCCTGAGAACCGTCTACAGGATGTGCAGCCTTGGGGAGCTAATGACTGTGAAGGTTCGCGGCAACATCCTCATCTACCGCGACTCATCCTTTGTGCTGCTGGGGCTAGATAGGTGATAGCAATGGCGAATATCGAGTTACCAAAAGATGCCGAGGGCCGAGAGATTCCGCTCGATACCAAGGTGCTGTACGGCGATGACGGCGAGTGTTTTGAGGTCAACCGCTTTACCTATTCTGTGGTGCAGACGATTCCCGGCCTAAAGTGGGGCGTCGTGTTCATGAATTGCCGATATGACTATTGCAGCTCCTTCTACCTCACGCCACCGGAGCCGCCCGACAGCTGGGAGAAGCTAGAAGAGGACTTGGGCAGAGCGGCAGAACGCGATGTTGTTCCGACGGGCTGCCGATACTTCAACGCCACCAACAAATGCAACGGTTGTCCGCTTTATGGCGGCGTTAACTGTGATGTGCATAGAGACGAGCGTGCATTTGAGAACATTCTCGACCGTATCCGCAAGCTGAGGGGTGAGGACGAGTGAACATGACGCCATGTTGGATTTCCGAAATGCCCGGAGAGAAGACAAAAGCGCTGCTTGTCGGCTTCTACCAAAAAGCGTGGACGCATGACGCATCACCACTAATCGGTGGATTCCCCGCCGGGCAAATCGCATACCCGGTTGCGGTAGTGCTGCTCGAATCGGGCAACGTTGTTACCGTAAACGCTGAAACCGTAACCATCGACTCACCTGCAGAGCTGTTTAAGCAGTACGCATGGATGGATGGTGAGGACGAATGACGACCAAGATGAAAACCCGCTACGTGCTCAACAAGAAGGCCTTGCAGCACTATTTGATTGACCACGATCTCACCCAAGCCGACTTTGCCAAGACGCTCGGCATCTCGACTTCGTATTTCAACGAGCTGATGAACGGGCGAAAAAGCATGTCAATCAGCAACATGTTCTCGATTGCAGAAGAGACGCATATGGATATTCGCGTCTTCTTGGAGAAGGTGGACGAATGATTACCGATGAAGAGTTGCGCGAGATAGCTGAAGAACTACGTATTCACAGCAATTGCGTAGGCTTTGAAGACTGCACTGAATGCCAGGCGCTCAGTACGAAGCTGTTCGGCGATAGATTTGTTTTGTGCCAGCTGGATGATCGGGACGCGAGTTATTGGGGAGCCGTCGCCGACCTAATCGACCGCCCGATGTGCAACGACCTTGTCGAGCACGAGCAAGACCCATTTATCCCGGGCAAGCGGATGACCGACGGCTACTTCCACTGTTCAAACTGCGATTGGGACGGACGGATCTGGGAGTACATCGGCTTCGGAGACATGCTGGCCTACGAGCCGGTTCATTGCCCGAAATGCGGGGAGGAGATCAAGCGATGATGTTGACCGAGGACTTAAGCGAGACCGTGAATGTGTTGAGGCGCACCGCTTCCGACTCGCTCGGAGGCGAGACGTTCCAGCGGGCGCTGGCGAGAATCACAAAGGCGCAGGCAACGGACTGGCGCACCGTGATGCGCCGAATCGCAGACCTTATCGACCGTGGCGTCTGCAAAAACGTCTACGACGAAAGCGAATGTGGCGCATGCGACAACGGATTCGAGTGCTCCGTCTGCGGCTGCAAGGTCGAGGACGAGGAGCACTACCACGTGAGCGGCACGTGGAACTTCTGCCCTAAGTGCGGTCGGAGAGTGTGGCCGAAAATGAGTGACGTCTACAAGCTGACGCAGAAGAGCGTCTGGACAAACAATGTCGGCAGGCACACCACTTGGTATCTGCTGGATGAGCACAAGATGGGCTACTACATCGACTACATCGAGTGGACGGTGCAGCGAGACTGGGGGCTTTTCAAACTGGATTCCGAGTGCATGGCCTTACGCTACAACGGCAAGAAGGACTGCGTGACCAGTTGGAGAGGGCTCGATACCGTCTGCGATATGGGGCCGCAGGAGGCATTCGAGACCATCTGCGAGCACCTCGGGATAAAGGTGAGATACCTCTAGCTGGAAAGGCCGGAACAATTGAATAGCAAGGAAAGGACGGTCGTGTACATAGCGACCGTCCTTTTTTCAATCGCCGCGATAATCGCGGTCTGTCTTTACGGAGAAATGAAATGAATCCCAAAGGACCTAACCTCAAGGTCGTGCCGATCATGCTTGACGGCGATGACCTTTTGCCGAAGTACACCCACGGTGTGGAGGATGCCGGATGCGACCTCCATGCGAACATCCCCAACCCAATCACCATCGAGCCGTGGAAGTCGGTGTTGGTCGGTACTGGAGTCCATCTGGCGATGCCGGAGGGCATGTTCGCGCTCCAGGCACCGCGCTCGGGGCTCAGCTGCAACCACAACATTACATTGGCTAACGCGCCGGGAATCATCGACCCCGGCTATCGCGGCGAAATCCACTGCAATTTGGTCAATCTAGGCGATAAGCCGTACACGGTCTACCCGCTGGAGCGAATCGCCCAGTTGGTGTTCCTGCCGTTCGTCAACGCCGTTTTCACTGAAGTGGACAGCCTTCCTGATAGCTCGCGCGGCGAGGACGGCTACGGAAGCACGGGGGCGATGTGATGACGGATCAGGTTGGAAAGCGCTGCGCCACGTGCCGTTTTGCGAGAGACCCGTTCACCGTCAAGGTCTACGAGGTCAAGATTGACTACCTGACGTGCCGGCGAGACCAGCGCGACATACCGCACGTGTGCCAGCCGTGCAACACGTGCAATTTCTGGGAGCCGAAGGAGGTCGAGCGATGAGCGACCACCCCGATGTGTACCAGTGGATTGCAGACAAAAGAATAAATCGGGCCTTACTCTCGGGACCACATATCACGCTCCCAGCACCCAATGTTGAAGACAATTTTAAAGAACGTCGCAACGCCATTCGCGCCGTCGGTTTCCTAGAGGGGTTCGGCGCGATGCTATGGAATTTCGTCGGCCCCAACCTGTCGGACGAAGAGGTGGTCGAGTACGAGAAAAACGTTGCGAGCATCGCCGCGTATATCGGACTGCCGCCACGGGAGGACAACTTATGTGCCAAGTGATGGGAGTCGACATGACTGAGAAAGAGATAACGCTGACGAGGGATGCCGGGTGTCCCGAGCACTACAGGGGCGATGGGTACATCACGTGCTCCCGTGCCATGAAGTCGGCGCTCGCTATGTGGCCTGCCGCCATGGCACTGTGCAGCACGATGTCCATCTGGTGGTGGTGCTGCGCCTTCAAGTACCTATGGAGGTGCGCGGTCAAGGGCGCGACGCTCAAGGACATCGACAAGGCCATAGACTGCCTGCGCAAGCTTCGCAAGGAGATCGAGCCGTGCGTGAAGTCGCAGATGAAGGCCGACCGCATCGTCGCCGGTAAGATCGAAGACCGATGAGCTCGCAAAAGAGAGGGAAAGGACAAGACAGATGACAGGACACGAGACCGTGCGCTCGACCGATTTGAGCGCACTACAGGGCATCTTCTTCGAGGAGCTGGACAACCTGATGGCGCTCGACATCAACGGCAATGACGAGGCGATCGAGCGCGAGATCAACCGCGCGAAGGCGGTGTCCGATGTGGGCGCACGCGCTATCGAGAACGCGAACACCGCCGTCGGCATCATCCGCGCACGCTCCGAGATGGCCGGCGCGAAGCTCGCGAGCGTCCCCGCGATGCTGAAGTCGTAAGAACGATGAACAGGGTCATGACGAAGGCGGAACACAGGTGGCTTCTCGACATGGCCCCGCGATTCCGCTCATGGGACGATCTCCTCGCCTCATTCGAGTGCGCTTTCGGCTACCAGCCGAAGCGCCAGACCGCGCAATGCTACATCTCGAAGCACGGCGTGAAGCTGATGAGCACCACCGTCCGCTGGCTGGAGCATCCGGAGTATGACGAGTTCCTGCGGGAATTCGTCCCCGGCCACGGGCAGGGCGAGATCATCGACGAGTTCGATAAAAGGTTCGATATAAGGTTGAGGGTCACACAGCTCAAGGACCGCGAGGCTACGCTGGGTCTGAAGCAGGGCACGTATGGAGGCAGGTTCGCGCCGGGCACCGTTCCGCCCAACAAGGGCAAGAAGCTGACGGACTACGTCAAGGACGAGGCGAAGCTGGCGAACATCCGCAGGTGCCAGTTCAAGAAGGGCGAGGAAGTCCACAACGAGTGCCCCATCGGCACCGAGCGAGTGAGCAGGGACGGCTATATCGAGGTCAAGGTGCCCAAGGAGGATGCCGACGACCGCGCCCACGGATGGTGGAAGCCCAAGCACCGGCTCATCTGGGAGCAGGTCAACGGTCGAAAGCTCCAGAAGGGCGAGAGCGTCATGTTCGGAGACCGCGACATGACGAACTTCGACCCCGAGAACCTCGTGATGGTCACGCAGGCGCAGCGGCTCTACATCAACAGGCACGGCATCCCGTACCACGATGCCGAGTCGCTGCGCACAGCCGTGGCCATGGCGAAGCTGAACGAGGCGATCGTGACCGCCGAGCTGAGGCCGCGCACGTGCCCATGCTGCGGCAAGACCTACAGGCCGCAGTACAAGGCGCAGCGCACCTGCCGCGAGTGCCTCGAATCGGGCCGCAAGGCCACACGCAGCTACGGCGTGGGCGTATGCGAGAGATGCGGGAAGACCTACAGCAAGCTCAGCCCGCGGGGGAAGTATTGCCCAAAGTGCAGAAAGAAGAAATACAGAAAGGAGAAGAGCTGATGGAAGACCATAGCGACCTTCTGGACGCGCTCTCGGCAATCGACCCGTCCACACTCAACTACCAGGAGTGGCTGGACGTCGGCATGGCGCTCCACGAGAGCGGGCTTCCGCTCGATGCGTGGGACGAATGGAGCCGCAGGGATGCGGGGCGGTACCACGAGGGCGAGTGCGAGCGGAAGTGGCGCGGCTTCGGCTCGGGGCAGACCAGGGTGAAGTCGGGCACGCTCGCGAAGATGGCGACCGAGCGCGGATGGGTCCCGCCTCGTGCGTCCCAGGGAATGGGCGAGGCGCTGTCGTGGGACGGCGAGATCTCGACCGCGCTCATCGACCCGTCTTGGGTCGAGCCGGTGGAGCTGCCCGAGACCGACAAGACAGGTCCCGAGGAGCTTGTCGAGTACCTCGGCCACCTGTTCGACGAGGACGATGTGGTCGGCTACGTTTGCGAGAGCTGGGACCGCGAGGGCAAATGGCTCCCCAAATCGAAGGGATGCTACTCGCGCACCGCAGGCGAGCTGATGCGCGAGCTGAAGAAGTACGGCTCCATCGAGCAGGCCCTGGGCTCATACGACGACCGCGCCGGCGCATGGATCCGAATCAACCCGCTGGACGGCAAGGGCGTGGGCAACGCGAACGTGTCCGAGTTCAAGTACGCGCTGGTCGAATCCGACACGCTGCCCAAGGAAAAGCAGCTGGCGCTCATGCAGGAGCTTCAGCTGCCGTGCGCTGCCATCGTCGATTCCGGCAAGAAGAGCCTGCACGCCGTGGTGAAGGTCGACGCGCGGGATTACAACGAGTACCGCGACCGCGTCATGCGCCTGTACGACGTGTGCCGCAAGAACGGACTCGACCCCGACACCCAGAACAAGAACCCGAGCCGCCTGTCCCGAATGCCCGGTGCCATGCGCTCGGGCGAGCGGCAGCGCCTCGTGAGCGGCCCGTGCGGCAAGGCGTCGTGGTCCGAGTGGTGGGACTGGATGCAGGAGACCACCGACGACCTGCCGGACCCCGAGAACCTGGCATCCGAATGGGAGAACATGCCCGAGCTCGCGCCGCCGCTCATCGACGGGGTTCTCAGGCAGGGTCACAAGATGCTTTTGGCAGGCCCCTCCAAGGCGGGCAAGTCGTTCGCGCTCATCGAGCTGTGCGTGTCGCTCGCCGAGGGAAAGCCGTGGTTCGGATGGGAGTGCGCGCAGGGAAGGGTGCTCTACGTCAACCTCGAGCTGGATTCCGCGAGCTGCCTGCACCGCTTCAAGGACGTGTACGGGGCGCTCGGCTACGCGCCCGAGAACGTCAAGAACATCGACATCTGGAACCTGCGAGGGCGCTCCGTGCCCATGGACAAGTTGGCCCCGTCGCTCATCCGCCGGGCGCTCAAGACGCGACCCATCGCCGTGGTGATCGACCCCATCTACAAGGTCATCACGGGAGACGAGAATTCGGCGGACCAGATGGCTGCGTTCTGCAACCAGTTCGACAAGGTCGCCCAGCAGGTCGGCTGCGCCGTCATCTACTGCCACCACCATTCCAAGGGCCTGCAGGGACAGAAACGCTCCATGGACCGCGCTTCGGGCTCGGGCGTGTTCGCGCGAGACCCGGACGCGCTGCTCGACATGACCGCGCTCGAGCTGACGGACGAGTGCACCAAGGCGCACTACGACTGGCGCAGGCAGCACGCGATCTGGGCCGCTTTCGACAAGCACCTGCCAAACTGGCGCTCGGATGAGAAGTTCGTCGGAATCGATTCCGCCGACGATTTGCAGAAGTGGGCGAATGAGCCGGCGAACGGAGCACCCATCGAGTTGCGCCGCGAGCTCGAATCCATCCACGAGAGTTTGCAGGAATCGTCGCGCGGATGGGCGGCTTGGCGCATCGAGGGCACGCTTCGCGAGTTCCGCAGCTTCAAGCCGAAGAACCTGTGGTTCGAGTACCCGGTGCACCTGCCGGATGAGACGGGAGCCTTGGCGGACCTCAAATGCGAGGGCGAGTACGACCCGAGGGCATCCAAAAAGAAGCGCGATGACGGACGCAAGAAGGGCCAGAAAAATAGCACTGCAAAGTACACCAAAGACCAAATTGAAAAGGTCGAGGCTATGAGGAGTGCGATGCGTTCTTGTGTCGATGATGGCGTGCCTGCAAGTCGTGCCAACGTACGAAAACGCATTGGAGAAGTCTGCGGAAATGAAGTCACAAAAGACATGCTCTCAAATTGGACTGTTAACAGCGCAGAGTGGAGTCCGATTCGATTCAACAAAAAGACCGGAGAACTTTATGACACCGAAAATCAGGCGCTTGAGTTTGACGGCGAAATCACTGCCGTATCTTCCGAATAACGCAAATTCAGACCTTTAATTAGATACCACCGTAACTCCTTAATTTCAAAGACTTACAGGGGGCTGTAAGAAGGGGCTGTAAGTCCTATTACTAAAGTAATAGGGTTTACACCCCTACACCCCAGGGGGCGTAACGTAGGCACGTGCGTGCGGGCTAAAGCCGCGCCCGCACTCGTACGCGGGTGGCTTAACGTCCTACGCTACACCCCCGTGCGGTTGTTAACGGATTTTCGCGTTTCGCCGCTTTTCAATTTTTTCGACAACTGAATCAAACGAGAGGGGTTCGCTATGAAATTCGACCCATGGACATTCGTCGGCTATCTGGTCGCGCTGGCGATCGTTGCGCTCGGGCTGCTGCTCATCCTGTGGGGATGTCTGGCCGTGCTCGCGCAAATCAGGGGGCTTTGCTGATGGCTGGCGGATGGTCGGCGTTTCTCGCCATGCCCGTGCCCACCGTCACGCACAACGACCTCGAGCCGTTCATGCGCAAGGGCAAGCCAAGCATCCGCAAGTCCGACGAGCTGAAGGAGGCCGAGGACAGGATCATCGCCCGCATTATCGCCAAGGGCGTGCCTGACAAGCCGCTCGGCGGGGCGCTGAGGCTGCACGTGACGTGGTGCTTCCACGTGACCGGCAACCACCGGCAGGGCGAGCCGCACATCACGAAGCCCGACACCAGCAACCTACTGAAGACGCTCGAGGACTGCCTGACCAAATGCGGGGTGATACACGACGACTCGCTCATCTGCTCGCACGACCTGACCAAGGGATGGTCGGACCCGCAGGGAATCTACGTCCGCGTCGAGTGCATCGGCTTCGATTCGGGGGACGGCGAGCCGACCATAGGCACAGAGAAGTGACAGGAGAAGGGATCGCAGCAATGGGAGGAAACAGCGCGGGCCGCGTGCAGACGCGCAGGTTCCACAGGCTCAAGGCGGAGTTCTTCGCCAAGTGCCAGGCCGAGCGCCCGGTGTGCTGGCTGTGCGGACAGCCCATCGACTACTCGGCTGACCCCGGCACGACAGCGGACTCGCTGACACTGGACCACCGCGTGCCGGTGAGCAAGCGACCGGACCTGCAGGAAGACCCGGCGAACTTCGAGCCCGCGCATTTCGCGTGCAACTCGAGGCGAGGCAACGGCGAGCCGCCCGTGAGCCTTGGTGTGCTGAGCCGCAAGTGGACAGCGGACTGAGGGGGAGGGGCGGTAAGCGATCTACCTGCGGGTTTAGCGGACTACCATCCGCGTGTGCCCTCTTCCTCTCTCCCCGATATTTCGATTTGGAATAACCGCAGGTAGAGGGGGTTTTGATTGATGTTTGGGGAACATGCCCCGAAAAAGCCGGCGGACGAGGTGATTTTGGATGAAGTTGGATGAACTTAAAGGCTTCTCAGAGACGTTTGAAGATGCCGTTTTGCACGCAGACTGGCTGAGAGACCCATACGGCAATATCGCCCCGAAATTCGTGGCTACAGTCCGTCTGGGACGGTCTTTGGCGCAAAAACTCGATAAGCTGGAGCAGCACGACTGGATTAACGCCGCCGACAAGCCCGACACGACCACCGTGAGCCAGTACCTGAAGGTCCTGGACGCGCTGAAGCTCAACCCGAGCTGCGACAAGTCCATCAAGGCCGAGCCGCAGAAGAAGAAGTCGAGCTCGCTGGCGGCATTCACATCCGGATTCAAGGTCGTGAACGGCTGATGGGCGCACTCCACGTCAAAGCGGAAGAGAAAGGCTACGCCGAGCCGAGAATCTGGACCAAGCCCTTGCGCGAGCTCACGCCGGAGACCTCGCTGGGTTTCGAGGTCATCGACTACGCCCGCGAGGTTCTCCACGTGGAGCTGCGACCGTGGCAGAAGTGGCTGCTCATCCACGCACTCGAGCTGAACGAGGACGGCAGCTACCGTTTCAAGAAGGTCATCGTCCTCGTCGCTCGACAGAACGGCAAGACGATGCTCGCCAGCGTGCTGTCCAGCTGGTGGCTGTTCGTCGATTCCCAGCGCCACCCCGAGCGCGTTCCGCCCGTGAAGTTCAAGATCGTCGGCACCGCCCAGAATCTCGATATCGCGCGAGAGCCCTGGTCGCAGGTGCGCCTGTGGTGCAACCCGGAGCCGCCGAGCGAGGCGGAATCGGAAGTCGCGATAGCCGACCTGCAGGAGGCGACCAACAAGGTCTCGGACACCAACGGCAAGGAGTACATCCAGGCGGCATCGCTGGCGCACTACGAGATCCGCGCCGCAAAGAACGCCCGCGGCAAGCCTGCCGCCCGCGTCCTCATGGACGAGCTGCGCGAGCAGGAGAACTGGGTAGCCTGGAACGCCACATCGCAGACCACGAAATCATTTTGGAGCGGTCAGCTCTGGGGAATCTCCAACGCCGGCGACGCCAAGTCGGTCGTTCTCGCCGCGCAGCGCAAGGCCGCACTCAAGGTGGTCGCCAGCTGGGAGAAGCTCGTCGAGAAGTGCGGCATGGATCCGTTAGAGTGGGCCGACAAGCACGATAACGCGATAGGCATCTTCGAGTGGTCGGGCCGTGACGGCTGCGAGCTGGACAGCGACGAGGACCTTTTGCAGGCGAATCCTTCGTGCGGCTACGGCGGCATGACGCTCAAGTCGCTCAAATCCGACATCGACGGCATGACCGAGGCGTCCTTCCGCACCGAGGTCCTCTGCCAATGGGTCACGGCTGACGTCACCCCCTACGTGGATGTCGAGACGTGGGAGTCGCTCACCGACAACGACAGCCGAATCCCCGAGGACGAGCGCGTCGTGCTCGCCATCGACACCAGTGAGGACCGCAAGACAACCTACATCGCGGTTGCCGGCGTGAGGGGTGACGGCCTTGATCATGTCGAGGTCATCGCTCGCCGAGACGGCAACCTGTGGGTGCCGAAGTACCTCAAGTCCGTGCAGGAGGCGTGGGGCATCGACGAGGTCGCCCTGCAGTCGAAGGGATGTCCTGCGGGGGACTTCCGCGACATGCTTGAGGAAGAAGGATGGACGGTCCATGCCATCGAGGGCAGCAAGCTCGGCTCCGTAGCAGGCAGCTTCAAGGATGCGGTACTCGATGGGACCATCCGCCACACCGACCAGCCGGTTCTCACGCAGCAGCTCAAGTGCGCCGTGACGCGAAAGCTCGGCGAGGTCGATGTCTGGACGCGCAGGGCATCGCAGGGGCAGATCTCGGCGGTTGTCGCCGCGAGCGAGGCGCTCTGGGCGCTGCGCAACTGCGAGCGACCGAAGCCCAAGGCCAAGCCTTCGCCCTATCCGCTGACGATTATCTAGGAGCTGACACATGCGCTTTTCCGACCGCATCAGGGCGGCTTACGATGGCTTCACGGGCAAATCCGAGACTGCCGAGAATGCCGCCGGGCAGCCCGAGACCACCGCGCGGCACGCTCTTCCGTACGCGCCGATGATTTCCCCAGGCTTGCTCGAGGACATCGCTTTCGGTGATTACGACCGCCGTGACCTGTGGGCCGCCGAATATAACGTGCGCATGGTGGTCGATTTCGTGGCGAGCAAAATCGCGGCGCTTCCGTTCCATGCGTACCGCGTGAAGCCCAACGGCGACCGCGAGGAGGCTCCTAACTCCGAAATTGGCAGGCTCATCGCTGACCCGAGCTACGTTGCGAACGAGACCCGTTACCGCCTCATCCACTCGTTGGTTGTCGACATGATGCTCAACGACCAGTGGCTGATGCTGCTCACGATGGACGAGGACTACGACTACCGCCTGCGCCGCATCCCGTACGGCACGTACTCCGTGCGGTACAACGCGCTCGCGGAGCCGACGGGAGTCCAGATCACTCTGCCAAACGGTCAGGTCAACTACGAGCTGCCGAACAAGAACGTCCTGCTGTCGCTCGGCTACCCCGGCGCGGTCGGCAATCCCAAGCCAATGTCCGGCGCCTTGGGACCGCTGCTCACAGAGGCGCGCGAGCTGGCGAGTTACCGTCGCTTCATCGCGCAGAACGGCGGTCGAATCCCCGCCTACATCAAGCGACCTGCCGGCGTGGAGTGGGCGAGCGAGCAGGCGCGCAATGACTTCATCCAGGGCATGCGCGCCTACCGCAAGGGCGGTGGCAAAGACGGCGGCTGGCCCCTGCTCGAGGACGGCATGGAAATCGTCACGGTCGACGCTTTCAAACCCGTCGATATGGCCGACCTCGATGCGCGCGACCGAATCGGCATCGCCGTTTGCAATGCCTACCACATCTCACCCGAGAATGTCGGCATCCGCACGGGCAACAAGTCAAGCGTGGAGGCCTACAAGGACCAGCTTTGGAATGTCGAGCTGTCACCGTATGTCGTCCAGCTCGAACAGCAGCTGAATCATGTCATCCCCAAGGCAGTCGGCGAGGAGGACGTCTTCATCCTCGCGAACATGGATGCTCAGCTGCGGGGTACCCCCAGCGAACAATACAAGGCGTTGAGCACGGCGACCGGTCGACCGTTCATGTCCCTGAACGAGGGCCGACGCAAGCTCAACCTTCCCGCCAAGGATGACGGCGACGAGGTGATCGTCCCGCTCAACGTCACCCAAGGCGGACAGCCGTCCCCGCAGGACGGCGGCAATACCCAGAACGCCCAGACGGGCGCGAGCCCGAACGGGAGGTAACAAGATGAGCAAGCTCGATTTCCTCAATTTCGAGGTCAAGGCCGTCCCCGAGGAGGAGGGCGTGTTCGAGGGCTACGCCTCCACGTGGGAGCGTGACCTTATCGACGACGAAATCACCAAGGGCGCATACGCCGAGACGCTTTCAGCCGACTACCCCGACGGCGGCGCTGGAATCCCGCTCTATTGGGGCCACAACTACGATTCGCCGCTCAACTGCATCGGCGAGTCCCTTTCCGCATGCGAGGACGATAAGGGCCTGAACGTCAAGTTCAAGTTCGACCTCGATACCGCCGAGGGCAAGAAGGCGTACGACCTGCTCAAGCGCGGCCTCGTGCACCAGATGTCGGTCGGCTTCCTCGCCCAGAAGACCGCTTGGGTCAAGGACGAGGGCGACCAGTGGTCGCACCGCCGCATCGAGAAGATCAAGCTCTTCGAGGTCTCCGTGGTGCCCATCGCCTGCAACCAGCAGGCCGAGGTCACTGACGTCAAGAGCGGTCGCGCCATCTCCAAGGACAACGAGTCTCTCATCCAGCAGGCCGTCAAGTGCCTGCAGGATGTGCTCAAGAATGTCGGCTCCGATGACGATTCCGATGAATCCGATGAGACCGATGAAAAGGCTCATGCACTTGCCGAGCGCAAGTCTGAGATAGCAGAAATCGCCGAATACCTCGGCGGAGCAGTCACCGATTAGGAGGACAAACATGCGCATTAAGGAGCGTATCGCCGCCGAGAAGAAGGCGGCACAGGACATCCTCGCCAAGGGCGAGGAGAACCTCACCGATGAGGAGTTCGAGCAGCTGAAGCAGCACGTCTCCGAGGCCAAGAAGCTCGAGGAGCGCGCCGCACTGCTTAAGGACGGAGCCTAGATCCTCGACAATGCCGCCGAGGGCAAGAACCTCGAGCAGAAGAAGGAGGAGAACGCCGTGACCGCCAAGAGCATCGGCGAGCATTTCGCCAACGAGTTGAAGGCCAAGGGCATCGACGTCGCCCAGGCGAAGACCATCAACTTCGAGACCTCCGAGTTCAACGTCAAGGACGCTACCGATGTGAATGTCACCGGTGGCCCCGCCGGCTCTAACGCCCCGTACCTCACTGAGCTTGACACCCCCGTGTTCGCCCCGCGCCAGGACCTGCTCATCGTCAACCTGTTCGGCACCGGCACCATGGGCGGCCAGGTGCTGAAGTACCCGGTCTACGGCAAGCTCGAGGGCAAGCCCGGCGAGACTGCCGAGGGCGCAGCCGCCGCGCACACCCACTTCCCCGACCCCACCTGGGAGAACGATTCCCTCCACACCATCACGGACCTGTGGGAGATCACCGACGACATGATCGACGACCTGCCCTATGTCGTGTCCGAGATCAACGACCACAACGACTACGAGTTCGACCTGGTCAAGGAGGACAAGATCTGGAACGGCGACGGCACCAGCGACAACATCAAGGGCCTTGTCGCTCGAATCCCGGCTGACTCCGTGATCGACAACACCAGCACCGAGCCGCTCGAGGACCGTATCTTCACGGCAGTTACGATGATCAAGAAGAACGTCAACCGCACGGCTGACGGCCTTGTCATCAACCCCGAGGACTACAAGGCCCTGCGCCTGAAGCGCGACAAGAACGGCCAGTACTACGGCGGTGGCTTCTTCCTGCCGCCCTACAACGGCACCGGCACCCTCGTCATCCAGCAGACCCCGTGGGGCCTGCCGACCGTGGTCACCCCGACCCAGGCGAAGGGCAACTGCGTGGTCGGCGCCTTCAAGACCGGCAAGGTCCTGTCCCGCGGCGCACGCACGCTGAAGACCAGCGACTCCCATAAGGAGAACTTCGGCTCCGGCATCACCGCCTTCCGCCTGAAGGAGCGCTGCACGCTGCAGGTCAAGTACCCGTACGCCTTCGTCAAGGTGTCCACGGACGAGACCAAGGTCGTCGCGCAGTCCGACGATTCCGGCATCGCGGTCCAGTCCGACGAGCCCGTGGCCGATACCGAGACCGCCAAGACCGCAAAGACCGCCAAGGCCGCGAAATAGCCTCGGCTGACTGATTGGAAGGGGGCATCATGACCGAATCTTTCCTCGGCGACCATACCGACTACAGCGGGCTTGGTGCCCCCATGTTCAACGCCGCCGCCGTGAGCGCCATCCGCGGCTACTGCGGGTGGCATATCGCGCCGTCCATGGAGCTGTCCGGCAAGGTCGGCTCCGCTGGCGGCAAGATCATCCGCATCCCCGCGCTCAACGTGACCGAGGTCACGAAGCTCGCACTGGCCGACGGCACCGACCTTCTGGACGGTGCGCAGTGGAACGCTGACGGCCTTATCGAGCTGGCGGTGCCCGTCGAGCCGTGCCTGAGCGCCATCGAGTACACCGTCGTTGCGGGATTTAGCCCAGATGACGTACCGGATCTCATCACGGTCGCGCTTCAGGTCTCCCGACGAGCCGCCAGCGCCCCCGCAGGCACCGTGCGCTCCCAGAGCGTCAACGGCGCGTCAGTGAGCTACGCATTCAGCGGTTCCGGTGCTACGTCCGTCCAGCTCATGCAGGACGAGCGCGAGATTCTCGACAGGTATAGGATTGCGAGGCTCCCGTGAGCGGCTCTGATTTCGGTGAATTCGGTCGCCCACTCAAGCGTCTGCGCGCACCCCTCGTGGAAGACCCGTACAACCCCGCGCGCACCGTACCGGATTGGGATGGCGAGGTCGATGAGCTCGCATTCAACGGCTTCATCGCCACGGCATCCTCTGTCATGACGCCCGACGGCGCACGCGAGCAGGCGGTAACAGCCGTCACGCTCACGGTGGCTGACCCAACGGTCGACATCAGGCGCGGGGACCGAATCAAGGACGGCTTGCACGTCTACACGGTTGATGTCGTCCCGTCCGTCGATGCCAACCCGTTCACGGGCTGGCAGCCTACCCTCGAGGTCGGACTTCAGGAGGTGGAAGGCTGATGCCTGCTGCAGGCCAGACGAAAGTCAAGTTCAACGATAAGTTCTTCGATGACATCCTCCACAGCGCGGGCGTCGAGAACATGTGCCTGTCCAAGGCGCAGCAGGCGCTCGCCAACATCCGCGCGACCGCGCCCGTCGATACCGGCGCGTATCGCGATGGATTCCGCATCGAGGTCCACAAGTCGGCACACCGAAACAGCTATCGCGTGGTCGGTCACGATTGGAAGACGATTTTGCTCGAATCCAAGGGCGGCTATCTCGCCCGAGCCCTGAAAGCGGTGAAGTAGATGCAGATGGTGGTTCCTCCCGATCTGGAGATGTTCCTTTGCGGGTATCTTCGCGCCGTCCTCGGCACGAAAATCGAGGTCGATAATCGCGAGCCGTCAGACTTCGACGGCGGCACGCCCTATTGCGTGGTGCGCGACGATGGGGGTCAGAAGACCGGACTCACCACCTTCGACCGCTCGGTCGGCATCTCCATCTATGCGGGGAACCGCCAGAGCACACTACAGGCCGGAGAGCTTGCCAGACGTGCCTTCGCCGCGCTCACGTCGCCGACCATCGCCTACGAGAAGGGGTCTCCCATCGCAGCGGTCATCGATGGCGGATGCAACGGCCCGTACCGCGTGACGGACCAGCACGATTCGAGCAAATGCTACATGACGGTCGAGTACTCGGTCGTCGGTGCAATTGAGGATTAAGGTTAGGGCTTTGCCCTGGAAAGGAGCCTGCAATGGCTAAAGACAAGCAGGGTAACGACCTCGCAAACGTAGGCGTGCCCATAACCGGTGCGATCTGCATCGTCCCGTACGACGAGGGCAACGTCATCACCCGCACCATGATCAGCAAGAAGAACGCCACGCCGAAGCTGCCCGAGGTGTACGCTCGCGCCACTTCCTGCCTCGGTCTCATCGCCAATGACGGCGCGCCGCAGGACTCGACCGAGACCGGCGACCCCATTGAGTTCTGGCAGGGCGGCTACACGCTCAACGGCGATACCACTATCTATACCGCGCTCACCATCGCCGAGGATAACGATCTTACTCGCGAATTCTGCTTCGGCGAGAAGCCCGACGCCGACGGTGTCATCGCGGTCGACACCTTCACGCCCGATACCAAGTGGATGGCCTACGAGGAGATCACCTACAAGAACGGCAACGTCGACCGCCGCGCCGGCGTCATCAAGGTGACCGCCAACGAGCCGGGTCAGGCCGAGCGCGGCTCCGTCCTCGGTCGAGCCGTCACTGTCAAGTGGGTGCGCGACGACCTCTACGAGGGCAAGGCCTATATCGAGGCCCACTGCACTCCCGCCGATGTCACGGCGACCGCTTCTTCTGCCGCCACCGGCAAGAATTCCTAAGCGAAACACAGCTTTCCCTTCTCTCGTTGGGCATCGCGCTTCGGCGCGGTGCCCTTTTTTTATCGGGGGACCCCGGTCGAACAATGTCCATGTCGTAAGAGGCCATTCGAGAGAAGGGAAAAGTCGAGATGGCTGAAGAGAAAGAGTTCGAGCCGACCATTGAGGACTTCGAGAACTGGACCGAGGAGAAGGAGCAGGCCGAGTTCGAGCGCATCGCCAGCGCAAATGAGGTCAAGTACGTCATCGGCGACAACACGCTGTTCGTCCGCACGTCCGCCGGCAACATCTACCGCCTGCCCATGTGCCCGAGCTACGCCGAGGTGTCCGCGATCCAGAGCGGCACCGATGACGATGCCATGGAGCACCTTTGCTCGCTCATCGAGGGCGGCAAGGGCGGCGCGGATGCCATAGAGCGGTTTAAGTCCGAACCGATCCAGACGATGGTCGAGGTCCTCAAGGTCTTCGGCGAGAAGTTGGCCAAGGCCCAGGGAGCGACCCTGGGGGAATAGCCCGCTTCATCGCCGAGCTGAAGGAGCACGAGGACGCCGCGAGGGCAGATTTCGCGGCAAGGGGATGGAGCCTGCAGGCCGACCTCGGAAGTAGGCTCCGCTATGCGGACGCGATCGCGCTGTTCGGGGCGCTCTCGGGAGACCCCTCGACTTCGACTGGGGCGCACGTGGCCGGGCTTAAATACCCGACCAGCTTTGCCGACATGTTCATCGTGGCGGCGCTGACGCAGAACAAGTTCCCATCTCCCATCCCGACCGAGGAAGAGCAGTTTCGCGCTGCTTCCTTCAAGGCCTCTGGCGATGAAGCGCAGAAGGCGGCAGAGAGCATGGCGCCGCTGTTCGCTTCGCTTTACGAGTAACGAGATCGGGGGAGATCGCGCATGTCATCTGAGGTCGGTTCCGCACATATTTCGATTTTCCCCGTGATGACGGGCTTCCGCTCAAAGGTCAACAAAGAGGTAAAGTCGACCGGCGACGAAGCCAGCAATTCATTTAAAAGCGCATTCAGGAACGCCGGCGGCGTAAGCGGCCGGCAGCTCGGCAAGCAGCTCAAGGAGTCCTTCGCCGCATCGTCCAAGGGGCTCGCCGACGATGCCCTCAAGGTCTTCACCGATGATGTCAAAGCCGCGACCAACGAGCTGAGCAAGGCCCGCATGAAGCAGGCAGATGATGCCGGGCGAGTCCGCGTGGCGGAGATGAGGCTGCAGGATGCCATCGCCAAGTACGGCGAGGGCTCCACGCAGGCGGTCGCCGCCGAGGAACGCCTGGCGTCCGCACGCCGAAAATCCGAGCAGAGCGCCGCCGCCGTCAAGGCCGCGACCGAGAAGCTGAATATCGCCAACGAGTCCGCCGCCAAGGCGCAGCAAGAGTTGGCCCAATATACGGATCAATCGTCCAATGCCTTCGCCCGCGCCGCCAAGAACTTCCTTGCCGGTGCCAAGTCGCTGGACGCAGGCAAGAGCTCCGCCACCGGTATGGCGGGCGCCCTGGGTTCCCTCGTCCGCGCCGCATCCGGCATCGACATGTGGGGGCCTATTGCCGCCAGGGCGACAGCCGGTCTTGCCAAGGTGAAGGCATCAATCGCCGACTTCGCCAGCAGCGCCAAGAACAGGATGCAGATTGCCGCAGCCGAGATCGGAAACGCCATCTTGGACGGCCTTTCCCGCGCCGGCAGCAAGGTTCAGTCTGTCGTCGGCAATATCGCGTCCAGGCTACCGCAGCCGATTAAGAACGTCTGCTCGACCGCGCATACGTGGTTCTCCAATGTCGAGACCGCGGCGAAGTCAGTTTTCGACAAGTTGCCTGATTTCGCCAAGACTGGCATCGAGGGCGCGAAAAGCGCCGTCTCCGCCGGCATGTCCGCAGTCGGCAAAATCTGCTCTTCCGCAGCCAACGCATTTAAGAGTATCTCCACCGCTGTCGTCGGCGTGGGTGCCGGTGCCACCGTCATGCTTGGCAAGCTTGCCGTGACTGGCGGCTTTAATCGCGCCCTCAGCATCGAGGACGCACGCGCCAAGCTCAAGGGTCTCGGACACGATGCAGGCAGCATCGACGAAATCATGAACAACGCCCTGGCTTCGGTCAAAGGAACCGCCTACGGCCTGGGAGACGCGGCGACCACGGCATCCCAGCTCGTGGCATCAGGCGTCAAGCAGGGCGACCAGCTCACGAGCGTCCTCAAGACGGTCGGCGATTCCGCGCAAATCTCAGGCCGTGACTTCACGGAGATGGGCTCCATCTTCTCCAAGGTGGCTGCTTCAAATAAGCTTCAGGGCGAGCAGGTCAACCAGATTCTCGACTCGGGCATCCCCATCCTGCAATTCCTCGCCAAGCACTACGGCATCACCGCCGAGGAAGCCCAGAAGATGGTGTCCTCCGGCAAGGTCGACTTCGAGAACTTCGCAGCCGCCATGCAGGAGAACCTTGGTGGAGCCGCACAGTCCGCGGGTACCACGTTCAAGGGCGCGATGGCTAACGTCAAGGCAGCTTTGAGCCGTCTCGGCGAGAAGGCGATGACCCCCGTCCTTAACGGCCTGCGCGACATCTTCAATGCGGCAATCCCGCTTGTGGATGCCGTCACGACCAAGCTGACCCCCGTCTTCGAGCAATGGGGAGACCTGGTCTCCAACACCATCGCGCCAAAAATCGTGGATGCCTTCGAGAAGATCACGTCCGTGCTCAACGGTGACAGCTTCTCGGGCTTCTCCAGCGGCATCATGGCAGCGATCCCATTGGTCGGCTCTCTGGTTGCCGCCATAGGAGGCACGGGGCTTCTCGGAACCATCAGTAAGCTTCTGACCAACATCCCGCTCGTCGGCCCGGCACTGGCTGGCATCGCTGACGAGTCATCGCTTCTCGGTAGCGCCCTCAAGCTGCTCGGAGGTCCCGTCGGTATCGTGCTGTCGCTCATTGCGGGACTGGTCGCAATCAGCCCCCAGCTGCAGCAGACGCTCGCGCAGGTCGCCGAGACGGTCGGCTCCGCCCTCATGGGCGCGGTTTCCACGCTCGCACCCGTCCTGCAGGACATCTTCGACAAATGCACCAGCGCGGCATCCGAGATTTTCCCGGTGCTGGTCGAGTGCATGAGCCAGATTTTCGAGACCATCGGCACCGTGATTGCCCAGCTCGCCCCCGTGGCGGCTGAAATCCTGCAGCCGCTGCTCGACTGCATCTCCCAGCTCATCGAGCCGCTGACCAACATCCTGACGGTAATCCTGCCGCCGCTGACCAGCCTGCTTGACGGCCTGATTATTTTGGTCGGCAGCGTCCTGTCGTTCATCGGACAGCTGTTTGCGGGAATCGAGTCACTGCTGCTGCCCGTCATCACGGCGGTCATTCAAGGTATCTCCGACCTGCTGACCAAGTGCAGCCCGTGGCTCGACCAGCTCGGTTCAACCTTTGAGACCGTCATGGACCTCATTGGCGACGCGCTCGAGGTGGTCGGTGCCGCCCTCAACCAATTCATGACGGTCGCGGGCTTCGTTATCGGGCAGGTTGTTCAATTTTTGGTTGGAACGCTTGAGCCTGCCTTCGCGGCGATGGCCCCGTTTATCTCGGGAATCGTCTCGTCCGTCAATCAGGTGATCAGCTCGATTGCGCAAATCGTGCAGGGCATGGTCAATCTGGTCGCCGGGCTGATTTCCGGTAATTGGTCCCAGGTCTGGCAGAGCTGCCAGCAGATCGCCAGCGGCGCGGTCGGTGCGCTCGGCGGCATCCTGAGCGGAATCTACAACGCCGCGATGGCTGCGGTCTCGGGTGCCGGAACGTGGCTCTGGAATGCCGGCAGCCAGATCATCGCCGGTCTCTGGAACGGCATCTCGGGTGCCATCGGCGGCCTGTACAACAACATCAGGAATGCGCTCTCGGGCTTGGTCGACGAGGCGATGAGCGCACTCGGCATCCACTCGCCGTCGCGTGTCTTCCGCGACAAGGTCGGTAAGTTCATCCCGTCCGGCATCGGCGTCGGCATCAAACGTAACACCCCTGCGCTGCTCTCAGATGCCGACAAGATGACCGATGCCCTCGTGGACCGCGTGAGCGGCGCATCCGCGGCTGTTGACGTGGCTGCTGGTATGTCGCTCGCATCTGGCGCAAACGGCGCTCAGGGGGCAGCTGGTGGCTCTGGTGGGCTGTCTGTCGAGGACATTGTCTACGCAATCGTCACCGCGCTCGGCAAGATCGGTGCGCTCAAGCTCGATGTCGACCTCAAGACACTCGCCATGCTGCTCACACCGTCCATCGACTCGGAACTCGGCAAGCGTGCCGACATGGAGGTCTAAATGGCTGATTCTAGGCTGGGTATCTACTCGCGCAACAAGATGTTCGTCGATGACGGCACGGTCACCGTGAACGGCGTCAGACTCGGCGATATGGGCTGGTACCTGACCTCAGCGCCGGAGGTCGATGCTATCTCGTTCGATACATCCTACACGTCCGTCACCGGTGCCCATGGCTCCCGTGACCTTTCGCTGACGGACGGCAGCGGTCTGGCCTATGCCGGCAGGCGCACGGTGACGCTCCACCTGCGCACGGTCGGCACGTGGCAGGAGGCGGTCAAGTCCAAGGTCGCGCTCGGCTCCATCATGGGCCGCGATGCCCGTATCACGTGGAGGGCGCTTCCCGGCGATTTCGTCGGCAGGCTCGAATCGTCCAACCCCAGCGAGGTCTGGCAGGGCGGTGTTTTCGCCTATTACGAAATCGACCTGACGATGAGTGCCATGCCCATGCTGTACGGCAGGAAAACGGCGGTGAGCGGCACTAAATTGACCGTGAGCGGCAATTGCCGGGTGTTCCCGACATTCACCGTCAAGCTCAGGGCCGAGAAGAAGCTGAAGATCTCCCGCGCGGACGGCGTGTTCATCGAGGTCGATGCCGAGAGGAACTTTGCCGCCGGTGCCACCGCCGTCATCGAGACCTCGCCGACCAAATCGCGCGGCGCGTACATCAATGGCGTCTTGACCTGCCCGACACTCACATCGGATTTCTTCGACCTGCCAGTAGGGGACTCGACCATCACAGTGGTCGGTGCAAGCAGTATCACGACATCATTTGAGCCGCTCTGGCTCATCCCCTAGGAGACGGTCAGATGTCCAAGAGATTCATCCATTTCAACCGCTTCGGCGCGTACCTCGGCGAGCTCACGCCGATGCAGGCCACGCGCACGCGCAATGTCGACCAGTGCGGCGTGGACAAGGTCGAACTGGTCTTGTTGGACAACGGCGTCGACAAGTACGACCGCATCGTGTTCTGCGACTCCATGGGGCGCACGTGCGAATGGATCGTCATGTCCTCGCGCGAGTCGAGGGCGAAGAGCATACCTATCTGCACCGTCAACTGCTACGGCTCCATGCAGGAGCTATCGCGACACTTCATGCCGACGCTACGCCGCGGCTCCAAAGACACGCCCGCGCAGGCGATTGCAAAAGCGCTGGAAGGCACCAGATGGTCGGTAGGCCAGTGCGACGAGGGCAGCGGCGAATACAGCGTCTACCACCAGTCCTCGCTGGCTTCCGTCAAGGATATAGCCGAAGCCTACAAGATGGAGGTCGAACCGGTAATCCAGCTTTCAGCTGACGGTAACTCCATCGCCAAGCGCTCGGTCCGTCTGGTCAAGCGTCTCGGTCGTGCCAGCACTGCGCTTCGTCTCGACTACGGTAGCGGTCTGTCCGGTATCGACCGAGTGCTGTCCGCCGATGACGTGGTGACGCGCCTGTACTGCTACGGCAAGGGCGTGCAGACCACCGATGACGACGGCAACGAGACGGGCGGGTATTCGCACAAAATCACCTTCGCTGACATTAATGGTGGCAAGGAATATATCCAAGATGATTCACTGCTCGAGGTCTGGGGCGTGCCCGGTCCCGACGGGTCGCTCATGCACACCGAGGGCATTTTCGAGGACGGAGACTGCGAAGACAAGGCGACACTTCTCGCCGAGGGCAGAGCGGCGCTAGCCGAGCGCTCAAAGCCCATCGTGAGCTACGAGGGCACGGTCGAGGCCCTCGGTCGCGCGGGGTTCGATGCCAACGCCTGCGACCTCGGGGACAACCTCCAGATGGTCGATACCACCTTCCCCAAGCCGCTTCGCTTGAGCGGTCGCGTGCTGGAGATCGTGGAAGACCTGCTCGGTGACGGCTCGCCTTCCAGCGTGAAGGTCGGCAACGTTATCGAGGGCATCGTCAAGCGCTCCGATCGCGTTCAGCAGACCATCGACCGCCTGACTAGCAGCGCCGGCAGCTGGGACAGCGCAGCGACGCTCGGCAGCGCCTACCTTGACGGCCTAATCGATGGCCTTAACAAGGTGATGAACGAGACCGGCGGTTACACCTACATCAAGCCCGGTAAGGGCTTGTTCGTCTACGACAAGCCGGAAGAGGCCAATCCGACCATGTGCATCCAGATCGGCGGCGGTTACTTCCGCATCGCCGACGGCAAAAATTCCGATGGCACGTGGAATTTCCGCACGCTCGGCAACGGTCACGGTTTGGTGGCCGACGCGATCGTCTCCGGCACCATCAGCGCCAACCTCATTAAGGCCGGCATTATCCAGGATAAGTCTGGCAAGAACTACTGGAATCTTGATGCCAGCGAGGTTCATTTAGGCCCCGGAGCGACGCTCGATGACAAGGACATCGCTACGACCGACACCGTGGTCAAGTCCACGGTGAAGCTCTATGCGAAGAATCAGTCCGACACAGTGCCGCCACTGAACATGCAGAATCCCGAGCTGGGATGGTCGGAAGACATACCGCAATGGGCAAACGGATATTTTATTTGGTCGATGGACCGCGTCACATACGGCGATGGCTCCGTGACCCATACAGCGCCGGTCCTCGAGGCGGCGTTCAACAAGGCCTACCAGAGCGCGCACGATCTAACGGGCTCGCTCAATGGTCTCGACACGACGGTACAGGACCTCGCAAGGGACGGCGTCGTGACCGAGGCCGAGGCAGCCGCCGTGAAGAAGGCCAAGCAGGACGTGGACAAGGAGCGCGAGGAGGCGACGAGCCAATTCAACTCACTGAAGTCCAACAAGGCGCTGAGCGCCCAGTTCGTATCGTCGGTCCTCGGCCCCCGCTACACCAAGGCCTTCGGCACGACCGACGAGGGCGGAACGTACGGCTCCTATACCGACAAGGTCGACAAGGTGCTCAAGTGCAAGACCGCCGAGGAGCTCAAGGCCGCCATGTACGAGTACGACGCCGCCTACGGAGCCTACTCGAGCGCGGTCAAGGACTACGCCGATGCCGCGACCGGGGCGCGACACGCCATCGAGCAGAAGAACGCATCGGACTATGCCGACGGCATCCTGAGCGCCTACGACGAGCAGATGGACCAGAAGGAGATGTTCGACCGCCTGACGAAAGGCGGCACCGAGCAGGGCATCTACATGCAGAACGACATGGTGTACATCAACGCCTCGTACATGGCCACCGGCACCATAGCCGACAAGCTAGGTCGAAACAGCTGGAACCTCACCACCGGCACGCTCAAGACAAACTACATGACCGCCAACAACATCACGGCAAACGGGACGTTCAAGTGCGGCTACACGAATTGGTACACCATGCTCACATCGGCGGGCGAGCTCGCCGGTTACCGCACCACCAATGGAAGCACCCCGACAAAAGTCGGATACATCGACTACACGGCGTCGATGCGCGACACGGACACGGGGGCCGTCTATTACGGAATCCAGATGCAGGCGCAGGGAAGTATTCGCATATCATCTCCGATCATCTCCACCGCGGCGACGTCCGACAAAAACGTTACCACGACTTACGGACGAACCGGCTCCGTGTCTCAACCCTTGGTCTCAGAGGTGCACGACAATCACGACGGCACAGTCGGATGGCATTACGGGACCTTCGTTATAAACACGATCAACGGTCTCTTCACATCGTATTCAACGGTCGGAACGACTGGATAGAGAGGAATGCAAATGGCATACATCGTCGACTACATGGCGCATGACCCTGTTGGCAACGTCGAGGGGCAATTGACCTGCTACGACGCGGAAGCGCTTGCCGAGGCCGAGAAGAACGGCATGGTATTCATCGCCGTCATGAGCGATGGGACGCGCAGGGTTGTCAAGGCGTCGGAGGTGTCGGAGCCGTGTTCGCAGGGCAAGGACTTCGTGTTCGTGCAGCCAACCTACGTAGACAAGCGCACCGCTGCCACGGTCGCGTGCTTCGACGCGCTGGCGGCCATCGTCGACCCTCAACCGGCCACGGCCGACGAGGCGGGGGAGGGAACCGAGGCCGTCGACCCGGTCGAGACCTTCAGAGCCGCGCTCGCCGCGCTCAAGGCACTGGAGGCCAAGGAATGATCACTCACGCCATATCGCTCAGCAACTCGTAAAAATCTGGCGGGGGACAGCTGCCCGATTATTGACCGCAGCAAGCAATTAAGGGGGTCAAGATGGCTCTAGACAACTTCCGCCGCATCACCATCGATGTGGACACGGCAAACGACTACATCCCGCCAGTGATGCTCTCCGGCGGCGATTCAAACGGTCGCACGCTTCTGGTCAAGCTGACGGACAACGGCAAGGCGATCACGTCCGCCGCCGGCATCACGGCGAAGCTGGCGTATGCCGATGGGTGCGGCAACAGCGGCTACAAGACGATGAACTCGGTCAGCGGATACGAGACTGCCGCCTGGGAGTGTGCGGCACCCGGCAGCGTGCTCAAGACGGATTCAGCGCATCTGTGTGTCCAGTTCTGGCAGGGCTCCGATGTGGTCTGCACGCGCGTCTTCCATGCTTCCGTTGACCGAAATCTCGTATCGCTCGAATCCGGCACGACCAGCGGCGATGCGGTCAAGGAGCTTTACGACACGATCGCGAACCTCAATCAGGTCATTAACCGCGCCAACGCATCAGCGAACAAGGCTGATTCGTCCGCCGCTTCGGCAGACGCCAACGCCGACGCCGCCAACAAGGCGGCAAGCGCAGCCACCGCCGCAGCCAAGCAGGCGAACGCCGCCGCAGCCGCGACCAAGCCCTACTACATGCAGGCCGCGGAGCCAGCGCGCGACAAGCGTGTCGACGGGATGCTCTGGATGCAGACGAACGAGGGCACGCACAAGATTGCATCGTTCAAGCGATGGGACGCGAGCTTGCCCGGCAAGGCGGTGTTCCCAGGGGCGAGCACGATGCCCGGGACGAGCACGATCATTGACGAAATCGGCGCGTGGACGACCTTCACGCTTTAAAGAGAGGATTAGAAATGGCAAACCTTGTGACCTACGCAAAGCAGGTTTGGCAGGACGCCAAGACCGCCATCACTGCGGCCCGTCTTAACAACATGGAGAAGGGCATCAGCGACTGCGCCACCCAAATCAACAAGCTCGGGGATTCCGTATCCCAACTGCCGTTTCGCGGCGAGCTAATGACAGGCGGCGATGATTCGGTAGTGGCATGGAGGGCACGTCCATCAGGTGTCTACTGGTATCAGCCAACAACAAGCTCCAACGGTTTCGTGCTCCATATGCGTCGTGAGAGCCTTATTAGCGAGATGATTGGATATGGTCAGGTCTGCCAGCTGTTCGTCAATGTGACAACCGGTACAGTCGCTGCTCGCAGTGTGGACTGGAAAGCTACGACGTTCAGTAACTGGAAATAGCATTCCGTATCCCCGTTTAAAACGTTTACCATTGGCGACAAAAGCAGCGTAACGCTGTCGTTTAAATACGCCAACCATTCGACGGCGCTCCTGATTGTCGACAACAACGGCGACCCGAGCGTCATATTCCTGAATTGTATGGACTCGACGAGTAAGATTCTTGCAGGTCATAACCTTGGCATCACATTCCCGAGCAAAACGACGGCCGTGATAAAAAACCCAAACTGGTCTATCGGATTAGTCATAGCACCGACCGCTGACTACTCAATTTCTGTTGCATAGCATTCCGTATCCCTGATCGGAAAAATTCGGACGATTCAGGCTTCTCGCGAGTCGGCCTCGGAAGTCATGAGTGCCGTATTCAGTAGGGTATGGGGTCAGATAGGTCTTAACTGTCCGACGTTCATTGTCGTACCCTCTGGGAAGTACGGCAGCGCAGTTCTCGGGATCGCATTTAAAACCAGCGATACATATGGCGCGGTGTTTGAGATCGGGTATGGCAATAGCGCCGCCTCATGGCGATTAGTAAATGGACAATGGATTAAGTCATAGTTTTCCGTATCCCCCGTTTACGCGTTGGACGTTAACGATTTGGACAACCCACCCGTGGCGCTCATTCTTAATACGTCATCCGACCCGAAAGGGTTCCCGTCTCAACTTGGAGGAAACGGCTGCATTGTCATCCAGCACAATTTCGGTGCTAACACCTATACAGCGCAGCTCGCGTTTGGATTCGGCTCCGACAAGATAGCGATCAGACGCAAATACAACGTCACAAATTGGACTGACTGGAAGTACGGAACGCTGAGCTAGAGCATTCCGTATTCCAGACTTCCGACGGCATTGCGGCGAGCGTGGAACTTAATAACCAAAATTTGCCAACCTTAGGTTTTCGATGCGGAGCAACCAGGATTACGGTGAACTTCTTAAATGACAGGATTCTCGTCTTTAACGAGACCGAGAGTAAACATGTCGCCGTATTTAAAAAAGACGAATAGTTTTCCGTATCCCGCAAATCAAACATCGGGAGCGCTTTATCTAGAGCAGAAATCAACTCTAGGCCCGAGCTAGCACGTCCGCAGCTGATGACGATTACAGTAGTCTCGACCGACTCGAAAGAATACACGCTGTGCGTGCTGGAAGACTCCATATCGCTATGGGACCAAACCAACCAAAAGACACTGTGGACCATGAGCGCCAAACTGGGATAGCATTCCGTATCCCATCTTGTGTTTGACAATTCTCGCCAATTAGAAAATACCGTTAGCATTACTTTCGCCAGTCAAAACCGCGCGGTCGCTCTCGTAATGATGGATTCCAACGGCAAAGGGAGGGCGTGCCTATATTTCGTGTCAGGAGTTGGCAAGGTGGCCTACAAGGTAGCGGGCAGTGATAATGAACCGACATGGAGCGGCGATGGAAAGACCATCGTTTTTCCGTCGGCAGACTGGAATAGCGTGACCGTGATTTCGACAAACGATGCCACGCTGTCATTTGCATAGCATTCCGTATCCCGGTACAAATACGGCACCATCGCCGCGAAGGTCGAAGCGAACTCGGTTGGCACTTATGAGGTTAACCTAGGTGGAACGCCGAAGGTGACGTTCGCCAACGCCATGAGCGCGAACAAGAGTGTGAGAGCGCAAGCGAAATCAGCTGACAACGGCAAGGCTACCGTCGTTGTGATCAACGGCGAATCGTACGTCTGGGAAGGCTCCGTCAGCTGGTTCGCCATCATCTGACGTAGTACACGTTGGCTGTACTGTTTTTAGCGCGGTAGAGCGATAGCATTCCGTATCCCTGAAAGCAACAAGTGCTTCGCTGGCTGGCGGCAGGCTTACCTTCGTCTGGAAGTTCGGCACCGGCGTCGAGACCGGCCTGTCCGTCAAGATTGACGGCTTCGAGGTTGCATTCATCGGTGCCGGTACGCACACTAAGGGCTAGTTGATTACGGCATAGGTAACCTGCACGTTCGAGTTTGGCGCGCTGGTAAAGCGAACGTACCAAGTACTGTCTCTGCTGTCGTATTCCGCGGACATCGTCGTTTTGCCGTACTGCGCGTTTGAATTGGTAAGCAAGACGGTGGTTTTATCGGGGTTCGCGTTGCTGCCGAACATTGAGTTGACCTCCGCGCGAGTGAACAGCTTGGCGCGAGAATCTTGTATAGTTGAATACTGGACAACGACAATACCGATGCTGATTTTTGGTTGCCGGGATACGGAATGCTAGCTCGTCTTGACGTAGGTGCCGATGCGTGCCTTTTTCACCTCGTCATAGATGACAATCTCGTTGGCATAGCAATTCAGCGACACGCACTGTCCAAGCTTATTTTTGGCTGTAATGATAATCTCTTTGCCACTAGAGAGCTTAACCGTGCACTCGGTTGTACTACCGTCCGAGTCGAGCTGGCATACGGAATGCTCCTACACGTTCGCCCTAATCTTGAGAGCTGTCACGTAATTGACCGTCACGCAAAGGTAGTTCTCGCCGTTTATGTTCTGCCAGCTGAGTTGAATCATGTTCTTGCCGTCGCCGGTAATCAGACTCTTTGTGGTCGAGGATACGGAAAACTAAGCAAACGAAATGGTCGGCTCTCCAGCAGAAATAACGGTAACGTTGTTCCAATCGGTCGAACTGAGGGTAAGGGTTGCCCCATCGTCGCTCCATGACGGCTCGTTGCTGTTCCCTGCGAGCAATATCGCGGATTTCGATATTCCCGAGACGAAATACAGGCACGCCTTGCCCTTGCCGTTGCAGTCCATCATGACTAGTGCGACCGCTCGGGTGGCAGAGCTGAATGCGATGCTGACCGTACCGTCTTCTCTTGACATGCCATAGGAAAGCAGGGATACGGAAAACTACAGCTCGCGCTGCCTGCCCCAACTGTTGTCGATGTTCACGTTAGCGAATATGGTGCTGTCACTATTAATCGTGATGAAGCCAAGGTTGCCGGTTTCTTTGTCCTTTATTTGGATGCCGAACTGATTCTCGTCAGAGCAGATGAATTGCACTTCGCAAGGCCTTTGGTATGTCAGCGGGGATACGGAATCACATCTCCATAGCCGCCGTATACGAGTCGCTAGCACGCGCCACGACCGTCCTGAAACTTTGCAGGTAATGGCTCATGGCGGTATTGACGGTCGAATGCCCAAGCGCCACGGCAATGTCCTCGATGGCGGCTCCATGCTCCAGCGAGATCGTAGCCCACGAGTGGCGCAGGCAGGTCATCGGAACATGCGGCAGACTGAATCGCTTGCAGAACGCGCGGAAGCGGCGGGCGACGGCGTTTGGGTCAAGCAGGCATAGCCTCCCAGACCTACGCGCCCCGCGAATGGCACGCAGGCGCTCAAGTGCGAATCTCGGTAGCTTCAGCTTGCGGTCTGACAGCTTGGTTTTGCATCCAGTCTCCACAACCTCGCCGCCGACCACGTGCAGGCCGCGTTGGACATGCACCCATCCGCTACGCCAGTCCACGTCCTCGATTCTCACGGCGCACGCCTCGCAGCGGCGCAGACCGAGTGCGGCACCCAAGAGCACGGCGGCCTCGAAAGGCTGCCCGACGATGGCTTTGAGCGTGGTGCGCTCCTGCTCAGCCGTGAGCGTCGGTCGGCGCACCGTGGGCTTTTGGGGCAACTCGACGCCCTGCGTCACGTCCCAGATTCGGAGCTGATGGCGGCGAAGCACCCAGCGGTAAATCTGGCGGAAAGTTTTGTACGCCTTTTCAGCCGCGCCGGGGAGCGTGAACGAATCGACCCAATCTTGAACCTCCTCAAAGCTGATCGTCTCGATCTCGCGCTTGCCCCACATCGGCATCAGGTGGCAGCGGATGGCGCTGCGGTAGCCCTCCAACGTGGTGGCCCGCAGGCGCTTGTCCTTGTCGCTCATGTACTCGGTTACGGCGGTAGAAAACAGCATTTTTGACATTCCAATCTCTAAAAAATCCCAGACGTTTTGCATGGTAGCCCTCCGCATTTCGTCTGGGATTTTTGGCTTTAAAGCGCGGGGGACGGCGGCTTGATACTGCCGTGAAATGGAGGTGATGCGATGGACGCAGTAATCATCAACTCGGCCCTGTCGTGGTGCGTTGCCGCCCTTTTGGGGGCCGTTCTGGTGGCGCTGAAGCGGCTCTATAGCCTAATCCTTGCCAATCAGGAGGGCACTAAGACTCTGCTCCGCAGCAGGCTCTACGACATTCACGAGCGCACGGTCGAGAAGGGTTATTGCCCTGATGAGCGTAAACGCGAGACGGAACAGGTGTACACGGCGTACCACGCGCTCGGCGGCAACGGGGTTGGCACGAAGTACTACCAAGAAATCCTAAATGCGCCAGTGTGCGCGGAAAGGGGGTAGCCAGATGACTACCGAAGATATTGTTCGCAAGCTGACCAGCCGCAAGTTCTGGCTTTGCGCTGCCGCTTTCCTCGGCAGTGTGGCGGCTAGCATCGCAGGCATCACTACAAGTAACGAGACTGTAGCCATCATCGGCACGGTCTGTGGAGTGGTGAGTGCCGCGATCTATGCGGCAGCTGAGCAAGCGGTCGATGCAGCCCGCCTGAAGGCAGGTGGAGCGAATGACCGAGACTGAGACTGAGCCTAAGCGCAAGCTGCCGCTCCGTAGCGTCTTTGCCGTCATCCTCGCCCTTGTGGCAGCGCTTGCCGCTCCACTCAGCGCGGAAGCCTACCAGAGCCAAGATGCCTACGTGAGCAATGGACACGGCTACCTCAACGCCCAGTATCTTGTTATCCACGAGACGGCGAACCCCGGTGCATCCGCGTGGAATCATGTGCTGTATTGGCGCGGCAATGATACATATGCCGTCCATCATGTGATGGAACTTGACGGTTCCACCGTGTACAACACCGTGCCCGAGAACCGCTTGTGCTGGCACGTTGGCAATGGAAACTACGCCACGGTCGGCATCGAGCTGGCGCACGCCACCAATGCTTCTGACTTTTCCAAGCAGTGGAACGAAGCTGTGAAGTGGGCTGGCGATGAACTCCGCTCCCGTGGCTGGGATACGTCCCGCCTTTTGAGCCACTACGAGGCGGCTCAGCGCTGGGGCGGCTCCGATCATACCGACCCTAACGGATACTTCCGTCAGTACGGCAAGACGTGGTACGAGTTCAAGCAAGCGGTCGCTAGCTACTTGGGCAGCGGCTACATCGCGCCGACCGCGCCGACCGACGCCAACGGCGGCACGTATCAGCCCTCCACTTCTGCTACTCGCACGAGTTTCCCGAAGTCCACGGGTAAGAGCGTAAATATCCACTATGCCTTGCACAATCGCGGCGGCGGATGGAACGAAGTCGTCACCAACTTCAACGACTCTAATAGCGAGGGCTTCGCCGGCGTTCCCTATGGATCGCACGACATGCTCATCGCCTGGGTGGATTCTGGCACCCTCATGTACCGAGTCCACACCAAGGAGAGCGGCTGGCTCGACTACGTCCAGACCGCCAACTACGGTGACTCCGTCAACGGCATGGCGGGCCTTTGGGGGCAGACCATCGACGGCGTGAAGATGTTCTACATCACCACGTCTGGCGAGTACAAGCAGGTCTACTACCGCAGCCAGGACGTCGCCCATACCGACTACCACGATGAGGTCTGCGACGATGGAACGACCTATGGCGGCGACGACTATGCCGGCATCTACGGTTATGCCCTCGACCGTCTCCAATGCTACGTGTCTGACGGTACCCGTCGATGATGGGTTTGGTAATCGCCTTTATTCTCGGCTCCACCTTCGGTAGCCTGATGTTCTTCTTAGCGCTGTGCATCGTCGGTGCTTTCCGAGACGATTAAAATAAAGGCACGATACAAACCTCATTTGAGGTTATTGGCCCCGCTTCCGAATCAATGGGAGTGGGGCCAATTTTTTATCTAGCGTTTATCCCAGCGTCCTAACTCAGTCCATAAGTTCTGAAATATGCAGGTCTGTGGAAACCTATGGAAATGAATAACTGCACCATGGAGCGCTATGGTACGCTATGGCGGTCTTAGTATGGATTACATCCAGTAGGATTTGTACATGCTAAGAGCGTCCTGCGCAGCGGGGCGCTCTTT